>Ga0126381_100006774_pt1 | contig 12710 bp, 7 predicted proteins | sample PanSoiMetPlot_28_FD_96465 | JGI IMG/M metagenome (GOLD analysis project Ga0126381, IMG submission 96465) | Tropical forest soil microbial communities from Panama - MetaG Plot_28 | ecosystem: Environmental > Terrestrial > Soil > Tropical forest > Bulk soil | place: Panama | collected 2016-02-17
CTACGCGGTAGCCCAGGGGGTGACCAGCCAGTCGCAGGTCACCACAGCAGCGGTCGCCGGCACGCAGTACGACATCAGCTTCTCGGGCAGCGGGTCGAGCCTGACCTACCAGGTGACAAGCGGCCATGGCGTACCAGGCAGCGCCGGCTACACGGCGACCTCTGGCGTCGTGGCGTCCGGCAGTTATGCGGCCGGCTCCGACGTCGTCTTCGGCGGCATCCAGGTTCAGCTCAGCGGAACCCCGGTGGCCGGCGACAGTTTTGCCGTGCAACCGGGTGCCACCACCAGCATCTTCCAGACAGTGCAGGATCTGATCACTGCGCTCGGCATGCCGCAAAACACGTCGGCGCAAGCCTCGCAGTCGCAGCAGGCGCTGCAAAATGTCATCGCCAGCCTCAACGGCGCGCAGACCAGCGTGCTGGCGGCGCAGGGTACGCTCGGCAGCAACCTCGCGGAAATCCAGTCGGTGCAGACCCAGACCAGCGCACAGAGCGCCAATGCGAACTCGGCAATTTCCAACCTGCAATCGGCGAGTCTGCCGCAGGTGCTGGCGAATTACAGCGAGGCCGTGACGGCGTTGCAGGCGGCTCAGCTGTCGTTCGCCAAGGTGCAGAACCTGACTCTGTTCCAATACCTGACGCACTGATGGGCTGGCGATCAAACGTGACGAATTTTGGCAATTTGTGGTAAATTTTCTGCGAGTTGGGGGAAAGCTCGCGCATGAACGATATCGCGCTCGCCGGCAAGGCGACGAGCGGAGTGCTGTTGGAACCCGCAGGCCGCCGCGGCGTGCTGGCCGGCTCGACCGCGCTCGTCGTCCTCGGCATGCACCGCAGCGGCACGTCGGCGTTGACCGGAATGCTCCACCGTCTCGGCGTGGGGCTCGGCGAGCATTTGATGCCGGCGACAAACGACAATCCGCGCGGCTATTGGGAGCACGCCGACATCGTCAAGGTCCACGAGCGACTGATGTCTGCGCTCGGCTGGGGATGGGAGGACATCCGGTCGCTGCCGACGGGTTTTGAGAACAGTGCCGCGGGCGAGATCGCGCAAGCCGAATTGACGGCGCTGCTGCACCGCGATTTCGCGGGCGTGCCGCTATGGGGCCTCAAGGACCCGCGCCTCTGCCGGCTGATGCCGCTTTGGGCGCCGCTGCTCGCGGTGGAGGAGGTGGAGCCGCGCTATTTGCTGGCGGTCCGGCATCCGCTCGATGTTGCCGCCTCGCTCGCCGCGCGCGACGGGATCGGCATGGCGCGCGGCCTGTTGCTGTGGCTCGGCCACCTGCTCGACGCCGAGCTGGCGACACGCGGGAAGCGGCGGGCCATCGTCCATTACGAAGAACTCATCGGCGGGCGCGGCTGGCGCACTGTGGCCGAGCGGATTGCTGCGGAACTCGGCATCGCGTGGCCATGCCGCGACGAGGGAGCAATTGACGAGTTTCTTGCGCCGGAGCTGCGCCGCCGGCGTGACAGCGATACGGCAGTCGGGTTGCCGAGCTGGATCGGCGCGGTCTACGACGCGTTCCGCGCCGGCGAACTGCATCTCGATGCCGTATGCGACACGGTCCGCCAAGATTTTGCTATAGCCAGTGAACTGTTTGTACCCGCGCTCGGCGAGGCCGTGCAGGCGCTGACGCAATCCCAAAGCGAGCGGCAGGCGCAGGAGCGTAGCCTCGCCGAACTGGCACAGCGCCTGACCCGCGCCGAGCACGAAGCCAAGGAAGTCCGCGACCGGCTGCAGCGCATCGTCACGGAAGCGGCGCTCGCCAAGCAGCAGAACGTCGTCGCGCAGACGATCGACGGCCGCGTCTTGCCGCAGGCACTCGGCGTCGAGGAGGCATTCCCGCGTTGGCTGGTGGCGCGTAACACGGCCGCCTTTGCGCGTGCCGATTGGGTTGCCGAGCGGATACGGCAATGGCCGCTCATTCCCAAGCTTGCCCTTGGCATGATCCTGCCGGCGGGCGGCGAGGCGAACCTAGTGCTGACCCTGCGCTCGCTCGGTTCGCAGATCGCAGGCGATTGGCTGCTCCATATTGTCGCCGAGGCGCCGCCCCCGGTCGCGCTCGACGCCGAGCCGCGCATCGCCTGGCATGTCGCGAAAGGGCCGCCGGCCGCCGAGCTGACTCGGGTGCTGGCGGCGTCGGACGCGGAGTTCACGGCCCTGATCGACGCCGGCGACCAACTCGCGCCGCATGCGCTGTTCGTGGTGGCGGATGCGTTCTTCCGCCATCCGGAATGGCAGGCGCTCTACACCGACGAGGCGCGCATCGACCACCAAGGCGTGCTGACGAGCCCGCATTTCAAGCCGGACTTCAATATCGACCTGATGCGCAGTCTGCCCTATGTCGGCGCGCTGGTCGCCGTGCGGCGCGAGCTGTTCGCCGCGATCGGCGGCTTCGATCCGGCCTGGGACGGCACTGAGGAATACGACCTGGCGCTGCGCCTGGCCGAGCGTCTCGGCCCCGAAGGCTTCGGTCACGTCGCCGACGCGCTGTACTATCGGCTGGTCAATTCCGGGCGGTCGCGCCGCACGGCGGAGGCGATCTGTGCCGACATGCCAAAGATCGTCCAGGCGCATCTCGACCGTCTCGGCATCGCCGCGATGGTGGAGCAGGGCGTGCCGGCGCATACCTGCCGCGTGCGCTATCGCCACGATGGATCGGACCCGCTGGTCTCGATCATCGTCCCGACGAAGAACCAGCTGCCGATGCTCAAGCGCTGCGTCGAGAGCGTGCTTAGCCTGACGGCGTACGAGAATTACGAGGTGATCGTCGTCGACAACGGCAGCGACGAAGCCGATGCCTGCGCCTATTTGCAAGCGATCGAGGACAAATTCGCCGAGATCGGCAGTCGTATCCGGGTGTTGCGCGATCCCGGCCCGTTCAATTTCTCCGCGCTCAACAATCGCGCAGTGCGCGAATCAGCCCGCGGCGAATATATCTGTTTGCTGAACAACGACGCGGCGCCGCTCGACGCCGCCTGGCTCGGCGAGATGATGGAGCTGGCGCGGCGGCCCGAGGTCGGCGTCGTCGGCGCCAAGCTCACGTACCCCGACGGGCGCATCCAGCATGGCGGCGTGATCCTCGGCGTCGGTTACGGCGCGCCAGCGGACCATCCTTATAACGGCGAGCCGGGCAATGCGATCGGCTATTGGGGCCGGATGCTGGTGCCGCAGGACTTCTCGGCCGTCACTGCGGCGTGCTGCGTCACTCGCAGGACGGTGTGGGACGAACTCGGCGGGTTCGACGAAGCGGACTTCGCGGTCTGCTACAACGATGTCGATTATTGCCTGCGCGTACGCGAGGCGGGCTATCTGGTGGTGTGGACGCCGTATGCGCGGCTGCTGCATGACACCAGCGTCTCGCAGCGCGCTAATGTCGAGCGCAAGGCGGTCGAGGAGCGCAACGCCCGTTTCGCGCGCGAGAAGCTGGCGATGTTCCGCAAATGGATGCCGCGCATCGCCTACGACCCGGCCTACAACCGTAATCTATCGTCGTTTGGTACCGGGTTCGCGGTCGAGGTCGAAGGCGCGCCGACCTGGGATCCGGAGTTCCGCCCGCGCGAACGCGTGTTGGTCTACTGCGCCGATCGCGAAGGCTGCGGTGAGTACCGCATCATCGCGCCGAGCCGGGCGCTGTTCAAATCCGGCCTCGTCCACACCTTCGAGACGATGCGCCTGATGACCCCGCCGGAGGTGGCGCGCATCGCGCCCGACAGTATCGTCTTCCAGCGGCAGCTCGAACCGGGGCAGATCGAGGTCATTCAGTGGGTCAAGGAGACCTCCAAGGCCCTTCGGGTCTTTGAGCTCGACGATCTGATCACCAACCTGCCGCCGAAAAGCGCGCACCGCCCGAATATCGCCGCGGATATCGGCGAGCGAATCAAGCAGGCTCTCGCCCTGTGTGACCGTTTTGTCTGCAGCACCGAGCCGATGGCGCGCGCCTACGGCAAGTTTTGCGGAGACACCGTGGTCGTACCCAACCGTCTGGAGAAGGCTCGTTGGCTCGGCCTTAGCCCGGGTCGTCGCGAGGGCAAACCGCGGGTCGGCTGGGCGGGGGCGATCGGCCATCTGGGTGATCTGTCCATCATTGCGCCCGTCGTCGAGGCGACGGCAAAGGACATCGACTGGGTGTTCCTCGGGATGTGTCCCGATGGGCTCAAGCGTCATGTCGCCGAATTTCACCCGTGGGTCGAACTGCACGATTACGCTGCGAAACTCGCCTCGCTCGACCTCGACCTCGCGGTGGCGCCGCTCGAGTACCACCCCTTCAACGAGGCGAAGAGCAATTTGCGGCTGCTCGAATACGGCGTGCTTGGCTACCCGGTCTTGTGCACGGACATCCTGCCCTACCAGGGCGATCTGCCGGTGTTCCGCACGCGCAACAAGCCGCGCGACTGGATCCGGGCGATCCGCGACCTCGTCGCCGACCGCGACAGGATCGGCCAAGCCGGCGCCGCGCTCCGCGAGGCCGTGCTGCGCGACTGGATACTTGAGGATCATCTCGACGCGTGGAAGCGCGCCTGGCTCCGATAGGCCGCGCGATGCGGCAATTGCGGCGAGGCCGCTCGCGGGGCCGGGCGAATCCCATTTGCGTAAAATTTGAGATTTTAGTCGGCAAAAACGGTTCAACCAACGCAACAGATTTCCGAGGCGTCCGTCTCCTTTGGGGTGAACGACCTGCCATCGACGTCGAACCATGTCGGTTCGGTCGCCGGTCGCGTGGTCACCCCAATCCGCGCCGGGAGGCATCCCGGGTGGTCGGCAGTAGGAGGCAAACGATGCTATCCGGCGTTATCAATACCAACATCAACGCCCTTTACGCGTTGAATTCGCTGAGCAACACGAGCAACACCACGAACACCCTTGAACAGCAGCTCTCGACCGGCCTGTCGATCAACAGCCCGGCCGACAACCCGGCCGGCTACATCGCGGCGCAGGGCTTCACCGCTCAGCTCGGCGGCATCAACCAGGCGACCGCGAACTCCAACCAGGCGATCTCGCTGGTGCAGACGGCCGATGGTGCGATCACCCAGCAGGTCAACATCCTGCAGAACATCCTGTCGATCGCTTCGCAGGCGGCCAACGGCGGCGCGACCTCATCGCAGCTGGCGGCCCTGCAGCAGGTGGTCTCGCAGTTGGAAACCCAGGTCTCGACGATCTCGCAGCAGACCAATTTCAATGGCGTGAACCTGCTGGACGGCACCTTCGAAGGCGTGACGTTCCAGGTCGGCGCCGGCGCGGGCCAGACCATCGGCCTGTCGCTCGGCAGCACGGCGGCGAATCAGATCGGCGCCTATCAGTCGAGCGCGAACACTGGCGCCGGCATCTTCAAGACCAATGGTGTCGGCACCGGCGCAGTCGCCGACAACACCGGTGCTTCATACGTGATCGCTTCGGGTGGTGTCGGTCTCTACGCCACGGGTAACGTCGGTGTCTCGGGTTCGGCCGGCAATGCCAACTTCGCGGTATCGGCGAAGAACGAGTCGGCGCAAGGCGTTGCCCAGTCGATCAACGCGATCACCAGCAAGACCAATGTCACCGCCGTAGCGGATACCAGCGTTGCCCTCAACGTGACCGCTGGCTCGTTCTCGTTCACCCTTGGCAACGGTACCGGTGCTGCCCAGACCAATCCGGTCACGATCACCGCGACGGTAACGAGCGTGTCGCAGGCGGGCTTGGCGGGGCTCGCTAATACAATCAATGAAAACACCGGCACGACCGGCGTTGCGGCGACGGTCAACTCCTCCAACCAGTTGATCCTGACCAATGCCCAAGGCGACAACATCTCGATCGCCAATTTCTCGGGCAACGGGACACTAGCCGCCGGCGGTACGACCACGACGACGATCGGCACCGGTGGCGGTCAAGTCCAGAACGCGACCATCCAGGGTTTGGTGACGCTGCAGTCGAATCAGAGCTACGCGTTGGCGGCCACCTCTTCCGATGTCGGCCTCAATACAGCCTCGGCGCTCTCGGCGGTATCGTCGGTCAACGTCAGCACCACGGCCGGCGCCACGGCGGCGCTCAACGTCGTGCAGTTCGCGTTGCAGCAACTCGAAAACGTCGGCGGTCAGCTCGGCGCGACGCAGCAGCGCCTGCAAGCGACGGTCTCCAACCTGCAGACGACAACGACGAACCTCACAGCCGCGAGAGGCGTGGTGGAAGACGCGAACATTCCGCAAGTGTCGACGCAGCTGACGCAGCAGGCAATCCTGCAGCAGGCCGGCATCTCAGCGTTGTCCCAGTCGAACCAGCTGCAGCAGGCTTTCCTGAAGCTGCTGCAATAGGAACGACGCCGAAGGCAAACCCGTCTCCGCCGACAGGCGGGGACGGGCCTCCGCACAGGAGTTGGACTTAGAAGTACATGGCTACCGTCACCAATCTCCTGAGCAGCAGCCAGATCCAGTCGCTGATCCAGCAGGCCAGCGCGGCCAATCAACTGCCGGCCGCCGCGCTGCAGACCCAGGAAGTCCCGATGAAGGCGCAGATCTCTGCGCTGGGGAAGATCCAGGGCGCGTTGTCGGGCCTGCAATCCGCGCTGAGCAGTCTTTCCGACGTCGAATCGCTGTCGCAGCGCTTCGTCGCTACATCGCCGTCGAGCCTGGTCACCGCCACCGCGACCAACGCGGCGGCCGTCGGCACCTACTCTCTCACCAATATCCACCTCGCAAAGGCGGAATCGCTGATCTCCTCAGGCTCGACGAGCTCCAGCGGCAGTCTCGGCTCCGGCTCGATCTCGATCCAGGTCGGCAGCGGCAGTGCCATCACGGTCAATGTTGCCAGCGGCTCGTCGAGCCTCTCCGGCGTCGCCGCCGCGATCGACCAGGCCAATACCGGTGTCACCGCTTCCGTATTGTTCGACGGCTCAAAGTACCGGCTGGTGCTGACCGGAAACAGCACCGGGGCTGCCAATGCCTTTACGGTCAGCGGTACCGGCGCGCTCGCCGGGCTGAGCTATCATGCCGGCGCTCTCGACTTGACCGAATCGCAATCCGCGGCCGATGCCGGTTTCACGCTCAACGGCATCGCCATCACCAACCCGTCGAACACGATTACCGCTGCAATCGCCGGGGTTAGTTTGAACTTGGCGGGCAGCGGATCAGCCACCGTTACCATCAGCCAGAACAGCGATGCACTGGACAGTGCGGCCCAGGGCGTGGTGCAGGCGCTGAACCAGACCCTCAGCATAATCAATCAGCAGACCGCGTACTCGCCCGCGAGCGGCGCTGCGGCGCTGCTCGGCAATGTCAGTGTGGAGCAGCTTCGCCAGACCTTGCTCAATTCGCTGACCGCGCAGCTCGGTGTTGGTGGCGCAACCAACGGAACATCGTTCAACTCTCTGAGTTCCGTCGGCTTTCAGATCACCAGTGGCGGTACGGTCACGCTCGACACACAGAAATTTCAAAGCGCCGCGCAAAGCAATTACAACGCGGTCGCGTCGTTGCTTGGGGCAATCGGCGTCGCGAGCAACGCCAATGTCGGCGTCACAAGCGTCGGTGCGGCCGCGCCCGGGAGCTACGCGGTCAATGTCACGAGCAACGCCAACGGCACCATCGCCGGCACCGTCAACGGTCTCGCCGCGAGCGGCACCAATGGCGAGCTGGTGGTCACCACGCCCGGCTCGCTTTTCGGGATGACCTTGCAGATCCAGCCGGGCGTGACAGGTAATCTCGGCAATGTGACGGTCAGCCAGGGTCTGTTCGGCAGCCTGTCGAGCGTCGTCAATGCCGCGCTCGCCAGTGGTTCGGGCAGCGTCGTCGGCCAGATTGGCGGCCTCAACACCTCGGTCGCCGCGATGGACAAGCAGATCGCGGCACTTCAACAGCAGGCAACCCAGGAGACGCAATTGCTGACCCAGCAATTCGCCACCGCGCAAGCGACGCTCAATCAGCTAACGACGGTGAGCAGCTTTCTCACCAGCTATTTCCAACAGACTTCGGGTTGAGGGGGGCCTCGCGATGATCAGCATGCGGCAACGAAGCGGCGCGGCGAGCGCCTATCGTGCGATCGACGGGATCAGCGCTGCCCCCGAAGACTATATGAAGATGGCGCTCGATGCGGCGCGCAATCTGCTCTTGCGGGCCGAAGCGGCGATCGCCGCCAACGATCGCACCGAGAAGGCCCGAGCGCTGGGCTCGGCGGGCAGCATCGTCGAATTCATGCTTGGTTTGTCCGGCAGCGCGCCGGGTGCGTTGAGCGACTCCCTCGCCAGCGTGTATCAATACGTCCTGGCCGCGATCCTCAAGGGCAATGCCGGAGACGATGGCGAGGCAGTCGGCGCGGCGCGGGTAGCGCTCGACGAGCTTGCCGCCACATGGCGTTCGATCTTCCCCGACAGGACGGGGTGGGAGGAGGACGGCTCCGACTCGGAATTGAGTGGGGGACGCGATTATGCCTGATCCGATCCGTGGAGTAAGCACGCCCGATCCGATCACACCGGCTTCCACGGCTGCCGGCGCGACGGGGGCCGCTCAAACGACCGATGCGGCAGCGGCCGCCGCGGCGAGCGCCGCCGCACCGCCTACCGATCAGGCCGATGTCGGGCAAACCGAAGCACTGCTGCAGACGATCCTCGATGCGGCGAACAAGACGCCCGGGATTGATCAGGCCAAGGTCAGCGAGTTGCAGCAGGCGATCGCATCCAGCACCTACCAGGTGAACCCGCAATCAATTGCCCAGAAAATCGTCGAACTGGAAGCCCAGCTCGGCACTGCGGGGCAGCTTCAATGAAGCTGTCGCTGCCTTTTTTAAGAAGCAAGCCGCAGCGCGGCGAAGATCGGGTCGGCGGCGGCCGTCTCGGCCTCCCGCCTGATCCAGTCCTGCACCCGCGCCAAGCGCTCCGCTGCCTGATGGATGTCGTCGCGGTCGGCGATGTCGACGAAAGCTTCGAGCAATTGTTCGAGGCATTCAGCGCGGCCAAAGACCGGTGCCGCATTGGCCGCTCTGCATCGCGGTGCGCGCATCGCCGGTCGCACTATTCCGTTTCCCCGCACCCGAGCGCCTTCCTTCGCGGCCTGGCCCGAATCCACCACGCTTGCGCCGCCTAGCATCGGCGCAAAACACAGCGAATCCTGATGCCCGAATCCGATTCCCCCGTGCGTGGAAGCTTGACGATAACCGGGAAATTTTCAATGTTCTGGTGCGGAGGGAGAGATGCGAGCCCGATCTGAAATCGTCTTTCCCAATAATATCAGAGATTTGAGGATGCGTCGGCGGATGACCCAAGCGCAGGTCGGCCGCATGATGGATCCACCGGTCGGCGAATCGGCCGTGTCGAAAATGGAAAGCGGCGAGCGCCGCTTGACAAATTTGCAGCTCGCCAACCTCGCCGCGATCCTCCGCTGCCAGCCTGAGGAGATCCCGGTCGTCAGCGGCCGCGACCCGGCCGAAGGGGTGCGGCGCTGGCAGCGTGCCCAGCAGGAGGTGGTCGGCAGCAGCATAGCCAGCGGCGCGGCGGCGGCGGGTTACGTGCTCGCTCAATTGCGCAAAAAGCACGGGCGGACCATGCAGCAGGTGGCCGACGCGATTGGCATGACGCTGTCGGTCTATCACCGCATGGAAATGGCGAGCCGTATGATTCAGAGCGAGGAGATCGACAAGGTCGCCGAGTTCTACGGTATGACGCCCGAGGCGCTGATCAGGCTGTTCGAGCAGCGCACTGCCGAGAACCTCGAGCAACTCAAGAGCGGCGTGCCGATCGAACAGCTCCTGCCCCGCGTGCCGCGCTCGCTGCTCAAGGAAAGCAGCAAATGGGGCCGCCTCGGCGCGCTCGAGCGCTATGCGATGCAGCGCAGCATCCGCTACACCGGCACACCGCCGGACGAACCGGCGGCCTTGCCGGTGTGCGGACGAATGAAGCCGGACCAAGAGGGCGGCCATCGCTTTGCGATCGATCGCGACGCCGGCGTCGAGCAGATGCCGCTCAATGACTTGCTGCGGCCCAGCGAAACCGGGTTTCTCGTACGCAATTACTCTCAGCGGCTCGGCGTGTTGCTGCGTCCCGGCGCGCTCGCTTATGTCGATCCATCGGTGCCGGCCGCGATCGGGGACATCGTATTCCTCACCCGCAAGGACGGCACGGCCGATGCCGCGGTGGTCATCGGCGACGGCATCGGGCCGCTGATGCTCAAGATGTACAACCCTGAAGAGCAGATCCCGATAAGCGACCCAAGCGTCGCTTCGGTGTTGCGCGTCGGCATGCTGGTGATGCCATAAGCGGCTGATTGCTAGGCACTGTCAAACCGGTGTCCCCGCGCGATTCGCGCGCCTGTCTCGAACGGGCATGGGCTGTTCGCCTTGCCGGCGCCCACAGCCAGCCACTAACGATCAGGAGTTCCTTGCTTTTTGTGCGCGGATCGCGAGCGCGCAAGAGCTTCGAAATCGCCGATTTTGGGTGCTTCGTATAGGATCGCCCATGCGCCATCCAGCGAAACGCATTGTTGCGGGGAATGCGACGTGGTCAGCGTGACCGACCCATCGCCTGATTGGTCCCCGGAAATTCCTGCCGCCGACCTCGTGCCAGTGAGGCGGCGCTCTGTGCGCAGGGCTCGGCCGGCCGCCAACTCCTCGCGCCTCCTAGGCTTTGGCTTGGTCGCCTCGGGGGTGCTGCCGCCGATCGGGCTTGCCGCGCTCCCCGGCGGCCTGTCGATGCTCGGCTCGCCGAGCACCGGGATCGTATTGGTGACGGCCCTGCTGTTCGTGCCGGCACTGGTCGGGTTTGCGGTGGCCTTGCAAGGCGTCGATGCCGTCGTCGCCCGGCTGCGCGCCGAGGCCGGCGCCGAGTATCGCCAGATCATCGCGCGCGTGCTGCTCGCCGCGCTGATCGAGGCTTATGCGTTTGGCTTGCTGGCGGTGCAGCCGCACGAGCCGGCGAGTGGCTCATCCTTGCTCATCGGGTCGCTCAACCTGGCGGCTGGATGGCTCTTTCTATTGAATATCGTGCTCGATTCGCGGCGCTCGGTATTGCGGCGTTACGCGGCGCTGATCTCAGACATCACTTTGCTGTCGATCCTGCTCGCCGCCGGCGGCGGCCCTACCGCGCCGTTGGCGATCGTCTACTGCTACATCGCCATCGCCAATGCCGAGCATCACGGACCGCGCGCCCTGGTCCTGACGATCGGTCTTGAAGTCCTTGCGTTCGCCGTCGTCGTGGCGGTGACGCCGTTCTGGCGGGAGCAGCCCTTGCTCGCCGGCGCGACGCTTGTCGCGTTGATCCTGCTGGCGGCTTATGTCGGCGCGGCGTTGCTACGGCTGGGCACGGCCAAACGCGCGGCGGAGAGCGCGAATGCCGCCAAAAACCGATTTATCGCCTCGCTCAGCGACGATCTGCGCGGACCCCTCCGTGCCCTCGCGCGCGCTGGCGCCGCGCTCGATCGCGAGACACTCGATCCCGCGCTCTGGGACATCATCGCCCGCATGCGGCTGAACGCCCGCGCGATGCTGCTGCAGGTCGACGACATGCTTAATTACGTCAAGATCGATGACGGCAGCTTCGCCCCCGAAACTCGCTCCTTTGATCTGCATCGGCTGGCCAACGGCGCGGTCGCCGCATTGCGAGCTCCGGCCGCGGAGCGCGGCGTCGTCCTGGCGCTGCGCATCGATCCGCGGCTGCCCTACCAGCTGCGCGGCTGGCCGCATCAGTTCCGGCAGATCCTGATCTGCCTTGTCACCAACGCAATCCGGCAAGTCGACAAGGCCCGAGTGCGCGTCAATTTCGAGGCCGCCGAAATCGCCGGGGACAACGTCCTCTTGCGTCTGGTCGTGGCGAGCGGTTTCGCCGACCGCCGGCTGGAGACCGCCGACGAGGAGAACGAGAGCGACGAGGACAGCCGGCACCTGGCCCTCTCCGTGGCCCACCGGCTGGTTGGGCTCATGGGTGGTCGGCTGACGGCCGAGAGCGAGCCGCGGCGCGGTTTCTCGCTGGCGGTCGAATTGCCTTTCACGATCGACCAAGCCTCGCTCGATCTGCCGCTCGATCTGGCGGAGCTGCCGGTGCTGATCGTGACCAGGGATGCCGAGTTCGTCGGCGACCTGATCGAGCCGCTCGAAGCATGGCGCGCCGATCCGCGCTGGATCGGCGCCGGTGACGCGGCGCTGCAATATCTCGCGAGCTTTGGTGCCGGGCCCCGCCGCGGCGTGCTGATCGTCGACGGCCGCGACGACGTGCTGCCGGCACTGAGCTGGGCGCATCGCGCGATGGCAGAGCATGCGGCCGAGCCGCCGCATCTGCTGTTCATCGCCGACGAAGCGCGCATCGACAGCGTGATCGGCCTCGCCGACGGCGAGCTCGACGGCATTCTGCCGGCGCCTTTCACCCATGCGGCGCTGCGCGGCGCACTGCATACGCTGCGCGTCGAGCCGGCCGACTGGTTCCTCACCGACGCGCCGCCGGCGCTCGACGAGCCTGCTCCGCCGCCGGTTCGCCGGCCAATCCAGGAGATCGCGCCGCTGCGTCCGACACCGGAGCCGCCATCGGCGGCGCCGATCCAGCTGCCGCCGGAGCCGCGCCAAGCGCCGGATCCTGCGCCAGCACCGCCGCCAGCGGAGGAGCCGATCCGTTTTGCGGCACCGCCGCGACCGCAGCCGGCCCGCCCGATGCCGCGGCGGCAGCAAATCCTCGTCGCGACTGCCAATGCAGCGAACCGCAAGATCCTCGGCTCGATCCTGGCGCGGGGCGGCTACGTCGTGCATTTCGCCGAGGACGCCGACGA
>Ga0126381_100006775_pt1 | contig 12709 bp, 10 predicted proteins | sample PanSoiMetPlot_28_FD_96465 | JGI IMG/M metagenome (GOLD analysis project Ga0126381, IMG submission 96465) | Tropical forest soil microbial communities from Panama - MetaG Plot_28 | ecosystem: Environmental > Terrestrial > Soil > Tropical forest > Bulk soil | place: Panama | collected 2016-02-17
CGGCCCGCGTCCAGCCGGGCCAGCAGCAGCAGGTCGTCCACCAGGATGCTCATCCGCGCGGACTCGGACTGGACCCGGTCGAGCGCGTGGGTCACCTGGTCAGGTACCGGTCCCGGATGGCGCAGCGCGAGTTCGGCGTATCCGCGGATCGCGGTCAGCGGGGTGCGCAGCTCGTGGCTGGCGTCGGCGGCGAACCTGCGCAGCCGCGCCTCGCTGGCCGCGCGGCGGCCGAGCGCACGCTCGACGTGGCCGAGCATCCGGTTGAACGCGGCGCCGAGCTGGCCCACCTCGGTGTGCGGATCGGTGTCAGGGACGCCGGCCGGCAGCGACACCTCGCCCGAGTCCAGCGGCAGCTCGGCCACCTGGGAAGCGGTCGCCGCGACCCGGTGCAGCGGCCGCAGCGTCAGCCGGACGAGCAGCGTGCCGAGCACGCCGGCCAGCAGCAGCACGACCAGGAAGACGATCAGCTCGGCCATCGCCACCTGGCCCGCCGTGTGCTCTACCCCGCTCATCGCCAGGCCGGTGATCAAGGTGTCGCCGTCGCGGCCGCGCACCGAGGTCACCCGGTAGTCCCCGCCCACGGCGGTCAGGTTCACCGTGTAAGCGGGCGCGGACCAGTTCTGCCCTGGCGGCGGCGGGTAGAACACGTGCAGCGCCATCAGAGCCCGCTGGTCGGCCGCCGACGGCGAGCATGTCACCTGGTGCATCCCGCTGACGATCGAGCAGATGGTCACCTGGCCGGTCTTGATGCGCAGCCCCATCATGCCCTGCGGCTGCCCCTGGCTGCACGTGTTCGGGTTGGGCCGCGGGTATTGTTCATCGCCACCGGGAGGCTGGTCATGCTGCTGTTCTATGCAGGTGACGTACGTGATGCTGGCGTTCTCCAGCTGCCCGTTGAGCGTCGACACCATCGAGTCGCGGATCGTCAGGTAGCTGACCACGCCGATGATCGCGCAGGCGCCGACCAGCAGCACCAGCACCCCGGCGATGAGCTGGGTGCTGAGCGTTCTGCCGCGGACGAGCCGGCTGAACCGCATTTACCCCGCCGGTTTCAGCACGTAGCCCACGCCCCGCACGGTATGGATGAGCGGCGCGCGGCCGACGTCGATCTTCTTGCGCAGGTAGCTGATGTAGAGCTCGACGACGTGGGCCTGGCCGCCGAAGTCATAGTTCCACACCCGGTCCAGGATCTGCGCCTTGGACAGTACCCGCCGCGGGTTCCGCATGAGGAACCTGAGCAGCTCGAACTCGGTCGCGGTGAGCTCGATCAGGTCGCCGTCCCTGCGCACCTCGCGGGCGTCCTCGTCCATCGTGAGGTCGCCGACGGCCAGCGAGCCCTCGGCCTGCGCGCGGGTCAGGTTGGCGCGCCGCAGCAGGCCGCGCAGCCGGGCCAGCACTTCCTCCAGGCTGAACGGCTTGGTGACGTAATCGTCACCACCGGCGGTGATACCAGCCACGCGGTCCTCGACGGCATCGCGGGCAGTCAGGAACAGCACGCAGACCTGCGGTATCTCGGCACGGAGCCGACGCATCACCTCAAGCCCGTTGAAATCGGGCAGCATGATGTCCAGCACCACCGCGTCGGGCTCGAACTCGCGCGCGATCCGTACCGCCTCCGCCCCGTTCGCCGCGGTGCTGACCTCCCAGCCTTCGTAGCGCAGCACGCTGGAAAGCAGTTCGGCGAGGCTCGGTTCGTCGTCCACGACCAGCACCCGCACCGGGGTGCCGTCAGCCCGCAGGGTGCCGCCAGGGCGGACCGCTGGTGCGGGCGCTCCGGAGGCAGTGTTCTCCATTGTCGTCATGCTCACTTGTCGTTGTCGTGACGTTGCTGTCACATCTTCTTAGCCGGTTCTGTGTTCAGTATGCCTACCCGCTCAGGGTTGTGGCCGACGTCAGAAAGTGCTATGAATCACCTCTGAGTCCGTGCGCTCGCGGAGCGTAAGGGCGATTCGTCCAGGAGGCGGGCGAGCTTGGAGGAGGACCGGCCGGGCCAGGCGCCGGCCTTCCGCAGCAACTGCCCGATCGCGGCCAGCAGATCCCGTGCCGGTGCCTCGCCGAGTTCGACTTCGATCTCGCGCCAGCTGAGCGCGGGTTCCGCGGGATCCCCGCCCGGGTTCAGGCGCTGGGCGGTGACGCTGTCGTCGGCGACTTCCGCCAGTACCGTGCCGGCGCGATCAAACAGGCGGCGCACCGTCCGTTCTGTCCTCAGGGTTGCGATCGGGTTGAGGGGGCGGCCCGCGGCCAGTTCCGCTACCTCGGAGCTCAGCCGGGGCGGGACCTCGGCGGCGGAGCCGAGCGGCTCCTGCAGTTCCTGCCTGGTGTTTGATCGGACGGGGAGCTTGAGGTGCCAGCCCTCGTCGGGGCCGCCGGTGCGGCGGCGCAGCGTGACCTTGTTACGGATCAGCGTGAGGTCAGCGGTGTCGTAGTAGGTGGCGTCGAGGCGGTGCTGTTCCGGGTCGCCGACCTGGGCGACGCCGGGCAAGCCGGTGAGCGAGGGGAGCGCGAAGCCGGCCTGCGCCTCGTACTTCTGTTCGACCTCCAGGTGATCAGCCACGAAGTCGAGCTTACGTGTGGTAGACCGCGAACCTGGTGCTGGGGCGCTCGACGATCATGGTGCCGGGAGCCGGCGCGTCCGTGGCTTGCCTCGGGTAGGCGTCGACATGCATCCCGCTGGCGGCCGGGCGGCCCGCGGCGTCCCAGGCCCGGACCTGCGCGGCGAGCGCGGCGGCCAGCGCGGCCGCGCCGCTGCCGTAGCCGCGGGCGATGAGCCCGGAGTCCGGGCGGCGGGACAGCATCGCGATGCTGTCGGCGGTGACCAGGCCGTGCGTGGCGTGGAAGGTGCCGCTCGACACCAGCGAGCCGGTCAGCGCGGGCGTACGGTCAGCGTGCAGCTCTTCGGCAACCTGGCACGCTCTGTCCTCGCGGGCCGCGAGCCACAGGTTCAGGCTCCAGAACACCTCAGGCGCCGCCGCGCTGACCCCGGTATCTTCGGCGGCCTCGGGGGGAGCGGCTATCGCCGCGGCGAGTGCGGCCGGGTCGAGCCCGCGTTCGGCGGGCAGCTGGAGGCGCAGCCCAGGTCCGAGCGGCACCACCGCGGCGGGACCGGCCAGCGAGCCGCGCATCCGCATGAAGCCGCAGGGCGCGATCGACCGGCTGGCCCAGTGCCCGTCCTCCCGCTGGAAGGCGACCGACAGCTGCGCGCCAGGGACATCCAGCGGCACGACGATGACCGCGTCCGCGGTGACCTGGGACAGCCAGGCCGGCGCCAGGTCGCTGACCCCGACGGTGGCGATCAGCCGGTCGTAAGGAGCACGTTCGGCGTTGCCCTGCGCGCCGTCGCCGGCCGTGACGGTCACGTCCTGATAGCCGGCCGCGGCGAGATGCCCGCCCGCCTCCCTGGCCACCTCGGGGTCGATGTCGATGCTGGTCACCTGGCCTGAAGCGCCCACGATATGCTTCATCAGCGCCGCGTTGTAGCCGGTTCCCGCACCGATCTCGAGCACCCGGTGGCCGGGGGCGAGGTCGAGCTGATCCAGCATGATCGCCATGATCGCGGGCTGGGAAGACGAGCTGACCGGCACCCCTGCGGCGTCCCGCTTGGTCACGATGGCCTCGTCCTGGTACACCTCCTCCGGCGGCACGCCGGGCAGGAACAGGTGCCTGGGCACGCTGGCGAACGCGGCCTGGATCGCCGGCCTGCTGACCTCGATCCGGGTCACCAGCTCGGCCCGCAGCCGGCCCAGGTCTGCCGTCATCCGCCGATCTCCCTAGATGCGCCTAGGCTGTCACCCTACGCGCCCTCACTGCTCATCGCCGTCCCGATAAGCTTCCGGTGTGATGCGGACACACGCGAGCTCGGTCGCGGGCCGGGAGGCCAGCACGTCAGACGACCGGGGCCGGCTGTTGCTGCTGGCCGGCCTGGCGGTGTTCGGTGCCGCTGTCGCGGTTTACCTGGCCGCCATCGCCACCCATCCGGCTAACGCCATGCTCAAGGGGTTCGACCTGGGGGTTTACCTGGACGGCGGGCGGCTGGCGCGGCACGCGCCCGGCACGCTGTACAGCTGGCACCAGCCCGGCCACCCGGGCATCCAGTTCACCTATACCCCGTTCGCCGCGATGGTCTTCGCCGTGCTGTCCTTGGTCTCGCTGCGGACCCTCGAGGACGTGGCGGCGGCGGTGAGCATCGCCGCGCTGGTGGCGACGCTGTGGATCTCGTTCCGTGAGCTGGGGGTCGCCGCGCGCGCGGCGCGCTGGGGCGCGACGCTGCTGCTGGCCGGGATCTGCCTGTGGCTGGAGCCCGTGCAGCGGGCGCTGTTCCTCGGCCAGGTCGAGCTGGTGCTGATGGCGCTGATCGTCTGGGACATGTGCCAGCCCGACCGCCGGCGGTTCAAGGGCGCGGGTGTCGGCCTGGCCGCGGCCATCAAGCTCGTGCCGCTGATCTTCATCGCCTACCTGGTGCTGACCCGGCGGTTCCGTGCCGCGGTGGTGGCGGTCGCGGTGTTCGCCGTCACGATCGTGGCCGGGTTCGCGGCGCTGCCGCACGCGTCGGTGCAGTGGTGGCTGCACGGTGACTTCTGGCAGGCGGGGCGCACCGGGTTCGTCGGCGTCGCCGGCAACGAGTCGCTGCGCGGCATGCTGACCCGCCTGGTCGGCAGCGTCTCGCACGGCCAGCCGCCCTGGATCGCCGTCGGCGTGCTAGCCGGGATCCTGGGCCTGGCCGCGGCGGTCTTGCTGCACCGCGACGGGCGCACCTTCGAGGGCCTGATGACCTGCGCGCTGACCGGACTGCTGATCTCGCCGATCAGCTGGGACCACCACTGGGTCTGGATCGCACCGATCCTGGCCGTGCTGGCCGTGGCCGGCGTCCGGGCGCGCGACGCTCTCGTCCGGGCCGGGCTGTTCGCGGCGGCGGCGCTGCTGGTGCTGGTATTCGCGGAATGGCCGCGGTTCTGGGACAGCCGGGCCGGGCTGCTGCAAGGCGGCCTGATCTGGTACGCGCCGTCAACCTCGTTCGCGAGCGGCGACAGCCCTTCTTACGTCGAGTACCACTGGCACGGCGTGCAGCTGCTGGCCGGGAACCTCTACCTGCTGGCCGGCGCCCTGGTCTTCCTGCTCGCGGCGTTCGCCGCCGTTCAGCTACGGCGCACGAACAGGTTACCGATGCCGCGGATGTAGCCGGCCGGCGGCGCCACCTGCTGGAACTCCTGGGTGAACCACGCGGGCGGGTAGCCGGCCCGCCACGGCAGCCTGCGCCAGACATTCGGCGACAGCCACACGTACTGCGCCCGGCTGAGGATGTCCCGCCACGCCGCGGCCGCGTGGGCGTTCTTGATCGCGCCGCCCTGGACGCTCACCCCGCCGGTGAGCACCAGCGTGGTGGCCAGCGAGTCGATGACCACGGGGCAGCCGGGTTTCGCCGCGTCGAACCGGTCGGCGGAGATGACCAGCGAGGTCTCGTCGGTGACCACGCAAGCGCCGGCCGGGATCTGGCGGGTGATCCGCTCCATGCCCTTCGGCAGGCCCACTACCGACACCTCGGCCAGCTGGAGCACCGCCGCGCCCGCCAGGATCACCGCGACCAGGCCGACCGCGATCCGGCGGAAGCTGGCCTGGAGCAGGCTGACGAGCCGCCAGGTCGCCACCCCGGTCACGATGGCCAGCCACGGCCCGGGGAACGCCGGGTAATGGTAGAAGAAGGCCGAGTACCACAAGATCGCGGCCACCGCGAGGACCGCGGTGGCCAGCGCGAACCACTCCAGCTGCGTGGTGTTCCTGAACCCGGCCAGGTATCCGGCCGCGATGAGGCCGGTCACCGCCAGGACGGCGAGGCCGGGCAGGAAGTGCGGGTGCGACGGCACGGTATCGGCGACCACGCTCTGCGCGAACAGCGAGTTGGCGCCGGCCCACGCGACGTTGCCGTAGTAGTTGAGGATGTCGATGAGCCCGGTGATGTGCGCGAACCGCAGCGACAGCGGGGTGTAGGTGCCGACCCGGGCCGCCTGGTAGACCACCGTGCTGCGGAAGAACGTGCCCGGTCCGGACAGCACGAACGGCAGCAGCAGGATCACGAACGCCCCCGCCAGCGCGCTCACGTAGGCAATTGCCCGTTTTGCCCACCCGGGATCGCGAACCAGCAGGCACACCGCGAGCAGCACCGCGGCGGGCGCCATCGCCCAGAACTTCACGACGCTGGCGAACCCGATCGCGATACCGGCCCAGGCGAGCCGGCCAGGCCGCGCGGCGAGCCGCCCGCGGCTGAACGCGGCGTTCGCGCCGAGCAGGCACAGCAGGTTCATCCACGGCTCGAGCAGCAGCGTGTGCGCGGTCGCGATATCGGCCGGGTAAATCGCCAGGATTCCGCAGATCAGCGCCGTGGCTAGGGTTCCGCGGTAGCGCACCAGGTTGCCGGCCAGCGGGACGCACGCGGTGCTCGCCAGCACGGTCAGCACCCGGGCCAGGGCCAGGCCCGCCGCGGTGGACGTCACCCGGGCGAACAGCGCGGCCGGCGTCATCAGCAGCAAGATCCCGGGTGGCTGCACGAACGCGAAGTCGTGGTACGGCATGATGCCTTGCGTCATCCGGATCGCCGCGCCCAGGTACACCCCGTCGTCGTACTCGGTGGGCGTGGTCAGGAAGCCCGGCCGGCTGAGGGTGAAAAGCCGTACGCCCAAGGCGACCAGCGTCGCCGCCGCCATGGCGGTCCCCGGAGAGAGCCGGAACGACGGGCGAGAAGAAGTGCCAGGTGGGCTCAGCGTCCCCAGTCTCGCGCTCACGAGGGGAGACTAGCCGGCGCCGGCCCGGATGCGGGTGATCAAGCACCCGGTACCGCCCGACGGCGTGGCGCCGGGCGGTACCGGGGTGCTGGCTGACGGCTAGCCGATCGTCTGGGTAGTGTCCTCGTTCCTGATGGTCTCCGGCATGGTCTCTTCCGGGATGGTCGGCGGCGCGGTGGCCGGGACCGAGGGCACGCCGGGCACCGCGGTGAGCCGTCCGGCCGCGGCCGCCGCGACCATGACCATGGCCACGCCGAGGCCGGTGAAGAAGCCGATCTGCTCCATCGCCCGCATCAGCGTGGTGGTGCTGGCCGGCACGCCGGCCGGCGTGGCGGTGGTCCACAGCGGGGCCACCACGTTGCCGACGGCGAACCAGGCGCCGCTGATCACGCCCAGGAACGCGCCGAACAGCGCGATGTGCCTGCCGTTGGCGATGACGAGCAGGATGCCGCCGAGCAGCGCCGCGGCGCCCGGCAGGATCTCGAGCCATAGCCGCCCGGTGTTATAGGTCCATGTCTTGTCTGGTGTGTAGGCGTAGTGGAAGTACGGCCCGATGAACGGGATAAGGCCACCCCAGATCCCGAGCAGTGCGAGCAGCGTTCCGCCAAGAACCCCGTGGCTGCGCCGTATCTGCAGCGTCCCAGCCATTTCTTATCACTTCCCGATCGAGTCCGAGTGAGGGTGATGTGGTCGCCCAGGGATGCACTTTTAGGCCCTACCCAGCGCCTTGCGCGATATTCGCCGGATCCGGAGGTATCGTCGCGACGTGGACACCAGGCGCCTCGTGCCCCGCACCGACCTGCTGCTGGCCGACCCACGCCTCGCGGCGGCGGCGCGACGTCTCGGCCGCCCCCTGGTCAAAGCCGCGGTGGCGCGAGCCCAGCAGCGAGCCCGCGACGGCGAAATCGTCCCTGACGTTACCACGGTGGCCAATGCGGCCGTGGCCGAATTGCCCCGATTTGCGGCCTCACTGACTCCGATCATCAACGCGACCGGCGTCCTCGTGCACACCAACCTGGGCCGCGCGCCGCTGTCCGCGGCCGCCGTCGACGCGATCGCCGCCGCCGCGGGGCACTGTGACCTGGAGTTCGACCTGGGGACAGGAACCCGCGGCCGGCGCGGTGCCGGCGCCCTGGACGCGCTGGCCGCCGCGATACCGGCGGCCGAGGCGGTGGCCGTGGTGAACAACAACGCCGCAGCCCTCGTCCTGGCGGCGACCGCGCTCGCCGCGGGCCGGGAGGTCGTGATTAGCCGGGGCGAGCTGATTGAGATCGGCGACCGGTTCCGGCTGCCTGACCTGCTGGCCAGCACCGGCGCCCGGCTGCGCGAGGTCGGCACCACGAACCGCACCACGGTCGCCGACTACGCGGGCGCGATCGGCCCGGACACCGGCTTCGTGCTGAAGGTGCACCCGTCCAACTACCGCATCGAGGGCTTCACCGCCGCGGCCGGTGTCGCCTCGCTGGCGGCGCTGAGCGTGCCGGTCGTCTTCGACATCGGCTCCGGCCTGCTCACCCCGCATCCGCTGCTGCCTGGCGAGCCGAGCGCGGACGCCGCCCTGCGCGATGGCGCGGCCCTGGTCACCGCCAGCGGCGACAAGCTGCTCGGCGGCCCGCAGGCCGGCCTGCTGGCCGGCCGCGCGGACCTGGTCAGCACCCTCACCCGCCACCCGCTGGCTCGCGCCCTGCGCGTCGGCAAGCTCACCCTCGCCGCGCTCGAGGCGACACTCACCGGCCCGCTGCCGCCGGTGGCCAGGGCGCTGACCGCCGACCCCGCCGCCCTCACCATCTGGGCAGAACGTACGGTGGCTCTCCTGTCCGGGCACGCCATCGATGCCCGCGTCGCGGCATCGAAGGCCGCCGTGGGCGGGGGCGGTGCTCCTGGCGTTGAGCTGGCGAGCGTGGCGATCAGCCTCCCCGCGTCGTTCGCGGCCCCGCTGCGGGCCGGCCAGCCGGCCGTGGTCGGCCGGACCGAGGCCGGCCGCCTGCTGCTGGACCTGCGTTCCGTGCTGCCCGAGGACGAATCCCGGCTGACCGACGCCATCGTGGCCGCGGCGTCCAGGTAGGCGCGGCATGCAGGTGATCGCCACCGCGGGGCACGTGGATCACGGCAAGTCGGCGCTGGTACGAGCGCTCACCGGGATGGAACCTGATCGCTGGGCGGAGGAGCGGCGCCGCGGCCTGACGATCGATCTGGGCTTCGCCTGGCTCACCCTGCCCGTACCCCACCATGCGCAGGTGGTGGCGTTCGTCGACGTGCCAGGGCATGAGCGGTTCGTGCCCAACATGCTGGCTGGCGTCGGCCCGGTCCCGGCCGTGCTGTTCGTGGTGGCCGCCGACGGCGGCTGGATGCCCCAGTCCGCCGAGCACCTGGCCGCCATCGACGCGATGGGCATCAGGCACGGCCTGCTCGCCGTTACCCGCGCCGACCTGGCCGATCCCGGGCCGGCCATGCGGCAGGCGCTGGCGGAGATCGCGGTGACCAGCCTGGGCGAGGTGGAGGCGATCCCGGTCAGCTCGGTCACCGGGGCCGGGCTGCCCGAGCTGCGCGCGGCGCTGGCCCGGCTGGCCGCGGCGCTGCCGCGACCCGACCCGGGCGCGGCGGTCCGGCTCTGGGTGGACCGCTCGTTCACCATCAAGGGCAGCGGCACGGTCGTCACCGGCACCCTGCCCGCGGGCACGATCAGCACCGGTCAGGAGCTCGCGCTGACCCCGTCGCTGCGCGGGGCCAGGATCCGCGCCATCGAGTCCCTGGGTGTTCAGGTTCCTCAGATCGGGGGGGTCGCGCGAGTGGCACTGAACCTGCGCGGCATCCCTCCGTCCGTCCCGGCCCGGGGCATGGCGCTGATCACCCCCGGTGCCTGGACGCTGGCCGCCCAGCTGGACGTGCGCCTGCACCAGGCGCCCGGCCGCCTTCCGGCGGAGCTGGCTGTCCACATCGGCTCCGCGCGCACGATCGCCCGGCTCCGTCCGCTCGGATCCGGCCACGCCCGGCTCACCCTCCGTGACCCCCTGCCCCTGCACGCGGGCGACCGCGTCCTGCTCCGCGACCCGGGCGCGGCCAGCCCGCTGATCATCGGTGCCACCGTGCTTGACCCGCTCCCGCCCCCGCTGCGCCGCCGCGGCGCGGCCGCGGCGGCGGCCGCCGAGCTGGCCGCCTGGCCCGAGATCCCGGCCGCGGCCGACCTGCTCGGCCGCCACCGCTTGATGCGGGCCAGCACGATGCGGTCCATGGGCCTGGCCGGCCTGCCCGCTCCGGTAGCGGGGGAGTGGCTGGCCGACCCGTCTCACTGGGCCAGGCTGCGGCGCGACCTGGCCGCGGTCGCCGCCGCGCATGCCGAGCAGCACCCGCTCGCCACGGAAATGCCGGTGGAGGCGGCCCGCGCTGCCCTCGGCCTGCCCGATCGCTCGCTGGTCGAGGCCCTCGGCGTGCTGAACCGCCGGACGTCGCCGCCGGCGGATCAGGCTCTCCCTCCCAAGCTCATCGCCGCGGTGCGGGCCGTCCTGACGGACCTGGCAGCGGAACCGTTCGCCGCCCCGGAGGCAGGCAGGCTCAGGGAACTGGGCCTGGACGCCCGTTCGGTCGCCGCCGCCGCCCGCGCGGGCCTGCTGCTGCGGATCACCGAGCAGGTCGTGCTGGCCCCCGGCGCGGACCGGGCCGCCGCGGACATCCTGGCGGAGCTGGCCCAGCCGTTCACGACCGCTCAGGCGCGGCAGGCGCTGGGCACCTCCCGGCGGGTCGCGATCCCGCTGCTCGAGTACCTGGACCGCGCCAAGGTCACGCAACGGCTGCCCGACGACCGCCGCCGCCTGAAGTCCGTCTTACAGGCTGCGGAATTCAGGCGAGCGGCGGATCACGTCGGCCACCCGGCGGGCCGTGCCCAGGCTATTGGGCAGGCGGAGCACCGGGGGCCCGCCGCCGCGGACCCGGAAGACCGACGCCCCCGGCGTGTCGGCGATGGAAATACTGGCGTACGCCAGCGAGCTCTTGCGCACGGTGACCAAGCCATTACCGTTAGTGTCCACCGTGTAGCCAGCGCCCAGCCTGCGGCCGAGCACCGTGACCAGTTCCCTAGGCGTCACGTTCTTACGTGGCACCCTGACCTTCGGCATGTCGTAAAGGTTACTGCCTACTAGTAGCCGGTTACTGTTGACTGGGTGACCAGATGAACCGCTTGACCGCGAACGCGGCGGCGGCGATACCCCACGCCAGGATGATGCCCAGATCTGACCAGGCGAAGGTGCTGCCGCCGTTGGTGTCCGGCCGGAACGCGGCCTGCATCGCCACCGCCAGCGGCCGGACCGGCAGCACCTGCGCCATGTCCCGCATCCATTGCGGGAACAGGTTCTCCGGTACGTAGATGCCGGAGATCGCGTTGACCGCGAACAGGACGAGCATGGTCAGCGGCCCGGCCGAGTCGACCGACCGGACAAACGGGCTGAGCGCGTACGCGATGGCCCCCAGCGCCGCGGCGCCGATCAGCACGGTCAGCAGGATCGCGATCACCCCGGCGCCGGCCGGGTGCACACTGAACGCGGCCCAGCCGATCAGCGTGAGCACGATCGCGATGGTGAGCGCCGAGACCTCCGCCGTGACGAGGTCGCTGCCGATCAGCACCACCGGGCGGACGGGGGTCGCGCGCCGGCGCTTGAGCGCGCCGGTCTCCCGCTTGGAGATGAGCGTGATCAGCAGGTTGGACAGCGCGGCGCCGACCAGGCCCAGCACGATCATCCGCGGCACGTAGTAGGCGTCCGGGCTGATCGAGTAGCCGTCCTGCTTGAACGGGGCGTTGTTCTTGAAGATCGAGCCGAAGATGACCAGCAGCAGGACCGGCATCGCCAGCGTGAACCCGCGCGCCCGCGGGTCGCGGGAGAACACCCGCAGGTCATAGCGGGACTGGTGGACGATGAGCGACGGCGTGCTCACTTCTTCTCCTGGGTGAGGCGGAGGTAGATGTCCTCCAGCGACGGGCGCTGTACTGAGATGTCCGGAATGGGCAGGCCGTTCTGCACCGCCCAGGAGGAGAGGACGTACAGCACGGGCATCGGTTCCGGTGCGACGATCTCCGCCCGGCCGTTGTGCTCTACGTTCACCGGTACCGGCAGTGCCGGGAGGCTGTCCGCGGTCAGGCCGGCCGGCATCGTGAACGTGATCACGCTGGCGTCGGTCTGGCGGCCGCCGATCGTCTCCGGGGTACCCTCGGCGACGATGCGCCCGGCGGCCAGGATGAGGATCCGGTCCGCGAGGTTCTCCGCCTCGTCCATGAAGTGCGTGGTGAGGAACACCGTCTTGCCGAGGTCGCGCAGGCCGCGCACCACATCCCAGGCCATATGCCGGGCTGAGGGGTCGAACCCGGTGGTGGGCTCGTCAAGGAAGATGAGCTCGGGATCGCCGACCAGCGCCAGTGCCACGTCGAGCCGGCGCTGCTGGCCGCCGGACAGCTGATCGCAGCGGCTGCCCGCCTTGTCGGGCAGGCCCACGAGCTCTAGCACCCGGTCCACCGGCAGCGGCTTGGGGTAGTAGCCGGCGTACATGGTCAGGCACTCGCGCACGGTCAGCAGCCGCTCCGGCGCGTTGGTCTGCAGTACCACGCCGATCCTGGCCCGCCAGTCCGAGCCGGCCTTCGCGGGGTCGGTGCCGAGAACGCTGACGTCGCCTGCCGTGCGCAGGCGGAAACCCTCGAGGATCTCGGTGGTGGTGGTCTTCCCGGCCCCGTTCGGGCCGAGGAACGCCAGGATCTCGCCGTGCTGCACGTCGAAATCGATGCCGCGCACCGCTTCGTACGTGCCGTAGCTCATCCGCAGCCCGCGTACCGTGATGGCGGCGCGCGCCGCCTGTCCCGCACTCGGCGTGGCACTGGCCTGCGGCAGCGGGTGCTCAGCTGTCGTCACGGTATTCCGCCGCCTGACTGAGGACCTCCGCGGTACGGCGGGCGA
>Ga0126381_100006776_pt1 | contig 12708 bp, 8 predicted proteins | sample PanSoiMetPlot_28_FD_96465 | JGI IMG/M metagenome (GOLD analysis project Ga0126381, IMG submission 96465) | Tropical forest soil microbial communities from Panama - MetaG Plot_28 | ecosystem: Environmental > Terrestrial > Soil > Tropical forest > Bulk soil | place: Panama | collected 2016-02-17
ACGACGCAGCTGCTGCCGATCAGTGCCAGGGCAACAAGAGTCTTTGCATTGCGCAATATCGCGTTGCGATTCATCGCGAGCTTCCTTCCGCCCACGCGTTAAGCGCGAGTTCGAGCCATAGAGGCGGCAAGGTCGCGTGCCGGCGAAATGTCGTCAAGCCCGCTGAGCCGGAATCGCGGGTGGCGTGGCGGGAAGCCGCATGCCCGCGTGTGCGGCTCCGCTGCTAGCTCTTGGAGCCGACAGTGATCCACAGAGCGGAATGCTCCGGGAAGATTTGCGGAAACTCCTGGTGATCGACGGGGGTGGTCCCCATGGACTTGAACAGCTCCATCACGACGTGTGATGCGCCGTTGGCGCCTCTCGAGCTGATTGTGGTTCGCGCTGTCGGATCGACATTTCCCGTGGCGGTGTTGGGTGGCCATCCAGCCTTGCGGAAAAGCTCGCACAGGCTTTCCCGGAACTCGTCGGAGCTGTGCTCCAACGATCGAAGATAGAGCGCCTTGACCCTATGTTTCGAGAGCTTGTTCGACCATTCGGAGATTTGCGAGGATGTGAGCGCGGGAAAGCCTTGCGGAACGCGCTTGTCCTCCTTTTCGCGCAGCCGGCCGATCTCCTTTTCAAGCTCGGATATCTTCGCGGCGGCCTGCTCCGGCGAAGCGCCGCCAAGCGTTTCCTTGTAGCTGTTGACTTGCTGCTCCAGCTGCTCGATCTGCGCCTTCTTGCAGCCAAGGGCCGTACGGTAGGCTCGACTGACGGCAACCCACATCGCGCCCGCCGCGATCAAGGCGGCCAAAACGAGGTGATACCACGTCACAACAATTTGCACGGCGAGGCCCGTGAGATTCCATCCACTGACGCAAGGAGTCAACTAAGACACAGCAACGGCTGATTCTCAAGCGGGCCGATGTGAAGGTGTAACGTCGAGATGCAGGTCGGCGACAGCCGCGAATGCCGCGCTCACGCGGTCTTCGGGAATCCGTAGAGCGCCTCGGCGTTCTGCACCAGGATGCGATGCCGCACGGCTTCCTCCGGGGCCCACTCGGTGAGGAGGTCGAACAACAGGGCGTCGTCGGGCTTGGCCTGTTGCTCGGAGGGATGTGGCCAGTCGCTGCCCCAGACCATTCGCTCGGGAGCCGCCTTGACATACGCACGCGCGACTGCGGTCGCGTCCGCGTAGGTCGGCGGGCCGACCTTGGTATCTTGATAGGCGCCCGAGAGCTTGATCCAGGTCCTGCCCTTGTCGATGAGCACGCGGACGCGGGCATAGAGCGGATCGTTGATCCCCGCGGGCTGCGGCACGTGCGCCAGATGATCGAACACGATCGGCGAGGGCACGCGCTCGAGGACATCCATGATCGACAAGATGATCGGCGCGGTCGCGTTGATCTGGATGTGCCAGCCGAGCTCGTTCACGCGCTTCGACAACGGCTCGATCATCGCCGGCGTTGTTGCGCCTGCCTGCGCGAGATTGAAACGGATGCCGCGCACGCCGAGCGCGTCCATGCGCTTGAGCTCGGCATCCGCCACGCTGTCGTTGACGACCGCCACCGCGCGCGCCTCGGCGCCGAAGGCAGCCAGCGCGTCGAGCGTGCAGGCGTTGTCGGTGCCGTAGGTCGAGGGCTGCACGATGACGTGCCGGGTGGTGCCGATGCGCCGCTGCAGGGCGCGGTAATCATCGACCAGCGCATCGCCGGGCCGCAGCGCCGCCTTGGGATCGACGGGATAGCGCGCATCGTAGATGTGGTGATGGCAATCGGCGGCGTTGGCCGGTGCGCGTAGCTTGGCGGGCTCAGTCCCGGCCGACCATTTGACCTGTTGCGCCGCCAGCGGAAACGGCAGGGACACCGTTGCGGCGATGGTGGACACCATCTTGATGACTTCGCGCCGACCCCACTGCCGCTCCATGGTGCCCTCCCTTGAAGCTTCGCGATTTCCTTGAGAACAAATGTATCCCGTTCGGATGAACGGGATACACCCTAGTTCTCTCGATCAGCTCATTGCGGCGGCGGGATTTCCTTCTCGACCTGGATCGCCGCGACATCGAGCGAGCCGTCGGGCAGCTTCGGGGCGCCGGCCACGAATACCTTCAGGCCGGGCTTGAGATCATCCTTGGTGCCGGGGACCGTGGTGGCGATGATGGTCTTCGGCGTCACGATGATCTTCTTTTCCTCGTCGGGCTTGTTCTGGACCTTGTACTTCACGGTCAGCACCTGGCCGTCGACGTCGGCGACTGAAGTTTGCAAGGCGCCGTTGGTCATGAAGCTGTTGGGCATCAGGTCCCACTCGCTGTGAAAGGAGTTGAACGGCTGGCCGGCCGGCGCAATGCGCAGCTCGACCGCCTCGAGCGTTCCGTCGGGGCGCGGCTTCGAGGTGATGGCGACGTTGGCATCGGCCTTGACGTCGGTGAGCTTCGCCTTGACGACGCCGGCGATGCGCACATTGTCCTTGAGCGTGAGCTTGAGGTCGGCGCCGTCGCGCGACTTGACCATCAACGTGTTGCCGTCGAGTTTCTCGATCGCGCCGCGCACGCGCACGTTCTGCGCTTGGGCCGAGACCGAGCCGAACGCGAGTGTCGTGGCCGCGATCGCGGCCACGAAAACCTGTGATGTGAGTTTCATGTCGTCTCTCCCTTATTCGAGGTGCGCACGAAGGGTCGCACATCCGGTTGTGTAACAAATACTTGCTGGTCTGGCGCTTGAGACCGAGGCAGTCGGTCCAGCTGGCAGGCAAGCCGATCGGGGGGCAATCCCCTCGACGAGGGCTGAAAAGGTAGCGGACAAAGGCAGTCTTTGGAAGCCATGTGGTGTGGTCATGTAGTGTGGTCTTCAGGCCTGGCATGAAACGCCATTTCGAGAGCCTGGACAGGAGGTGAATTGAGTGGAAGCATGATTTTGCCTTGAGCCCTGACAGCATCCGAATGGTAAGGGTTTCGCGTTCTGCTCCACTGCGCACCGTGTCCTACGCGGTCGGCCCGGTGCTGACGTGCTGGATCGCCCTCTGTCCCGCACCCGCCGCGGAGAATGCGAGCTGCCGCGAGCTTGAGCGCGCCTTCGATCTGATCAAACCCGACATCACCGCACTTCAGTTGAATTCCGCGCTGTTCTCGGCGGCGGACGCCGGCTGCGTGGAATTCGCACGCAGGCTGCTGACGGAAGGGGCCTCGCTCGAGGCCCGCGATCGGGTGGGCGCCATGGCGCTCGCGCACGCGGCGCGCGCTGGCCAGCGGGCCGTGGTCGAGCTCTTCCTTGCGGAGGGGGCGCCGATCGACGCGCGGGCGCTATCCGGCTCGACCGCGCTCTACTTGGCAGCGGAGAGCGAACGGCCGGCGACCGTCGCCGCGCTGCTCGCCAAGGGCGCCGATCCCAATCTCACCGGTCGATCGGGCGTCACGCCGCTCGCGGCAGCGGCCTTCCAGGGCAATGATCGCATCGTCGGGCAGCTGCTCTCACGCAAGGCGGATCCGAATATTTTGGACACGACCGGCAAATCGGCGATGACCTACGCGGCCGGGCGCGGGTTTGGCGAGATCGTGCGCCATTTGCTCGACGCCGGCGTCGACGCTAACAGCCGGTACGGCAACGGGCTGACGGCGCTCATGTGGGCCGCAGGTCATGAGGACGGGGTGGGGTTGCGCGCCGCCCGAGATGTCATCGATCAATTGCTCACCGCCGGCGCGCAGATCGATGCGGCCGACGATCGCGGCCGCACCGCGTTGATGATCGCGGCCGAGCTCGGGCACACCGAGGTGGTGGCGATGCTCCTCGGGCGGGGTGCCGACCGGGCGCTGCGGGACAAGGGCGGGAAGACGGCGCGCGATCTTGCGACAGATGCGAACGTGCAGCAGACGCTGACGGGCCGATGAATGCTTCGAATCATAGCCGGACTCGTTGTCCCGGCGATCCAAGCCTGGCTTGCGGCAGGGAATGGATGCCCGGCACCAGGCCGGGCATGACTCCGGCGTGGTACGACTGGAACATGTTCTAACAGGCGAGAGACTATAGGCCCGCCACATACTCTGCGATCGCCGCGACATCGCTTTCCGAGATCGCCTTCATCAGATCGGACATGCCCGGATTGTTCGCGCGCGTGCCGTTGCGGAAATCGAGCATGGTCTGTGCCAGATACTGCTTGCGCTGTCCGGCTAGACGGGGCTGGGTTCCCTCGCCCTTGTAACCCTCCTGATGACAGCTGGTGCAAATCACCGAGGTGGTTGCGCGAAGCGCCTGCCCGGCCACCGTCGCGGAGGCTCCCGGCTGCACGAGCTGCGGCCACGGCTTGCGCGAGAAATATTCGGCGAGCGCCATCATGTCGTCGCGCTCGAGCATCGCCGCAATCGGGGACATCTGATCATTCTTGCGCTCCCCACCGTTGAAGTCGCGCAGCTGTATATAGAGATAGCCGAGCTGCTGGCCCCATATGACCGGCGTGGTCTGCTGCTGCGGGACCCCATTCTCTCCGTGGCAGGCGCCACAGAGCTGTGCCTTTTGGTCGATGGTCTGGGCCGCACTCGGCCATGCGAGGGCTGCAGTCAGGGCAATCACGATGCCGCGGATCAGTGCGGTTCTCCTCATGTGTTCATCGATGAATGACAACGGAGGACGGGATCAGCTCCCGTCCTCCATCAGATCGAACTATCAGGGTCGCCTGCGGTTTCACTCGAGCGTGAAGGCAATGATGGCGTTGCCGCGCTTGGAGTCGATCTGCACGTTCCCGCCGGCTCCGACCACGATGTATTGCTTGCCGGCGACCGTATAGGACGATGGCGGCGCGTGGACTCCGGCGCCGGCCTGGAAGGTCCACAGCACCTTGCCGTTGCGGTCATCATAGGCGCGGAACCGCCCGTTTGCCTCGCCCGTGAAGACCAGATCGCCAGCCGTCGCCAGGATGCCGCCGATCATCGGCTGCGGGGTCTTTACCTGCCAGCGAATCTTGCCGGTGTTGTAATCGACCGCCGTGATGTTTCCGGCCTGTTCCTCGCCAGGGATTGCCTTGAAGGCGCCGCCGAGCCACAACTTGCCTTGTGGATAGGGCGAGCTCTGGACCTGATAGGTCATCGGCTGGTGCAAATTGATCGCGTAGGCGAGGCCGAGCTTGGGATTGGTGGCGATCGGCGACCATTCGACGCCGCCATTGGCGCCGGGCAGCATGCGGGCGCCTTCCGGGGTCGGCAGCGTCCACATGTTCTCCTGCGCCACCATCGCGTCGGAGAAGCGGATCAGGCTGCAGTCCTTGCGGTCGTGCACGTAGATGTGCCCGGTCTTGCCGGCATGGATGAGCGCCGGGATGACCTTGCCGCTCTTGTCCTTGGCATCGAGCAGGACCGGCGGGCTCACCGAATCCAAATCCCAAACGTCGTGCGGGATATATTGGAAATGGCAGACATACTTGCCGGTATCGAGATCGAGCGAGACGAGCGAGTCGGTGTAGAGGTTGTCGCCCGGGCGCGGCGCGCCGTCCAGGTCCGGTGACGGGTTGCCGACCACGAAGTAGATGCGGTTGGTCGCGAGATCAATCGCCGGATTTTGCCATACGCCGCCCCCCAACTTCTTGTAGGGGTCGCCGTTCTTGGCGAGCGCCTCCTTTTCGGCCGCGATGTCGCGGTGCATGTCGCGACCGGTCGCGTCCTTCTCGGCCCAGACGCCGACCGAGTTCTCCGGGATCGTGTCGAAGGTCCACAGCAGCTTGCCGTCATTGGGATCGTAGGCCTTTACGAATCCGCGAATGCCATACTCACCGCCATTGGTCCCGATCAGAACCTTACCCTTCACCACGGTGGGCGCCATGGTCTCGCTGTAGCCGAGCTCGGGGTCGCCGACATCCGACTGCCACAGCTTGTTTCCGGTCTTGGCGTCCAAGGCGACGAGCTTTGCGTCGAGCGTCGCGAGATAGACTTTGTCTCCGCTGACCGCGACGCCGCGATTGTTGGGCCCGCAGCAATAGGTCGTGATCGGGCCGAGCGGATGCTTGTAGTGCCACAGCTCCTCGCCGGTCTGGGCGTTGAGCGCATAGACGTGACTGAATGATGTCGTGACGTACATGGTCCCGTTCACGACGATCGGCGAGGTCTCGAGCGACTCCTTGACCTCGGTCTGGAAGATCCAGGCCGCATGCAGCCGTTTCACATTTGATGTGTTGATCTGGCCGTTCGGATAGAAGCGCTTCTGCGTGTAGTCGCCGTTGGTGTGCAGGAAGTTGTTGCCGTCGCTCGCCGCGTGCTCCAGCATGTCCGGTGTGACGGCGGTGCCCGGCGCGGTTTTGCCCTGGGCGGCCGCCGGGCTGCTTGCCAGAATGGTGCTTGCCAACATCGTGAACGCGAATGCGCGTGCGATCCGCAGCGGTCTTTCATAAGCGATCATGTTGTTTGCTCCCTATGTCGCGGACCGCCCGTGCCCTTGGCGTCTTCGCCCCATGACTCGGCGCCCTTTGATTTCGAGACGACTACTACCACACCAGGCGTCTTCGGAGCCTGGCGGTCTAACCGACCTTCGATTCCGTCAAACCGGCGCAACGACATCAGTGGCTGTCGTGCCTTGCGAGGTCCAAAGCCACGACCGCCCGCACACAATCTTCACGCCTCTCCGGGATTTTTGCAATCAGTCCCAGGCCGGATTGCGGCAGTGCGAAAAGCGAGATGTCGAAAATACCGTGACGACACACGCCCGACCTCCCGGTGGGGAGCGACGCTCTTGAGACCTCCGATGATTGCTGGCAGCCTACGCCGCTAGCTGACACTTACGGAGAATTCCCATGCGTTATCCAGCCTCGACGTGTGCAATGGCGCTGGCAAGCGCACTGCTGGCGGCATCGGCGGTCGCGCAGGATTCCGGCAAGTATCCTGACCTCAAAGGGCAATGGGATCGCGTGGGCCCGCCGAACAACTGGCGCCAGCTCGCGGGCCCGCCGCCGCTGACGCCCGATTACCAGAAGGTATTCGACGCGAGCGTGGCCGACCAACGCGCCGGCCGGCCCGGGAACTGGCCGTCGACCTTTTGCATTCCGGAGGGCATGCCGGCGATGATGAATCTCTACAATCCAATGGAGATCGTCGTCACGCCGCAGACGACCTATATCCTGATGAGCCACAACAACGATGTGTATCGCCGGATCTATACCGACGGCCGCGATTGGCCGGCCGATCCCGAGCGCACGCTCGTGGGCTACTCGATCGGCAGATGGATCGACGAGAACGGCGACGGCAAGTACAGCGCCCTCGAGGTCGAGACCCGATATTTGCGGGGTCCACGTGCCTACGAAGCCTCAGGCATTCCGTTTCACGAGGATAACCAAACAATCATCAAGGAGCGATTCCATCTCGACAAGACCGACCGCAACACACTCTACGACGACATCAGTGTGATCGATCGCGCCATGACGCGGCCTTACACCAAGGTCCAGAAGGCTGTCCGCAAGCCGGATCCGCGCCCGGCGTGGATATTGGAGACCTGCCCGGTGGACAACGTCTGGATCAAGATCGGAAACGAGGCCTACGTGGTCAACACCGCCGATGGCAAGCTGATGCCGGCCTACAAGGATCAGCCGCCGCCGGATCTGAGCTATTTCGAGCGACCGCGGAAATAGACCCGTCGGATGTCTTGTGGGGTGGGGATTCGGATTTATCTGCTGTGGATGCGGCACCGGCTGCGCAAGTTGAAGCCTCCGACACTAGCAATCACCTTCAAGCCGCCCGAAAACAGAGCACGCGTCTCCCGAATGACCGCTATAGGCTCTATCGCAATGCCGCTGCGATGTTGCCGCCATCGACGGTGGTGACGTCGGCGGTTGTCTTGAGCGCCAGTGCTTGCGCGAGGAAGGCCTGCGCCACGTCGTCGGCGGTGACCTCGCGGCCGAGCAGGTTGCCGCTCATGTAGTCCTTCTCGGAGAGGCCGCGGGCGGTCGAGCGCGAGGCGATCATCGCGTCGGTCAAGAGGCCCGAGCGGACGCGGTCGGCGTTGACGGCGTTGGCGCGGATGCCCTCGGCGCCGTAGTCGAGCGCGTATTGGCGCACCAGGAAGAGTGTCGCCGCCTTTGGCAACCCATATGGGCCGAAGTTGAGGCCGGGATTGACCGCTTGTTTGGAGACATTGAACAAGAGGCAGCCGCCGGTGCCTTGCGCCAGCATCACCTTCACGGCTGCTTGCGCGACGCGCTGGTGGCCGTAGAAGTTGAGCTCAAAGCTCTTGCGCAACACCTCCTCGTCGACCTCGCCGATGCGGCCCTGCCAGGCGGCGCCCGCGTTCGACACCGCGATGTCGACGCCGCCGAATGTCTGCACCACGGCATCGAAGGCAACCTTGACCGAGGCCGCGTCCGTCACGTCGCAGCGTAATGCCAGCGCATTACCGCCGACCGCCTTGGCCTTGGCCTGCACCGCCGTGCCGTCGAGGTCGAGGAGCGCAATCTCGGCGCCGGCGGCCGCAAAGGCGCGCGCGGTCGCGATGCCGATGACGCCGGCGGCCCCGGTGATGACGGCGACCTGGCCGGCGAGCGGCTTCTCCTCGGCGTTGCCGAGCTTCGCCTGCTCGAGCGACCAATATTCCATGTCGAACATGTCGGCTTCGGAGATCGATTCGAAGCGGCCGATCGCCTCCGCATCGGTGATGGTGGCAATCGCCGACTCGGCGATGTCGGCGGCGGCGCGCGCGTCCTTCTTGCTGCGGCCGAGGCCGAAGAGGCCCATGCCCGGCACCAGCGCGACCCGTGGCAACGGGTCGAGCATGCGCTTGATCGATCCGACACGGATGTTGTTGCGGGTGAAGTAGTCCTTGTAGCGCTCCATGAAGGTCAGCACGGCCTTTTGGGCGGAGCGCTTGAAAGTATCCAGGCGGCCTTCCTCAGGGGCGCGCAGGAGGAGCGGCCAGTTCTTGGTGCGGATGTTGTGGTCAGGCGTGACCACACCGGCCTGCGCATAGCGGCTGAGCTCGGCGCCGTTGACGAAGTCGAGGATTTCCGGTGTCACGCGGAAGTCGAGGATGAGGCGCCGCCAGGCGCCTTCGTTGCGCTCGTCGCGGATGCTGCAGGTGCCGCGCAGGATCGGTGCGACGGTGGCGAGCGACGCCACCGCCTGTGGCAGCATCGCGGTCTCGAACACGGCCTTGCGGCCACGCGCGAGGCGCTCCTCGGCGCGGGTGACCATCTCGACCATGCGCACATAGGCTTCCTCGGCGGTTGCCCCGAAGGTGAAGATGCCGTGCTTGTCCAGGATCAGCCCCTCGACTGCCGGCGCGCGCTCGTAGACCTCGGCGGCGAGCTTGGCGAGCGCGAAGCCCGGCATCACGTAGGGCACGATACCCATGCGCCCGTCATAGGTTTCCGCGCACAGCGCCGCGCCGTCGGGCTGGTCGATGAGGCTCAGCACCGCGTTGGCGTGGGTGTGGTCAACGAACTTGTGCGGCAGGAAGGCGTGCAGCAGGGTCTCGACCGAAGGGTTGGGGGCCGCCGGGTCGAGCAAATTCTCGCGCTGAACGCGCACCATGTCCTCATCGGTGAGCGTCGCCCGCCCGCGCAGCTTGCGCAAGCGGTCGAGCCGCACCGCCGGGAGGCCCGCGGGCTCGATCGCCGCCAAATCCCAGCCCGAGCCCTTGACGCAGAGGACCTCGACCTCCTCGCCGATCAGGTCGCGCAGCCTGGTCTTGACCGAGGTATTGCCGCCGCCGTGCAGCACCAGCTTGGGCTCGCGGCCGAGCAGCCGCGAGGTGTAGACGCGCAGCGCCAGATCGGAGGCGACACCTAGGCGGACATAGCGATCGACGATCGCCTGCGCATCACGCTCAGCATACGCACTCTTCATCGTCGACCGTGATCATCCCTTCCCAGCACGCGCTTGCTCCACCAGCCGGCGCGTCGCGGCCGCGTCTCGTCCTCGCTCTCGGAGGTGCTTGCGGGCGCCGGCGGCTCCGGCTCGGCCTCCGCGCGCAGGACTGGCTCAGCGATCCTCGGCTCGGTGCTGAAATTGAAGCTCGTCGGCGCGGGCTCGCGCACCGTCGAGCCGCGGCGCGGTTTCGCCTCGGGCGGGGGAGGGGCATCGGACGGCGCGTGCACGAGCTCTGCCTCGTGGTGCTCAACGTGCGGCGGCTCCCCAGGCGTAGGCGGTTCATGCTCCACGTGCGGCTGCAGGTCGCTCGTCTCGGTGGCGAGGTGATGTGACTCGTCCATCCGCGGCTCGGCTTCGAAGGCGGCAGCGGATTCAGAGCTTTGCGCCTGGCCCTCACGGCCGTGGCGGCTGCGCCGTCCGCCGCGGCGACCGCGTCGGCGGCGGCGCTTCTCGCCTTCGCCGTGCGGCTCCGCCTCTGCGTGCTCGAAATCGGCCTCGGCGTCGCTGCCGGAAAGCTCGTCCTCCTCGCCCTCGGCAGCGAGCGGCGGTGCGCCGCCGCTCTCGAGCGCGGGGGCCTCGATCTCGCGGCCCTCGCCGCCGCGGCGTCCGCGCCGCCGGCGCCGGCGCTTGCGGCCGTTGCGCTCGCCCGCCGCCGCTTCGCCCGCATGGGCCCCGTCGTGCGCCTCGGCTTCGGTCCCCTCGGCCTCCCCGCTCTCCTCGAACTCGTCGACGACCGCGTCCTCTTCCTCCTCGGCCACCGCCGCCGGGCTCGTGGGCTGCATCGCGGCGAGCGCCTTCGCCTGCTCCAGGCTATGCACCTGCTCGCCCTTCTCGATCACATACGACACCTGGCCCGCGACGGTCGGGTCGGCATTGACCGTGATGGTGAGCTGGAAGCGCTCCTCGAGCTCGCGCAGATGCGCGCGCTTGTGGTTGAGCAGATAGAGCGCGGTCTCGCTGCGGGTACGCACGATGAGATTATGCGTGCCGCCCTTGAGCAGCATTTCCTCGATCGCGCGCAGGAGCTGCAGCGCGACGGAGGAGACCGAGCGCACATGCCCGGTGCCGCCGCAATGCGGGCATTTCTCGGTCGAGCTTTCGAGCACGCTCGAGCGGATGCGCTGGCGCGACATTTCGAGCAGCCCGAAATGCGAGATGTGGCCGACCTGGATGCGAGCGCGGTCGTGCTTGAGCGCCTCCTTCAGGCGCCGCTCGACGGTGCGGTTGTTCCGCTTCTCGTCCATGTCTATGTAGTCGATGACGATGAGACCGGCGAGATCGCGCAAGCGCAGCTGCCGGGCGATCTCGTCGGCCGCCTCGAGATTGGTTTTGAGGGCGGTGTCCTCGATGTGGTGCTCGCGTGTGGCGCGGCCGGAATTGACGTCGATCGCGACCAGCGCCTCGGCCTGGTTGAGCACGATGTAGCCGCCGGAGCGCAGCTGCACGACCGGCTGGAACATGGCGTCGAGCTGGCTCTCGATGCCGAAGCGGGCGAACATCGGCATGCCGTCGCGGTAGGGCTTCACGTTCTTGGCATGCGTCGGCATCAGCATGCGCATGAAATCGCGCGCATCCTTGTAGGCGGCTTCGCCCGCGACCAGGATCTCGTCGATGTCCTTGTTGTAGAGGTCGCGGATCGAGCGCTTGACCAGCGAGCCTTCCTCGTAGACCAGCGTCGGCGCGGTCGAGCGCAGCGTGAGATCGCGCACCGTCTCCCACAGCCGCAGCAGATACTCGAAGTCGCGCTTGATCTCGGTCTTGGTGCGACTTGCGCCTGCCGTGCGCAGGATGACGCCCATGCCTTCCGGCACCTCGAGGTCCTGCGCCACCTCCTTGAGCCGCTTGCGGTCGACCGAGTCGGTGATCTTGCGGCTGATGCCGCCGCCGCGCGCGGTGTTGGGCATCAGCACCGAATAGCGGCCGGCGAGCGAGAGGTAGGTGGTGAGCGCCGCGCCCTTGGTGCCGCGCTCCTCCTTGACCACCTGCACCAGCATCACCTGGCGGCGCTTGATCACCTCTTGAATCTTGTACTGCCGGCGCATGCGCGACATGCGCTCGGGCACCTCCTCCAGGGCGTCGGCGCCGCCGACCGATTCGACCACCTCCTCCTCGCCGGGATGGCCGTTGATCTCGGTGATGTTGTCCTCGCCGGTTGCGCTCTCGCCCGCAGGAGCCGGTTCGCCCTCGGCGATGTCCGCTTGCTCGTCGGGGGCGTGCGCCTCCGCCTCTTCGTGCTCCGCCTCTTCGTGCTCCGCCTCTTCATGCTCCGCCTCTTCGGCGGATGCTGCCTTCGCGCGGAGCTCGGTCGGCGCGGGTTCGCTCGCCGCGTCGGCGCTCTCCCGGAGCGGCTCGCGCTCTACGGCGTCGTCTTCGCTCGCCCGCGGCCAGGATTCGGGCTCCTCCACGGTGGGCTCCTCGAAAGGAGCCGCGTCCTCGGCCTCGCCGGTTGCATCGGCAGCCGGCGCCATCGTCTCGGAGGCGGCCGCCATGGCGGCGACCTCGCCTTCAGCCTCGTGGTCGTGACCCTCGGGCGCGTGCTCGCCCTCGGGCTCTACCGGGGCGCTCTTTATCTCGTCGCGGTGGCGGCCAGCACGGCGCTCACGCTGAGCGCGGCGGCCGGCGCGGTTGTCGGCCTCAAGCTCGGCGGCGCGCGCGGCGCGCTCCTCCTCGGCGATCAGCGCCTGCCGGTCGGCGACCGGGATCTGATAGTAATCGGGATGGATTTCGCCGAAGGCGAGGAAGCCGTGGCGGTTGCCGCCGTAGTCCACGAACGCCGCCTGCAGCGACGGTTCGACGCGCGTCACCTTGGCGAGATAGATGTTGCCACGGAGCTGCTTACGGGTGGCAGACTCGAAGTCGAATTCCTCGACACGATTGCCGCGCAGGACGACCACCCG
>Ga0126381_100006777_pt1 | contig 12708 bp, 11 predicted proteins | sample PanSoiMetPlot_28_FD_96465 | JGI IMG/M metagenome (GOLD analysis project Ga0126381, IMG submission 96465) | Tropical forest soil microbial communities from Panama - MetaG Plot_28 | ecosystem: Environmental > Terrestrial > Soil > Tropical forest > Bulk soil | place: Panama | collected 2016-02-17
GAGCGCGCGATGCTCGAGCCGGGCGTGGTGAACCTCGAGATCACGCAGGCGGTGGAGCGGCAGGGTTATTTCTACGCGCCCGATCCATCCAGCCAGCGCGCTTGCACGATCGGCGGCAACGTCGCAGAGAACTCGGGCGGACCGCACACGCTGGCTTACGGCGTCACCACCAACCACGTGCTCGGGTTGGAGGCTGTGCTCCCGGACGGCACACAGATTGCGACCGGCGGCGAGTCACCCGATCTGCCGGGCTACGATCTCACCGGGCTGCTCACCGGCTCCGAGGGAACGATGGCGCTGGTCACGAAGATCAACGTCCGATTGATGCGGCAACCGGAGGTGGTGAAGACTCTGCTCGCGATCTATGATTCTGTAGACGATTGCGCGGACACGGTGGCGGAGATCACGGCGCGCGCGATCACTCCGGCTGCGATCGAGATGCTGGACGGCGTGATGCTGCGAATGGTAGAGGTCGACACGCACGCAGGGTATCCGATGGACGCCGCAGCGGTGCTGCTGATCGAGTTGGAAGGGCTGAAGGAGGCGGTCGAGGAACAAACGGCTCAGATCGAAGGAGTTTGCGGATTCTGCCGCGCGCGCGAGGTACGCGTGGCACGATCGGCCACCGAACGCGAGCTGCTGTGGAAAGGGCGTAAGAACGCCTTCGGCGCGGTGGGGCGCGTGAGTCCCTCGTACTACGTGCAGGATGGCGTGGTGCCGCGAACGAAGATCGCGCCGACGCTGCGGCACATCGCCAAGGTATCTGAAGAATACGGCCTGACGATCAGCAATATCTTTCATGCCGGCGACGGCAACATGCATCCGATCATTTTGTTCGACGGGCGCAAGGCGGGCGAACTAGACCGCGCGCGCTCCGCAGGCGACGAGATTCTGCGGTTCTGCGTAGCCGAAGGTGGATCCATCACCGGCGAGCACGGCGTCGGCATCGAGAAGAGAGAGTTGCTCGGCGACCAGTTCTCCGACGACAGCCTGGAGATGATGAAGCGCTTCAAGACGCTGTTCGATCCGGGCTGCCGGTTAAATCCAGGGAAGGTGCTGCCGACCGGCAAAGGCTGCATGGAGATCCGGCAGCCGGTGGCGATGGTGGTCTAGCACTCACATTCCCGTGGGAAGCAGACCGCGAAATTCTTCAAGGATGAACTGCTTGACGCCCTGGCGGCCGGTAAGAGTCAGGCCGATTTGTCCCTCGCCGACGCCCTCCAGCGCGATCTGAAAGTCGAAAAACGGGCAGCACTTTTTTTCACGGTTTGCCCACTCGGCGACCTCCAAGACGGAGACCCGGGCTGGATCGAGTTGAAATGAGTAACCCTGCGGCAGTTCACGATGGGCCACGATCGCGGCCATGATCTCGTGCGTGAGCTTTACGTGCTGCCGGCGCTCTTGGGGTAGAAACACTTTCAGATTGCATGCAAAAGGCGCCGCGTCCTGGGCGTGGAGAGCGCCCACAAGGATCAGAAATAGTAAATATCTCATGTTGGAATGCTAAGACTTGAATTCGAGTTCAAGTCAAGAGCCGAAGTGCATTTGACTTAAAGTGGGCTTTAAGGCTTACCGTGAAGGAAGTGGCGGCGCTGTGACCATTGGACAGATTGCGCGGAAATCCGGACTGCGGGCCTCGGCTATTCGTTTCTACGAGCGGACCGGCCTGATCCCCAAACCGAGCCGGGTAAATGGGCAGCGACGGTATGATGATCGAGTCCTGGATTGTTTGGTCTTGATTGAGTTCGCTAAGAGTTGCGGCTTCACGCTGGACGAGATTCGGCAACTCTTTGGCGGATTCACCGACCTCGGTGAATTCCGCAATAGAACGCCGGTTCTCGGTCGAGTGCGCGGTCTGGCTGAACGGAAGATTCACGAGCTCGACGCACTGATCTCGCGCATTGAGGTAATGAAGGCAACGCTCGCACGCGCCGAGCGTTGCCGGTGCGTGGATGTGGAGGAGTGCGCTCGGAGGATCCGGGGGTTGGCCGAGTGCTAGATTTCATCGTGGCGCATCGCGACGCGATGATCGAGTTTACACGCGAGCTGGTGGCGATTCCGACCGAGAATCCGCCCGGGAACCAGTATGAGCGCGCTCGCGAGGCGATCCTGCGGCGGCTAGATGCGCTCGGCTTTCACGATACGCGGGTCGAAGGCGAGTGCGTTCTCAGTTTCGTTGGGTCGGGCGAGCGCACGGTTTATTTCAACGGGCACTATGACGTGGTTCCGGCCCAGAGCGCGTCCCAGTTTGAGCCGGTGCTGAAGGGCGCCAACCTGTTCGGGCGCGGGTCGTCGGATATGAAGAGCGGGCTCGCAGCGATGACCTATGCGGTGTCTGCCGTGCGCAGTGCGGGCGCGCTCGAAAACGGGCGAGTGGGTCTGGTGTTCGTTCCCGATGAGGAGACGGCCGGGCCGCGCGGATCGCGCTATCTCGCCGAACAAGGACTGCTCGGCGCCGGCGGGATCGCGATGCTGACGCCGGAGCCCACCGGCGGGGTGGTGTGGAACGCCAATCGCGGCGCGATTACTTTGCGGGTCACGGTGAAGGGCAAGCATGCGCACGTCGGGCGTCAGCACGAGGGCATCAATGCGTTCGAGCGGATGCTGCCGATTGCGCAGGCGCTAGGGGAATTGAAGCGCGAAGTGGAGACCCGCCAGACCTCGTTCTACATTCAGCCGGAGGCTGCGCGCCGCTCGATTCTGATGATGGGTGGAAGAGTGGAGTCGGGGGCAAGTTTCAACACCGTGCCGGAGAGATGCGCGTTTACGGTGGATCGACGGATCAATCCGGAAGAGGATTTCGAAGAAGAGAAGGAGCGGTTGCTCGAATTGATCCGGCGGGTAGGCGTCGAGGCGGAAGTGGAAATCCTGCAAGAGGGGAGATCGAGCGGAGTGGATCCGGAATGTGCAGCAGGCCGGACGCTGGCGGGGGCAATCGAGAGCGTGACCGGGAAACCAGCGAAGTTCGAGATGTGTCCGGGATTGCTCGAGATCCGGTTTTATACCGAACGCGGGATTCCTGCGTTTGCGTATGGGCCGGGGTTGTTGACCGTATCGCATGGACCGAATGAGTTTGTGCCGGTGGAGCGGATCGTGGAGTGCGCGCAGGTGTACGCGCTAGCCGCGGCGGAACTGTTGGCGTGAGTTAAGCGAGAACCTTCAGGAAATCTTCAATGGGAGCGTTATCGCCAAAGGTTTGGCTGACGTGCGCGTAGCGCTCGACATTGCCGGGGCCGAAAACGAAGCTTCCGCCGAGCTGGAATGGGTTCTCGCCTAATTTGTGCTGGCGATAACCGCCGTCTTGCGCGCGCTTGCGTGCCACGGCATTGTCGCGTCGCAGCAAGTGGAAAATGTTCGCGGATCTGAGACCCGCCGCATGATAGGCCTTGCGTTCAGCATCGATCAGGAGTGGAAACTGGATGCCGGTTTCGTCGCGAAACGCAGCAGCGTAGACTGGATCGCCTAAACCGATGGCAGCGATCTTCGCGCCTCGCGCTTCCAAATCGGGTGCGTGTTCGCGCAACTGCGCGACGTGCTCGCGGCAGAAGATTCACCCGTAGTGCCGCAGGAAAACGATGACGGCCGGCGTGGCTGCCCAGAGCGATCCGAGCTCGACGGGCTGGCCGTAGGAATCGGGCAGCGTAATTGAAGCGAGGCTACCGCTGAGGCTTTTCGACACACTAGCGCGTCGGAACGGGCTGCAGGGCGCGGCTCTCGATGATGCGGTCGATCATGCCGTATTCCAGCGCCTGGTCGGGTTCGAGGATGTAGTCGCGATCCACGTCGCGTGCAATGCGATCTACGGGCTGGCCGGTGGCATTGGCGAGGATCTGATTGAGCGATTCTCTCATTCGCAAAATCTCGCGCGCGTAGATGTCAATGTCGGCGGCCTGCCCACCCAATCCGCTCATGGAGGGCTGGTGGATCAGAATGCGCGAATGCGGCAGACTGTAGCGCTTGCCCTTAGTGCCGCAGGCGAGAAGAACGGCGGCCATCGAGGCGGCTTGACCGACACAATACGTGACGATGTCAGGCTCTATCAGGTTCATCGTGTCGAGGATCGCGAGTCCGGCAGTAATGGAGCCTCCCGGCGAATTGATGTAGAGCGAGATGTCCTTCTCGGGGTCCTCGGCGGCGAGGAACAGCATTTGGGCGATGATCAGGTTGGCGACGTTGTCGTCGATCGGTGTACCTAAGAAGATGATGTTTTCTTTAAGCAGGCGCGAGTAAATATCAAACGCGCGCTCACCGCGGGAGGTCTGCTCCACCACCATCGGCACCAGCACAGAATTCTGCATCGAACGAAAGCCCTCCAAAACAATCATCATAGCGCGCCCGAGCGGATTGCGATTTCGAATCGTGAGGCGATCCCGCCGCGTCTCTTGAGACAGAGGCATCTGACTGCGTCAGTTGCGACGTAGCATTAGATACATGGCTGAAGCTTTCTTAACAGGACGCAACGCTGTGGTTACTGGCGGAACAAAAGGAATCGGGCTTGCGATTGCGGAAGCGCTGAGCGAGTCGGGCGCAAATGTAGTGATCTGCGGGCGCAAACAGGAGGGGGTAGACAACGCCGTAAGACAGCTGACCAAGCTGGCAAAAAGTAAAGTAGCTGGAAAAGTTGCCGATGTAAGGAGCAGCACAGAGGTCGCTGATTTATTTGCGTTTGCGGACCGGGAGCTGGGCGGGCTGGACATCCTGGTGAACAACGCGGGGCTCGGGATTTTTCGCAGCACGTTGCAGTTGACGAACGAGGAGTGGCACACCATGCTCGACACCAATTTGTCGGGCTCGTTCTACTGCTCGAAGGAAGCGCTAGTTCGCATGGTGAAGCGTGGAGCTGGATACATCATCAATATAGGCAGCTTAGCAGGCAAGAACGCATTCGCGGGCGCGGCCGGATACAACGCATCAAAGTTCGGACTGCGAGGATTCACTGAAGCGATGATGCTGGATCATCGATACGACAACGTGCGGGTCACTCACATTATGCCAGGCAGCGTCGATACAGATTTTAGTACCCGCTCCGGGGATGCGGGATGGAAGATCGCTCCCGGAGATATCGGGCAGGTCGTCCTCATGTTGTTAAGAATGCCGGACAGGACCCTGGTGAGCCAAGTAGAGGTAAGGCCGTCAAAGCCTAAGAAATAAAAAGGTTGAAGCGTTCGACAGGAAATGGCATGCGATTTGCTCAAGGAAGTACGGGAGTTGAAGTGAAAGGGGCCAAACAAATGTTACGGCTTAACGTTCCCTTAGATCCGACGAAGACAGGGCGGGAAGCGGAAGCTCTGGAAGCGGGCCTCTGCCGCATGATCGTCGGCCAAGACGAAGCGATTCAGCAAATCGTCAACATCTATCAGATGTATTTGACAGGCATGACGCCACCGTCGCGGCCAATCGGGAACTTCCTCTTCCTTGGTCCCACGGGTTCCGGCAAGACGCGCATTGTCGAAGCGACTGCCGAAGCCCTGGTGAAGAATCCCCGCGCCGTGATCAAGATCGACTGCGCCGAGTTCCAACACAGCCATGAGATTGCGAAACTGATCGGTTCGCCTCCCGGATACCTGGGACATCGCGAAACGCATCCGCTGTTAAGCCAGGAAGTTTTAAATCAATATCACACGGAGACTTGCAAGCTCAGCTTTGTGCTGTTCGATGAGATCGAGAAGGCGAGCGACGCGTTGTGGAATCTGTTGCTCGGCATTTTGGATAAAGGAACTCTGACGCTCGGCGACAACCGCAAGGTAGATTTTTCGCGCGCCTTGATCTTCATGACGAGCAACTTGGGCGCTTCCGAGATGAGCGCGCTGATGAGTCCGCGTCTGGGATTCGCCGTGGCAGCGACTGCGCAAGAGTCTCAAAATGGGATCGTCGATGAAAAGATGAACGGCAAGATCGCTCGCAGCGGCGTGGATGCCGCGCGGCGGAAGTTTACACCCGAGTTCATGAACCGGCTCGATAAGGTTGTCACGTTCCATCCGCTCGGAGCCCCAGAACTCAAGAAAATCCTGGACATCGAGCTCAACATGGTCCAGCAGCGGATCTTCAACACGTCCCCCGAGAAAAGCTTCGTTTTCAAGGCCAGCGTCGAAGCGAAAGATTTCTTGCTCCGGGAAGGAACGGACATCAAGTATGGTGCGCGGCACCTCAAACGCGCCATCGAGCGGCTGCTGGTTCAGCCGATGTCGAACCTGATCGCGACGGACCAGGTGCGCGGGGGAGATTGTGTATACGTCGATTTCGATTCCGAGCGAAACACGCTGACTTTCGTCAAGGAAGCCGAGGGTCTGGCGGTACACGCCATGGCTGACATGGTGGACCGGTCGATCTCGATCCCCGCCTTTGCGCTCGCGAATGGCGCCTTCATCGAAGCCGCCAAGACACAGAGCGCACGGTCATCTAAACGCGCGTAAGTTGCAATTGGCGCCGTCGGTACGAGTCTCATGCCTCGTACTGACGGCGTTTTTGCTTTGAATCCGCCCCTTAGCTCGCGCATTCGCCGCGGCCAAGCTGCAGCGAATACTCCACTTCGTCGCCCCAATCGCGATACATCTCCGGATTGAGCTCCGCGGGCTTCACCAAGTCGTTGGTCATCAGGCGGAAGCTCTCTACTTTGTGACGCAGCACGTACTCGCGGAACGACTCGCCGTCGATGCGATTGGCTTGATAGTGCTCGAGCACACGGCGCACGGCGATTGGAGCGAGCCGCGCCGGAATGCTCTGTACTGCTACGCCGAATCGCATCATGCCGGATGAATCGTAACCGCCCCCGAGCAGCATCTGATAATAGGGGACTTCCCTGCCCTCGATCTTGCGCGCGTTTCCGTAGAAGCCGAGATCGGCGATCCAGTGCTGGCCGCACGAATTGGGACAACCACTGATCTTGATGTTCAGCTTTCGAATCAACGGATCACGATGCGCGCGGACTTCTTCTGCGAGAGCTGCACCCAAAGTCATCGATTTTGTCAGCGCCAAATTACAGCTATACGCCCCAGGGCACGTTGTGACGTCATCGATTTCGTGCGCGCCTGAGTCCGCCAAGCCAATCTGACGCAACGCGGCATAGACGCGCGGAAGCGATCGCAAAGGCATATAGGCGAGCACTAAGTTCTGATCCACCGTCACGCGCAGCAGTCCATCGCCCGCATCGCGGGCGATCCGAGCCAGCGCATGCATTTGCTTCCCGCTTAAATTACCTTGCGCAACCTTGACGGTGACGATCGCGTAACCATGCTGCTTCTGCTCGCTGACGTTGGTTTCAAGCCACTTCTCGTATTGCGGATCGGAGTGACCGTTTTGCGCTATCACCGGCAGTAACTCGCCGGTTCCAAGAGGTGGTGGTGTTGATTGAAAACCACCAAAGCCGTCAGGGATCACTTCCGGCGTTGGGATACCACCGCTGGCGAGGATATCTGCATATTCTTTCTCGATCTGTTCACGGACCCAGTCGAACCCGCGCGCGCGAACGACGAATTTCAAGCGCGCCATGTTCTTGTTTTTGCGGTTGCCGTGCTTATTGAAGACGCGGATCACGGCTTCGCAGCGGCTCACCAAACGCTCAACGGGCACAAACTCGTCGAGCAGATTCGCTTCTACCGGCAGGGGCCCAAGTCCGCCCCCGACAACCATGCGGAACCCAAGCCGGCCGTCGCGAATCACCGCCCGCAAGCCGATGTCGTGAATCGCTCCGAGCATACAGTCGTCTTTGCACCCTGAGAACGCGATCTTGAATTTGCGCGGAAGACTATCGGTGAGCTCCTGATGCAAGAAGGCGAACGCAACCTGGCGCGCGTAGGGTTGCACGTCGAAAATCTCATCCTCGAGGAGGCCGCTCAGCGGGCAAGCAGTAACGTTGCGGACCGTGTTGTAGCAAGCCTCGCGCGTGGTCAGGCGAACATCCGCCAGGCGGTGAAGCAGGTCCGGTACCTGAGCCAGCGGAACAAAATGATACTGAATGTTCTGGCGAGTTGTGAGATGACCTTTACCACCGCCGAACTCGTCGGCAATATCGGCCAGAGCGTCCATTTGGCGCGCGGTCAACGTTCCCCCAGGGATTTTCGTGCGAATCATGTGCACGCCTGCTTGGCGCTGGGTGTAGATGCCGCGGCGCAAACGCTGAGCCCGAAACTGATCGTCGTTGATCTCGCCAGCTACCCACTTTTCGGCGTGCGAGCGGAAAAGTTCAATGTCGGCGCGGACGGTGGCGTCGTAAGAAGCTTCCGTCTGCGCAACCAGATCGGATTCGGGGACGGAGAGGATCTCCGGAGTAGCCATGGCGATTACCTCTATCTCTATAGAGATTACTATATTTAGGCTTTACGTACAATCTGATGCACGGGCCGCCAATCTGGATGCGTCAGGGCCGCGGAGGCGTGCTAGGCACGGGCCGGCCCTACTTACAATCCGGAAGCTCGCGGCCGGCATAGTAATCCAATCCGTAGCGTAAGTATTGGCGATCGCGCGGGACGCAGGTGATCGGCTGGGTAGAGTTGTTCCAAGTGCTGCGGCCGGAGACGGTTTTGTCGAGAAGTGGAAATCCCTGCCAAACGAAGTTGGCAATGAATATCGTTGTGAACGCTGCGACCTTCATCACCGCGGCGAGCCGACGATCGCGGAGTTCGAGAAACAGGCAGAGCCCTGCAACCAGCGCGACAGGCGCAAGCCAGGCTGCGAAAAAACGGATTGGCGCATGGCCGATTCCGGCAGTCAGCGCCTGCGGTAGCGCAGCTTGCGCGGTGGGGACCAAAAAAAGCAAGGCAGCCGCGGCAGCGAGGCCGCCTAGCAGCGTCAAGCTGCGTCGTGGGGCTTGGTCGATCGCGATTCCCAAAAGAGCCGCGATGGGCGGGAGCAGAGGCAGCAAATATCCCGGCAATTTGCCGCGCGACGCCGAAAAGAACACGAACCCGAACGCGGCCCACGCAAGCAAGAATCGAACGCGCCGGTCTTCATAGAGGCGCTTGGAAAAAAGAAGGGGCGCGAGCGGTGTCCAGGGAAAAATTCCGCCCGCCAACACCGGGATGTAGAACCAAAACGGCTGCGCGTGCAGAAATTTCCCGCTGATGAAGCGGGAAAACTGCTGCTGGACGAAGAAGACATCAAGGAATCGCGGCCCGTTCCGCGAAAGCACTAGCAAATACCAGGGTGCTGCCACGACGACACCAAGACCAATAATGCATGCCGCTTTCAGCGGTTCTTTTCGAAGAAGCCAAAGCGCGGGAAGAAAAAGGACGAGCGGAATCAGGCCTTTTGCCAGGATCGCCACTCCGAGAAGGACTCCCGCAGTAATCACGCGCGCGGGCCTCAACTGACCCGATGCGGCTGTCAACATCGCCATTGCAAAAACGGCTGACATCGGCAGGTCGGGAAGGCCGAGGTGACTAAAGGCAAGCCATCCGGCGCAAGTCGCGAGGATCGTCGCAGAGAGCAGCGCGGCGCGCTGACCGAACTGGGGCCGAAGCGCAAGAAAGAAGCAAACCAGGAACACAACGCTGATCAAAGCGACGCCAATTCTGGGCGCTGCCTCCGGTCCCAGGCCGAGGTTGAAACCGGTTGCTGTCAGCCAATAAATGAAAGGCGGTTTTTCAAACCACGGCTGGGCCCACAGCCGCGGCGTGATCCAATCGCCAGAGTCGGTCATGGCACGCCCGATGGCGGCATAGCGCGGCTCATCGGGGCCGAGTACGCCGACTCGTGTCAATCCGAAAAAATAAAGAAACCACAACGCGACGCCACAGACGATGGCGAGCAAAGGGCCAGGGAATTTCCGTTGGAGCAATTTCCTAGTATCCGCTATTGGATCTGAGCGAGCAGCGCGCGCGCCTGTTTTTCGAGATCGCCTTGCAGAGCAATCACGACGTCGAGCTGCTGTTGGGCGCCGATCCGGTCTCTCTCGCCGAGCAAAGCTTTCGCAAGATAGAACCGGGCCTTTTCCACCCACGGTGACTTCGGCGAAGCGGCAACGGCTCGCAATTGCTCGACCCCCTGCGCGGTTTGATTCGTGAACAGGAAGCAAATGCCCAGATAGAAGTGCGCTTCCCAGAAATCAGCCTGACCCGACGCGGCGGTTCGCAGTCCCGGAATTGCGCCGGAATAATCTCGATCGCGGTAATGAGACATGGCCTGAACGAATCCCGCGGGTTTGGTCGCCGAGGACGCTGCCGGCGGCTCGAATCGCGAGAGCAGTTGCAGCCGCTCCTCGGGAACCCGCCCGGTACGTGTCGCTGGTCCGTTCGCAGTGCGGCCCTCACCCGCCTCCTTGCGCGATTCCGACGCCAGCCACGCGAACACGACGACGGCGATGGTCATGATGAACGCGGTAAATCCGTAAATCGAGAACCAAAATTTAAACGCTGGTTTGTTCGGTACAGCCTTGGTGTGCATAGCGGGCGATTGAACTTTCACGGTAACAGATGCGGCGTGTAGAGCTGTGATATAAATGCCGACATGAGAATGCTCACCCTCTTCTCGCTTGCATGCGGTCTAGTTTTCGGCGCCAGCCTCCCGACCGGCACGCCGGAACAGTCCGGGCTCTCGCATGAGCGGTTGGATCACATCAACGCCGTCATGAAAGATCACATCGCTAAAGGCACGCTAAACGGCGCGTCGGGCCTGATTGTGCGCAACGGCAAGGTTGTCTTTAAGGAAACCTGGGGCGAGTACAAGCCCGACATCATCGTGCGCATGTATTCGATGACGAAGGCCGTCACGGGCGTTGCCGCGATGATCCTCTACGAAGAGGGCAAGTTCAATCTGAACGATCCGCTTTCGAAGTATCTGCCTGAGTTCTCGAAGATGCGAGTCGGCAAAGAGAGCTTCGACGCGCAGGGCAAACGTACCTACTTCACTGTGCCGGCAGAACATCCGATCCTTGTGCGCGATCTGTTCCGCCACACAACCGGGCTCGACTATGCCGGGCCCAAAGAAGACAACGGCGACAACGCCTACAAGAAGCTCGACATGATGGGGGGCGCGCCGCTGGTTCCTTTCGATTTGGCGGAAGCAGTGAAGCGGCTCGCGAGTGCACCGCTCAGCGATCAGCCAGGGACGACGTTCCGCTACGGCTATTCGATCGACGTGCTGGGACGGCTGGTGGAGGTTCTCTCGGGCAAGACGCTCGACCAATTTTTCGCCGAGCGAATTTTCCAGCCGCTCGGAATGGTCGATACCGCGTTCTATGCTCCCGAAGACAAGTGGAAGCGACTAGCGACCCTCTACACCACGAAACGCGAAGGCGGAATCGAGATCTCGAAAGCGACGGCGCAGGAAAGCTTCAAGAAGAAACCGAATCTTTTGCTGGGCGGCGCGGGCTTGGTCTCAACGCTCGACGACTACTCGCGGTTCTGCATGATGCTCTTGAACAATGGAGAGCTGGAGGGAGCCCGCATCCTGACACGCAAATCCGTGGAGCTGATGCACGCCGATCAACTCGGCGACCGCCCGCGGACCGGCGTGCTTCAGGAAGGCTACGGATTCGGCCTGACGTTTGCCGTGAACATGGGGCCGGGCAAAGTGGGATCCGTCGGATCGGAAGGCGAATACAACTGGAGTGGCGCCGCCGGAACCAGTTTCTGGATCGATCCTAAGGAACACATGTTCGGAGTTTTCCTGATCAACGTGCTTCCGCCCACTGGCATTCCCGCGGCCGACCAATTCAAGCGGATGGCGTACCTGGCGCTCGAATAGTCACCGGATCAAAGTGACCGTGCGGTTTTTGAAGTGAATCACGGCCTGCGAGAACTCCAGGAGGACATCGAGGCCGAGCAGCCCGTCGATCCGCTCCCTGTAAACGGACAGCGTTTGAGACAGATCCATCACCGCGACTCGCCTGCGCTGCCATCGCCGCTGGCCGACTTCCAAGGTGACCTCGCGGCCAACGGCGTCGCCTATGAAGCCACCACTGATCTGTGGTGCGACCAGTTCGGCCGCGCTCATCCCAACCGCCGACGGCCGCAAGACCGTGTGGCTCGATCCGGTATCGATGATAAGCAAGGCCGGGCGGTTGTCCACTCGCGCGTGTACCAGAAGCGATCCGCGGTCCGCGGCAAAATCGAACGGGATGGTCAGCTCGCCGTCATTTTGGCGTCCCTGGCTCTGAGCGGACACAGGTGTCACAAAAGCTGCCGTCCATGCCGCTATTTGGATACACGTCTCGCGTCTGGTGCGCATGGGAAAGTAAGGAACTAACTTGCGAATCCGCCGTCTATACCCTCGAGCGAATTCGTGGCGCTTAGTTTGCATGCCCAGCGTAACTGCAGACCCGGCGTCTGGTACTGACGGAAAGGTGAGTTTTTTCTACGGTTCTTAATCAATCATGACGAATCAGGATTTCACAATTTTCCGGTTCGATGATTTTTCTGTGGAAACCCGCAACTTCAAGCTTTTCAAGGCAGAAGAAGCAATCCCGTTGGAGCCGAAGACTTTTCTGTTGCTCACTTATCTTATTGAGAATCGCGATCGGCTGGTGGAAAAAAGAGAGCTTCTGGATGCTGTTTGGAAAGATGTCGCGGTTACCGAGAATGCTCTCACGCGCGAGATCGGCAAGCTAAGGCGTTCGTTAGGTGACGATCCGAAGACGCCGAAGTACATCGAGACCGTTCATACGCGCGGGTACAGGTTCATCGGGCGAATCCAGGCGGACCCGCCTGTGATCGCTGGTGCCGCGACGCCGGTTGGCGAGCCGATGGACCGAACGCCCGAGTTTGCACTCCC
>Ga0126381_100006778_pt1 | contig 12707 bp, 16 predicted proteins | sample PanSoiMetPlot_28_FD_96465 | JGI IMG/M metagenome (GOLD analysis project Ga0126381, IMG submission 96465) | Tropical forest soil microbial communities from Panama - MetaG Plot_28 | ecosystem: Environmental > Terrestrial > Soil > Tropical forest > Bulk soil | place: Panama | collected 2016-02-17
CGCTGACGCGGACCCTAAGACCGGCCCCCGGCCGCCGCCGGGAATGCCGGCCCCGTCCCTTCGGAGATCAGCGTCGGCGCGTCGATGCCGGCTGCTGTCAGGGCTGGCGCCCGCCGTCGCCCGCTCTGCCCCGCCGCACGCCACACCAGCATCACCCGTTCGCCTCACACAGCAAATAACTATCTCGGCGTCCGATTTATCCCGTTATGGGTGTGCGTTTGCTGTGTAAAGTGCCACGTCCGGAAACACTGACGCCCGGATCGGCGAGAGTGGCGCGGGGCGGCATCGCGCACGTCGCCCACAGGCATCGTCGAGGACGCCACCGGTCACGCGAGTTGGCCCATGCCGGATCCACAATGAAGTTATGACCGCGATCGATCGCCTCCGCGGCCGCATCAGGGCGGCCATCTTCGAGCGGGTGGCCGGCCCGGATGGCCCGACACGCCGGGACCGGATCAACCAGCCCGGAGGCGAGCGGTGGTTCGCCGCGGACCGGCCAATCAGGCTGGTGCACGGGGACTCGTCGATGTTCGTCGGCGGCATACGGGCGCTGTTGCTCCAGTCGCTGCACCCGCTGGCCATGGCAGCGGTGGCCGAGCATTCCGGCTACCGCGGCGACCCGTGGGGAAGACTGCAGCGGACCAGCTATTTCCTGGGCGTCACCACCTTCGGCCAGGCGGTCGACGCGCAGGCGGCGATCAGGCAGGTCCGGCAGATCCACCGGCACGTCATCGGGATCGCGCCGGACGGACGGCCGTACGCCGCCGCCGACCCCCGGCTGCTGACCTGGGTGCACATCGCGGAAGTCGACAGCTTCCTGCGCGCGTACATCGCCTTCGGCGCGCGGCCGCTTGATCAGGCCGGGCGGGACGGTTACGTCGCGGACATGGCGCGTATCGCGGCCGAGCTTGGCGTGCCCGATCCGCCCCGCACCCAAGTCCAGCTCGCCGAGCGGATCAGCGGCTATCGCTCCGAGCTCACCGCGAGCGCTCAGGCCCGCGAGGCCGCCCGGTTCCTGCTGTTCAACCCGCCGCTTCCGGCTGTCGTCCGTCCGCCGTACGGGGTACTGGCAGCGGCGGCGGTGTCGCTGCTGCCGCCCTGGGCCCGCAGGCCGCTGCGACTGCCTTCGCTGCCGATGACCGAGGCGCTGGTCGTCCGTCCGGCCGGGCAGGCGATGGTGCGCGTCATCCGGTGGGCGACCGCGGCGCCAGAAGCCGTTCACTCGTGAACTAGGCGCCCACCATTCCGCGCGGTCGTTCCGGTGAGTCAGCGGGCGTACGAACGACCGGCGGCGCGACGGTCGGCTCCGGCCGTGGCGCTGGCGGCCCCTGGGCGTGCTGGTGCTCGAGTGCTGGCTGGGTGATCGCTCCCGAAAGCCCTTCCAGAAGGGAGCGGATCGTCGCGGTGGCGAGGCGGTGCAGGATGGCCCGGTCGAGCGCGGCCCCGACCCTGCCGAACGGCGGCCGGTAGGAGCCGGTGAGCGCCAGCAGGGTCTGGTCATCTCCGTAGTGGGCCATGATCAGGTCGGCATCCAGCACCGGGAACAGCTCACCCGCCGCGCCGGTCGCCTCCCAGCGCAGCGGCACCGTGATGGTGGCGCCGCGGCGGGCAGGTTCCGCGAAGGACACCCGCACCAGCTTGGACAAACCCGGTTTCCCGCCGAACGGGCCGACCCGCACCGCGGCTAGCCCGCCCTCGTAGGCTCCTTCGCAAACGTCGCGCAAGGCGTCCCGGCGCAGCAGATTGCCCAGCCGTGCGGCGGCTACCTCAAACGGAGCCTCAATGGTGACCTCGTGACCGGCGAACATGATGCCCACGGTGCCGCCGCGTGCGCGCTGTCCTCAGGGCCCAAGGTCCCTCCACCTAGTGGCAAAGGTCTGAGCCCGTCGATGGTCAGGGCTCCTCAGGAGCCGTCACGGAGATCGGCTAGGCGCTCGGGCAGGAACCGGATCTCGTCGAAGGACACGCTGCACCCGTCGCCGGTCGGCGACTGGCCCTCGAAGCCGATCCTGTCGTGTGAGGCCTGGTCATGGAGGACGAACACGCGGATCATCCGCCAGGCCTTGCCGTCCAGCGACGCGTGGTAGGCATACACCCGGTCGATGCGCGAGACCCTCAGCCACACCGCCCGGCCGGGCACCACGAAAGCGTTCGCGTCATCGGAGACACCACGGCAGACTACGGAGACGACCATGGGCTCGCCCGCCGGAGAGAACTCGAAGCACAACTTGCCCCAGTGCCGCTCGTCATGCCAGAGCAGGAGCACTCCGGCGTCGAAGGTCGCGGCGAAGCCCACGGTGACCCGGGCGCTGAGCTGGAAGTCGCCGTCCGGCACGTCACCGAGCAACGTTGCCGCGTTGAGCATCGACTCCGCATTCAGCGCGGCGCCCGCGCTCGCACCCGTGGAGGCGTTACCTGGGTCAATGAAGATGTCAGTGCGCGGCTGGGCCGCGACCGTCACCGTGCCGGCGGCCTCGTCGACCCGCCACAGGCCCGCCGGCGAGGGCGAGAGCGGAAACGGCACACCGGGAACCCTCAGCAACTGACCAGCCACGGCACAGGACACTACAGCGCCAGGATCGCTTCATGTCAGCCGCCGTTCGGTTTGATCGCGGAGCTGACGAGAGCCGCCATCTCGGCGGGGTCGAGTCCGAGAGCCGCACCGGTTACCGTGATCTCGGTTCTGATCCGGTCCGGTTCCTGTGCTGCGTGCCACGCGGGAAGGCCGACTCGGTGCTCCTCGATAAGGGCAAGGACACGCTCGTTGACGATGTCCGCCTCTCCCGCCGCGTACAACTTGAACTGGTTGGTGTGCGGCACACCCGGCTGCACGGTGATGAACGACGGCGACTCGGCCGCGAGCGAGCGGGCCCACGCCACGGTGTCGGCCACGATCGGCAGCTGGTCACGCAGTCCGAGCAGCGCGGAAACAGCCTCCGCTGTCGTTCGGTAGATCGTGCCACCGAGGCGGCGGCGCCATAGCCTGGCCTCTTCGACGAAGTCCGCCGGCCCGAGCAGCGCCGCGCCCGAGAGGCCCGCGAGCCCCTTGTAGAACGAGACGTAGATCGAGTCGGCCAGCGCCGCGATCTCGGGCAGCGTGCGGCCAAACCACGGCTGCGACTCCCAGATGCGCGCGCCGTCGAAGTGCAACGCCACTTCGCGCGCACGGCACGTCTCGGCGAGCGCGGCCAAGTCATCCCAGCTCGGAAGCAGGCATCCGGCGTCCCGCAGCGGCAACTCGACGAGTACCGCTCCGGGCCGGCCCCGAATCGCCTCAACGTGCCGGGCGGTCGGCGTCTCAAAGCCGCGCGTGAGGAAGGAGATCTCGAGATCGTGCAGGACGCGAGGTCCATCCTCCTCGTGAACGAGCAGGTGGCTTAGGTCTGGCATCGCCACACGGCGGCTGGCGGCACGGTCGGTGTGGATCCGCAGCGCCGCCTGCTGGGCCATCACGCCGCTTGGGAAGAAGGCTGTCTCCTCGACGCCGAAGAGCGCGGTGACCTCAGCTTCGAGCCGCTGGACCGCGCCGCGCTCGCCGTAGCTGTCCCACTCATCGATGCCCAGCTCGTCGCAGGCCCGGGCGAGGTCCTCAAAGGTCTGCGCGGGCGTGCGGTAGGCGTGCCCGGAAACAGCGGTCGCGCAGGAACGGGATGCGGCGCGTACGCGCTCGGCGAGATCGTCAGCAGGCATGGTCGCCATGGTAGGCGCGGAGCGGGCTCCTCGCGGAGGATCGTTGGCCGGCAAACAGCCGCCACCGCCCGTTCGGGAAAATCTCTCTTTTCATCCGAACGGACGGTGGCGTCGTCTGGCCGGGCCGGCCGGTCCGTGACGGCCGGTTACGCTCAGCTGTCTGGCTGGCCGTTATCTGCGAAGGTGACCTGAATGGTCAGTTCGTCGGTGCCGCGGATGAGGTTGAGCTCGATGGTGCCGCCGCGAGCGGCCCGGAGTGCGTCGAACAGGTCGTCGGGTGTGCGTATCGGGTGACCCGCGGCCGCCACGATCAGGTCGCCCTGGCGGACACCCGCGCCGGCGGCCGGACTGTCCTCGACCACGTCGCGGACGAGCAGGCCCTCGGCGTCGGGCAGGCCGACGGCGCGGCGGAGCCGCCTGGCCAGGTGGTTAGGCGCGATGGCGACGCCGAGCCGCGGCGATTGCGCCGATTGTCCGCTGGCGAGCGTATCGGCCCGGCCTCGCAGTGCCTCGTCGGCGGGTATGGCCAGGTAGAAGCCCTCGCCGAGGCGGTTGGTGTTGATTCCGAGCAACTGCCCCGCGGCGGACAGAACCGGGCCGCCTGAGGAGCCGGGCAGTAGCGGGGCGGTGTGCTCGAGGCTGCCGGTGATGCGCCGGCCGCGGGGGCCGCGGAAGGTCCGCTCGATGCCGGAGACGAACCCGAACGTCACCCGCAGCCCGCGCCCGCCTGGGTTGGCCAGGGCGAACACCGGCATCCCGATCTCGGCGGCCAGGCCGTCGGCCCACGGCAGAGCGTGGACGCCGCTGGTGTCGACGCTGATGACGGCCAGATCGCCGTCGACGTCGTGCCCCGCGAGGCTGCCTTCGGCGGCGCGCCCGTCGGCGAAGGTGACCGTGACCTCGTCGCCGCGCACGTTGTGCGCGTTGGTGAGGACCTTGCCCTCGGCAAGCACGATGCCGGAGCCGGCGCCCCACCGATGCCCGACGCCCACAACCGAGGTCCCCGCGCCTGCTGCTAGCTGCTTGATGCTCGTCCCGATCTCATCGAGGATCGTCATGTCGCCACCTCCAGTGAGTAGTAACTTGCAAGTTACTACTCACTAGCCGGAAGTCAACGGGGCTACGATCAGCCCATGGCTGAATCGGAGCTGGAACCCTCGCCGCTCGCCGAAGCGCTTGCCCGGGTCGGCGACCGGTGGACACTGCTGGTGGTGGAAGCGCTGCTGCCCGGCCCGCGCCGGTTCAACGAACTTCTCACCCTGATCCCGGGCATCGCCGCGAACATCTTGTCCGAGCGCCTCAAACGGCTCGAACGCGACGGACTGCTGATAGCCCGGCCCTACTCCCAGCGGCCCCCGCGGGCCGACTACCAGCTGACCGCCGAGGGCACCGAACTCGCCGGGGCACTCCGGCTGCTCACGCACTGGGGGACTCGGCACACCGATCCGGCGGACGCCCCACGCCACCTCACCTGCGGCACCCCTATCGAGGCCCGCTGGTACTGCCCGACCTGTGACCAGCTCGTCGACCACGAACCGCACGCCCAGACGCACTATGTGTAACGAGTAAGGGATAATCCATATCAACGACCAGGGCAGAGGAGGTCATGACATGACGTCACCTGGCGAAGGCAACCTCAGCTTCGAACAGGACATCAAGCCCCTGTTCCGGGCGAAGGATCGGGAGTCCATGCTGGCTGCCTTTGACCTGTTCGAGTACAAGGACGTCGTCGAGAACGCCGACGCCATTGTCGGCGCCCTTCGCAGTGGCAAGATGCCTTGCGACGGCGCGTGGCCGGCCTCTCAGGTAGACAAACTTCAGCAGTGGATTGACGCCGGTTTCAGCCGGTGACCTCGGGCGGAGCGCCGACCGCGGGTCAGCGGAAAGCTAGCCTGTTAAGTCATGGCTGACTGGATCTTTCAGGGCAATCGCCCGCACTATGACCTAGACGCCGCGGTGACTGCCTCCCGCGAGCTTGCGTGGGGCACACCTCGATACCGGGACCGGATGGCGGTCGGCGACCGGGTCTGGCTGCAGGTCGTGGGGCGGAAAGACCCTGGCATCTACTATGCGGCGACGATCGTCTCCGAGACCTACCAGCACCCGGTCCAGCCGTCCGACCCGGCGCATTTCCGGTGGCGGACCGACATCCGGTTCGACTTTCGCATCAGCCCGCCACTGCTCAGGTCTGAGCTGCTCGAGGACGTCCAACTCGGATCGTTCCGCCCGTTCCGCGGCTTCCAGGGCTCGAACGTCCCCGTGCCGCCAGACGTCGCCGCGGCACTGGCCGCGCGAGCCGCCGCGCGCCTCGAACCTCTGCCGCACGAGAACGGGTGAGCAGGGTCAGTTGATGAGCTCGAAATCGATGTCCAGGGCGCGGTAGGTTTCGGCCGCCCTCCGGTCGCGGGTCGCGAGGGTAATCCCATGCTCGGCTGCCGTCGCGGCGACGAGAGCGTCATAGACGGCACCGCCGGCGATGCCGAGTTCAGCCAGCCTGGCGTGCAATCGCTGCGTGCCTTCCGCGCTGAGGAAGCGCGAACCAGGGAAGTTGTGAGCCAGTAGCCGGGCGACCGCGTGCGCGGTGCGACGGTTGGGCGGCGGCATGCGGGTCAGCACCGAGTAGGTCTCGAACGCGGCGTGCCCGCTGAGCCCGCACCTGCGATCGCCGACTGCCTTCCTCGTCGCCTGGTGGGATTCGTGGCCCGCGGCCACCAAGGCCACGGCGACGCTGGTGTCGATCAAGAGGTGCGGTGGATCATCGCTGGTCGGCATCGCGGAGCGTCCGGACGAGGTCGTCGCTGATGGAGGCGTCCGCGGCCGGGATGACGAGGAAGCCGTCCTCTTCTGCCAGGTAGTCGTTGGCCAATGGTTCTATGTGCAGCCCGGCGCCATCCGGGGTCACTTCCACTTCGCCCGGGACCAGGCCGAGGCTGTCCCGCAGTGCCTTCGGGATTACCAGCCGTCCTGCCTTATCAATGGCTGCGCGCATACCATAAAAGTACCATGCCGATGGCGACGAGCCTGCCGACGCAAAGCCTCCGACGTCGCGGGCCTGCTTGTCGACCTCGACGGCTGAGGTTCGGGCGCGCGGATGACACCCGGGCGGTTCCTCAGGCGATGACGAGCATGCCGACCATGACGAGGAACCCGCCGCCGAGGGTGGCGACCCCGATCCTGACGGCCTGGTATCGCTTGGGATCCTGATGCCACCCGGTGATGGCGCTCCACGCGCCGATCGACACAGAACACAGCCCGACCACAGCGATGAGTAGCCTGAAGCGGTCGACGGTCGTGCTGCTCATGAGGGGATTGCTCGCCGCCAGGCCGTAGATGACGACGGCGAAGGCGAGAGCGAAGGCGACGCTTGCCGCCCAGGTCGCGGCGCGTGCCCATCCCATCGGGTCACCCGGAAGGGGCAGGAGCGGCGTGCCGTCTTTCTTGCGAAGCACGGCGAGAACAGGCGCGCACGCGCCGATCACCGCTGCCAGTCCGGTAAGAATCGGGCCCAGATTCTGCGACCACATATAACACCCCGTGAATGTCCAATAGATGCTCTGTAACGGCATGCAATCATGAAACATGGCCGTAGAGCCGGAAAAATCGGGGAAGCTGGGTCGCTGGTGGCGGGCGAAGGGATCGCTCGAAATACGCATATTCACCGTCTTGAGCTTGCTGCTCGCAGGCGGCGTGACGGGCGTCCGGTTGCGCGAGCCGACGCTCCTGACGACCGTCCAGGTTGCGGTCGGGTCCGAGGACATGGGCTTCTTCCGGGACCAGCAGACGGTGGCCGAGTTCGCGGCCAACGACTTCACCGTGGTGACCGTCCCGATGGGATCACGCCAGATGGTGGTGAACGCCAAGACGCTGAGCAGCGTGGGGTACGACGCTCTTTTCCCGTCAAGCGAGGACTTCGCCCTGGAAATCGAGCAAAAGCTGAATCCCCCGTACGGGAACCAGCAGCCGTTCAGCACGCCGCTGGCCGTCTTCACCTGGCGAGACCTCCTGCAGCGGCTGGAGGCAGAACACATCGCCGATCCCTCAGGCACTGAATTTAATCTGGGCCAGTACATCGCGGACACCGCTAGCGGCGAGAATCACATGCTGCTTGACATGTCGAACCCGGCGGACTCCGACTCGGGCGCGATGTTCCTCGCCGCGGCGAGCTACGTGCTCAACAAGGGTGTGGTCCAGTCCACGAGCACGGCGATAGCGCTCGCGCCGCAGATCCGCGCCTTGGTAGGGCCGCTCGGCGGGACGGAGAACACCACCAGCCACGTGTTCAGCCAGTATCTGGAAGGCGAGTCGGCGGAGCCGCTGGCGCTCGGCTATCAGTCGGAATTCGCGGAGGCGCAGCAGACGGGAGAGCTGCCGGCCAACGCCGTCATGCTCCAGCTGGATCCGTCCATCAACTGCGTGCACACGATCGTCCCGCTCGACAAGCCCGGCCTCAAGTTCGCGACGCTGCTCGACACGGATCCGGCTCTGCTGAACCTGGCGGCCCAGAAGTACGGCTTCATCGACTCCGCGAACCACATTCCGCGAGGCGTTTACGTGAGCGCCCCCACTCCCCAGATCCTGGAAGCAATGATCGGTGCGGTCGAACCGGGCAGCTAGGCGTCTGGTCGCGGCGGAGGCTGCCGTACTCGCGGTGCTGGCACCTTGCATTGTCACCGGGTGCACCAGCCCGCATCCTGCCCCGCCCCCGCCCTACACGCTGCGCGTGCTGGCTGACAGCGAACTGGCCGGCATGAGGCCGATCCTCGCCCGGGCCACGGCGGCAACCGGTGTCACCGTCCGCCTGGTCATGACCGACACCCTGACCTTGGCCAACGACATGACCGACGGCACCGCGCAGCGCGACTACGACGCCGTATGGCTCGCTTCCGCCGACTACCTCGACCTCTATGCGAGCGGGCCGAACCCGCTCGTCGGCACGACCCCGATAATGACCTCGCCGGTCATACTGGCCGTGCGGACGCCCGCCGCCCGCCGCCTCGGCTGGGATCATGGCTCCGTGACCTGGCTGGACATCGCCCGCGCCGCCGCCGCGGGCAGGTTCACGTTCGGCATGTCGAGCCCTGTCACGTCCGATTCGGGACTGTCGGCGCTGGTCGGTGCCGCGACGGCCGTCGCCGGGCGGGGCGCGGCGCTGTCCGACGTTGGGGCGCGGCAGGCGACTTCGGAACTCGCCGGGCTCTTCGCGGGACAGCGGCTGACCGCCACGACGTCCGGCGCGCTCGCCCAGATGTACCTGGACAGTCTCGCCCGCTCCAGGCCGGCGGCCGACGGCGTCATCGGCTACGAAGCCGACCTGCTCGCGCTCGAGGCGCGGGCGCCCCGCGGTGACCCGCTTACCCTCGTCTACCCCTCGGACGGCGAGATCAGCGCGACCTACCCCCTTTCACTCGTGGTGACCGCGTCCCGCGCCGCCACGGAAGCGTTCTTCCGGCTGGTCGGCTACCTGACCAGCAAGTCCGAGCAGGAGGAGATCATGATGGCCACCGGCCACCGGCCGGTGCTCGGCTCCGTACGGCTCGCCCGGAACCTGCCGGGACACCTGGCCGCGCTCCGATTTCCCGCGAATCCGCAGATCGCGGCCGACCTTATCGGGGAATACTTTGGCAAACTCAGACCGCCAGGCCGCACGGTCTACGTGCTAGACACCTCCGCGTCTATGACGGGCGCCCGGCTGAGTCACCTTGAGCAGGCATTGCGGGCCCTGACTGGTGCAGGTCACACGCTTGCCGACGAATTCAGTGAGTTCCGGAGCGGGGAGGAGATCACGTTCCTGCCGTTCAGCTACGGCCCCGCGACGCCGACGGTATTCAGCATCCGCGCGGGCGATCCCCGGCCGGCGCTCGCGGGGATTCGCGACTACATCAGCGGACTGAAAGCCCACGGGCGCACCGCCATCTATGACGCCCTGGTTCGCGCTTACCAGATCACGGCCGCCGAGCAGGATCGAGAGGATACCGGCCGGATCGACGCCATCGTGCTGATGACGGACGGAGAGAACGACTGGGGGCGGAGCCTGGGCGCGTTCCTCGCGTACTACCGGTCGCTGCCGTTGAGCAGTCCGGCACCTCCGGTATACGCCATCGCGTTCGGCGAGGCCGACATACCCGAACTCACCCAGGTGGCCAGCGCAACCGGCGGCACCGTCATCGACGCCGTCAAACAGCCGCTCAGCGTCCTGAGCGGGATCGTCGAGGACGTGCGCGGCTATCAATGACGTTCGGCTCTGCGAGTCTGCCGCCACAGACTGGCACCCGGCTATGTCCGTGGCGGCTGCTCGCCGCGCCTGCGCTTCAGGCGGCCAGTCTGGCGCCTGGGCCGGGGACTGGCGTGACCTCGCGTGCGGACTGCAGGACGTGGTGTTCTTCGCAGGCGAGCTGCAGGTGCACAGCGGCGCCGCAGTCGCGGTGGGTCAGCACTACGGGCTGGCCGCCGGGGTGAGCGGCGTGCTTGTCGCCCCATGCGAGGAGGGCGGCGATCACCGGGAACAGGTCGATGCCCTTTTCCGTCAGCCGGTACTCGCTGCGCTGGCGCTTGCCGGGCTCCTGGTACGGCACCTTGCGCAGGATGCCGTCGGTCACCAGCCGTGCGAGCCGGTTGCTCAGCACCTGGCGGGGCGCGCCGGTGCGGTGCTGCATGTCGTCGAACCTGCGGATGCCGTTGAACGCCTCGCGCAGGACCAGGAAGGTCCACTTCTCCCCGACAAACTCCAGCGCGGCGGCGATGGTGCAGTTCGCGGTGTCGTAGTCGAGTTGCCATGACCTGTTCACGCCAATCAGGCTAAGTCTACTTGACAGACTTAGCAAGGTGAGGCAGGCTGAGTCTGTGAACGGAACTCAGGTAGCCGCGGCGCCCAGGGGAACGACCGGCAACGCAACGGCAGCCACGCCGGGCGCGAATTGCCTGGCCATGGGCTCGGCGAGGAACGGCACCTACTGCGTCCGGGAAAGCGGGCCCGCAGACGAAAGCGGAATCCGCGAATTCGTGGCAGGGCTGTCTGAGCCGACACGGTACTTCCGGTTCTTCACGGCGATCTCGCCTGCCAGCCCGAGCCTCCTGCGCGTGCTCACCGGCGGAGTCCCGGGAAGCGACATCCTGGTGATCACCGACCAGCGAGGCGCGGTCGTCGGGCATGGCATGGCAGCCGGAATCAGCGCTGACGGCCGTCCTGGCGTGGACCTCGCCCTGGTGATCGCGGACGCCTGGCAGGGCCAGGGGCTCGGGACGGTCCTGCTCGAGTTGCTCGCGCGGCGCGCGGCCAGTCGCGGTGCCCGCGCGCTTGAGGTGGAGGTGCTGCCCGGCAACGCCAGGATGCTGGCGCTTTTCAGCAGGCACTGGCCGAGCGCGCGGCGAACCTGGAACGGCGACGCGTTCACCCTCAGCGCTGACCTGGCCGATCTGCGGCAGGCTGGCACGGTAGCGGTAACCTCGCGCCGTGCCCACCAGCCACTGGCAGCCGCCGCCTAGCATCGACCCGGCCTCAAACACGTGAACATCAGGGTCGGGCGGCCTCGCTTTTGGCTCCCAGCCTTCACGCCCGCGATAAGGCGGGTTGTGCGGTGCTCCGCCGGCCCGCGGTCACTCGCCGGCGGCTGCGGCGCAGCACCACGGCCGTGACGACGACCGCCGCCAGGGTAACGCCGAGCATGATCGTCGCGAGGGCGTTGACCGCGGGGGTCAGGCCGAAGCGGACAGCCGAGTACAGCACGATCGGCCAGGTGTTTGTGGTGCCGTTCGTGAAGGCCGGCAGCACGTAGTCGTCGAAGGAGAAGGTGAACGATAGCAGCGCGGCCGCCACGATCGCCGGCGCCAGGCGCGGGAGGGTGATCTGCCGGAAGGTCGCCAGCGGTCCGGACCCGAGGTCGTAGGCCGCCTCTTCGAGGGTGTCGCCCATCCCCACGAACCTCGCCCTGATGATGAGCATGGTCAGCGAGGCGTTGAAAACCACCTGGCCGATCAGGATCGTGACGTTGCCGAGCGCCGGGAAGGCGGGAAAGAACTTGCGGGCCTGCACGAAGAAGATGAGCGACGCCACGGCGATCACGATCTCGGGCACGACCAGGGTCAGGTAGACGAGGGAGTCGAACGGGGCGCGCAGCCCTGGCCTCATCCGCGCCAGCGCTAGCGCCGCGCACAGCCCGAGCACGGTGGCGATGAGCGACGCCTCGGCGGCGATCCGCAGGCTGACGATGATCGCCGGGATGAACGTCGGGTCGTGCAGTCCGGCGCTGAACCAGCACGAGGTGAAGCCGTTCCAGACTGCGATGTTCCCGATCTGGGCGGGCGGGATGGTGCAGACGTTCGCCCCGTGGAAGCTGGACAGGGCGGCCGCCGACGGCTTGTTGAAGGCGAACACGGCCATCACCAAGATCGGCAGGAACAAGAACGCGTAGACCAGCACCGCCCAGGCGGTGAACGCGTGCTTGGCCTTCAGCCGCAGCGGCCTACGCACCGAACCGTTCCTCCTTGGTGGCGACGAGAATGTAGACGATGACGAACACCGACAGCGCCACCATGAGCGAGATCGACAGGGCCGACCCGAACGGCTGGTTCTGCGCCTGGTTGAACTGGTCGCCGATGACGTTCCCGACGAACTCGTAGTTACCGCCGGACAAGATGTTGGGGATGATGTACTCGCCGGTCATTGGGATGAACACCAGCAGCCCGCCGGTGACTACGCCGGGCAGGGTGAGCCGCAGCGTGATCTCGCGGAACGCGGTGAACGGGCGCGCGCCCAGGTCGGTGGCGGCCTCGATCAGCGTCCAGTCCATCCGCTCGAGCGAGGCGAACACGGGCAGGATGAACAGCGGCAGGTAGTTGTACACCAGACCCACGGCGACGGCGTACTTGGTGTACAGGATGTTGATCCCGAGGTCCCTGGCGAGGTAGCCGTTGGGGTCGAGGATGATCTTCAGCGCGTAGGTGCGGATGAGGAACGACGTCCAGAATGGGACGACGATGATGAGCAGCGCCAGCATCTTGTACGTGCTCAGGTAGCGAGC
>Ga0126381_100006779_pt1 | contig 12707 bp, 10 predicted proteins | sample PanSoiMetPlot_28_FD_96465 | JGI IMG/M metagenome (GOLD analysis project Ga0126381, IMG submission 96465) | Tropical forest soil microbial communities from Panama - MetaG Plot_28 | ecosystem: Environmental > Terrestrial > Soil > Tropical forest > Bulk soil | place: Panama | collected 2016-02-17
CCGACCCGGACCAGGCCCCGGCCTCGGATCCGGGCCCGGCCGTGACGTCGGCGCTGACCCTCAGCCACGGTCCGCAGGCGGGCTTCGACACCTGCACCGCCCCGTCCCTGCGAGCCATGCAGGCCTGGCGGGCCAGGTTCTCCGTCGTCGGCGTCTACATCGGCGGCGAGGAGATGGCCTGCGGTTTCGGCAACCTGTCCGCCTCCTGGGTGCAGACGGTGAGAGCGCTCGGCTGGTCCCTGCTGCCTACCTACGTGGGACCGCAGGCGCCATGCAACACGTTCAGCGGGAAGATCAACATGAAGCACGCCGCCGCACAAGGACGGCAGAACGCCCAGTGGGCCGTGCAGAACGCGGTCGCGCTGGGCCTGGGCAAGGGCTCGCCCCTCTATTACGACATGGAGGCCTACAACAACCACAAGGCGAAGTGCGTGACCGCGGTTCTCACCTTCCTCGACGCGTGGACCAGGCAGCTCAACGCGGAAGGCTACGTGTCCGGCGTGTACTCAAGCGCCGGTTCAGGTGTCATCGACCTGGCCGACACCAGCCAGGTGGCCGGCCATCCGCTCGCCAAGCCGCAAGCCATCTGGTTCGCGCTCTGGGACAACGCCAGCGACCTGGACGGATCGCCGTACCTGCCCAGCGGTACATGGCCCGATACATGGACCGCGCTGCGCCGCTCCAAGCAGTTCGCGGGCTCGCACCGGGTCAAGATCGGCCACGTCAAGCTGGATATCGACTCGGATCTGGTCAGCGGCCCGGTGGCGTGGTGAGCCGCAAAGTGATTCGCGATCACCGTCCGTTGCTCCTAAGATCCTGGGCATGGCCCTACGCAGTGATCGTCTGGACGCCGTCACCAACCTCAGCAAACGGCGGGGGTTCGTGTACCCGTCCAGCGAGATCTATGGCGGTCTGCGTGCCGCCTGGGATTACGGACCGCTCGGCGTAGAGCTGAAGAACAACATCAAGCGCCAGTGGTGGCGGTCGATGGTCACCGAGCGCGATGACATCGTGGGCATCGACTCCTCGGTGATCCTGGCCAGGGAGGTCTGGGAGGCGAGCGGGCACGTCAAGAACTTCGTCGACCCGCTGACCGAGTGCGAGTCCTGTCACAAGCGCTATCGCGCCGACCACCTCCTCGAGGCCTATGAGGAAAAGCACGGCCACGCTCCCGCCACCGGCCTGGCCGAGCTCACCTGCCCCAATTGCGGCAACCGGGGCACGTTCACCGAGCCGCGCATGTTCAACGCGCTGCTGCGCACCTACCTCGGCGTGGTGGACGACGGCTCGGGCCTGGCCTACCTGCGCCCGGAGACCGCCCAGGGCATCTTCATCAACTACCGGAACGTGCTGCAGACGTCCCGCAAGAAGATCCCGTTCGGCATCGGCCAGATCGGCAAATCGTTCCGCAACGAGATAACCCCGGGCAACTTCATCTTCCGCACCCGCGAGTTCGAGCAGATGGAGATGGAATTCTTCGTCCGTCCTGGCTCCGATGAGGAATGGTTCGAGTACTGGGTCGACCAGCGGCTTCGCTGGTGGGGAGGCCTCGGTGTGGGAGAAAAGAACCTCCGCCTGTACGAGCACCCCGCAGAAAAACGATCTTTTTATTCAAAACGTACGGTGGATATTGAATACCGGTTCGACTTCCAGGGCTCTGAATGGGGAGAGCTGGAGGGTGTCGCTAACCGGACCGATTATGACCTTTCCACCCACCAGGCCGCGTCGAAGCAGGACATGACCTATCTCGACCAGGAGTCGGGCGAGAAGTTCGTCCCGTACGTGATCGAGCCGGCCGCCGGGGCCGACCGCGGCGCCCTGGTGTTCCTGCTCGACGCGTACAGCGAGGACGAGGCGCCGGATGCCAAGGGCAATATGGAGAAGCGCACGGTGCTGCGACTCGACCCCCGCCTGGCGCCGGTGAAGGTGGCGGTCCTCCCGCTGTCCCGCAACGCGGACCTGTCACCGAAGGCACGCGACCTGGCGGCGGCCCTGCGCAAGCGCTGGAACACCGATTTCGACGACGCGAGCGCCATCGGGCGCCGGTACCGTCGCCAGGACGAGATCGGCACCCCGTACTGCGTCACCGTTGACTTCGACTCGCTGCAGGACGACGCCGTCACGGTGCGGGAGCGCGACACCATGCGCCAGGACCGGGTCGGCATCGACAGCGTGCAGTCCTACCTCGCCGAGCGCCTGACCGACTGCTAAACCCCTGGGGGGCGGGGCCAGCGGCGGTAGATGCTAGCGGCGGCCAGGTGGAAACCGCCGGGCAGGCCGTCGGCTGTCATCGTCGCGGCGATCTGTTCCATCTCGGCTATCCAGCGCCAGCCTTTGGCCGCCGCTGACCGGGCGGCCTGCTCCGAGCGGGCCGGGAGCGCGGGCTGGGACAGCGCCCACTCCTCGAGCAGTACATCCTCCACGCCTTCGGCGCGGGCCATGTCGCGGATGGCCAGCAGCAGCGCGGCGGTGCCCTTGGTCCAGGCGGCGTACGACATCTTCACCGCGGACGCGGCGCCGACGCCGCCAGCAACGATCCTGGCGTCGACCGCCGTCCCGTCGAACAGTTCGCTGACCCGGGCGGCGCCGGTCCCGGACAGGTACAGGCGGGTCTGACCGGGTGCGGTCGGCGGCGGCCCCACGATCCCGCCGTCCACGAACGTCCCGCCGCCCGCTTCGATGCTCGCCGCGGCCTCGCGAGCCGTGGCGGGAGAGATCGCGTTCGCCTCCACGAAGAGGCCGGTGAACCCGGCCACCTGCCGCGCGACGTCCAGCGCCGCGTGCGGCGGGCAGATGGAGAAGATGACATCCGCCCGGTCCGCGACGCCGGCGACGGTTCCGGCGTCGGTCAGGCCGGCCGCGGCGGCGCGGGCCGCGGTGAGGTCACCGCGGCCCGCCGGCGCCCACAGCACCGTGTGGCCGTGTCCGGTCAGGCACCGGCCGACCGCCGAGCCCATCTCGCCGGGATGGAGCAGCCCGATGTTCATACCGCCCATGCTGGCATGAGCGGTTACCAGACGCCGGCGAAGGCGGGGTTGAGCGCGTCCGGCACGGTCAGCGGGGCGATGTCGTCGCCGCTGATGATGCCGATCTGACCACCGCCCCGCCCGGGAACCGCGCCGATGAGCACGCTGCCCGAGGCGTTGACCCACATCAGGCCGATCGCGCTGGCACTGTGAGAGGTGCCGCGATGGAGGATGCGAATCACCTTCCCCGTCGCCGTCGAATATTCGAGGAACCCCGCGAATGCTCCGCAGACGACCTTCGAGCCGTCCGGGGTAATGATCACGTCCGTCTGGCACGTCAGACCGGAAGCGAGCGCGGTTGTCAACGGCACCGCGAGGCGGCTGTTCCCGAGCAGGCTGCTGCCGCCGAGGGTCACGTCGAGCAGCCGGACACCGGCCGGGCCGTCCGGGTACCAGTCGAACGCGAGCGTCCGCCCGTCGGCCGTCCAGGAGATGGACCCGGCGTCATCTTCTCCCGAGCCGATGGTGCCGTCCGCGTGCCAGGTTCGTACCGCGCCCGTAGCGAGCGTGTACATCCTGATCTCGGTCAGGCTCAGGTGCTTGGGGTCGTTGTCCGGCTCGACCGCTATGGCCAGCCTGCTTCCGTCGGGGGACAGCGCGACGCCGGTAACCATGGGGCCCGCCGTCATCGGCAGCCTCGTCACCGAAGCGGGCCTGCCCGAGGAATCCAGCCGCAGCAGGTAGAACAAGCGGGTCTGGGTCGACTGGTCCGCCGCACTCACCCGTTTCTGCTCGTCGAGCACGAACGTCCGGTCGTCGGCCGCCGCGGTCACCGCCGCGATCATCCCGCCCCGTATGGACGGCATGATCGTGGCCAGCAGCGCGCCGGTCATGGTGGCCCGGACCACCGCGTAGGTCGGAACGAAGTTCGGGTTCCCGTGCGCGTTGATGGCGACGTAATAAGGAGGTACCCCGGCGTCGCTGGGGCCAGCGGCGCCGCCGCGGTGAACCGAACCGCGCACGGCCACCACCGCGACGGCGACAGCGGCCACCGCCGCGGCGGCGGCGAACGGAGCGAGCCACCTGGACCAGCGAGCCCAGACACCCGGACGCGACCGTTCACCTTGAGGCCTGGCGCCGTTCATCAGCTCAGGGAGAAGCCGCAGCGGCGGGACGCTGTCCGGTCGCACGCTGTTTCCCGCGGCGCGGGTCGCCGCCCTGATCCGGTCTTCGATCGTGTTCATGAGTGTTCTCCCAGGGTTCGCCTGAGCGCGGCGAGCGCGCGGGACGTGGTGGACTTGACCGTGCCCCGGCTGATCCCCATCGACCGGGCGATGTCCTCTTCGTCCAGGTCGAGGTAGAACCTCAGCACGAGTGCTTCCCGCTGCCGGTCCGGTAGCCGGCGGATGGCCTCGAGCACTTCGCTGTGCTCCTCCGACAGCAGCACCGCGGCCTCGGCCGAGGCCGAGCCGGCGGCCGGATCGCACGGCGCGGCAGGCTGCCTGGCGCGCCGCCGCAACGCGGAACGGGCGCCGTTCAGCACGCTGGACCGGACGTAGCTGAGCGCCTTGCCGGGATCGGTGAGCGTGTGCCACCGCCGGTAGAGCCCGGTGAACGCCTCCTGCACCACGTCTTCGGCGGCCGGCCGGTCGCCGAGCATGACCACCGCGAGCCTGATCAGGCCGAGCGCGTGCGCCTGGTAGAGGGCCGTCACGCCCTCCAGGGCATCGGCCCGGCCGGGAGCGACGTCGCTCATTTTGGCTTTCACGTATCAGAGACGTCGCCGGAGGGCATTGGTTGCCTGGGCAAGTGGTCCAGACCTCCGGGTAGTCGACGCTTGCTATAGCCGCGGGCGGTAGAGTCCCAGTGAAACCACGAAGTCGCATGCTGCGAGGAGCACGTCGGTGACTAAGCTCGTTTATGACTTTACCGAGGGTAATAAGGATCTCAAGGACCTGCTGGGTGGCAAGGGTGCCAACCTGGCCGAGATGACCAATCTCGGCTTGCCGGTGCCGCCCGGCTTCATCATCAGCACGGAGGCGTGCCGCCACTACCTGGCGCAGGGCAGCACACCCGAGGGCCTCGACGATGAGATCGCCGCGCACCTGACCCATCTGGAAGAGCAGATGGGCCGCAAGCTCGGGGATCCCGCGGACCCGCTGCTGGTGAGCGTCCGTTCCGGCGCGAAGTTCTCCATGCCGGGCATGATGGAGACGGTACTCAACATCGGCCTGTCCGACGAGTCCGTGCAGGGCCTGGCCAAGCAGGCAGGCAACGAGCGGTTCGCCTGGGACTCCTACCGCCGGCTGATCCAGATGTTCGGCAAGACGGTGCTGGACATCGAGGGCGAGCACTTCGAGCACGCCATCGACGCCGCGAAGAAGACCAAGGGCGTCAAGAACGACCTGGACCTCGACGCCCAGGATCTGCAGGGCCTGGTTGAGACGTTCAAGGGAATCGTCAGGCAGCAGACCGGCAATGACTTCCCGCAGGAGCCGCGCCAGCAGATGGACCTGGCCATCAAGGCCGTGTTCAACTCCTGGAACGCGGACCGGGCGATCCTGTACCGCCGCCAGGAGCGTATCCCCGCTGACCTGGGCACCGCGGTGAACGTGGTCGCGATGGTGTTCGGCAACCTGGGCATGGACTCGGGCACCGGCGTTGCCTTCACCCGCGACCCGGGCACCGGCGCCCAGGGCGTCTACGGCGACTACCTGCAGAACGCGCAGGGCGAGGACGTCGTGGCCGGCATCCGCAACACGGTCCCGCTGCAGGACCTGGAGAACATCAACAAGGCCGTCTATGACCAGCTCATGGACATCATGCGGACGCTGGAGAACCACTACCGCGACCTGTGCGACATCGAGTTCACCGTCGAGCGCGGCAAGCTCTGGATGCTGCAGACCCGGGTCGGCAAGCGCACCGCGGCCGCGGCGTTCCGCATCGCCATGCAGCTCGTCGATCAGGAACTGATCGACATGGACGAGGCCGTCACCCGGGTCAGCGGCGACGAGCTGGCCCGCCTCATGTTCCCCCGCTTCGACACCAGCGCGAGCGTCACCAAGATCGCGACCGGGGTCAGCGCGTCCCCGGGCGCCGCGGTGGGTAAGGCGGTCTTCGACTCGGCCCGCGCCGTCGAGCTCGCCGGCCAGGGCGAGAAGGTCATCCTGGTCCGCCGCGAGACCAACCCCGACGACCTGCACGGCATGATCGCCGCGCAGGGCATCTTGACCAGCCGGGGCGGCAAGACCAGCCACGCGGCCGTGGTGGCCCGCGGCATGGGCAAGACCTGCGTGTGCGGCGCCGACGAGCTGAACGTTGACACCAAGGCGGGCAAGTTCACCACCGCGGAAGGCCGGACGATCAGCGAAGGCGACATGATCTCCATCGACGGCACGAGCGGCGCTGTCTACGTCGGTGAGGTCCCGGTGGTCTCCTCCGCGGTGGTCCGCTACTTCGAGGGCGAGCTGCACGCGCACTCCGACGAGGCCGACGACCTGATCAAGGCGGTGCACGCGATCATGCACCACGCCGACTCCAAGCGCCGCCTCGGCGTGTTCGCCAACGCCGACACCGGCCCGGACTGCGCCCGTGCCCGCCGCTTCGGGGCCGGCGGCGTCGGCCTGGTCCGCACCGAGCACATGTTCCTCGGCGAGCGCCGCCAGCTGGTCGAGAACCTGATCCTGGCCGAGGACGAGCAGGGCCGCCAGCAGGCACTCGACGCCCTCGAGCCGCTGCAGCGCGGCGACTTCGTGGAGATCCTGGAGGCCATGGACGGCCTCCCGGTCACGATCCGGCTGATCGACCCGCCGCTGCACGAGTTCCTGCCCGACCTGACCGAGCTGACCGTCAAGATCGCGCTGGCCGGCGACCAGGCTACCGAGAAGGACAAGCAGCTGCTGTCCGCGGTGCGCAGGCTGCACGAGCAGAACCCGATGCTCGGCCTGCGCGGCGTGCGGCTCGCCCTGGTCATCCCCGGCCTGGCGCAGATGCAGGTCAGTGCGATCGCGCACGCCGCCGCCCAGCTCAAGCAGGTCGGCAAGGACCCGCGGCCGGAGGTGATGATCCCGCTCACCGCCACCGTGCAGGAGATGGAGATCAGCCGCGAGCAGGTGGAAGAGGTCCTGAAGCAGGTCTGGGCGGAGACCGGCACCGAGGTGCACACGCTCATCGGCACGATGATCGAGGTGCCGCGAGCCGCGCTGAACGCCGGGCCGATCGCGGCCAGCGCGGAGTTCTTCTCCTTCGGCACGAACGACCTCACGCAGATGACCTGGGGCTTCTCCCGCGACGACGTGGAAGGCGCGTTCTTCAGCAAGTACATCGACCTGGGCATCTTCGGCGTCTCGCCGTTCGAGACCATCGACAGGGACGGCGTCGGCCGCCTGGTCGACATCGCCGTCAAGGAAGGGAAGGAGGTCAGGCCGGAGATCGAACTGGGCGTCTGCGGCGAGCACGGCGGCGACCCGGACTCGGTGCACTTCTTCCACGAGGTGGGCCTGAACTACGTGTCCTGCTCCCCGTTCCGGGTGCCGATCGCCCGGCTGGAGGCCGGCCGCGCGGCCCTGCAGGCAGGAGGCTCGCAAACTCGTTGACGAGCGAGGGATATGACGAAGCCGCCACGGCCCGCTGGGTGCAAGAGCCACCCAAGCGGGCCGGGCGCACCGATTTCGAGCGCGACCGTGCCCGCGTGCTGCACAGCGCCGCGTTCCGCCGCCTGTCGGCCAAGACCCAGGTGGTCGCCGCCGGGTCCGCGGCCTTCCTCGGGCAGCAGAGCCCGCGGACCCGGCTCACTCATTCGCTGGAATGCGCGCAGATCGGCCGGGAACTGGGCCGTGAAATAGGCTGCGACGCCGACCTCGTCGACGCGGCCTGCCTGGCCCATGACATTGGCCACAGCCCGTTTGGCCATAATGGAGAATCCGCTCTTAATGAGCTCGGCGGTTTCGAGGGAAACGCGCAATCGCTGCGTTTGCTGACCAGGCTCGAACCGAAAGTGATGGGGGCCGGCCTGAACCTGACCCGGGCCACGCTCGACGCCACGCTCAAGTACCCCTGGTTCAACAGTGCCGGCCAACAGGGGGGTCCAGGTAAATACGGTGTGTACCGCGAGGATGCCCAGGTCTTCGCGTGGATCAGGCAGGACGCCCCGGAGGGCAGGCTCTGCCTCGAAGCGCAGGTCATGGACTGGGCCGACGACGTCGCCTATTCGGTCCACGACCTGGAAGATGGTCTGCACGCGGGCCTGGTAAATTTCAAGACCTTGCTATCAGAACGGTCGGTGGTTTCTCAGACCGCGGCCGATCTCTATTGCGACGATCCGGTCCCGGTGGCGGAACTGGATGAGACGCTCAGCCGTTTGCTGGCGCTGGAGGCCTGGCCGCATTCCTTCGACGGCACCGCGCAGTCGCTGGTCGCGCTGAAAAACCTCACCGGCGAATTGCACGGCCGGTTGTGCGTCACCGTCCAGCAGGCGACGCTGGCCGCGGCCGGGCCGGGGCCGCTCACCCGGTACGGGGCGGATCTGGTCGTGCCGCGGCAGCAGCGGCTGGAGTGCGCGCTGCTGAAGGCCATCACCGCGCGGTACGTGATGAGCCGTGCGGGCGCGGCGCGGGCGCAGGCGCTGGAGCGAGAACTGCTCACCGAGCTGACGTTCGCGGTGGAGCGCGGCGCGCCGGGGACGCTGGATCCGCTGCTGCGCCCGTCCTGGGAGGCCGCCTCGTCCGACGCCGAGCGGCGCCGCGTGGTCATCGATCAGGTGGCCTCGCTCACTGACACATCGGCCGTGGCCTGGCATCATCGTCTGTGCGGTGGTTAAAGATCAACTGGACGGCTGGGCTGTTATCCTCCGATGGTGTGAAGGACGCTGCTATGAACGCTCCCGCGGGCGGCGTGCAGGTCATCGCCAGGGCCGCGCAGATCCTGCGGGCGCTCGAGGGGCAGCCGCGCTGGCTGAGCCTGGCCCAGCTCGCGGACGTGGTAGGCCTGCCGCGCTCGACCGTCCACCGGATCGTGTCGGCGCTCATCGCCGAGGGGTTCCTGGCCAGCGCGTCGCCGTCCGGCCGGGTCCGGATCGGCCCCGAGTTCGCCCGGCTGGCGTGGACCGGCACGGCGGAGCTGTGGCGATCCGTGGAGCCGTTCATGCAGCGGATCCATGACCAGCTCGGCGAGACCGTCGACTGCTCGATACTGGACGGGCACCGGGTGCGGGTGATCCACGTGATCCCCACCCGGCACGAACTGCGGGCGATAGCGGACGTGGGCGCGACCTTCCCGCTACATTCGACCTCGAAGGGCCGCGCGATGCTCGCCGTCTACGACCGGCCGGCGGCGCGGCGCATGCTGCCGGCCGACCTTGAGCGGTACACGCCGAAGACGGTCACCACGATCGACGGCGTGCTGCTGGCCATCGACCAGGCGCGGCAGACCGGAGTGGCGCTCGACCTGGAGGAGTCGACTATGGGTATCTGTGCCGCCGCGATCGCGGTGCGCGAGCCGTCCGGCGTGCTGCTGGCCATCTCGGTTCCGGTGCCGGTGCAGCGGTACGAGTGCCTGGCCGACAAGATAATCCGCGTGCTGGGCGAGGTACGCAAGGAGACGCTGACCGCGTTCGGCGACGCGGCGGCGGAGTGAGCCGATGCGATACTGCACATTCCGCGTTGATGGCCGCGCTGATGGCGTGGACCGGCCGGGCCGGGTCGAGGGCGCCGAAGTCGTCCAGCTGGAGGCGCCGTCGCTGATCGACGTGCTGGCCGCCGCCGAGCCGCCGCCGGACGGGCCGCGTTACCCGCTGGCCGCCGTCACGCTGCGTGCGCCGGTACCCCGTCCGCCGTCGGTGCGGGACTTCTTCGCCTTCGAGCAGCACATCGCCACGGCGCGCGCCAACCGCGGCTCCCGGGTGCCGGCCGAGTGGTATGAGTTTCCCGCGTTCTACTTCACCAACCCCGCCGCGATCACCGGTCCGTACGACGACGTCCGCTACCCGGCCGGCACGCAGGCCCTGGACTATGAGCTGGAGGTGGCCGCGGTCATCGGCCGGGACCAGCGGATCGCCGGGTTCACGGTGATGAACGACTGGTCGGCGCGCGACATCCAGCGCAAGGAGATGCGGATCGGCCTGGGCCCGGCCAAGGCGAAGGACTTCGCGACCAGCCTGGGCCCGGTGCTGGTGACCGCGGACGAGTTCGACGGGACGGCCGCGGTGATGCTGGCCCGGGTCAACGGCGAGGAGCGCTCCCGGGGCAACCTGGCCGACATCTACTATGACTGGCCGCGGATCCTCGAGCAGGCCAGCCGGAACACCGACCTGTGCCCCGGCGACATCATCGGCTCCGGCACCGTGGGCACCGGCTGCATCCTCGAGCACGACGACAATCGCTGGCTGCGCCCCGGTGACGTGGTGGAAGCCGAGGTCGATGGGATCGGCACACTCCGGAACCGCATCGTCTAGCCGGCATGTCCGCCGATCGATGGACAACGGGTGTGGCGGGTTGGCCGGCGCGGGGCCAGGGTCGGCGGGCGCACCATGGACGCATGGATGACGGGACGGCGGTACGGGTCGCCGGACTGCGGAAGCGCTACGGCGACCTCACCGCGGTCGACGGCATAGACCTGGAGATCGGCACAGGCGAAGTGTTCGCCCTGCTCGGGCCCAACGGCGCCGGGAAGACTACGACGGTGGAGATCCTCGAGGGGTTCCGCCACCGAGATGATGGCACGGTGGCGGTGCTCGGCAGCGATCCCGCGCACGGCAACCGGGCCTGGCGGGCCAGGATCGGCATCGTCCTGCAGCTCGCCAGCACCGGTCCTGAGCTCACCGTCGCGGAGATAGTCCGGCATTTCGCCACGTTCTACCCGCGGCCAGGGCGGCCCGAGGAGGTCCTGGAACTGGTCGGGCTCACCGGGAAGGCACAGTCCAGGATCAGCAAGCTGTCCGGCGGCCAGATCCGCAGGCTGGACGTGGCGCTCGGCATCGTGGGCCAGCCCGAGCTGCTCTTCCTCGACGAGCCGACCACCGGCTTCGACCCGGAAGCCCGCCGCCAGTTCTGGCAGCTCATCAGGCGGCTGCGGGAAGGCGGCACCACGATCTTGCTGACCACTCACTACCTGGACGAGGCCGAGGCGCTGGCCGACCGGATCGCGGTCATCGCCGCGGGCCGTATCGTCGCGTCAGGAGAGCCCGGCACGCTCGGCGGGCGGGCGTCCGCCGCCGCCCAGGTGAGCTGGGAATCGCCGGCGGGGGAGCGGCTGACCGTCGAGACCATGACGCCGACCGAGCTGGTCGCCGAGCTCGGGGGGCGGTTCGGGGGCGAGGTGCCGGGCCTGACCGTGACCAGGCCGACGCTGGAAGACATCTACCTGGACCTGATCGGAGGGGTGGGCGATGACTGATGTGGCGCTGCCGGTGCGGGTCGGCACCGAGGCGGACCGGCTGCCGAGCGCATGGCGGCTCGGCCTGGGGCGCGGGGCCATCGAGATCAAGGCGTTTTTCCGGGAGAAGATGGCGGTGGCCTTCATCTTCGGGCTGCCGTCGATCCTGCTGGTCCTGCTCGGATCCATCTTCGGCAGGCAGGCCGCCGCGCACGACGTCACCGTGGGGCAGCTGTTCACCGCGGGCATGATCGCCGGCGGCATCATGGCGACCAGCTTCCAGTACCTGGGCATCAGCGTCGCCACCGAGCGCGAGAACGGGATGCTCAAGCGGCTGTTCGGCACGCCGATGCCGCGGACCTCGTACTTCTTCGGCAAGCTGGTTCAGGTCCTGGTCTGCACGGTGGCGGAGACCGTGCTGCTGATGGCGGTGGGCATGGCCTTCTATCACCTGCGGCTGCCCACCGCGCCCGGGCTCTGGTGGACGTTCACCTGGATCTTCCTGCTCGGCACCGCGGCCTGCGGGCTCATCGGCATCGCGGCGAGCAGCGTGCCGCGCTCGGCGGCCAGCGCGGCGCCGGTGATCACGCTGCCGTTCACCGTGCTCCAGTTCATGTCCGGGGTGTACGTCCCGTACAACAGTGTCCCGCCGTGGATGCGGTACGTGGCGTCGGTCTTCCCGCTGAAGTGGATGTCGCAGGGACTGCGTTCGGTGTTCCTGCCGGACCAGGCGGTCGCCCTGGAGCCCTCGGGGGCCTGGGAGCACGGGCGGATCGCGTTGGTGCTCGGGGCGTGGATAGTTGGAGGATTGGTGTTGTGCGTGATGACGTTCCGCTGGCAGTCCAGCAACAGGTAGACGTCCCGGAGCCGCGCTGGGAGATCTACTACGCGGTGGTCTACGCCGTCTGCGCGGTGATCGTCGAGGCGGGCTCGCTCAGCCTGGCGGGCCGGGTCATCGCCACCGCTGCCTTGGCGGCCATGGTGCCGTGGTACCTGCTGATCGGCCGGCCAGAGCTGATGCGCGACGGCGCCCCCTGGGACGCGGCGGGCGCCACCTGGCGCGGCTGGGTATACCTGACCGGGCTCGTGGTGCTGTTCGCCGCGGTGCAGGGCCAGAACCTCAACGCCTGGTTCCTCGGGTTCGCGGTCGGCCCGCAGTGCTTCCAGATAACGACGCAGCGCCGTGCCATGGGCTTTGTGACCGCGTTCAGCGGCGTCGCCCTCCTGCTGGTGATCGTGCGGGGGCACGGGCTTGAGAACGCGGTGGCGGCCGCGGGGGTGGCGGTGTTCACGATCGCCTTCTCCTACGTCTACAGCCGCTTCATGATGCGGATCATCGCGCGGAACATAGAGCACGCCGCGCTCATCGAG
>Ga0126381_100006780_pt1 | contig 12707 bp, 9 predicted proteins | sample PanSoiMetPlot_28_FD_96465 | JGI IMG/M metagenome (GOLD analysis project Ga0126381, IMG submission 96465) | Tropical forest soil microbial communities from Panama - MetaG Plot_28 | ecosystem: Environmental > Terrestrial > Soil > Tropical forest > Bulk soil | place: Panama | collected 2016-02-17
GAAAAGAAACGTTCACCGAGTTGCCGATCGATCGCTACATCACCATCGCTGAAGGCGAAGGAGTTAAGCTATAAAAGGTACGGCAGGCGATCCTACTCTGCGCTGATGTCCAGAGTGGTGCCTTGCCCTTCGGAACTGTTGGGCGCGATCCAGACGGTCAGCCGAGCGGGCTCGACGCCGAACTTGTTGTCGGCTCCCCAGAAGGCCAAGGTCTTCGCGTCAAGACCGAAAGTCACTTTGCGCGATTCGCCGGGCGCCAGCGTCAATCTCTGAAAACCTTTCAGCATACGAACCGGCATGGCGATGCTGGTCCCGTCCAGACGAATGTAAAGTTGCGCGAGCGCTTCACCGGCGCGCGAACCGGTGTTTTTCACTTCCGTGCTTACCGAGAGAATTGAAGTGTCGCTGTTTTCGGCAAATGCGCGTTGCAAATTGGCGAAGGAGATTTGTCTTGCGACGGCCTGCGTAGCTCCGTAGCTGAAGCTCGTATATGTCAGGCCATAGCCAAACGGGAACTGCGGCGAATTCGCTATGTCGATGTAGCGCGAGAGAAATTTTTTCTCGCCGGGTTCGCCAGGATGCGCCGGGTCAGCTTCTGGCCGGCCGGTATTGAGCGCGTTGTAGTACAGCGGCTCCTGGCCAACTGCACGCGGCCAGCTGAGCGGCAGGCGTCCCGTAGGAGCGGTGTCCCCGAAAAGAACGTCGGTCAGCGCATGGCCTGCTTCTAGGCCGGGAAACCACGCGGCGAGTGCGGCGGGAACATGCTCAAACGCCCAGGGCAGCGTGAGCGGCCGTCCGCTGAAAAGAATCAGCACCACCGGCTTGCCAGTGGCGACGACTTTTTCGAGCAATTCCTGTTGGCGGCCCGGCAGCCCGATCCAGGAGCGGGCCGCGGCTTCTCCGGTCATTTCGCCGGCGTTTTCGCCGAGCGCAAGAATTGCCACGTCCGAGACTTGTGCCATGCGCACGGCGGCGGCGATGTCGCTGTCCGAGCCATTCAGCAAATCAGTGCCCTTGGCGTAGCGGACCCGCGAGTCGCCCAGTCTTTGTGTCAGCGCCTTGCGAAGAGATACGGCGTCTTGGCCGCGGCCGAGCCCGCCCCATGAACCGATCATGTTGCCGGCGTCATCGGCCAGCGGACCGATCAGAGCGATCGAAGAAAAGCTTGCAGAAAGTGGCAGCAGCGGCGAGCCGGAAACCGGTTCATTACGCAAGAGCACCAAGGAACGCGTGCCGGCGGTCTTTGCAAGAGCGATGCTTTCCGGACGGAGCATCGCGGTGGCTTCCCTGCTTTCATCCGTGTAAGGATGATCAAAAAGGCCCATGGCGAACTTGACGCGCAGGATGCGGCGAACCGCTTCGTCGATGTCCGCTTCTCTAACCTGGCTGGACTGCACAAGCTCGAACATATTCTTGTGATAGAGATTGCTTTGCATGTCCATGTCCACGCCGGCGAGCAGCGCCTTGCGCGCCGCCGTGGCGCCGTCGATGGCGATGCCGTGGGCCATGAGTTCGCTTACCGACGTCCAATCGCTGACCACGAAGCCCTTGAAACCCCATTCTTTCTTGAGAATCTGTTTGAGCGTGAAAGGATTCGCGGAGGCGGGAATTCCGTTCAACGAATTGAAAGCGCTCATGAAAGTACCGGCGCCCGCTTCTTCGGCGGCGCGAAAAGGGGGCAGGTAAAATTGCCGGAGAGTATGTTCGGAAATTTCCGTGGTGTTGTAGTCGCGCCCGCCCTCGGCTGCTCCGTATCCGACGTAGTGCTTCGCGCAGGCTACGATACTGTCCGGCGAGTCGAGATGTTCTCCTTGATAACCGCGAACGTAGGCGCGGGCCACGACCGAGCCCAGATAAGGATCTTCTCCAGCGCCTTCGGAGATGCGTCCCCAACGCGAGTCACGCGCAATGTCCACCATCGGAGAAAATGTCCAGCGTACGCCGCTGGCGGAAGCTTCCTCGGCCGCTATGCGCGAAGCTTTCTCGACGATTTCGGGATCCCAGGTCGCCGCCAGGCCAAGCGGAATCGGAAAAGTGGTACGAAATCCGTGGATCACGTCCAATCCAAAGATGAGTGGGATGTGCAGGCGGGAATTTTCCACTGCGATGTGTTGCAGCGCGTTGGTTTCCCGCGAGCCGGTCACATTAAAAAGCGATCCCACCTGCCCCTTGCGGATCATGTCCCGGTCATCCGTTCTACCGGAGCTAGGGCCAGTGGCTTGGCCGGCAGAATACTGCACCAACTGGCCGATCTTGTCTTGCAGCGTCATTTTCGCCAGAAGTTCGTTGACTTTCTTTTCGAGGTCCGGCGAATCAAGAGGATTGGCAGATGCGGCTCCTGGGCCCGAAACCGCTGGCCTTTGCGCCGCCAAGCCCGGAGAAAACAGCAGTAAGAGCGCCCAGGCAATAACAAATGCCGAGCTCATGCTATGAAGCTTACCAGCGGTAACGCGTACTCTCGACGCTGCGCGGAAATTCATGGCTGAATCATCACACCTTTGCCTGAGAGATGGTTAGAAAACCAAGAGCAGGTATTTTTTCCTGGGCCCGAAGCCGCGCCGCACCCTATCCTCAGCCGGGCTTCGCAGCTGCCGAAAGCTTAACGCATAAATCGCCATAGGTAAATCGATTTATCTTTGCTCTCACCGAGAGGATACCCTGGGTTGGTTTAGGATGGGCAAACCATGCTGTGGCTTGCGGCGAGCCTTTGCCTGTGACAGACTACGCAACCATCCGGGCTATGTCACGCGCGAAATCGGACAAAACCGGCATCTCACCAGATCCGCCCGAGCGGAAGGTCAACCTGCGCGAACTGGCCGAGCATCTCGGCCTTTCTGTGGCCACCGTCTCGCTGGTGATGAACCGGTCCCCGGCGGCAAAATCGATTCCTCATCACACCCAGGCTCGCGTTCGAGCGGCCGCCCGGGATTTGAACTATCGGCCCAACGTAATGGCCCGCATGCTGCGGCAACAGCGCAGTTTCACCATCGGAGTGATCGTTCCGGAAATCAGCGAAGGCTACGCGGCACTGGTGCTTTCCGGTATCGAAGACCATCTCCTGCAGGAGGGCTATTTTTATTTTGTGGTCAGCCACCGCCACCGCAGCGATCTGATCGACGAGTATCCGCGGCTGCTGCAACAACGCGCCGTAGAGGGGCTGGTGCTGGTGGACACCATGTGCCAATCAGCGATTTCTGTACCCATCGTTGCGGTTTCCGGTCACAAGCATTTGTCCGGAGTCACCAACATCACTCTGAATCACAGCAAAGCAGCACGCCTGGCGCTGGATCACCTGGCCAAACTCGGCCATCGCAGAATCGCGTTTATCAAAGGCCAAGTCTTCAGCAGCGACACCGAGGTGCGTTGGAAAGCGGTTCGCGCAGCGGCGCAGGAACTTGCCCTGGCGGTGGACGATAATCTGACAGTGCAGCTCGAAAGCGAGTCACCAACTCCGCAGCCCGGCTACGACATGACTTGCAAACTATTGCAGTCCGCGCTGCGTTTCACCGCGCTCTTTGCTTTCAACGACATTTCCGCGCTGGGAGCGATTCGAGCATTGCGCGAAGCCGGCCGCAGAGTTCCGGAAGATGTGTCGGTCATCGGATTTGACGACATCCAAAGCGCCGCCTATCAGAATCCGGGGCTGACTACGATTCGCCAGCCCTTGCGCGAAATGGGTATGACCGCGGCCGCGACGCTGGTACAGCGCATCACCGCGCCGAACAACGCCGACTATCCGAAGAGCATTGTGGTGGAACCGGAGCTGATCGTGCGGGGAAGCACCGCTCCGGCGACGTAGCCTGCCACCGCGAGGTTCAATCCCTTTCCTGCGTGACAATGTGCACATCCACTTCCGGAGATTCTCGCAGAAAGCGATGGGCCGCCGAAAGATACAGATATTTTCTCCACCCGCGCTCGACGGACCTGCCGAAGATCACGTGGGTTATGTGTTTTTCGCGGACCACCTTGGCCACCGAATCCGCTACGCTGACGCCTTTCACTTGAATCACTTTCGCGCCCAGATTTTCCGCGAAGCGCAGATTGGCAGCGACGGTCTTCTTGTTCTGTTCCTGATTGTCGCGGCCGGTATCGACATGCACCACATACAGTTCGGAGTCCAACCGCCGGGCCATGCGCGCCCCCCGCGCGATCAGATATTGCGCGGAAGGATTTGAACTAACGCACACCGCAATGCGCTCGCGAACTCCCCAGTTTTTTTGTATATCTTTCGCAGCCATGTAATTTTCCAGGCTGCGGTCCACCTGTTCAGCCACCTGGCGGAGAGCCAGTTCGCGCAGTGCGATCAGATTGCCGCGGCGGAAGAAATTGTTGAGCGCCTGCTCGACCTTAGTGGGAATGTAAACATCGCCTCGACGCATGCGATTTTGCAGAGCCTCGGGAGTGAGGTCCACCATCACCGTTTCGCCGGCGGTCATGGGCACCCAATCCGGGACCGTCTCGCGAATATTGATACCCGTAATATTGCGGACCACCGGCGAAATGCTTTCGATGTGCTGAATATTGAGCGTGGAAATAACATCGATGTTGGCGGCCAACAGCGCCTGGACGTCTTCATAGCGCTTGCGATTCCTGCTGCCGGGAATGTTGGTGTGCGCGAGTTCGTCCACCAGAACCACAGCTGGTTTGCGCGCCAGAATTCCATCCAAATCCATTTCTTCGAACAGTGTTCCCTTGTACTCGATTTTTTTTCGCGGCACTGCTTCCAGCTGAGTGATCAATTCTTCGATGCCCTTGCGCCCGTGCGTTTCGACAACGCCGACCACTACGTCTTCGCCGCGGCTGTGGCGGCGAATGGCTTCGCTCAACATGGCGTATGTCTTGCCAACACCTGGCGCGTAACCCAGAAACAGTTTGAAGTTTCCTCGTGTTTTTGGAGAAGGAGAAGCGACTTCCAGCCAATCCTCGGGCTTCTTGGTCACCTGATGTTCGCTCCCGCCGCGCTCAACGAGTACGATAGAATCGTAAAATGACTGGCCCAGTCCGACCACGTGCGGTCCGTAGCGTGCTGGCCCTGTTGATCGTCACCGGCATCACCGTATTTTTCCGTGACGCCATCCCGCACGTAAACCAGACTACCGTTGCACTTTCTTTTCTGCTGGCAATTTTAGCAGTTTCCGCGGTCTGGGGAATGACGGTGTCGGTTCTGATGTCGGTCGCCGCGATTCTGGCGTTCAACTACTTTTTCCTGCCGCCGGTAGGCACCTTTACGGTGTCCGACCCGCAAAACTGGGTGGCGCTGTTCGCCTTTCTGGTCACCTCGATCACCGGTAGCCGGCTCTCCAGCCGCATCCGGCGCGAAGCAGACATCGCCAACCGGCGCCGCCGCGAAATCGAGCACTTGTATGCCTTCAGCCAAAAGCTTCTTGGCGAAGGAAACGTGATCCAATTGATGAACGCGATCCCCAATCACATCGTGGACGCCTTCGAGACCGGGGCTGCCAGCCTGTTTCTGGCCGACAAGCAAAAATTTTACCGCTCCGGGCACGGCACTTTGCAACTTGAGGAGGAACAGCTGCGACTGGCCTTCGAACGCGAGGAGCCCTACGTCGATGCCGCCGGAGGATTCAGCTTCGCTCCGGTGCGACTAGGCATGAAATCCATCGGCAGTTTTGGAGTTTCCGGCGCGCCCCTTACGCGGCAAAGCCTGGAAGCGGTTGGCACCCTTCTGGGCATCGCCATCGAACGCGCGCGTGCCGTCGAGCAGTTGAGCCGCACGGAAGCGGACCGTCAGAGCGAACGGCTCAAATCCGCTCTACTCGACTCCATCACGCATAATTTCCGCACGCCGCTTACTTCCATCAAAGCGTCCGTCACTTCGCTACTCTCCGCGAATCCGCCAGACGGCAACCAGCGCCAGGAACTACTGGAAATCATGAACGAGGAGTGCGACCGGCTGAACAAGCTGGTCGGAGACGCTTCTGAAATGGCGCAACTGGAAGCGGGGGAGATCGAACTGAAATTCCGCGCGGTTCCGGTGCGGGAACTGATCGATACGGCTCTGGCCAACTGCAAAACGTCGCTGGGATCGCGGGAAGTTCGCGTTCAGGTTCCCTCTGGAATTCCCGCGGTGCGAGCGGACTTGGCGCGCGGCAAAGAAGTTCTGGTGCAACTTCTGGAGAACGCCAATCTCTACTCTCCGGCGGACCAGCCCATCGTCGTCAGCGCCGAAAGCAATGGAAGTTTTGTTTCGTTCAGCGTTGCCGACCGGGGCCCGGGAATCGACACCATGGAACAGGGTCTGATCTTTGACAAGTTTTATCGCGGCAAGGATCAGCGAGCGGTCATCCAAGGTACGGGTATGGGATTGCCAATTTCAAAAGCCATCGTTGAAGCGCACGGCGGCACGATAAGTGTCACCAGCCAACTGAATCACGGTTCCGTTTTCACTTTTACTTTTCCGGTGGTGCGTGCAGGAGCCGATCGCGGATGAGTTCCGCCAAGATTCTGATCGTTGATGACGCCCAGCAGGTGCGCCGCGTGCTGCGAACCGCCTTGTCGTCGGCTGGCTACACGATCTACGAAGCGGGCACGGGAGAAGAGGCGCTCGATGCCATTCGCGCGTCAACACCGGACGCCATTCTCTTGGACGTGAACATGCCGGGCATGGGCGGTCTGGAAGCCTGCAGGGAAATCCGCCGCTCCCTGGACGTACCCATCCTGATGCTTACGGTGCGCAACGCCGAACGCGACAAAGTGATGGCCCTGGATGCCGGAGCGGACGACTACGTTGTTAAGCCGTTCGGCATGCAGGAACTGCTGGCAAGAATTCGTGCGGCGCTGCGACGGCGCGTACCCACGGGCAAAGAGACCTCATTCACCAGCAAGGAGTTAAGCGTGGATTTTGAAGCGCGCGTGGTCACCGTGCGCGGTCGGGACGTTCACTTGACGCCCAAGGAGTTCGAACTGCTCCGCCACTTAATGCTCAATGCGGGTAAGCCGCTTACTCATCGACGCTTGCTGCAAGCTGTGTGGGGACCGGACTATGGCAATGAGCCGGAATATTTGCGGGTAATGATTAATCAATTGCGCAAGAAAATTGAGTCCGACCCGGCACGGCCAAGACTGATTTTGACCGAGCCCTGGGTGGGCTATCGTTTTCAAGCTCCTCGCGAGTCGAAGCACCTAAAGACCGAAGAAACTCCGAAGTAGATCAACGGGAGCTTCGATTCCGGAACATGAATGCGATAGCGGCTGGCTTCAGCGTCCGGCGCAGGCGGGCCCGGTGAAGGCGAACCGGAGCCGATTTCGCGTATGATTCGTGTGTGCGAATCCTGATTGCCGAAGACGATCTGGGAGTGCAGCGGTTCGTGGTCAAGGGGCTGCAAGAGCAGGCCTATGCGGTGGACGCTGTCGCCAACGGCGCCGATGCCCTGGAACAGGCGGAAATCAATTCTTACGACCTGATTATTTTGGACGTGATGCTTCCGGGCCTCAGTGGCTTTGCCGTGTGCCGCCGCCTCCGCGAGGCCGGCCTAAAAATTCCCGTGCTCATGCTTACCGCCCGTGATGGCGTCGAAGATCGCATCGCAGGCCTGGACCATGGCGCCGACGATTACCTCACCAAGCCCTTCGAATTCCGCGAACTGCTTGCCCGGTTGCGTGCTTTACTGCGCCGTCCAGTGGAGCTGAAGCCGGCGCAACTATCTGTCGCCAACTTGACGCTGGACACCGCCACGCAATCTGCCGCCCGCGGCGACCGTCGCATTTCGCTCACTCACAAAGAGTATGCGCTGCTCGAGTACCTGGTGCGTAACATGGGACGCGTCGTCGGTCGCGCCGAAATCGCCGAGCACGTCTGGGACGAACATTTCGACCCGTTCTCAAACTTAATCGAAGTGTACGTGAATCGCCTGCGCCGCAAGATCGATTGCCCCAGAGAAGCTCCTTTGCTTCACACCAGACGAGGCGCCGGCTACATGCTCGGAATCGACGAAAGTTCCGGGGCAATGGGCAACGTCGCGGCGGGGTCCGTTCGCGGTAAATCCAAAGCACCCGGCAAAAAGAATGATGTTTAGTTCCGTTCGCAGCCGCCTGACGGTCTGGTACGCGGCAGTGCTGACCTGCACGCTGCTTTTTCTCTCGCTGGTGATTTACTGGATCGTGAAACAAAGCGTATTGTCTCGCCGGGATGCCGGGCTGGTCGAGCTTTCGGATTCTTTTCTGGCAACACTCGAAGCGGAACTCAGCGCTGCTCCAGCCGCGGAAAGCATCAGCAGCGCCGCCCGCCAGTCCATGCTGGAACACCAATATCCCGGTCATTCCTTTGCCGTGCTGACCGGCGGCGGCGAATTGCTGGCGGATTCTTCCAAGTTGCCCAGCGCGGTCATCAAACCGCATGCCGATCCTAACCCGGAAATTACTGCGACATCGCTCGGAGCTTGCCAGGACTCAGTTTCGACACCATTAAGACCCTTCCGCACCCTTTCTGCGAGACGTGGCGGAGTGCGCTGTTACGGGCGCACCTTTTCCGCCGCAGGAAATTCCTATCTCCTGGTTATCCTTGCTTCCCTGCATCCGGAAAGTGAACTCCTCGAACATATCCGTATCGCGCTCGGATGGCTAATCCCCTTTACCATTGTTCTGGCCTCCGCTGGCGGCTACTTCCTGGCGCGCAAGAGCCTGGCGCCGGTCGCGGACATGACCGCCCAAGCGGATCATATCGGCGAATCCACGATTCACGATCGGCTGCCGATACAAAATCCGCAGGATGAACTCGGCCGTCTGGCCGCGACATTCAATCGACTTCTCGACCGGCTCGATGTGGCATTCGAGCGGCAGCGCCGCTTCATTGCCGATGCGTCACACGAACTGCGCACGCCCCTGGCGATCCTGCAGGGAGAATCCGAGGTCGCACTGTCCAAGGAAATTCGCTCGTCGGCGGAGTATCGCGAGTCCCTTGGCATACTGCACCAAGAAGCGCGCCGCTTGTCGCGTGTCGTCGACGACATGTTCACGCTGTCGCGCGCGGATGCCGGACAATATCCTGTTACGCTTCGCGAATTTTATCTCGACGAACTCGCCGCCGATTGTGTGCAGTCCGTGCGCAGCCTGGCCGCCGCAAAATCCATTTCGATTTCCATCGATTCCGCGAACGAACTGCCCATCGTCGCCGACGAATCGCTGATCGGTCGCTTGCTCCTAAATCTGCTCGACAATGCCATCAAGTACACCTCCGCTGGCGGAGCCGTTTCCCTCACCGCGCGGGCAACTTCCGACAGTGCGGAAATTGCCGTCACCAACGACGGCCCGGGTATTGCTCCCGAACTGCGGTCCCGCATCTTCGAGCGATTCTTCCGCGGCGATCAGGCGCGCACTCGCTCCCACCCGGACTGTGGCGCCGGTCTGGGTCTTTCCATCGCCAAATGGATTGCCGAAGCGCACCACGGTACGTTGGAACTGACTAAATCTGGCCCTGCGGGTACGGTGTTCACTGCACGCCTGCCCAGATCCATCCCATCGGCGCCATGCAATTAATCGTGGGTTTATCTCGGCTTCGCTAAATTTGCTGCCAACGGTTGCGCGGAACTCCGAATCGCAATCCGGGAAATCATGCGCATGAAACGCTACGTTCGCCTGCCTGAATTGCTCGCCGCTGCGCTGATCGCGGCGTCGATCGATCCGGCCGCCCTGGCGCAGGGAAAGCCGGCGGCACCGCAACCTCGATCGGCACCTGCCGCATGGTCATCGCTATCCGCTGCGTCTACCGGTGAGCCGATTCAGGTCAGTCTGGCGACCGCACTTTCACTGGCCAGAAAAAACAGCGCCGTCTATCAAGCTGCCCTTACTGAATCCGGCTCTGCCCACGAAGATCGCACGCAAGCTCGCGACCTACTGCTGCCACAAGTCACATACAGCAACGACTATCTCTACACGCAAAGCAACCAGCAGGGCGGCGTGCGATTCATTGCCAATAATGCGGTGCATGAATACACCAGCCAAGGCAATGTGCACGAAGCGATTGACATGGCCGCGCTCGCCAACTATCGAAGAGTCTCCGCAGCCGCCGCGGTCGCAAGGGCCAAAGCCGAAATCGCTTCGCGCGGCTTGGTAGTCACCGTGGTGCAAAATTACTTCAGCACGCTCGCCGCACAATTCAAGCTCGACGACGCCAACCGAGCCTCGGAAGAAGGCGATCGCTTCCTGCAACTCACCCAGCAACTGGAGCATGGCGGTGAGGTCGCGCACTCGGACACCATTAAAGCGGAGCTGCAAGCTCAGGATCGCCGGCGGCAATTTCAGGAAGCGCAGCTGGCCCTGCTAAACGCTCGCCTGGATCTCGCCGTTCTGATTTTTCCGGATTTTCAGGACAACTTCGTCCTGACCGACGATCTCCGCGCCTCTATTGGGCTTCCCACGCTCGAAGAGGTTCAGCAGCAAGCCGCGCGGGATAATCCAGATCTTCGGGCGGCTCTCGAATCCGTTCACATGTCCGCCAGCGAAGTAGCCGCCGCCCACGCCGGTTATCTTCCTTCCCTGGCCCTGGATTATTTCTACGGAATCGACGCCCCCAATTTCGCGACGCACAGTTTTTTCAACGGCCAGCGTGTGGACAACCTCGGCTCGTCGGCATTGGCCTCGCTGAATCTTCCCATTTGGAATTGGGGCGCCACTCGCAGCCGCATTCATCAAGCCGAACTTCATCAGAAGCAGGCGAAGCTGGAACTCTCCTACTCGCAGCGCAAACTGATCGCTGAAATTCGTTCGCGCTACGCGGAAGCCGAAACCTCGCTCAACGAACTTGCTGGCCTCGCGCGCTCTGCTGAGCTCGCCGCGGAGAGCCAGCGGCTAACGGCGCTGCGTTACAAAGATGGTGAATCCACGGTGCTTGAAGTCGTCGATTCGCAGACCGCCTTGGTGCAGGCCAACAACAATTATCACGACGGCGCCGTCCGTTACCGCGTCGCTCTGGCCAATCTGCAAACGCTCACCGGAGTACTCACCACGCCATGATCTCGCGCATCGTTCGGCCCTTCAGAGCGAGCAGCTGTCGCTTCCTGCTGGTCTCGCTGACAGCCCCGCTGTTGCTGGCAGCAGGCTGCTCGAATAAGGAATCAGAAGTGGTGCCGGAAGTCGCCGTCGAAGTTGCTCCAGCCAGAATCGGTGATGTCTCACAGATCATTACCGCCGAAGCGGTAGTCTTCCCGCTGCAGCAGGCCATCCTCACTCCTAAGATCACTTCGACCATCAAGTCCTTCGAAGTGCAGCGCGGCTCTCGTGTGCACAAGGGCCAATTACTAGCGGTACTGGAAAATGCCGATCTCTCCGCCGCCGCCGTGCAGAGCAAAGGCGAATACGAACAAGCCGAAGCCGGTTACGTAACCTCAACCGCCAGCAGTCTTCCAGAGCAAATCCAGAAAGCCGAACTCGACGCTTCTTCTTCAAAAGCAGCTCTTGACGCGCAGCAGAAGGTCTATGACAGTCGCAGGGAGCTCTTCGCGCAAGGCGCGCTTCCCCGCCGCGACCTGGACTCCGCCGAAGTGGCACTGGCGCAGGCGCGCAGCCAATACCAGCAATCGCAAAAACAGCTCGATGATTTACGCCGTATCGGCAAGGATCAGGCGCTCAAGACCGCCGGCGGCCAGCTCTCCGCCGCGAAAGGAAAACTTCTCGGCGCCCAAGCGGCCCTCAGCTACTCACAGATTCGCAGTCCCATCGATGGCGTGGTGACTGACCGTCCCCTCTATCCCGGCGAACTGGCCACGGCGAATCAGCCGTTGCTCACCGTGATGAATACCTCGCACCTCATCGCCAAAGCGCATGTTTCTCAGGCGCAAGCGGCCAGCCTGAAAAAACGAAGTCCGGCGGAGATTCAAATCGCTGGCCAGGAGCAACCCGTCGCCGCAAATCTAAGTCTCGTCAGCCCGGCGCTCGATCCTGGCAGCACTACCATCGAAGTTTGGGCGGAGGTTGTGAAACCGCCCGACACTCTTCGTCCCGGTATGACTGTGCAAATTTCCATCACCGCCAGAACCGCGAAACTCGCGGTTCTGGTGCCGAAAGATTCTGTTTTTCAATCTCCCGAGGGTGCCAGCTACGTGATGGTCGCTGGCTCCGACAAAATCGCCCATCAGAAAATTGTTCAGCTGGGTATCCGCGGCGTCGCCGATACGCAAGTCACCAGCGGCGTGGCCGCCGGCGATTCCATCATCACCTCCGGCGGATTCGGCTTGCCCGATAAGACCAAGATCAAAATCGAAGCCGCTCCCAAGAAGGAACCAGACTCCAACCAGTCTGAGGACAAACCCGGCGATAACGGCAAAGCCTCCGGCGCGGGCCAGGAGTAGCGCGGATGCCGGAGCGACCTTCCTCTCCGCCGGCCAAAACCGCGTCGGAAAATCTTTCCTGGTTCCAGAAAGTTTCTCGGCCGGTTCTTTTTCTCATCATCAGCCTGGCGCTGGTCGGCGGTTATCTGGCGTTCAGCATTCCCGTTTCTGTTTTCCCGAGCACCGATTTCCCGCGTATCGTCATCGGCGTGGACAACGGCGTCATGCCCATTGACCAGATGCTGGTTACCATCACGCGCCCCATCGAAGAATCGGTGAACAACGTTCCCGGCCTGCAGCGTGTTCTTTCCATCACCAGCCGCGGCTCGGCCGAAGTGGATCTTTTCTTCGACTGGAACGTGGACATGGTGCTCACGTTGCAGCGCGTGGATGCCGTTGCCGCTCGCATTCGAGCCGAACTTC
>Ga0126381_100006781_pt1 | contig 12705 bp, 5 predicted proteins | sample PanSoiMetPlot_28_FD_96465 | JGI IMG/M metagenome (GOLD analysis project Ga0126381, IMG submission 96465) | Tropical forest soil microbial communities from Panama - MetaG Plot_28 | ecosystem: Environmental > Terrestrial > Soil > Tropical forest > Bulk soil | place: Panama | collected 2016-02-17
GCCGTTATCGTGCGGGAGAAATTCGCTGAGTCCGCCCGCCCGAGATATCAGTCTTCCGCCAACGCCCGCCCATAATCTTCCGTCTGAAGATTGGAACAATGAGAAGATTGCATCACTCGCCAGACCGTCTTTCGTTGTGTACACGCGCGCAACCGCTCGCTGATTGGGCTTCGGGTTTGGGATCAGCCTATAGAGGCCATTCCATGTCGCGACCCATATCACGCCGTCGCGATCAGCGATCATCGTTTCAAAATGAACGGTCCTGATCGGCAGTCCTTCCGCCTCGGCGTACCTTTCGACCGCGCCTTCCGGCCGGCGCCTGTAGACCCCAGTTCCTGCGACCAACCACAGTGAGCCCTGCCGGTCCTTAACGATTCGACGCACGATCTCTGTCGCTGGAATGATATCGGTAGGGGATATCGCCCATTGACCGTTGACCATGTCGAGCCGGTAGACACCTGCGCCGGTCCCGCACCAGACGGTGCCCTGGTCATCTTCCAAGAGAGCCAGAATCACTAATGGCGCACTGAGATTGGATGGAGCATACACGACAAACCTTTTCTGGTCATCTTTGCCCGTATCGCCCGCGCGCAGCGATGAATCGGGATTGAACCGGCATAGACCTTCATTGGTAGCTACCCAATAGACTCCAGTGCGGGTTTCCAGAAAGTCGTTCACATAGCGGCTGGGCAGTCCTTGTTCAGTCCCGTAATTCTTGAAGCTGGAGCCGTCGAAGCGAGAGAGCCCCTCAATCGTGCAGAACCATAAAAAACCCCTGGAATCCTGCACGATGCGACTAATGTAGTCGCGCGGCAGGCCGTCGGCTGTGGTGTAAGTTTTAATAGGCAGCCGCTCGGCTAACGCAAAGTCGCCCGTCGCCATCAGGAGCGCGGTCGACAATGCGAGCCGGGCATAGAGTTTCGTTACGCCTAAGTCAGCCAGGCTCATGATCAGCGTCTCAAAGGAGTGTAGCGAGCTTCCTGAAAAGGCCAGCACCGGCGATGCTATTGCTTGGACGGGAGCTTGTCAATGAAGGGAATGCGAGAGACTGGGAACACAAGGGCAGGCAGCCCTGCATGTGACGGAGCAGGAAAGTTTCCACGGCTGTATTCCCGTCAGCACGATCCTGCGACGGTCGTTCTTAAAACTAAGAGGCGGTCCCCGCCAGAACCGCCTCCCCTCTGAGAAACAGCCAGGCGGGCGATTGCGTTTGCGAGTCGACGAGCCGCCTATTGGCTCTTTGCGGTGGTGTTTCTCGCGCCGAGTTCCTTCACCAGTTCCTGGACGGCGGTTTCGAGCTGCCGGTCGCGGCCCGCCAGATTATCCTCAGGCGAGTTCTCGACCATAATGTCCGGCTTAACCCCCATCCGCTCCATGTTCGTATGCTTTTCGTCGGCCAGATAGACGCCGACCCCGGGAGTGCGCACCGTAGATCCGTCGATTAACGAATAGCTACCCGTTCCGATGACCGCCCCCATCGTCGGCGTTCCGATCACCTTACCCAGGCCAAGCGACCGGAACCCTGCCGGGAACATCTCAGCGTTTGATGCTGACCGCCAGTTCTGCAGGACGACTTTTGGCCCGAAGAAGCCGGAGAAGGGCCTGCCGGTCTCTGCCACTCCTCGCGGCCGCCATATCTGGTACTCACGCTGCACAAGGATCTCGAGCAGCTCTTGTTCGATATTCCCGCCGCCATTCCAGCGCTCGTCGATGATGAGCGCCTCTTTGTTGCGATTCTCACGCAGCTCCTTCTCGAATTTCTGAAGTGACGGCGGGTTCATCGCCTGAATGTGAAGATAGCCCACGCGGCCGCCCGACATCTTTTCAGCAAGCTCGCGCCGCTCTTTGACCCACCGCTCGTAGCGAAGCTGGTTTTGCGCCTGGGATGCGACTGGTTCGATCCGAGTCTTCCACGCGCCTTCCTGATCGGGCTTGTTGTTGAATGAAACTTCGACCTTCCGGTTCAACCGGTTGGTGCTGTTTAGCAACTCCCAATAGTTGTCGCCGGCCTTGACTGGTCTGCCGTTAATCGCGATCAGGTAGTCGCCGACGCTGACTTTGACCCAGTCTTTGTCGGATGGTCCGCCCTCATAGATATAGCCTACGCGGTAGCGTCCGGCCTGCTTGTCTTCGATCAAATCGATCCCAAGATGGCCCGTCGATACACCGCCGCCCTGCCGTCCTCGGGCGGGGGCAGCCGCGCCCGTATGCGAGGCGTCCAATTCGCCGATCATCTCGTTGATTATGTTCATCAGCTCCTGGCGGTCGCCGACGTGCTCAACCAACGGTTGGTACTTGCCGCGAGCGGCGTCCCAATCCTTGCCGTGCATCTCCGGATCGTAGAAGCGGTACTTCATTGTCCGCCACGCATCATCAAACATCTCGGCCCACTCTGCTGCCTGGTCGATCTTGACCTTGACGTCGAATGAGATTCTGCGCCGCGGGCTTTCGGCGCCCCTGGCAGCCGCTGCCGCACCGCCATCGCCGCGACCGAGGACCGGGCCTGCAGCTTCACCGCCGCGCCCCGCCGCGACAGGCATCGAGAGGGAATAAATGCTGGGCCCTTCCTTGAAAAACATGCTGCGGCCATCACGCGAGAATTGAAAATCAGAGATACCGCCACCTCCAAAGAACCCCTGGCCTGGTTCTCCTTCTCCCTCGCCTGCCCCCTGGCCCGTCGAAAGCCGGGTAAGCCGCCTGCCATTGTCCTGAATCGAATAGATGACCGGGGTGTTTCGCGCCCCGCCGGGTTCCGTCGTCGCAAAGACGATTGTGTGGCTATCGGGAGCCACCGCGTAGTTGAAGATCGAAAATGGCATCCGAGTGACCTGCACGGTCCTGCGCTTAAGACCGGCCCAATCGATTTTGATTTCCCGAGGGGGCTGCGGACCTTGGGGTCGTCTCCCTGGAATCCCGCCTGCATTGTCGGGCTGGTCGCTCTCAGCCCGCTCTTCCGGATCTTCCGGGTCCCGATCCTGGTGTTCCAGCGCGATCGAAAAGATCTGCGATGAGGCTCCTGAACCGCCGCGTCCGCCGCCACCGCCGCCGCCAAAGCCTTCCAATCGAATGAAGAAGAGTTTGCGCCCATCCGGACTGAATCGCGGATTCACCTGGCTGTAAGAATCAAAGGTGACTTTCTTGGCCTCCCCGCCAGCCGCCGGAACGAGAAAGACGTTGCTCGTCTGCATGTAGTCTGGCCGCGAGAAGGCGATCCAATGGCTGTCGGGCGACCAAACAGGGCTACTGATGTTGCCGTGCGATGACGCAACGAGCTCGATGGTCTGCTTGCTCTCCACCTCGTATTTGCGCAGTTTGTTGTCCGACGCCGTGTATGCAATCTGCTTGGAATCGGGAGACCAGCTAAATCCGAATTTCAGCGCGTCCAGATTGGTTATTTTTTGGGGCTCGCCCGCGCCGTCTGATGCGATCAAGTAGATCTCTTCGCGGCCGCTTCGATCTGAAACAAAGGCGAGCCATTTGCCGTCCGGCGAATACCGCGGCTCCCGGTCGCGCGCCGCGCTGTCCGTTATCTGGCGCACATCACCTTCTTCGACCGGTACCGTAAAGACCTCGCCGTGAATCGACAGCGCAATGTGTCGTCCGGAAGGCTCCAGACTATAGTCGTCAGCCTGCGAGTTGAAATCCCGCACCTCGGCCATGTTCTCTTCAGTCTCGGCGGCAATGTCCAGCTTGATGGGACTGACCTTCTTGGACCCAACGTCCAGCTTCCAGATGCCGAATTCGTGCTCAAACACAATTACTTTGCCGTCAGAGCTGATCGCCGGCCAGCGAACATCGCCGGATTTGAACGCCGTGATGCGCTCAGCCTTGCCACCGGACTCAGCTACTCGCCAGATGTTGGTCAGACCCCCGCCATCCCGGTCGCTCACGAAATAGATGGAGCCGTTTGTGCTCCACATCGGCCACGAATCCTCGCCGTCGAAATCAGTTACCTCGGTGAACTTCTTGGCGGCGATATCCATTACTGTCACGTCGCTCTGGTACGCTCCGCGATAGTACTTGCGCCAGTAGACCTGGGATTTTCGATTTATCGCCAGTTTGGTTCCGTCAGGCGAGTAGCAGCCCCACACGCCCATGTCCGAACCTGCAGGCCGCTCTATTCCGCCGTCGATCCTGACAACGTAAAGATTCGGCATGAAATCCTCCCCGCGCGCGCTCGAGAATAGCACCGCCCGGGAGTCGGGAGTCCAGCCCAGGACGTTATCCTCGGCCGAGTTGAATGTGAGCTGTCTAGCCGTTCCGCCTTCAGCCGGGATTACATAAACGTCCATGTTGCCGGCCCGGTCACTCGAGAATGCGATCCATTTCCCATCGGGTGAGAACCGCGGATAGACATCACGGGCTTTGTTGGCGGTTATTCTGTGAATGTTCTGGCCGTTTTCGTCCGCAGTCCAAATGTCGCCGAGATACGTGAATACCACGCGGCCCTGGTTATAGTGTGGATACCGAACAAGTTTGGCTTCCCGGCCGAAGGCGGCCGCAGGAGCGGCGAATAGAAGCGCGAGCGCGAACAGATAGCATCTCTTCATGGTTTCTCCTCGGATAGGCGCCGACCATCGAGCGATCGGGATTGGGCTTTGAAGCATCGGAGCTCCATTCCTCCGGGCCCAACAGGCTCACGACCCGAGAGCGCGGGCCGCGATTTTGGGCGATTTAGTTGGTAAGTCTTGAAGAAGTTGATCCTGACGGCCCTTGATAATAGCTCGCCAGCGTACCTGTAGCCAACCTTATACGCTAGAAGCCCGCTATTGGATGCAGAATTTCCTCAGTGATACTTGGAAACGCCCCCAAAAGGTGTCTGCGTAGAAGCCTGAGCGCCCGCGGGTCAGGCTACGAGGACTAGGTTCACTGTCGAAACCCTCATCAATATCAGCGTGCGGTGCGCGCTGGACCGCAGGACCCCATAGTACCCCGACCACATGTCGGATCCGGCTGGCATCCGGGAGGCGGTCCGCAGTTAGGTTGATTGGGTCGGTTTGCCTAGCCGTTTGCGCCCCGGAGGGCCCAGTGGTCCGGTCGATCCGGGGTTGCCATGGTCGCCAGGGGTACTGGGACCGCCAAACTTCCCGTCGTTTCCAACCTTCACACCAGTATTAAGGATCGAGGTGCAATGAATGCGGTGTGATCGTCAGTCAGGTAAGCCAATTAGGACGAAGGGTGCCCAATAAGCCGGGTGGGCGTACTTCTTGTTGTGGAGGAGCTTGAGTTCCGCGGCTCTTAGCGCTTCAGCCTTTGTCGAGCCTTGCTTCAGCCGGCGATGAAACTCGATCATGAGTTCAGTAGTGCTCTGCGCTTCGACCTTCCACTGGCTGACCACAGTAGAAGGGCAACCGGCGACAAAGACGGCCCAGGTCAGGCCTATGAGTCCTTCGCCAGCGCTGATCTTCCCTCTAGCTGTTTCGCAGCCAGCGAGTATGACCAGGTCTGCCTTCAGGTCGAGCTGCGCGATCTCCCATGCCTCGAGCAGGCCGTCTTCAGCGTCGCCTACGCCTCTGGCGAGCACGACCTGAGAATACATAGGAGCCGAGTTGTCTACCAGAGAGTGAGTTGCCAGGTGCAAAACGCGGCACTGTCCAGCGAGAGCTTTGAGCCTTGCTTCGGTCGCATCTCGGCCGGTGAACACTTTGCTGTTAGCGGGTCCGTAAAGGCGTTTTAGTTCATTCACTTCGTGCTCAGCTTCTGGTAGCGGTGCCAATTGCTCGTCCAGGTAGACTTGCTTGAACTTGGAAACGTTCTCGCTCCCGATGGCGGGGTTCCCGAGTGCCAAGAGGGTCCCTGCTGCCGGCTCGATCGATGACGGTTGTCTCGAGTGCCTGGACATTTCCTTGAGGGCTGTCAGCGATGGAGCATAAGAAATCGAGCAGTCCTCAAGCAGGAAATGGTTTTGAGGGGTTCGCAACGCCTGAAACGGCAATTCCCACAATACCCAGTCCGGGACGATCACCAGTTTGGATTTGCCCCGGAGATCTGACTCGGCCGGTCCAAGCAACAGATCGTACAGGCGGGCTGCTTGAAGGGAATAGCCAAGATCTCGTCTGGCAAACTGTGCCCTTAGGGTTTCAGTCAGCGCCGCAAGTTCGGCAGGCTTTACGCCGATTCGGTGGACCTTCAGATCGACAGCATTCGGAGTTGAGCCGGTTTGCCGGGTGATGGTGAACAGGAAGCTCCCATTTTCTGTGACCAGGAACTCCAGAAGGGCTGTTTTCGAGTCTGGAACCAGGGCCGAACATTCAGCCGGTGTTATCGGCTGAAAGCGGCCGCGCTGCCCTCTTAGCTCGGGGTGCGCAGTATACAACGTCATCTGGAATGCATCGAAATCTAACCGGGCCCTGGTTAGATTTGCACCGAGGTCATCAAGGAGCTTGGAATTTGGATGGGCGCGGCTCTTTTCGCCGATGATCTGCGAGTTGAGACTGACCAGCCGCGCATTCAGTTCATGCTCGGTTGTCTTCTCCTGTTCTGTCATCGCGCGAGTTATGTCAGTCCTGGCTGAATGCAGAACGTCGAGCAGTGTCCGGGCTTTGACTCGTTCCGAATAGACAAGGGCTTCATTCAGGTCCCCTCTGGAAACCAGGAGCGAAACCATTTCGTGATACGACTGAAGCTTGTCCCTGAGGAGATTCTGTTGCTGTTGCTCGCCCCCGGGCGAACGATCCCTCATTTCTTCGATTATGGCGATCGATTCCGCAAAAGCCTGGGCAGCCAGATCATCCCTACCGGTCGACCGGCAAGCCACGCCCTTGAAGAGCAAGGCTGTCTGCAGTATATCCAGAGCGCCTCGGTCCTTGGCGATGGCGGCGGATCGATCCTCCAACTCGACTGCATTCGCGTCATTTCCCTGCAGATGATAGGCCCGGCCCAGACTGCCCAGCGACGTTGCCACACCGACCTGGTCTCCTATTTCCTCGAACATGGCGCGCGCTCGATTGAAGAAGTCCAGGGCCCGGGCGGTATTCCCCATTGCGGCCTGAAGACTTCCAATTGCGTGAAGACTGGTGGCGACCGCGCGTTTCTGGCTCAGATGCTCCTGAATTGATAGCGCCTTTTCGATGTAGTCCAGCGCTTGCGGAGCGTCGTGCAGAATCTTGTAGTGCATGCCAATGTTGTATAGAGTGTTGGCCAGCTGTGGCTCGTTACCCATCTCCTGATCTATCGTCAGGGCTTTCTTGAAATAAGACAGACCCTCATCGGTTATCCCCTGCTGGTCGTACACGATCCCGAGATTCACTAGCGCCGTGGCAGTACCGGGCCGATCTTCCAGTTTTTCCTTGATGGCGAGGCTCGATTGGAAGTACTGCAGGGCCGTCATGCGATTGCCCTGGAGCCGTTGTACGTTGCCGATGTTGTTGTACACCTCGGCAACCGTGCGATCGTCCCCGATTTCAACGGAGATCTTCAGGCTCTTTTCCGAATATACGAGTGCTCCGCCGTAATCGCTTTGAGATTTGCAGGCGACGGCTGTGCTGTACAGAGCCCGCGCGGTGCCCTGCCTGTCGTCAGTATTCTCCGTAATGGCTACGCTCTGACTGTAGTAGGACTTTGCTCGATCAAATCGACCCAACCGGAGATTTATGGTGCCAATTGCGTAAAATGCGTGAGCAACCTGAAGGTCGTCACCAGCGTCTTGGGAAATGGCCAGGCTCTGCTCGTAATATGATAGAGCTTCGGCATATTTGGCCTGTTCGTCGCACGTGATGCCCTGGTCGAGGAGCGACGTAGCCAGTCCTGGCTTGTCTTGAAGTCGACGAGCTACGTCACCGGCCAGACGAAAGGCCTCCATGGCCTTGTCGAATTTCCGGTGTCGTTCAAACAAGGCACCCTGGCGAATAAGAGCACGAACGAGCCTGAAGTTCACCTGGTCCTTATTGGATTCGACCAGATCTTGCTGCCCCTTCTCGCCGGGGGTTGCAACAATCGTGGCCGCCAGTTTATCTTCGTCCGTGTCGATGCTGCGAATCTTCCATCCCGTTCCTTGTCGCTCGAGGGTGAGTTTGTAGTTGACCTGTATGGGTTCGGGTTGGGCGCCCGTCACATTCGCGGTTGCCGGTTGGGCTTCCTTGACGGTTAGATAGGCAATGGCCCCGTCGCCGCCTGGTTCCGCACTCTTGAAGACTAAATCCGTTGTTTTGGAAATGGCCGAAGATCGGAACTCTTCCCAGAGAGCCTCTTTGCGCGCAATCCGGTCAGTGTAGGACGCGGACCAAAACAGGGACATAAGCGCGTCGACATCTCTTGCCCGATAGGCATCAAAGAACTTGGTTACTGCAGATTCTATAGCCGGCCTATCGGAGACGTCCTGAAAGCTCGGGTCGCGCCCTGCGTAGACCGCCTGAAGACAACCAAGGATCATAATGGCTGCGATTGCGCCGGGGAAATTCGCTCTGTGCAAGATAGTTTCGCCCCACCGTTTAGTGAATCGGACAACCCTTTATTTCGCAGAACAATGAGAAAGTATAGTAGTGCTCACTGACTACCGAAGGCAAGCGACCCCGAAGAAGACAGGGCTTGCAAGGGGCCCGAAGAATTTCACAAGTTGAGGCTCGGATATTCGTTCATACCCAAGGAAACACAGAGAACCACTCCTAAGCCTCTCAATGTCAATGACGGCATTCAAGAGGCCAACCAGGGAGCCCGCAAACAACTCGAAAGACACGAAAGCTTGAAAGAACTGCGCTTCAGGTGGTATGAAGGTACCTGGGGTGGGATGGAATCGGAAAACAAAATGACACACCGAAACGGATCAGAATTGAACCTCTGGACGCGGCGCCAGCGAAGTTTCAAAACTCGTAACCGCTGCGGCAATGCGGAATATTCCTCACTGTGTTGGGCAGTTCCATAGTCTGCGTTAACTCGATCACAGAAAGCTGCGCTAAACACTATCGACCACGGGAACACGCGGTGGACGGCGGCACTGATTGTCAGGTGCTGTACGTCGGAACCCGCCTGCTTCGTAAAAAGGGTGTTCCATGAGCCTCAAACCGGCCCCGCTGCTAGTCGAAGAGCCCGCTGAGAGCGATGATCTGCTATTCGCATATATGCGAGCCAGAGACGAGGTCGAGGCTCGCAAGAAACTTTCAGAACTCATCGCCCAGAATGACCACATCATAAGAGGCACCATTGCGGGCAAGCTGGGTGTCCATTGCCACGCTTCGCGCCAGAGTCATGCGAGCGACGATTACGATGACGTATACGCCGATACCTTGCTTCGCCTGATCCATCGCTTGCATTCCCTGAGAGAGGTTCGAGAGGAGTTACCGATACGCAATTTCAGCAGCTATCTAGCTGCGATCGCAAGAAACAGTTGTGAGGAGTTCCTTCGCCGGAAATACCCTCAAAGGCACCGCCTGAAAAAGCGGCTTCGCTATGTCTTGACGCATTCTGCGGGCCTAAGTTTATGGAGAGAGAGCGACGGCGAATGGATCTGCGGGCAAGTCTCGTGGAGGCCTTCTCTCGATTCGTTGCACACGGCAGCTGGCGGCACTCGGTTTCTCACCGGCATATCGGATGAGGCCGCCGCCTCAAAAAGGCGAGGCGAGCTACAAATTCCTGGTGGCGGCGCCAGCGGTACAGCCGAACTCCGGCGGGTCTTGGATTCCATATTCAAAACGGTCAATAAACCGATAGGCTTGGACGATCTTGTCGGGATGGTCGGCGAGGCGCTCGGCATTGGCGATAGCCAACACATGGCGGCTGTCGAAACGGCGATCGCAGATCCGCGCGTGGACGCCACTTCTGAATTGATACTAAGTAACCGGGTCACGGCTCTCTGGGATGAGATTTGCCGCCTTCCGCTTCGACAGCGAATTGCACTATTGTTCAATTTGAAAGACGCGCGGGGGAGAAGTGCGATCGGGCTGTTCCCGCTATTGAACGTAGCGTCGATGGAAAAGATCGCGAGCGCTCTTGAAATGCCGACCTGTGAACTAGCCAGCATTTGGAATCAGCTCCCTATGGAGGACATGGCGATTTCGCAACGCCTCGGAATTACGCGCCAACAGGTCATTAATCTTCGAAAGTCGGCGAGACAACGGCTGGCCAACCGGGCGCGATCGTTGGGTCAGTGACCGGCAGGCTCAGGGGCGCCTCCGGATTTTCATGGCAAAGGGATGGACCATTTATCGACAGCACAACTAGTTGGGTATCACGAGCGAGTCCTCGATGCCTCTGAACTTATGCGTATTGACGGTCACATCGGGGACTGTGATCGATGCCGGCGGCTGCTTGCGAGGCTTGAGCGAACCAGCGAGGCAATTGATTCGATGTGGCAGGAATTGTCACGGCTGGACGATGATTCCATTGGGACTCTGACCGCTGTCACCCCAGCGCCGCACGCGGCCCGAGCGACTATGGTTCACTTGAAGCAATGGGTCGCGGCTCGCAATCCCATTCGCTCGTTTCTGGCGATCGCCGCCGGGCTTGCCGTGTTTATCGCCGTTGTTTTAATCATCGTTCTCCGCGAAAGACCCCGGCCATTACACCCGCAGGCCGTCCAAATCGAACCAACGCCGAATCGATCATCGACTCCAGAGACGGGCGCTGGTGCTGGACCAGGCACGTCCAACGGTACCGGCTTGCCGGGAGCAGGGGTTATCGCCGCAACCATCGTCGATAACGGCAGGACCGTGACAATCGACGATCACAGGAATCTGAGCGGCTTCGAGGGGCTGCCCAACGATTGGCAGCAAGCGATCCTTTCTGCACTGGAACTCCGGCGATTCAATACCTCGGCCAGGGCTTTGGCGCTAAAGGGGCAACCCGGGAATCTAAGGGGCAGACCCGAAGCGGCGGCCAGATTTGAGCTCATTAGTCCGGTAGGAGACGTGGTCGAGTCGCTCAGGCCGGTTCTGACCTGGCGCTCTTTGAGTGGTGCTGTGTCCTATGATGTCAGCTTGTTTGATTCCGCCTACCAGGCGGTTGCCTCGAGCGGTCCGCTCACCGGAACGGAATGGAGAGTACCATTCGACCTCCGCCGAGGATCGGTCTATTCCTGGCAGGTCACTGGAAGGGCAGGACACACCGAGACTGTTTCACCCATCTTTCCTGCACCTGAGGCGAGATTCATGATTTTAGACGCGAACTCGGCAAATGATCTTCGGCGCGCTAAAGGGGTCAGTCCCCGTTCTCAATTGCTAATGGCGCTTCTATACGCGAAAGCCGGTCTGCTTCACAAAGCCGAAGGCGAGTTGCGCCGTCTGCATAGCACAAATCCGGACTCTAAACTCGTCGACGACTTGCTGCGAAGCTTTAAACCGGCCAGCGCTAGAGAGCCTTTGGCCGCGAGAAGTGGTGCAGTCCATCAGTGAGTTCGAATTGGTCGTGTATTGGGCAGGCTTCATTCTAATGGGTGACGGCCGGTAGGTGTTCCGTCCTTCTGGTGCCCGAACGCACCATCGTGTTAACTTGTCAGCGTTCCAACGCCCATTATGCAAGGAGAACTCCGTGATGCAGAGCAAGATTGCCGTGTTTGTTACCGCCACCATCGGAGGGCTGGCGCTTACCTGTTATGCTCTCGTGGGCCAGACGAAGCAGTCCGATAGCAACCCCGTCTGGCAGTGGGAGCAACACGATAGGAATCGTCCGCTGCCAACCGTGATAGACCCGGGCACGGCGAGCACTCAGGACCGGGCTGGCCGGCCGCCATCAGATGCAGTAGTGCTTTTCGACGGCAAGGACCTTTCCAAATGGCAAAACGCCAAGACCGGTGATCCGGCCCCATGGAAAGTCGGCAATGGTTACTTTGAAGTTGCCAAAGGCACCGGCAACATCCGCACGAGAGACGGCTTCGGTGACTCCCAGTTGCACGTCGAGTTCGCCGAGCCTGACCCGCCGGTCGGTATGGATCAGGACCGAGGGAACAGCGGAGTCTTCCTTCACGGGCTCTATGAGGTCCAGGTACTCGACTCATACGTCAACAAGACCTACGCTGATGGCCAGGCTGCCGGGATATACGGCCAGTATCCGCCGCTTGTCAACGCTAGCAGGCCGCCCGGACAATGGCAGGCTTATGACATCATTTTTCATGGGCCGCGCTTCGCCAAGAACGGCAATTTGATCAGGCCGGCGCGAATGACCGTGCTGCACAACGGAGTTCTGGTTCAGGATAACGTTGAGCTGACCGGCCCCACCGGCCATCACGTCAGACCCCCATACCAGGCCGGACCCGAGAAGCTTCCTCTGGAGCTTCAAGATCACAATCATCCGGTTCATTATCGCAATATCTGGATCCGCGAGCTGGCGATGTAGGGCAAGCTTCCAGCTTGCCCTCGAGTTCGGCCATTTGCCCGCCGCTCCTCCCGCCCCCCAGTCACGGTGAGTCTTTGACTCACCGTGGGCCGCCCCGCCTCTACCGTTCTCTTGCTGTTACGCTGCCGCGAGTCCGTAGGATCCCAATACGAGGGCCTGACCCTTTTCTGGTCTTACAGTCGACTGATATTCGTTGAACCCATAACATCAATCACAATAGAGGTTGGGAAGGGGCCTGACCCTTTTTCTGGTCTTACAGTCGGCTGATATTCGTTGAACCCATAACATGAATCACAATAGAGGTTAGGAAGGGGGCCTGACCCTTTTCTGGTCTTACAGTCGGCTGATATTCGTTGAACCCATAACATCAATCACAATAGAGGTTGGGAAGGGAGTCAGCCTTTTTCTGGTCTTACAGTCGTCTTATATTAGTAGAACCCA
>Ga0126381_100006782_pt1 | contig 12704 bp, 5 predicted proteins | sample PanSoiMetPlot_28_FD_96465 | JGI IMG/M metagenome (GOLD analysis project Ga0126381, IMG submission 96465) | Tropical forest soil microbial communities from Panama - MetaG Plot_28 | ecosystem: Environmental > Terrestrial > Soil > Tropical forest > Bulk soil | place: Panama | collected 2016-02-17
ATTCTGGCGGATGAAAGCGCAACCCGGCGCGGAACCACGCGAGATCCATTACGAAGAGACAACGTGGAAGGCTCGCCCTGACTTTTCGCCCGCCGGCAAACGCATGGTGTACGCGTCGTATTTGGGACGTTCGTGGCATCAGCTTTGGGTGATGCCGGCGGCCGGTGGTGACGCCTTTCCCATTTCCTATGGAGACTACGACAATACCAATCCGCGATGGTCGCCTGACGGTTTGAGAATCGCATTCGTTTCGAATCGTGGCGGCAACACATCGTTGTGGATTCAGACGATCCCCGGCGGTGCCCAGAGCGAATTAGTGGCTGGCGAGCGAAAGTACTTAAAGCCAATGGGAAAAGTGCGTCTGCAAGTCACAGACCCCAGTGGGACGCCGGTAGCAGCGCGAGTTTTCATTACGGCTCAAGACGGTCGAGCTTACGGGCCGGACGACGCGTGGATGCATGCCGATGATAGTTTCGACCGCGGCGAGCGTCGGTTTGAAGCCCACTATTTCGATACCCAAGGAACGTCCGAGATTACGGTCCCAGCCGGGAGGGTGCGGGTGGGAGTCATGCGCGGCTTCGAGTACGAGTTCGATGAACGGAACGTAGAAGTGGTCGCGGATAAAGAGTCGGAAGTTACGGTTCGCTTGCGGTCCATCGAGATACAGAGTTCCGGCACGGTATGGATTAGTGGCGACGTGCACGTGCACATGAACTACGCCGGCACATATCGGAATACGCCTGCGCATCTGGCTGACCAGGCCGCAGCTGAGAATTTGTCGATCATCGAAAACCTGGTGGTGAATAAAGAGCAACGTTTCCCGGATATCGCATATTTCTCGCCTGGGCTCGATTCCGTTTCGAACGAAAACTTCGCACTGCAGCACGCGCAGGAATTTCACACAAGCTACTGGGGACATCTAGGGCTTTTGAACTTGACGCAAAATTTGATCTTGCCAGGATATGCTGTATATCCGAACACGGCCGCAGCCAGCCTGTTTCCCTCGAATGCGAACGTGGCTGACCTGGCGCACGAACAGGGAGCACTCGTGGGGTATGTGCACCCGCTCGAAAGCGTGCCAGATCCGGAGAAAGACCCCCTCACCAATGAATTACCTGCGGATGTGGCGCTCGGCAAAGTGGATTACATCGAGGTTGTCGGCTTTGCTGACCATAAGTCCACGGCAGAAGTTTGGTACAAGCTTTTGAATTGCGGGTTCCGACTGCCGACCGCAGCCGGAACCGACTTCATGGGGAATTACGCATCGCTGCGTGGGCCGGCGGGGCTAAACCGAGTCTATGCGGAAGTCCCTGCAGGACCTTTAAAGCTTCAATCTTTTCTCCAATCGATCAAAGCGGGGCGAACGTTCGCAACGAATGGACCGTTACTGCGGTTTGAGCTGGGACTGAAGTCGCCGGGAGGAGAGGTGAGGCTCGACAAGAAGCAGGATGTCGGTTTTCGTGCGGCGCTAGCGTCGATTGTTCCAATAGATCATCTGCAGATCGTCTGTAACGGGAAGATCGCGAGGGAACTCGAACTAAGTGCGGATCATAAACGTGCATTGGTTGAGGGAAGGTTGCCCATCAACAGCACTGGCTGGTGCATTCTCCGGGCGTTTAGTAACAAGGCAGAGTACCCGATTCTGGATCTCTATCCGTACGCAACGACTAGCCCAGTTTACGTGAATGTGGCTGGTGCTCCACTCGACGGCGCGCGCGATGCTGCGTATTTCGTGGCCTGGATGGAACGGCTGATCTCGGCGGCGCAGAGCAGTGGGGGATGGAATGATGAAACCGAGAAGCAGTCGGTGCTGACCATCTTTGAAAAAGCAAGACAGAAATACCAGGACATTGCGAACCTGGGGCACTAACAAGCTCCCGAGCCCTTCGACGTGTCGCGAAAATACTACTGGCTTACCGTTCCAGGACGCTGTTGCACTCCTGAAATGGCCCGGTCCCGCAACCATTCTCAAATGCGCGGATCGCTGTTGAGAAACCCTAAGCACTTAAAGGCTCTTGGCAAGGTACCCACCTGAGTGCGGGGCGTGAAGCAGTTTCCTCATCGCACGGACTGAATCGAGTTGAACTTTCCAGCACGGTTCTGCGTACTGCTGATCCAGACCGCGGAATAAGTGCGCTCGACTGCCGATCATTGCCTACGCTGTTTACAAACGAACACCGTGTCCGAAAGCGAACACGCCGATACACCGGCTTTGTGCGCTTCAGTTACAGAACTGGTTTACATGCTGCCGTCATGGCATGGTGGCTTGCGGGAAGTAGAAGCCTATCGCGGGCGATCAGCGGATAACACACCGACGATTCCATTTAGGAGGTTTTATGAGTCTGTTTCATGACCAGCTGAAGCAGGTTCTTCGACGGCTGGGCCGCGCACCGCTTTTCTCGGCCGTCACTCTGATCACCGTGGCTGTCGGCATCGGCGCCACAACCGTGGTCTTCAGCGTAGTAGAGGGGGTGCTGCTCAAGCCGCTCAGTTACCCGCAGCCGGATCGCCTGATGGGCGTATGGTACCAGGCTCCCGGTATCAATATTCCCAAACTTGGGATCGCGCAATACCTGTATTTCATCGACCGCGAGCAGAGCAAAACCCTCGAAGACATTGGCATGGCGGCCGCGGCCTCCTACAGCATGACTGGGGGCGCACAACCCGAACGGGTGCAGGCGCTCGAGGTGACCGACGGCGCGCTTTCGATTCTTGGTGTGCATCCTGTCTATGGCCGGCTCTTCACCCGGCGGGACGACTCGCCCAACATGCCGAAGACCGTCGTTCTGACTTACGGCTTCTGGCTGCGTCACTTTGGCGGCGATCCCTCTGCCATCGGCCGCACGATGAGGCTTGATGGCCAGATGTACGAGATCGTGGGCGTTCTCCCCGAGGGGTTCCGCTTTCTCGACCAGGAACAAGCCGAGATCATGGTGCCCATGCAGATCGACCGCGGCCAAACCCAACTCGGCAGTTTCATGTACAGGGCGATAGCGCGACTCAAACCGGGCGTCACGCGGCAAGAGGCCAGCACCGATCTGCAACGGTTGATCTCGATCGCGAATCACAGTTTCCCGCCGCCGCAAGGCTTCAGCCTGGCGCTGTTTGAAAAAGCAAACTTCGCGGTTGACCTGCATCCACTCAAGAACGATGTGATCGGTGATGTGGGCAACGTGCTTTGGGTACTGATGGGGTCAATCGTGATTGTGCTGCTGGTGGCGTGCGCCAACGTAGCCAACCTGCTGCTGGTGCGGGTCGAAGGGCGGCGGCAGGAGCTTGCCGTGCGCTCCGCTCTGGGAGCAAACCGCAAAAACGTTATCGCCGGTCTTCTGCTCGAAAGCCTTGTGTTGGGATGCGCCGGAAACGTGATCGGCCTGGCCCTCGCCTTTGGCGCTCTTCGCTTGCTGATCGCAGCGGTTCCCACGGGCTTGCCGCGCCTGCATGAGATCGGCATTGACTTGCCGGTCCTTCTCTTCAATCTTGGTCTGGCATTTTTCGTGAGCCTGGCCATCGCCATAATTCCGGTGCTGAAGTACTCCGGCATCACTGCCAGCACCGGGTTGCGCGAGGGGGGACGCGGGCTGAGCCCGAGCCGCGAGCGTCATCGCGCCCGCCATGCGCTGGTCGTCGTGCAGGTGGCGCTGGCGCTGGTGTTGCTGATCTGCTCGGGGCTGATGATCCGCACCTTCCGCGCGCTGGCCCGCGTCGCGCCGGGATTCAGCGACCCGAACTCGCTGCAATCGTTCGCGATCTATATTCCGGAATCGCAAATTCCCGAAACGCAGCGGGAGCAGGTGGTGCGCACCGAGCAGGCCATCGCAGACCAGATTGCCGCCATTCCCGGAGTCAGCGCGGTTGGCCTCACCACAAACGTACCCATGTCAGGGTTGCGGGACTTCAACCCTGTCTACGCTAGCGATCGCACCTACAAGGAAGGAGAACTGGCGCCCATGCGCAGCAACAAATTCGTCTCGCCGGGATACTTTTCGACCATGGGCATACCGCTCATCGCCGGCCGGGACATCACCTGGCCGGAAGAATATGAGAGGCGCAATGTCGTCATCATTTCGGAGAATTTTGCCCGCGAATACTGGGGCTCGGCGGCCAACGCGGTCGGCAAGCTCATCCGCGTCGGTACGACGGATGATTGGCACGAAATCATCGGCGTAGCCGGCGATGTGTACGACGACGGCGTGAGCCAGGAGCCACCCAGTTCGGCCTATTGGCCGATTTTTCAGGACAACTTTGTAACTCAAAAAGAAGTGGTGAAGCGCTCTTTGAGTTTCGTGGTCCGATCGCCGCGGGCGGGCTCAGCCTCATTCATGAATGAGGTGCAGCGCACGGTCTGGTCCGTCGACCGCGATTTGCCGCTGGCTAATCCCACCACGGTCGGCGCTCTGTACACCAAATCTATGGCGCGCACCTCGTTCACGCTGGTCATGCTATGCGTAGCCGGGGCCATGACTTTGCTGCTGAGCATTATCGGGCTTTACGGCGTGATTGCTTATGCGATCTCGCAGCGCACACGCGAAATCGGCATCCGCACGGCTCTGGGCGCGCAGCGCACGGCGCTCACCAGGATGTTCGTACACCAGGGGCTGGTGCTTGCGGGGATTGGAGTGGTCTGCGGCGTTGGCGTCGCCTTTGCCACCACGCGGCTGATGAGTTCGCTGCTGTATGACGTGAGTCCAGTGGATCCATGGACATACGCCGCTGCGACGCTTTCGATCGTAGCCATTGCAGGGCTGGCCACGTATCTGCCGTCTCGCAGAGCGGCGGTCGTCGATCCGGTGGACGCGCTGCGGGCCGAGTGATGGTCCTTCGCTAGGCTTAGCGATGACAAAGCGTCAAATTGATCTTCAATTCTATGAATGATTTCTCCAAGTAGCACGGAACCGATAACCCGACATTGCACTTATGCGGTGATCTGAAGCGCCGCTCCCCGATGACGAGCCAACCAGTAGTTGACTTCCCCATGCCGACCATCCATCCTCGATACCGAGCCTCTGACGGTCACGATTGTCCAGTTTCGGACGACGCCTGCCGATCTCGGACAGTTGGTTCTGCGCGTTATCCAGTTAAACCGTAGAAAAAGATAGCTGTTACTTGACGAAAGGATTGGCCACAAAGCTGCCACCTCTTTGGCGGATCGAGAGGGAGATATGGGCATCAGAAACGATTTTCGCTATGCGTGCCGACGTCTATCCAAGGAACGAGGGTTTACCGCGACTACCATACTGACTCTGGGGTTGGGAATCGGTGCGAATTTGACCGTTTTTTTGTTTTTTTATGGAGTCATAGGTCGGCCTCTGCCATTTCCTGAACCTCAACGACTCGTCCGTGTCCAACGCTTTTATCCAGACGGAACCCTCGTACCGGCTTATTCAGGCACAAAAGCCCTCTTCTTTACCCGGATGAGTCGAGTAATCGACTCGGCCGCAGCCTACGACTATGTTCCAAGCAACGTAAATTTGGTGCAGGGCGATGTCGCTGTTCCCCTTCGATCCCTAGGAGTCACGGCGAATTTCTTCCATGTATTTCGTATGGAACCTGCACTGGGGCGAGGGTTCGCGGTGGCCGACATGGCGCCGAATGCTGCACGAGTGGCAGTGCTCAGCGACGCGACCTGGCGTCAACGATTCGCAGCCGACCCCAACGTTGTAGGCCGAGTAATTACGCTGGGGAACGAAGATTGCACGGTCGTCGGAGTTGCCAATCGCCGATTCGAATTGGACAGACCGGTAGACGTCTGGTTGCCATTGCGCATTTCGGAGGCCCCTGGAGATCGAGCGAACAACTTTAATTTCGTCGGTCGACTGAAGGCTGGCATAACAACGGCACAGGCTGAGGATGACTTGAAACGAGTCCTGTTCGAATTTAAGAACACTTATCCGGACTTATGGAACCAGTACGAGTCCGTTCGAGTAATCGATTTTCACGATTCGGTCGTTGGGCAGATACGTCCATCCCTTGAGATGCTGATGGGGGCAGTGAGCCTACTGCTGTTGATTGTTTCGGCGAATATTCTCAGTTTACTGCTGACTCGTTCAATCGCGCGCCACCGCGAAGTCGGTCTGCGAGCCGCTCTGGGTGCCTCTGGATGGCGAATTTTCCAGCAGTTGCTAATCGAAAACCTAACCCTGTGTGTAAACGGTGGCGTCGTCGCGATACTATTGGCGAGGTTTGCGACCCCGCTGCTGTTGCACTTGAGTCCAATTGAACTGCCTCAATTCACAAAGCTCGACTTCGGCGCTGCGGGCTTCGTTTTCGCCTCGCTGCTGGTTATCGGGTGCGCGCTCCTATTTTCTTTGGTCCCCATGCTGGAGGCTAGGCGCGCTTGCGTAAATGATTCGCTGCGCTCCAGCCCGGCACAAATGGCGGCGGCACGGAATCCGTACCAAAGGGCTTTGGTCGTCGGTGAAATAGGGCTGTCGCTGATCTTACTCGCCGGTGCAGGCTTGCTTTTGACCAGTTTCTGGAGGTTGTTCAATACGCCGCCGGGCTTCGACGACCGGAATCTCCTGACATTCAAAACGAGCTTCAACAAGGAACAGGCTGGTGATAGCGCGACTCTCGGCCGCAATCTCAGCGAACTTATTGATCAAATACAAGAGCAGCCGGGCGTCGATTCGGCGGCTGCTGCCATGGTGCTACCAACCCAAACGGGCCCGGATCTCCCGTTCGATGTTGTTGGGCGCCCTGCTGGAGCGCAGGGTTCCGCTGGAGACGAGAAGTACGTCCCTATCACGGCAAACTATTTTGTGGCACTTCGCATACCTGTGCTCAACGGCCGACCGTTCCGCTCATCCGACGAACACAACAGCACCCCAGTCGTAATCGTCAACCAGGAATTCGCACATAGATACTTTCCGGCCGAAAACCCGATAGGCCGACACATCCTCATCGGTGCCGCGATGGGACCTGGCTTCGAGGATAATCCGAGAGAAATCGTCGGAGTTGTTGGGAACACGAAGCAAGTTGGGTTGGATAGACCTGACCCCGGAGTCATGTACGTACCGGCTGACCAGGTTCCCGACGCTTTGACCCGGCTGGATATAGGCCAGTTGGGCATGAGCTGGATCGTGCGGGTGAAATCTCCTCAGCTCGGGCTCGTTGACCCACTCAGACAGGTATTTAGTCGTCACGGACGTATTCCACTCCTGAATGTGGAGAGTATGCAGGATCTGATGGGGGCGTCTGTCGCCCAGCAGCGCTTCAGCATGCTCCTGCTTTCCATTTTCGGTCTGATCTCGTTGGTTCTGGGCGCGGCAGGATTGTACGGGGTGATGTCGTACACCGTGGCACGACAGACGAAGGAAATTGGCATTCGCATGGCCCTCGGCGCGCGGCCAGGAGACATTTCGCAAATGGTACTGCGGGAAGCCTTTTTCTTAGTCGGGTGCGGACTGACGGTCGGAATCATCGTGTCTGTGGCTGGGGCGCACCTGCTGCGTAGCTTACTGTTCGGGGTGACGCCGCACGATCCGATCACGTTCGTATCGGCGGTCGCAGTGCTCCTTATTATGGGCCTGTTCGCAGCTTGGTGGCCTGCCCGGCGGGCGGCGAAGGTCGATCCGATGGTGGCGTTGAGATACGAGTAAAAAAGCCGGAGATATCCAAATTCGGGTCCGGAAAATCCGACAGGGTTGGTTATCGGAGTGTAGAAACAGCTAACGTTGACTTCACCGCCGAAGCTCAGGGCAGGATTGAAAACGGCTGACTCATCACCGCTCAACGTCAGTAGCCGCATCTAGGGTTATGTAACTATTCTTCCTGTTGCTTTCCCACAGAAAATATGGGATCCTTCCTGTTGGTAACCAACAGAGATCCGATGGGACGCAAGGTTGATGTTCAACAAGGCACGTTGGCGCTCATGATTCTCAAGACTCTTGAGGTCATGGGCTCGCTGCACGGCTATGGGATCGCGCGGAGGATCGAGCAGATCAGCGGAGACCTGCTTGCCGTGAACCAGGGAACTCTCTATCCAGTGCTTCTCAGGCTCGAGCAGGAAGGCGCCATTCGATCCGAATGGGGCACGTCCGAAAACAACCGCCGGGCGCGTTTCTACCGGCTCACGCGAGCCGGGCAAAAGCTGCTCCAGACCGAAACGCGAGAGTGGGAGCAAACCGCTGCCATTGTGGGCCGATTCTTCCAAGTCAAGGCGGGGGATTTCTCATGAGGTTTCTGAGGCGTTTCGTCGCCCGCGTCCTCAACTCAGCCCTGAGGTGGCGAGACGATAAACGATTGCAGGAAGAGATGGAAGAACATCTCGCCCTGCAGGCCGCCGACAATGTTCGCGCCGGATTATCCCCTTCCGAGGCCCGACGCGAAGCTCTGCTGAAGTTCGGCGCTGTAGAAGCAATTCAAGAAGGATATTGGGCCGAAGCCAGACTGGCGTCCGTCGAAACCTTGCTTCAGGACTTTCGTTTCGGATGGCGCTCACTCCGCAAGTCTCCCGGTTTTACTGCGGTAGCAGTGGTGACCCTCGCGCTCGGCATCGGCGCCAACACAGCCATCTTCAGCATGGTTGACTCGTTGATAATCCGGCCGCTTCCAATTCAACATCCCTTCGAGCTCACATATCTCGCCTTTCCCCGCGATTCGACGCATTTTGATCCTCAGTTTTCTGGCCCCGAATTTCGCCAGTTGCGCGATCAAACACGCGCCGTATTCTCCGACGTAAATGCGGTGATTCTCGGGGGACTCTCGGACTCGGGAGACCGCGCCGATGGGTTAACCGTCGACGGAGTGACCCGGCCCACTCAGACTCTCTTCGCCAGCGGCGAGTTTTTTCAAATGCTTGGCATTCGACCCTACCTTGGACGCTTCATCCTTCCCTGGGAAGGAGACGCCGCCGGCGCTGATCCAGTCGTTGTATTGAGCTATCGCTACTGGCGGACGCGGTTCGGCCGCGATCCCAACGTCCTTGGCAAAACCGTTTACGTGAATGGGCATGCTGTGACCATCGTCGGCATCGCTCCCAAGGATTTCTTCGGTCCGATGCCCTTGATCGAGATGGAAGCCTATCTTCCGCTCGGCATGATGACGGTCGAGACTGCGGGAAACACGGACTTCCTCACTACCCCGGGTACTCGCAACTTGCTGATCCTGTCGCGCCTCGCCCCGGGGGTAAGCATCCAACGCGCAAATGTTGTTCTCGCGTCCTTGGGACCGCAATTCACCAAACAATATCCCCGGCCGGGCGCAGGCACGACATTACAAGCCAGACTTCTCCGTCCTCCCGGCTTGATCGACGGACCCAACCCCTTTCCTCCCCTTGCCGGCCTCTTCCTGACTCTTTCGGCGATGGTGTTCGCTCTTGCGTGTCTCAATGTCGCGAACCTAGCTCTGGTGCGCGCTCTCAGCCGGCAACGCGAGATGGCGGTTCGAGCGGCACTCGGCGGAAGCCGCGCCCGCCTGATTCGTCGTTTGCTATGTGAGACCCTGCTGCTGACCCTGTCCGGCGCGGCAGCCGGAATCGTCGCCGCCTCATTCGCGCTTCGTGCTGTGAGCTCGATAACGACCGCCTCCGAATTGCCGATCGTTCTCGAATTCCCCTTCAACCTGCGCGTTTTCCTCTTTGCAGTCGGTATCGCCGTCCTGGCGGCGGCAATCGTCGGCATCCTTCCCGCATTGCGAATCTCGAAGGGAAATCTCAGCGACATCTTGCACGAAGGTGGACGTAGCCTCACCGGCCGCAGCCAACGCACCCGCTCCGTGCTGGTCGCAGCGCAGGTGGCAGGCTCGGTCGCGCTCCTGATTGTCACGGGTCTGTTTATCCGCAGTCTGGAGAGTGCTCAGCACGCCGATCTCGGTTTCGATCCAACCCACGTACTGAACGTCGCACTCGACCCCGGTGAAATCGGCTACTCGCAGATTCAGAGCGACGACTTTTACCGCCAGCTTCTCACACGAGCGCGGGCGCTTCCCGGAGTCCAGTCGGCCAGTCTGGCGATGGTTGTGCCGCTCGGAGACAATGTGCCGAGGAGCGAAATCACGATTCCGGGCCATGTCGCGCAGCACGGGGAAGAACCGCGCGCCGACCGGAACGCCGTGTCGCCCGACTACTTCAAAACCATGAATATTGCCGTTCTTCAAGGACGCGATTTTCTGGATTCTGACAGCGAGTCATCCGCCCGGGTGGCTATCATCAATGAAGCCATGGCCAAGCGTTTCTGGCCTGGTATCAACCCGGTTGGCCGGAACTTCAAACGTGACCGCGATGCCCAACACCCAATCGAAATTGTCGGCGTAGTAAGAAACAGCCGGATCGAAGACCTGTACTCTTCGTTCAGCTCTGCTTTCTACGTTCCCAATTCGCAGGACTATACGTCCGCGCAAACTCTGCAGATTCGCACTTCCGGCCAGCCTCAGGCAGTCGCGGCGGAGATCTCAGCCTTGGCTCGCAAGTTAGCGCCCACCGCGCCCGTCCTTAGTATCCGCACCATGTCAGATGCTGTCAGGAACGGGGCCAATGGGCTCTTATTTTTCAATCTAGGCGCGAAGCTTACGGCAGCTCTCGGATTTCTGGGACTCGCACTGGCGGTGATCGGAATTTACGGAGTGATGACCTACGCCGTAGGACAGCGAACGCAGGAAATCGGAGTCCGCATGGCTTTGGGCGCACCGCGGCGAACCATCCTCATGATGGTTTCCCGCCAGGGCCTCGCCATCATCGGAACCGGCCTGGCGATCGGACTTCTCACCGCGATCGCAGCCGGACGCCTCGTCGGCGAATTTCTTGTCGGCATCGGCCCCACTGACCCTGTGACCTACATCGCGGTCTCGATGCTGCTCTCCGCGATCGCATTGGCCGCATGCTATATCCCCGCTCGCCGAGCGATGCACATCGAGCCCACGGTAGCGCTTCGGTACGAATAGCTTCCCGCCGGTCCACACAACCCTAAACCATTGGGTCTGGTCTACGCTTGTTCTCGACAATTGACGGGATGCCGGAGCTAGCAGGTTAAAGGGCAATGAACCTATAATCGGAATCTTGCCCACTGATTCTTTAGCTGTAAACTGCCCACGTGGGGTTTGCGTCTGGAGAGCCCTGGCTCATGGAACGATCAATTGTCCGCATTTTGTTGGTTGATGACTACGCACCCTGGCGTCGATTCGTCCGTTTGACGCTGCGAACGCAAGACAAACTCAAGATCATTGGCGAGGTCGGAGATGGCATGGAAGGGGTTGCTCTGGCTCAGGAACTGCAGCCCGACCTAATTCTGCTGGACATAGGTCTCCCGACGCTAAACGGAATCGAAGCTGCTCGGCAAATTCGAAAAGTTTCGCCCACCTCCAAAATACTTTTCTTAACTCAAGCGAGGTCTGCGGACATCGCCAAGGAAGCCTTGACCACAGGTGCAAGCGGCTACGTCGTCAAGTCAGATGGAGCCATCGGACTGTTGAACGGTATCAGAGCAGTTCTTGACGGCAAATACTTTGTCAGTGCTAGCTTGGGTTGCAAGAGCCTCGCCGATCCTGAAGAGGAGCAGGTTCGCGATCAACGTCAAGTTGAACCGCTTGGGGAAGCTGATGGAAGAACCGCACATCGCCACAAAGTCAATTTGTTTAGTGACGATTCAGCGTTCGTGGATGGTGTGGCGGGGTTCACGGGAGCTATTTTAAAGAGCGGAAGTCCAGTCGTGGTTCTCGCAACCGAATCGCACCGCGCCAGTATCGTCCTGAAGCTAAGCCAAGAGGGCGTGGACGTAGATGCCGCCGTTGAAGAAAAGCTCTTTTTCCCCTTGGCCGCTGCCGACTCTTTGCCAATGTTTCGAATGGCGGAACATCTCACCGAAGAAGCGGTAAAAGCGCAAGGCAACCTCCGCGTCGGAGTTGGTTGAGAATGTACACCTACTTTGTGGGCACAAGGTAAAGAGAATGCGGCGATTCACCACGAGTGTCTCTGGGACGAGTTAGCCAAAAGGTGCGACATTGACGTTTGGTGCGGCTGTATTGATAAAAAATGACCCCAAATGAATTTCCTGCCAACATCAGGCAGTGGCCGAACACGCGAAATACCAAGCCATCTCTGTCGAAACCATTTGCGCCTTCGACGGCTTTTTAGAAAGCCCTACTCAATAGACTTCAGGGCACGGGCACGGCGTTCTTCACGGAGTATAATTTCGACCGATATTTGCTTCGCCTTGACATCCGAAAGTTCATGCGCAAGAAGTTGAAAGAGCCCGAAAAAGAACTGCGAGCTCAATGCTTCCTAGAAGCGGCTCCAGATGCCATGGTAGTAGGGGATGAAACTGGAAAGATTCTTTCTAGTCAACAACCAGACCGAACATCTATTCGGCTATCGGCGGGACGAGTTGATTGGCCTTAACGTAGAAGAGCTCCTCCCGGACCGCCGAAGGTGTCCTGGTTACGAGCACCTTTCGGGATATAACTGACCGCAAGATGACAGATGAGACCCAATTTCAGCTAGCCGCCATTGTCGAATCAACTGACGACGCAATTATTTCCAAGACTCCGGACGGAATGATCGTCAGTTGGAACGCAGGTGCACAGCGCATTTTTGGGTACACCGCGGCTGAAGCGCTCCAAAAGCCAGTCACCATTCTCGTCCCCCCTGAGCTACTGGATGAGGAGGCCAAGATTCTTGACACCTTGGTGGCGGGACGTTGCATCGACCATTATGAGACGACTCGAATCACCAAGACGGGTGAACGCGTGGACGTGTCGCTGAATATTTC
>Ga0126381_100006783_pt1 | contig 12704 bp, 10 predicted proteins | sample PanSoiMetPlot_28_FD_96465 | JGI IMG/M metagenome (GOLD analysis project Ga0126381, IMG submission 96465) | Tropical forest soil microbial communities from Panama - MetaG Plot_28 | ecosystem: Environmental > Terrestrial > Soil > Tropical forest > Bulk soil | place: Panama | collected 2016-02-17
CCGCTTGATAAAGTTCTCGGAATAGAGCTGCGCGCGGAACCCCCACAGCGCGTTGCGGGCGGCTGTTGTCTGCGGCCCTATGTCGTACCAAAGTGCCGGATAGTATTTCATGGGAGAGTAGCCGTAGCGCTTCTGAAAATTCGCGTTGAAATCCGGCGTCCACATTCGGTCGGCGTGGTGCATCGATGGCTCGTCGTAGAACGTCTGGGTAATCAGCTTGCCGAACTCGTTGCCGAAATTCTGCGCGTATTTCTCGTAGGTGAGCGAGATGAATGCGCTCATGGCCTTCTCGTCGAGATAGTCCACCACGCGAGCTTTGCCTTCGGTGAGATAGAAGACCATCAGCTTCCATTTGCCTGCCGGCGCCTGCGCAACAACGCGGTCTTGCTGCCGGCGAGTGCTTACGTCCACCAGCTCGAACGTGTCGCGATTCATCATCACAGCGCCCACGTAGAGGCCTTGCGGCACGGCAACCTCGGCCGTTGCGGGACCAGTGACGTCCTTTTCGGACATGTTCAGGTTGTGCGCGACATACTGTGGATATTTCGCCAGCATCTGCCCGCCGACCGTGCCGGTCGGGAACGCGTAGTCATCGTAGAGGATCATCTCGAGGCCTTGTTTCTTCGCCTCTTCGATGGCAATGCGGTAGAAGCGGAAGTACTCGTCGCCGAGGAACGGTACGCCCTGTCCGGGCTGCGGACGGCCACCGGCTTCGATGAAGAACCCGCCATAGTTCAGCTTCGCCATCTCCTGGATGCCTGAGACGATGTCCTTTTCGTTGAGCGTGACCAGGTTGAAGTTCCACATGGCGTGGCCGCGGTATTTGGCGGGAGGCGCTTTGAAGATGGCGGGATCGAAATCGTTCTGCGCCCACACCGCGGCGGGCAGTGCGCATAAGAACAGAAGGTAGCGGATCGACATTGGAGTTACCTTATACTTCCGAAGTTGGCCGCCATCCAGCGGACGATCTCGTCCTGTGTCTGGTTGGGGAGGCGGTTGTAATCCCAGGGCTCCTGAAGCGCCAGTTTGGGAGCTGCGTCGTAAAGGCCATATATTTTGCGCGCACGCTCTACGGCCCCATGCACGTCTGCGGGCGCGGCGTCGCGATCCAGTTGGGGCTGCACCACGAGCACCGGGCGCGGTGCGATCATGCCGAGCAGATCGTCGAAATCGTACGGGACCTGCGGCTGCTTGCCTTCATACAGACCCAGGCGCGGAATGAGCGGATGCTCCTGTGCGTATCGCACGAGCCCATCGCGATCCGTGCGCATCGGTGTAAAGCCGCAGATGGAGACCACGCCTTTGACGCGTGCGTCCAGCGCTGCGGTGTAGACGCCAACCATCCCTCCGAGCGAATAGCCAAACAGGTAAACGCGCTGAGGGTCCACGAGCGAATCCTTTTCGAGCGCGTCGATGGCGGCGCGGGCATCCTCGACGAGCCGGCCCATATGCGACCAGTGCGGATAGCGGTCGTAGAAGGGGCCGAGTTCGCTCATGCGGCTGCCGAAGCCGCTCTGATCGTAGGCGAGCACCGCGTACCCGGCGCGCACGAGCGCGAGAATCGGGTGGAGGTCGTTGTGATAGACCCACATGTACCCGAGCGGATAGCTGTAACCGTGCAGCCAGATAACCGTGGGCAGCTTCGTGCCTTCCGGCGTGCCGGCGGGATAATACAGATCGCCGCGTACGTTGAAGCCGAAGCTGATGGGCCGCGACGTGGTCTGGCTCTTCTGGGGATCGAGCCACCCGAACGATCCGCCGCCGCGCTGGATCACCCACTGGACCAGGTCGGGCGTCGTCTGTCCCGGATTGCCGCGTGCCGCGGTCGGCCCGCCGCGTCCTGGCGCCGCTCCGCCTCGTCCTCCGCGGCCGCCGAAAGCTCCTCGTCCCGCGCCGGGTGGCATCATCGAGGGTTCATCGCCGAGCATCCATTCGACCGACTTGCGGATCATAGCCGATTGCTTTTCCCAATCTGCTGACGACGCTGCCGAAGCCATCGTTTGCCGCCGCGGCGGATCGAGCGACTGCTTCGAGCGCCACTTCTCGAAATCCCAAGCGAAGAGCAGATTATTGGTCCACGTGCGCGTCGAGCGTCCGAACTGGATGTCAAGCCAGTCCAGGCACGCTTCCTGATCGTTGGCTCCGTGAAAGCCTGGGACGCGCAGCAGCCCGAGCCTTGAGGGCTGGCCGAGCAGTTGGTAAACCTTCAGCGCCGAATAGTAGGCCTGCTCATCGCCCCATGAGTTCGAGACCTCGTCGTTCAGGCCGTACTCGATCAGCATGGATCGGGGTGCCATCATCGCGACCAGCAGGTTGCCGTCGATCGGCAGCCGGTCTTCGCGCCCGGCGAAAAATCGCAGGCGCTTGACGAACCATGTCGGAAAACTGCGCGTAGTGCTTTCGATGCTCTCGCCGAATCCGCGCTCGCTCGCGGTCCGCCATGGCAGCACGCCGCCGACTCCGGTACTGCCGGCGATCACGGCGGCGATCCGCTCGTCCATAGCGGCCGCGATGGAGGCCATTTTCCCATCGCGGGAATAGCCGAACATACCGACGTGCTTCATGTCGGCCTGTGGCAGCGTTTCGAGGTAATCGAGCACGAGGCTGGCGCACCAGGCGCGGCGCGGCAGCAGGGCGAAGTCGTATTCGGGGTAAAGCTGCGCGAGCGCGGCTGCGTCGTCCATGCCGTCGTTGCCGGCATATCCGGCGGAGATGTAGCCGCGCCGCAGTAGCGACGGCGCCCAGCCAGTGAGGTTCGGGCTGATCAGCACTGGGAACGGCCCTTTGCCATCAGGAATCATCACCTGGACGCGCAGCGTGCCTTTGCTTTGCGGTCCGAACTCGAGGCGCACGTTGCGAACGATGTATCCGCGCCCGGGCGTCTCATCGACCAAGACGGCGCGGTCAATCTTCGGTTTCGGAGGGAATGTGCCGAGCTGGTATTTTTCGAAAAGCTGGCGGATTTCAGCACGGCGGCGCGTCCAGTCCTGCGGGCTGCGGACGGTACGGCCGTCGAGGAATTTCAGCGGATCAGGTAGGCCGTTGATGCGCGGCAGGCTGTCGAAATCGGGCGGCAGCTCGCGGCTCGATTGCAGCCATTCGTTGAACGAGGGCACATCGGGTAGGATCTTCTGGAGTTTTTCAAGGTACTGCCGGCGTTCCTCCAAAGTCATGGCGGAGCTGGGCATCAAAAATGCCAGCGCGCATAGGGCGATCTTGCATCGTGACATGGTTGTTTGGCCCACGATTTCACAAGCCGCGCCGGATGGCAAGGGGCAGGCGACGGGAAATTCGAGTTTCGATTCCCGAAACGGGGCAGGGCGGGGAAATACGATTGATTGCTAAAGGTTATGTGCGATTAGCAGTGCACACAGACATACTCCGCGGAGATCCGCGTCTTACATTGCGGAACGGACGGCGGGCGGACGATTCACCGCCGGAGCAGCAGCTTTTCCTCGGGATCGAGCCTGACTGCCGTAACATTGCTTGAGAAACTTACGGTGATCTCCGGACCTTTGGTCCACACGCGCCGGCGTTCCCGTCCGTGTTCGGTGTCCACCTCGACCGTCAGAGGGAGGCTGAAGACCGGAGGATCCTGGCGAATCTTCACTTCCGTACCCGCGACGTTTGCCTTTAGCTCGGGGACGCGCCTCTCCGCGAGCCACGGCTGCACGAAAGTGCGCGCATCGAAGCCGGCGGGTGCGTAGCGCTGGGCGCATTCCGCCAGAAGCTCCCATCCGGCCGGATGAGCGTGCGAGCTGCTGAAGTATTCGGCCATTGCCTTGTCGAATGCCGGCTGCCCCAGCGCTTCCTCCAGCATGCGGAACACCCAGGGTCCTTTGGCATAGCCGATTCCCCCGTTATTCTCGTCTTCCAGTGGGCTGGTTTTGTCGTCGTATGCCATGAGGTACATACCGGCCCGTGATTTCAAAAACTGAATTGCCGTATCCGCTCCCAATTCGCGCTCCAGAATCGCGCTTTCGGCCCAAGATGCCCATCCCTCATTCAGAAGCGCCTGAGCTGGACCAGCCGCGCCCTGGGACCAGAAATGCGCCACTTCGTGACCGAACCCCGCCCCCGTGTAAGCGGGGAGCTTCATCGGTATTTCCAACTCAGCCGCGCCCACCACTGCGTGATTCGAGTTGAAACGCCAGCCCGGGTTGTCTTTCCAACTGCGCGCCTGAATGATTGCGAAGTACTTCGACGGCAAAGGGCCGAACCGTTTCGCAAGCAGGTCGTAGATGCCTCGAAGCTCATCGAAGAGAGCGTCTACACCCGGTTTAGCGTCCGGCACTAAGAAGAACTCAACCCGCGCGTCCCCGAGTGTCCGCCTCTCCACTTTCCAGGCGCGATCGTAAACCAGCGTCAGCGCCAATGCGGGCTCCACCGTCCTGCCATCCACAATGCGCTCATCGCTGTCCATGGATTCCGTCTGCGGAAGGCTTGTCGAGACCTCGTACTCTTTCGGAATCCTGACTTGAATGTGGAAATCGACCCGTGCTTCCGCGACGTCGAACCCTAACGTCGGATGCCAGAGATACTGATTGCGGACATGGCCGAAATCTTTCAGAAAGCACGCGGAGTTCGTCTCCTCCGGACCCTTCTCCACATCAATCGAGTATGCGAGCTGCAACTCGGTTTCGCCTTCGGGAACATCGATCCATAGCAGGCCGCCGCCGAACAGGTGTGGATGCTCGAGGCGCCCTGTGCGAACACTCGAGATCTTCGCCGAATAATTGAGCCGCATCGCGAAGCCGTTGCGGCCGATGATACGAACGCGAATCCGGTCATCGACTGCGATTCCGGAGCCCGGCCGTACCTGCACCTTAATGTCGTGTGCCAGAATGCGCCCCGCCTCCTGGAGAGGGACCTGCCGTTTCAGCCTCCAAATGCCGTCTTCGTTCCGAGCCTCATAGATACCCGAAAAACCCACGGCGGCGACGGTGGCGTCGCCGGAATTCGGCAGGGCTGGAACACCGGAGATCGCCAGAACCGCACTCATTTCGTCGCTGCGAACCACGTTCGCGAGGCCCGCCGGCCGGGATTTCGCCCGCCCGGCCGCTGCGAGTGCGTTGCGGCCTTCGCGAAAAGGGTAGACAGAAGCGAACGCAGCCTCATTACCCGCAGACCAATGTTCGACGACAGTTTGCGCCAGCTTCAGAGGCGACGTTTGGCCGTAGAGGGCGGGCCAAAGCGCGAAGCATAGAAAGGATGTGCCGCGGATCGTCATGCGTATCAGGATGACGTATCGAGGCGGCGAAGTTTATCAATCGTCCGTGCGCCAACCCGCCAAGACTATGTCTACCTTGTCGGCCAGTTGCCTCGACGTATACGGTTTTTGCAGATACGCGGCCACTTGCTTGTGGCCGAAGCGAGCGATGGCGTCGCGCCGCTCGTAGCCGCTCGAGACAATAACGCGTACGCCGGGCCGTGCCGCAAGGATCTCATCGATCGCTTCCTCGCCGCCCATGACCGGCATGGTGAGATCGAGTAGCACCACCGCGATGTCGTGGTGCTGCCGCGCCTGCGCCACGGCGTCGAACCCGTTGGCTGCCACGCGCACGTGGAACCCGCGGCCTTCGAGCGTCGCCTGCGCGATGCGGCGCACCATCTCCTCATCATCCACTACCAGCACGGTAGCACCTTGGGCCGGGATGGGGCGCAGTTCCATTTTTCCACCCGCTGCACTAGTCCGTTCCTCAGCAGGGAATGACACGCGGAACGTACTGCCCGCGCCGGGTGCGCTGTTCAGGCTGATGTGTGCTTTATGGCTTCGGGCTATTCCGGCAACGGCAGCGAGACCCAGGCCGCGGCCCGTGAACTTGGTCGTGAAGAATGGATCGAAGATGCGAGTGCGCGTGACCGTGTCCATGCCGCACCCGGTGTCACGCACTTCCAAGTAGACGTATCCGTTCGCCTCGTCGCCCGTTGTCACCGATATCGTGCCGGTCGCATCGCCGATTGCTTCCGCCGCGTTGCTTACGAGGTTCAGCACCACTTGCTGCACCTGGTTGGGATCGCCCTCGATGCGCGGCAGATTGTGCGCCAACCGCATCTCCAGTGTCACCTTCTTGGGCACGGTCGCTTCGATCAGAGTTTGAACGCGTTCCACCAGGCTCGAAAGCTCCACTTTCTGCATGAAATGGCGGCCCTTGCCCGAATAGGCAAGCAACTGGTGCGTCACTTCGGCGGCACGCTGCCCCGCACGGATCACGTCCTCCAGTTTCTCGCGTCCAAGACTGCCGGCCGGCAAAGTTTCGATCACCAGACTTGCATTCCCCATAATGCTGGTCAGGAGGTTGTTGAAGTCGTGCGCTACGCCTGCGGCCAGGGTGCCGATTGTCTCGAACTTCTGGCTTTCGCGAAACTGCTCTTCGAGCCGCCGTTTGTCCGTCAGGTCGCGCATGATGTGGACCGCGCCGGTCAGTTCGCCATCCGCGTCGAACATCGGGTCGACGGTGACCAGCAGCAACCTGCAGTCGTATTCGAGTTCTATGCTCTCGCGCCGCCGGTTCTCCATCGCGAGAAAAAATGGTTGTCGATCCGCCGGCAGGCTGCCCCAAAACCGATCGCAGAGCATCCCAGGCAGTTCATTTTGGGGAATGCCAAGCAGGCGTGACAATGCGGCATTAGACCGCTGGATTCGGCCCCCAAGATCCACTACGGCTAAGCCATCGCTGATGGCATCTAGCGTGGCCTGCCACTCGACGGCCATGATGCGAGCCATCTCGTCCGGCATCGATATTTTCCCGTGCCCGTGCCCGGTCATAACGCTCTGCGGAATTGAGGTGAGTATAGCAGTACTGGATCCGTACTAGGACGAGAATTAGTATTAATTAGTACTATTCTAACGAATGTACTAAGCTAGGGAATTTACCTGATAACTCGGCGCTTTCCACACAGCTGGGGATGGACTACTTTGCGAGATCGATTCCCAGCTTCTTCAGTTCCTCTGAGTAGTAGCGTTTGTGGAGCAGATCCCACTCCTCGGTGCCTTCGGGAATCTCACGCTTCTGTGACCGAATCTTGAGGCGCGCCGCGCGGTCGACCTTCTCTTCGGCTTGAAGCAGGTCCGTAATGATATGGACGATCTCAAGCCGGACGGCATTGGTATCTTTGTTCCTGATGCGTAGATCGCGCGACCGGCGAAGCATATCCACCAGCTTGTGGGAGATATCGGTCACCTTATCGCGTGAGAGTTTCATGGCATCGCCGGTGTCGCGGCCAGATGCGCGAATTACCTTGCGTTGCGCAATCAGAGTGTTCTTGATCTTGCGGAACATCTCCTGGTAACTGACGCCTTCGCGTCTCATATACTCGCTGTACTGGCTGAGCAGGTCCCGCACTTCGTCGTTCAAGCGGTCTTCAACAGCCAGTTCTTCGGCGATTAGGTCCGACACTTTCTCCACCACGGCGTCGGGATTGGAGGTTTCGATGATGCCGGGAGTGAGTTTTGCGACAAGTTGTCGGGCGACGTATGAGACGAACTCTCTGGCGAGCAGCATTCTGTACGGGTGAAAAGGTAGTGTATCATGCTGTGACGAAGCTGAGTAATCGTGCGAAAAGAGACATGGAGCAAATACAGCAGTCAATTTGTCCGATGGCGAACACTGTAAGATAGGATAAGCTTTAGGCGAGGTCGAGTTGTTTCACAGGGGGAACCTGGTAATGCCGCTGTCCTATGAAGATCCATTGACGTACCTGCCCCGAAAGCCTCTGCAAGAGTTCGCAAAAGGCCAAATCGTTTATGGTCCGAACAAGCTGTCGGACCGGCTGTACCTGGTGATACTGGGGCGTGTGAAGATTAGTGCGACCTCCGACGACGGAGGGCAGACGATCGCGCGAATTGTCTGTCCCGAAGGGCTGTTCGGTGAAGCATGCATGATCGGCAGCGATTCCGGGAATGAGACGGTAGTTGCGATCGACAACGTCACCGTGATGTCCTGGACGCGCTCGGAGATAGAAGCGCAGATCGAACGCGAGCCCCGTCTCGGAGTGGCGCTGATGCAATACATGGTGCGCCAGTGCCTGGAACTAAAGGATCGCATCGAAAGCATGGCCATCTACAAGACGCCAGAGCGCGTGATGCTCGCGTTTGTGCAGTTGGCTACGACGTTGGGAACGCCGATGGCGGATGGTGCCACGCGCGTGGCGTCGCTCACGCATCACACGCTGGCGGAATTCGTCGGTACATCGCGCGAGATCGTCACGTTCCAGATGAACCGCCTGCGGCGGCTGGGGCTGATCCGATACTCGCGCCAATACATCGATATCTACGTTCGCGCCGTTCAAGACGCGCTACGCGAGCAGGGTATCCACATACCCGAAGTTGCGCAGCAGGCGGCAAAGCGCGCGGGCGGAGATTAATCGTACACGAAGTGCAGCAGCTTCTTGAGGTCTTCCCAGGCCTCGCGCTTGGCGTCCTGGTTATACGGCCGCAGTAGATAAGATGGGTGGTACGTCACCATTACGGGAATTCCGCGCCAATCGAACCAGTGCCCTCGCATCTTGGTGACCCCCTCTTTATGGCCGGTAAGGGCACGGGCTGCTGTGCCCCCCAGCGCGCAGATGGCTTTCGGCTTGATCGTGGTGAGTTGGCGGAACAGAAATTCGCCGCAGATCTTCATCTCATCCGGCTCCGGTGTTCGATTGCCGGGGGGCCGGCACTTCACCACGTTGCAGATATAGACGTCGTCGCGCTGTAACGGGATGCCTTCCTTGCGCGCCGTGTTCTCGATCATCTGAGTGAGCAACTGACCGGCGCGTCCTACGAACGGAATGCCCTGCGCGTCTTCATCCGCGCCCGGACCTTCGCCCACAAAGACAAGAGGCGATTTCTCATTCCCCACGCCGAAGACAAGTTTCGTCCGGCCCTCGTGGAGGCGGCAGCGGCGGCAGTCGCCAATGTCCTCCAGGATCTTAAGCAGCGTCTCGCCAGTGGGGACCATGGGAGGCAGCGATGGTGGAGCAGGCGCTTTCGCCTGCTCAGCGGCCGGAAGGCCGCCTTCGACGGCTGGGCATGTGAAGGCACCAGCCCCACCATCTCGCTTGTAGATGTTCTTCACGCCGAGATCCTGATAGAACTCCAGATATTGCTTTAATACGTCGGTATTCATTGGGCCGCGTGGAGTGCCAGCCGCAGCTTCAGCGCCTCATCGAAAATCCGGTCGGCGATTTCGCGCTTGGGCGCACGCTGGAGCGTAATCGTCGGGCCGGTAGAAAGCGTCAGCACGACTTCGTTTTCGTCGCTCTCGAAACCCGTATCGGGGCCCACGAGGTTTCCGACTACCATGTCGCAATTTTTGGATTCCAGCTTGCGGCGCGCTTCTTTTTCGAGGTTTTGCGTCTCCGCGGCGAAGCCGATCAGCAGGCGGTCACCCTTCTTTACGCCGACTTCCGCCAGAATATCAGGCGTCGGATCCAGCTCCAGCGAAATCCGCGCCGCAGTCTTCTTCATCTTCTGGTCGGGCACGCGGCTCAGATGGAAATCGGCTACTGCGGCCGCCTTCACCACTATGGTTGCGGGCGCCAGATGCGCGAAAACCTGCTCCCTCATCTCCGCCGCCGTGTTCACGGCGATTGTGTCCACGCCGCGCGGAGGTGAAAGGTTCACTGGTCCGGAGATCAAGACTACGCGCGCACCGCGGGCCGCCGCCGCTTCCGCCAGTGCGTAGCCCATTTTCCCGCTCGATCGGTTGGAGATGTACCGCACGGGATCGATCGGCTCCTGCGTCGGCCCGGCAGTGACCAGGACTACTTCGTCTTCCAGATCGCGCCGCTTGTTGGCTTCGCAATCGACTATCTCGGCAATCTCCTCCGGTTCGGCCATGCGGCCCTTACCCGTCATGCCGCATGCCAGGTAACCGACGCCCGGCTCGATTACGCGGTTTCCTCGGCGGATCAGCACTTCCAGATTCGCCCGCGTCGCCGGATGCTCCAGCATGTTTACATTCATCGACGGCGCAAGCATCACGGGTCCGGTGAACGCCAGGTAGAGCGTCGTCAGGAAGTCGGTAGCCAGACCGTGAGCGAACTTTGCCACCAGATCGCCGGTGGCGGGTGCGACCAGCAGAAGATCGCTGCGCTGACCCAGGTCGATGTGCTCGATCACGTTCTCGACGGCCCAGAGATCGCTGATCGTCTTGCGCCCCGTCAACGATGTGAACGTGAGCGGCCGGATAAACTCCTGCGCCGCTGCCGTCATGACCGCCTGCACCTGATGACCGCGCTGCATCAGCAGCCGCGCCAGGTCGGCCGTCTTATAGACGGCGATGCCGCCGCCCATCCCGAGGATGATATTCATGGAACGTTAGAGCGCCGGTTCGGGGGCGGGCTCATGCGGCGCTTCGCCGGTCAGGCTGTATTTCACCAGACCGCGCCGCACCTCTTCCATTGCGATGATGGTGGGCTTCTTCGACGAGGTGGGCAGCACTGGCCGCGCACCGCCCTGCAACTGCCGCGCGCGCTTGGCGGCAACGATAATGAAGCGGTAGGTGCTCTGCTCCGGGTCGTCCGGAATGGTGCAATGCGCATTGTTGCGTGGGGCTTTATCTGCCATCTTTCAATACCTCTTTAAATCCAAATGTCTCCAGTATGGGCTGAATCTGATCTTCGATCCTGATTCGCCGCACCCTCTCGGCATGCACAATGGCGCTAAGAATGGCGTCGGACTCGGTCAGGTCCCGATTGATCAGGACATAGTCATACTGGTTATAATTGCGGATCTCCTCGGCTGCTTCCCGGAGCCGCCTTTGAATTACCTCGTCCCGATCCTCGCCGCGCGCGCGCAGCCTCTGCTCCAGAATCTGCCTCGAGGGCGCCAGGATAAAGACCGTTACGGCTTCGCTGATCTGTTCTTTCAATTGTCTCGCACCTTGCACGTCGATGTCGAGTACCAGGTCCTTGCCCCGCCCTTGGGCCTGCTCCAGAATCCCCTTATGGGTGCCGTAATAGTTGCCGAAGACTTCCGCCCACTCCAGAAACTCGCCGCGCCCGATCATGCACTCGAACTGCTCGCGCGAAACGTAGCAGTAGTTTTCGCCTTCCTTTTCCACACCCCGCGGCTTTCGCGTCGTATACGAAACGGAAAACATCAATCCCGGCACGTTGGCCATCAGCCGTGTGACCAGCGTGGATTTCCCCGAGCCGGAGGGCGCGGAAATGATGAAAACGGTTGTCATATAGAGCGGGAAAGCGGGGACGGGGAACAGGGGACAGGGAACAGGGAAAGGTGCGCGCAAAGCGCGCTTCCACTCCCCGTCCCCCATCCCCCGTCCCCTGTCCCCGATCTTCCGTTTTTCACGTTCACTCCAGGTTGAGCGATTGCTCTCGAATCTTATCGATCTCCGACTTCGCCGCCAGCGCCAGCTCCGTGATCGTCAGTCCTAGGTCTCCGAGCCCGCCGGTCTTCGACAGGATGGTGTTCGATTCTCGGTTCATTTCCTGTAGCAGAAAATCCAGCCGTTTGCCGACTTCGCCCGACCCTTCCAATATCGTATTGAGCTGTCTGGCGTGTGTCTTGAGGCGGACGAGTTCCTCCGCCACGTCGCTGCGGTCGGCGAGAATGGCCGCCTCCTGCGCCAGGCGCTGCGGATCGATGGTCGTGCCGCTCAGCAACTCGCCCAGCTTATCCCGCAGCCGCTTCTGAAACGCGGGCATCGCTCCGGCGCGAATCTCTTCGATGCTTGTAACCAGCGCCGAAATGGCGTCGCAGCGCTTCCGCATCTCGTCAGCCATGGCAGCGCCCTCGCGCTCGCGGAACTCATTCAGCATGACAAGCGCTTGCTCTACACCCTCCATCACCGTCTTTACGAAATCATCGCCGAGCTCCTGCTCTTCGCCGCCGCTCAGCATCCCGGGCACGCGCAGGGCTGCGTTCAGATTGGGCTGCTGGTCGGGCAGCGGATGCATCTCCACGGCCTCGCGGAACGCTGCGAGCCAGGCTGCCAGCAGAGGGCGATTCAGCGATCCCGCGCCGCCGCCCGTGCGAGCCACACCCACATGCACCTGAATATGTCCGCGCGCGCACGCATTCTTGATGGCATTGCGGATATCGTTCTCGATCGGGTCCATCTCCGGCGGCAGGTGAAAATGCAGGTCCAGGCCGCGGTGATTGACGCTCTTCAGGCTGACCACGATCTCGGCCTGTTCCGTTACCTTGCGCACCCGGGCGAAGCCGGTCATGCTGCGTACGCTCATAAGTCAACCGTCGTCGCCGCGCTCGCAAACTGAAGCTCGTGCAAACGCTGGTAGATGCCGCCCTGCGCTACCAGCGCGTCGTGCGTCCCCACCTCCGAAATCCTGCCGCGCTCGATTACGACGATTTTGTTGGCACGGCGAATGGTAGAAAGGCGGTGCGCGATGACAATAACGGTCCGATGCTCCATCAGATTGGCAAGCGCCCTTTGTACCAGGATTTCGGACTCGGTGTCCAGGTGCGACGTAGCCTCGTCGAGAATCAGAATGGGCGCGTTCTTCAGCAGCGCACGAGCAATCGCGATGCGTTGACGCTGCCCGCCGCTCAGGCGCACGCCGCGATCGCCCACCACGGTGTCGTAGCCTTCAGGCAGCCGCTCGATAAACTCGTGCGCCAGCGCTGTCTCCGCCGCTCGCCGGATTGCTTCCTTTGGCGTTCCCGGGCGTCCGTACGCAATGTTGTTCGCGACCGTATCGTTAAATAGGAAGGTATCCTGCGCCACGATGCC
>Ga0126381_100006784_pt1 | contig 12703 bp, 16 predicted proteins | sample PanSoiMetPlot_28_FD_96465 | JGI IMG/M metagenome (GOLD analysis project Ga0126381, IMG submission 96465) | Tropical forest soil microbial communities from Panama - MetaG Plot_28 | ecosystem: Environmental > Terrestrial > Soil > Tropical forest > Bulk soil | place: Panama | collected 2016-02-17
CCGCACGGCAGCGTGATACTGGCAATCTTTGGCGCACGCGGCGTACTGTGCGAGAGCCAGGTAAACAGACCAGCTAAAAGGACCAATAGTGGCACCAGCCACGCCCAGATTGGAAAACCCTTCCTCGCTGGTTCTGCCACCGCCATCGGACGTACGGCTGGAACAGGCGCCGCTCCACAAATGTTCGTGTTGCTATTCAGGCCGAGAGCGCTGCCCAGGCCCGAGGGCACTGACTGCAGAATTGCGTCGCGATGACCAGACAGAAGAGAGGAGAGCCCGGTGGCCCCTGTACCTGAAGTACTGAGGTGCCGTCCGAGAGCGCCCAAAAACATCGGCGCAGCCAGATTCAACAGTGTGGAGGCGGATGAGAACTGGATTTCGCTACTTTGTGCAATAAGATTAGCGACGGCACCTGCTCTATCTCCCAGCAAACTCGAAATAAGCCCCGAACCTGTCTTCAGCAATCCTTCTGTCGCGCTGCCACCTGACAACAAGCCCGCGAGGTTGGTCTGGAGATCGCCCGGCAATCGAGTATCGCTAATAACATTGAACAGTCTGGATGCGCCACCTGGAGTCGAAGCCTCGTTACATGCAACACCAGCAAGGGTGGGAACGACGGTTCCAAGAGCGTGCTGGGTCTTCGCTGGTGTCTCCCCAACTAAAGATGAAATCTTGGAGAGCACATCTGGGGTGATGAAGTTCTTGGTTATATCGATGAGATTTATCGCCATTGTGGTTCTCCGTTCGGCAATCTGGAAAGAAAGGGCTAGTTTCCTGGCGTCTTAACGAAGCGAGCTAAATCAAGCGAAGTGGGTATTGGGGGAGGTAACGACAAGAGCGCTGTAAAGCACGGGCTACGACGTAGCGGCAGGCTATCCGAACCGGATTGAAGATTATTGTCTGAGATTAGATTATGTGTCAACGTAATAGCACATCAAACATACTGCGCTAAGGTGATGCCTAAGAATGACTAGTGGTCATTTCATGGTCCGATGCAGATGATGTACAGCACCGCGCCGAACGAGAACAGGTCCGTGCGTGCGTCCACATCCCGGGCTTTGACCTGCTCCGCGACATGTAAGACACCGTGCCCGGCACGGCTCCTGGACTGGTCAGGGGCTGCACATATCCGACTCCACAACCGCGATTTCGGTGTCGGGCATTGGCTGCCGCCTCGCGCTGGGGTTCGCCCCCACGCCGGGGCATCGCACAATCGCAAGTGCCCAGTACGCCTCCATGTTTCGACGGACTCCCCAAGGTGACTCCGGACTACCAGCCGTCTCTACCTCCCTGTCCTGATCGTCGGAGGACGACTCGAGCTCTGCCGACCCCGCCCCCATGTCCTCTTTGCCGCACTCTGCGCCCCTCATCGATCATCGATCGCGCCCGAGTCGCGACGTTGTTTTCCCAAAAGCAGTAGGGCATTGCCCTGCTTGGTAATATGGACGAGGCCGAGGTGATGGTGTCTCCCGTCGCTTTGCAACGAAAACAGCTATCACTCGGTGCTGATGACGTGCTCACGATTTGTTCGATCAGCATCGTGGCAAGCATCCTGACAAACGTCCTGCACGAGGGAGTAGGGCACGGGCTTGTCGCTTTGCTGACCGGGGCAACCTCTGGCGTGCTCACGACGGTGGCTTGGTCGAGTACGTTCGACTCCCGTCTCGTCGAGGCGGGCGGAACGTTGGCGAACCTTGCGGCTGCGCTAGTGTTCTGGTTCGCCTTGCGCAGCGCCAAGCTCGCCTCCATGCCCATGCGCTACTTCATGCTCATCACTTGTGCATTCAATTTGTTTACCGGAACCGGGTACTTCTTCTTTTCAGGCGTTACGAATTTCGGAGATTGGGCAGTTGTGATTTCGGGGCTGCATCCGCATTGGCTTTGGCGGTCAGTGCTGGTCGTTGTGGGGGCGTCTTCGTACTATGTTGCTGTGCTCGTTGTTGGCTTCGGGCTGGTGCGTTACGTGGGAGTCCCACGAAATCAGCAGGGTCGCTTACGGAGGTTGACCATCGTGCCCTACTTCTCTGCTGTTGTCCTATTTAGCGTAGCGGGACTGCTGAATCCGCTCGGAATGCAACTGTTGAGGCAATCCGCGCTGCCTGCGACCGCTGGCGGTCAGAGCGGATTGGGTCTGGTTGCAGTACCACATCCCGCGAGGAACGGAGCCGAAAGGAACACCTGAACAACTCGGTCGTAGCTACGTGTGGATCGGTGTGGCGGCTGTTTTGGCATTCATCTTTGTTGTCGTTCTGGGACCTGGAATAACGCTCCACTTTACGAAGTAGTTCATCAGAGGCTCTTGCTTCAATGCGCCTTCTGTTTTCACGCAGGTGCAACTCTCGGATGCCTGGGAGGCGGTGCTCCAATCGCCCACCGGGGCACTCCATTGCCATTCATTGACACTAGTACTCTGGAACGCATTGAGCGTCTGCCGGGCTGGTAGGGCGGCCCAATGGATCGTGCCCAAAGTTCCCACGCCGACGCGGACTTGTCCGCATAGCCAGTTCTTTCACAAGCCTGCCGAGAGTTTTCAACGGCCACACTGATTTCAAGAGTTAACTTCCCACTTCGTTGTCCGGCAACAGTCAGCAAAGACTTCTTACGAGACGAATTGTTTGAAACGGTCTTATTCTAGGCTCAGCGCGGTCTACTTCACGATCGCGGTCGTCATGACTATGGCCGCCGCCATTGCTAGCTTGTGATCCTTGTCCCAGGGCGGTCCCAGGGCCCTCCGTACCTTGAGGAAGTGTGTATCCAGGTTCTCTACACGCAGCGCCTGGCTCGCCGCATCCAACACGCTCTTCGCGTCCTACCAGTCGATAGGCCAACCCGTGACTCGGCCGCGAAGGCCAGGGCCTTTCGTACTTCACGAAATGAAGGAATTCCCCTGCCGGACGGAGTGGAGAGTTGGCCTAAGGAACGCTTACTGCACCTACAAGGCCACATTAGCGGTACGGCCTTCCCCGCATCTCATCCAAAATCTAAGACGGACTAAACCGGCGAGCGATAAATCGCGATCGCCAATTATCCGCCTTGGGAGTCGACTCGGCTATCCTCGACGGTTGTGCAAAGCACGCTGACGGCTGTTTCGTCGTGAGGATTGTGAATGAAGCCCTTCCTTATTGCTCTCGGTGCTGTGTTTGCGTTTGGCGGTCTGAGCCCGCAGCAGACTGCGTGGCAACCATCTCCGGGCCATACTCAAGTGCCGATATGGCCTCGAGCTGTGCCTGATGCACAGGCTGCCGCGGGGCCGGAGACCGCTAAGACAACGGGGAAGGAGTTTCTGGTTGCCGGCAGGCCGGCAGTGGGCGTGAGTAAGGTCTCGCGGCCTACGATGACGGTCTATTCGCCAAACGGAAGGAATACGCGCGCGAGCGGTCGTTGTCTTCCCTGGTGGGGGCTATCTCGATTTGGCTATTGATCTGGAAGGAACAGAGTTATGCGAATGGCTAACCGCTAAAGGGATTACGTGTGTACTGTTGAAGTACCGCGTGCCGGGTGAACCGGGGTATTCGAAGCTCGCCTCGTATCCAAAATCAGGGCCGTATCCGGAATTACCGATGGCGTTGGAAGATGCTCAGAGAACGGTGGGGCTAGTGCGCTTCATGCGGCGGAGTAGCATATTGATCCGCACAAAATTGGTGTGCTTGGGTTTTCGTCAGGCGGTCATTTGGTGGCAGCGGTGAGCACACACTTTGCGAAGCGTTTGTATCCGGCTGTCGATGCTGCTGACAAAGGGAGCTGCCCCGCTGATTTTGCAGTGGCTATTTATCCGGGCCATCTGTCGCTGTCCGCTGCGGAGTGGGATGCGAAGCAAAGCACTAGAAAGATTGTGATCCACTATCCGGCGACTGCCGACAAAGGTTTGGGGTTGAATCCTGATATTCCTGTCACCGATCAGACTCCGCCTACGTTTTTGCTGCAGGCGGAGGATGACCACGTGGACAATGTGAATGACTCGCTGGCCTACTACATTGCGTTAAAGAACGCTGGGGTTTCGGTGGAGATGCATCTGTATGCTCTGGGCGGCCATGCATTTGGACTGCGGCGTTCCAAGTTTCCGATAACGGGATGGCCTCAGTTGGTGGAGACATGGCTGGAGACGATCGGGATGATCTCGCAATAGGTGCTCTAGAATCGCATTCGACGAAGCGGCCTAGTAGCAGCTTCATACAACACATCTAAGTGCTTGGTGGGTCAAAGGGGTAACTTCGTTTATCTGTTGATAAATCGCGGTTGAGCTCAAATTCCCCGGTGATCCGGGAACTTGAGCGAAATCGCCTGTTTCAGAAAACTGACTTCCGAGTTGCCCGGCGTCCGCCCCGAACACGCGGTTCGTGAATCTGAAGGGCCGACGTAAGACTATACTTTCAATCTACTATGGGTTCCTTGGTGTTGCTTACTGGAGCTTCCGGTGCAGGTAAGACGACCATTGCTCAATCCGTCAAAAATCTGAGGCTGCCAAGCTGTGAGGTGCATTTTTTTGATTCGATCGGCGTCCCGCCCGTCGAGCAGATGCGCAGAGACTTCGGTTCGGGGCCTGCATGGCAACGAGCAATGACACTGCAGTGGATCAGACGGATTAGAACAATTTTGGATCAAGGGATTTCAGTTCTGTTCGTAGGGCAGATGCGCATCGCCTTTATAAGGGAGGCCTTGGCCGAGAACGGAATCACCAGCGCTCATGTCATCCTTGTTGACTGTGATGACGCTACGCGTACCCACAGACTTCGGGTGCATCGATCTCAGCCCGACCTAGCCAACAGCGACATGATGAATTGGGCTCGTTATCTTCGACAAGAAGCATCGGCAGGAGATATCAGAATTCTTGATACCGAAAGGCTTGGTATCGTAGAGTGCATGGATTTAATCGTGGGAATCTTGGGCGAGCAACGCTCGTGACTGGCTCGGTTATTCGGAAACTGTGATCTGGTCAACTGATGAGAAATCGCGATTGCGCAAGCAATGGGAGGGCCAGCCCCGATTCAAGGATTGATTACGATAACGCCCACAACAGTTAAGATACTCTTCAAATTGAAACCGACGATATACGCCATTACAGTAGCGGCTCCCTATCGCTTGTCAATTGTCGCTCGTCCTCGTGGGAATGACTGGCTTTGTGACGAGATGAGCGCATTATCGAGGGAGGGGATCGACACACTTGTATCCATGCTAACGGACGGCGAGGCCAGCGAGCTTGGATTGCAACATGAGTCTGCCGAATGCAGCGCTGCCGGAATCAAGTTTGTGAACGTGGCCATGCCTGATCGCTCTGTCCCATCGGATCGCAATGCCTTCCTACGCTGTGTTGAACAGTTGGCTGACTTGGTCAGGGGAGGTGGTCACGTTGCTGTACATTGCCGCGCCAGCATCGGTCGGGCTTCGTTACTTGCCGCGTCTGTTCTGATCCGCCTCGGCTGGGATGCCAACGCAGCATTCGACGCCATCCAGCTAGCACGCGGCTGCCCGGTTCCCGACACAGACCAGCAGCGCCGTTGGGTGTTATCGAACGTCCCAGCACCCGATAGCCCGTAGTAGGTGCAACATCGCCTTCACACAAGTGACCATGGAGCCTGACGGTGAGTGTTACGGCTGGTTACACCAGTCCGGCGCGGAGATTAACCTTTTTATCCGCACAAGTAAAATTCTTTTCCATTCTAAGCGTGCGCTAGAATGTCACCCAAGGAGGCGCTATGCGGTGCGAACCTTCCTTCTCCCCTCGTTGTTAGTCCTGTCTGTGCGCTGCGCATTCCCGCAGTCGGGGGATCAGTGCCAGCATGAGTTTGTTGTGGTGAGTGTCAGTCTTGAACGGATGTCCCACTTGTCTCCTTCACAACACGCATCCATGAAATTGAGGGTGATTGGCCAGTGCTTTGATTCCTCAGACGCTCACGAAATGAGCCAACGAGTACTGGATGCGTACCAGAACTTTGGATATTTTCGTGCGACCGTGAACGACCCTGCAATCAAGGTCATGGATGATACTCGTTATCCCAGACCAGTATCGCCTACGTTCGATGTCGAGGAAGGTCAGCAGTTCGTGGTTGCTGACGTGATCTGGCACTGGAAAGGCACCGATGGGTCGGCGCTGAACAACTCTCGCAGCTCACATCCGTATGCGCTGGCGATCTCTTCGATACCAGCAAAGTTCAGGAGACAATGGACGGTCTGACGAGACTGTATTCTTCGCAGGGCTATAGCAAGATAGCAATCGTTCCCAAAGTTAAAGTCTTGTCCCCGAATAGTCCAAGTTGATTTTAGCGTCAAGAACGAGCGCTGATCCAAGCCGTAGCGAAGTGCTTATTCTCGTGAAATCGCCGTTGCACAAGCGACCGGGTTGGGCTGGCCGTTGTAGGATCGCGTAATGGGCTGATCTCGACAGAAATCATCGATTCTTAGCCTCGAGATGGCTAAATTACGGAAATGGAGCAACCTGTGCGTCGATCCTGCTTTCGCGTGATGCTATCCGGCGTCGCTCTCATGGCGCTACTTCCAAGTCTGGCAGTCCTGGCGGTTACAGTATTTTTTGCACGAGGCGCCATGTCGCAGCCGCAAGCGTCATATGCTTCGCCAAGTAGCCCAGCCTCAACTGGCAACAAGGTTATAGAGGGCGCACCGTTCTGTGCAGACACGATCATGCTGTCCGATGACGTTCTGCCCAATGGAGCCCATCGACGCCACGAAGTGCACGGTCGGTATTGTCGCGATTCGCAAGGCCGCACCTATGGAGACCTTGGATTTCGCTCCTCCGGCGAGGTGGGAATGCCGCCGATTATGATCAGTGATCCGGTAGCCCACACTCAAATCACGCTTGATCCGGTTCGTAAGGAAGCGGGTATCTCTGATTCGCCGACGCATCCGCTCAAGCTGAAGAGCACTGGTATACCCCCACCCCCCGAACCGAGGCAGCCGCGTACGGTTAAGGTAGAAGACTTAGGGACCCAAGTCATGGAGGCCTTGACTGTCAGGGGAACCAGAACCACAAAAACCTACGCCCTGGAAGGCGAGACATTGAATCCCGACAATATCTTCGTGATGACAGACTGGTTCTGTGACGAGCTCCAGATCGGCACCTCGAATGAAATCGATAACGGCAAGCGAGGCAGTTGGCAGAGCAAGAAAGTGAATATCGTCCGCACTGAACCCGTTGAGTCGTTGTTCCAAATACCGCCGGGGTACAAGGTGTTCGATAGACGGGAGAAGCTCAGAGCAAACGAGGAGCAGGAAGAAAGAGCGCCCGAAGTCAACTTACAGGACCTTGTCTGGACCGATCCCTAGGCTTGATGTGGACTCGCATGGATAATGGCATCAACGTGAACTGGAAGCAATCCAACCAGTATTGCGGAAAAATGACTGTCGGAGGTTACTCCAATTGGCGGCTTCCTACGATTGATGAACTGAACGGGATCTACGATCAAAAACAGAATATCGGCGGCTATCACATCAAAGGCGGAATTCGCCTTAGCAACTGTTGCCCATGGAGTAGCACGTTCCACGATCCGGAGCAGGCATACCTGCTCCACTTCATGGGTGGCGGGCGTGTTTACGGCCGCTTAGACTTCACCTTCCGCGCTTTGTGTGTGCGCAGCCTCGCAAAATGAACATGGAGCTTTATGGCTATACCGGACGACCGTTGATAAATCAGTCGTTACGCAAAGCAGAATCCCTCGAGGCCATGCTCAACACCCAACCCAACACCCAATTGGTCCGGGATGCACTGCTGCGGGGCGAAACCGTCTACGGAGCCCAAGCTCGAACGAAGAAGTCACATCCGGATTGAGTAGCCTGCTACGCTCCGGCCATCGCAAATATTCCATCGAAAAAAGGTGGGTTCTATGTTGCGCCTGAAGACCCAACCTCCGGGTGCGTCGCTCTGTCCGCGTGAGGTGCCCGCGCCATCCCTGCTACAACCCAGAGCGTGACGGTGCAGGTGCCATCCGCGAGGCTGCCCTTACTGCGTGGTGACATACGGCTATATGCGATGCGCATCCGCATCGCTGACCGGAAAATCGAGTTCATCACGAGCCTCTAAACAATCTTCGCCGATCAATGAGTCCAGTTGGCGGCGCACACGTCAGCGTTGCTCCGGACGGCTCACCTGTGTTGACCCGCGATCTCAGCACGCAGGAGATCCACGCACTCACCGTGAAGTGGCCGTGACTGCTTGATTTAGTGGCCGAGCGCACCTTGAACCCTATCGCTCTAGGCCTGCCTTAGGCACGGACTGGACTCAGAAGTTCTCGAGCAACCAAACGTTGGAGCTGTCTGGTCGTACGCCCTCAAGCGCGAGGTGACGGCCGTCGGGTGACGGTATACCGGCCAGAAGACATAAATTCTCGTCCTGAACCATCACCCGAATTGCTCCGTGAGTAGACACATTGAGCAGAGCGCAGTTGCGCGGGCCGCCTGTTCGCGAGTCACTAGCGGCTATCCACAAGCTTTTCCCGTCAGAGGCCCAGTCAATACCGGCCATTCGTGGCCAGCCCGGCAGGGGAATCATGGTCTGAGACCGGCCATTGAGCGACAACAGCCGGACTGCCGCGTCGCTATCCGATCGAAGCACACGGCTGGCCAGAATGGAGCCGTCGGGCGACAGTGACCAGTTCGGTCGCTCTGGATCCGCGCTCATCCGTGCCGACGTAATCTCATGGCTGAGGCCTGTATTCGGATCGAAGGCAAAAAATTTTTGGACATTCGCGTCGGTTGGACTGTAGATGCATAGCCGAGCCGGGAGGCGCGCGCACTGGTAGTTCCAAATACCCGGTGCTTCCAGGATAGGCTGTGGAACGCCGCCCGCTAGTGGCACGTGCATGATTTTGACGTGATCGGACGAATCGCCGTGCTTCGGCATCTGCAGGTAAAATACGTCGGTTCCAGAAGGAGATATCCGGGGAATTGCGAGTATGGCGTTGCCTCCAACCAGGAGCTCCGGTTGCGTCTGATTGACGGCTTGCCTGTATAGGTGCAGCGCTCCCTCGCGGTCCGACAAGAATAGGATGGAGTTGCTGTCCGCGGTCCATCCAAAAACATAATCCGCCCGATCATCCAAGGTGAGCCGCTTCGGTGCTAAATGTTTTGTGTTTGAGTCCACGTCGGCAATGTACGCGTCGGCGTTGGGCTCGACGCGTCGCAGAGCCAGCGACCTGTCATTGTTGGATACACTCAGGTCAGCTGCCCAGCCGTATCCTGTCGCCAACTTGACGGCGGGGCTGCGCGGTTGGCTTGCATGCGGAGCAATCGGTACGCGCCACAGACTGAAGTCATTCTGGGCAGGGGGCAACTCGCGTAGTGAGTAAAGCAGGGAATCCTCTCCCGCCCAACCGAAGGCGCCTTCAAGCTCCAGCCCATCTACCGCTACTTCTACGCGACCGCTTGGTAAGTCTAGTACCTCAAGCGTCTTCTTTGCCCCCGTCGGATCGGCTGCGTTGTACACCGGGACGACTGTCCGAATGAAGGCTGCGCGACGGCCATCCGGAGCCCATGCCATGGGGCTGAAATAAACCTGATCAGCACTTGAGTCGCTAAGTATCCGGCGTTGACGGTCTCCGTCGGCTTGCATGAGCCAAACTTCATTTCTGCCGATTGCCGAGCGCAGAAAAAAGACTTGCGATCCGTCTGGTGAGACTCTAGCCGCCGCACCATCTTCCGCAATATGTCGCGGAGAGCCGCCCAAAATGGATAAGACCCATAGGCTGGGCGGTTTTCCGTCGACTCCAACATAGGAGACGGCAACGTGCGCGCCGTCGGGAAACCAGCTTTGCACTAGGGGATGAAAACCTTCCGGTAATTGAATAGGATGAGTCTCACCTGTCGAAATTTGCCGCACATACACACCGGTCTTGTCCGTATACGTCAGGTACTTGCCGTCGGGAGAGAGTGCCGCACTGGTGACCGGCACATCCTGAGGATTCGCCGTGAGCTGCCTTTGGGTAACCATTGGCGATTCCGAGCGTGAACCTGGCGCAATTTGGCGCAACCATTGCCCTAGGCTACTTTGACCGATGTGATTACCATTCGTGAAGAATAAGCCGCTGCCAACAACTAGAAACACTCCGGCCGCAATCAACAACCTGCTCTTCCAATCCAGCGAGCGAGTTGAACCGAGCGTGGGCGCATAAGGAATCGGCTTGGATGGGGCGGAAGAAATCGGAGGCTTAGGAGCCAGGTATCCGCCATCCTTTCCATTGTTGCTATTGCCATTGTTACGCTCCACGGGGAACACAAAGCGATAGCCGCGGCGTCCGACCGTTTCGATGTACACAGGCTTATCTGCCGAATCACCCAACGCGTCGCGCAGCCGGCGCACGGCTGAGTTCAATCCATGGTCGAAATCGACAAACGTCTCAGCCGGCCAAAGCCGCGCCCGCATCTCATCTCTCGTGACGATCTCGCCCGGGTGTTCCAGCAGCATCGTCAAAACTTGCAACGGCTGATTCTGGAGTTTGATTTTCGCGCCGTTGTGCCGCAACTCGCCCGCGCGCAGGTCAACCTGAAAATCAGCGAAGCTGATGACCCGTGTTGCGAAATCGGGAATTAACGCCATAACCGATATAAGAAAGGTGGAAAGAAGTATGCGCCACGCGGGTTGCTGCGGCAAGCATTGCTTTCCGTCACGTGCTCCGGACCCCTTGACCATCAAAGCTAAGTACTTCTCACAACACGGCTTGCAGCGCGTTACCCACAAGTGACTCACAGGTGAGCGCTGTTCCCTTGCCACAATTTCCAGACCAGCCTTAACTTGAGCGCACACTTCGAAAAACCGTAAGGAGGGTTCTCTATGCGAAACAGATCAGATTGGTGTCAACTGACTTCAATTCCACTTTCGTTGTTCATGGTAGTGTTGGTCATCGGCGCAACTGCCTACGCGCAAACGGCGACAAATGATCCGCACGGATCTCGCTGCTCGAACCGCACGTTATTCGGCAGCTATGGATATTTGGCCCAGGGGCAAGTCTTACCAGCACCCGGACTTGCGTTTCCGTTTACTTCTACGGGCAGGGTGAATTTCGATGGCAGCGGTATCTTGTCGTGGGTCGAGCACACCGTCATAGGGGGCGTACAGCAAGGCTCCGATTGGACACCCGCAAACGGTACGTATACCGTCAACTCGGATTGCACTGGGACTATGGTGGTTGTGACCCCCAATAGTCCTGTGCCGTTGCAACTCTTCATCTCGGTGGTTCAACAGGGGAAGCAGTTCTATAGCGTAGTGAACGGGAATGCAATCACCGCTGCGTGGGCCAGGCTCAATTGATTGCTCTAACCACCAAAAGACCTGGCCTGTTGTGTGGCCACCGCGACCAAATTCAACCCGGCCGGGTCGCCTGAGCGGCGACCCGGCTCAACAAAGTGACCTCCAGGAGTGCTCCTCGTCCCCCGGACTTGTCGGTTGGCCCACAACAATTGGCAGCGGCCTGCATAATTGTGCAGACTGGGTTAGCCGGCGGGTTGCATGGGGTCGCAGACGACTTGCTTAAGCTCTAACTCTAACCGGTAGACCCACGCGAGTTCGCTATCATGCTGAAGAAGATCGCTGACCCCGACAGTCCGATCGCTCACTCCACCATCAACGCTAACTCGAATACCGAATTCGAACTTCCGGCAGCTTCGATTGTGGTTTTGCGCGGAAAGATTGGCGACTAGGACGTCATGGGCAAAATCGAGGTTTATGACGACAATGCGGATGCTGACTACCCTTGTGCTGTGTTTGCTGTCACTGGCGATGTTACCCGGCGCCACACGTGCCACCGCTCAAAACATCGATGTGGACGCGAATCCTGGACAAGTGCTGAACACGTTCCGTCCTTTGTATGCGCTGGGCTCGACGGTAGACCGGATTCCGAGCAATGCCACCGACTCCTTCTTCAAGCCGGACACCATCAACCAGATTCTTTCCGCTGGTTGGGGCGTCATCAGCTATCGTCAGAACACAGATTTGTTCGTACAGGCTTGGCACTGGAATCCGAAAGGCAAATGGAGCGACCCCAACGGCGAAGGATACTTCGTCGGTGACGCGAATCCCAACGAAACGATTCGCCACTCCTATGGATACGATCTACCGCATCGCGGTTTTTGGCAGAACCAGGGCACCGAAGACACCGGCTTTTCTCGCCTGAATGATGGCGACCTGAACACATACTGGAAGAGCAATCCATATTTGACCCAGGCATTCACGGGCGAAGACGACAGCTTGCATCCGCAGTGGATCGCTATCGACCTCGACAAGCCTCAGGAGATCACCGCAATTCGCATTGCGTGGGCTGAACCGTATGCACGTGTGTACGACGTGCAATATTTCACCGGCAACGAGGCCATGGACGAGCAAGCCAATGGCGAGTGGAAACCACTTCAGCGAGGCTCGGTCACAAACGGCAAGGGCGGCACCGTTACCTTGCAGCTGACTTCAACTCCAGTGAAAACGCGCTGGATACGAGTCTGGATGACGCGATCATCCAACACCTGCGACACGCATGGCACGGCTGATCGGCGCAATTGTGTCGGCTATGCCATAAAGGAAGTTTACGTCGGCAACGTTGGCGACAACGGTCGCTTCAACGATCTTCTTCGGCACTCACCCAACCAACAGCAATCGCATACGTTCTGTTCCTCGGTGGACCCGTGGCATAGGCCATCCGATCTGCTCACCGCGCCGGACCACATGGAATCCGGCGACCAGCCGGGATTCGATCTATTCTTCACCAGC
>Ga0126381_100006785_pt1 | contig 12702 bp, 10 predicted proteins | sample PanSoiMetPlot_28_FD_96465 | JGI IMG/M metagenome (GOLD analysis project Ga0126381, IMG submission 96465) | Tropical forest soil microbial communities from Panama - MetaG Plot_28 | ecosystem: Environmental > Terrestrial > Soil > Tropical forest > Bulk soil | place: Panama | collected 2016-02-17
AACGTTGGTCGGCGACTCAGCGATGTGGGGTGTTGGCTATCTCGACAAATGGCACATTCCTCTATTGCCGACGATGCGCGATAACATCCTGCCGAAATACGCGCTGGCGACAGGCGGCGCACTTGAATCTCAGTTCTCTGAAAACGGCATTCAAACGAGCTTTGCTAAGATCACCGAATCGGTACGCGCGGCTTACACCCTTGGCTACTACACGCATGCGGGCGTTATGAGCGACAAGTTCCATAAAGTCACCGTCAATGTGGAAGTTCCCAACCTGGATGTAACGGCGAAAGACGGCTATTATCCGTCCGCCTCTATGCGGCAATGATGACTGCGGGCGGAGAAGCCTCCGCCCTGGCATTGCTCGCCGCCGCGGTATGGGGTACGTCAGACTTCTGCGGTGGGGTCGTCACGCGACGTTCTACGCCCGCCGTCATTCTGATGGTTGCGCATGGTCTTGGCCTGCTAGCTCTGTTGGTCACTCTCGCCTTTCATCCGAGCGGGCTTCCTACACGACATACCGTAATATTTGGCCTCATCGCGGGACTTGCAGGAGGCGTTGGACTCCTCGCACTGTATAGAGGCCTTTCGCTTGGATCGATGGGCCTTGTGGCTGCACTGTCTGGCGTTCTTGCGGCTGCGGTTCCTGTGCTGGTGTCATTCTTTACGGAATCGAAGCCGTCCGTGCTGAAATTGGCAGGTTTTGTAGTGGCCGGCGCCGCCATCTGGTTGATCGCTTATACCCCGGGAACAGATGCACACCCACATGGATTGGGATTGGGAGTGCTTTCCGGAGTCTGCTTCGGATTTCTCCTGACTTTTCTTCACGTTGCTGGAAGAGACAGCGTGCTCTGGGCGCTCACTTTTTCTCGCGTCGGGTCCGTATCCTGCGCAGTAATTCTGGGACTCCTGACCGCGAAAAGTCTGCCTAAGAGAAGAGCAACAGAGTCGGCAAAATCGTTCTGGCGCAATGTATTGCCGCTTGCTGCAATTGCCGGAATCCTGGATACCACCGGAAACCTGCTTTACACAGCGTCTTCGCTCACAGGACGGTTGGATGTAGCGGCTGTTCTTTCTTCGCTATACCCTGCAGGAACAATTTTGCTGGCGGCGTGGTTACTTCGAGAACGGGCCACGCGCAATCAAACTGTCGGAATGGCGCTGGCAATAGTTGCAGTTGCGCTGATTTCAGCTTAGGCTTATAGCGCGGTGAACTTTGCGCGATTGTATAACGCAGAAAGCCGTAGCGGCTGTTCCGAATCAGTACATTGCAGTTTTTAGGTGCCAATTCGTAACTAGTCAAAGCACAATCAATTCCCCCAGGGGATGACAATGCGCCTCTCCTATGGTTACCATTGGATAATGCTAAACGCTCAGACCCCGGAGCGAACTCAGGTACTTGCGGCCCTCGAAAGAGATTTGGCGACAAAGAAAGATCAGCTGAATCTGCTGATTTCGATGTTTCACGAACTGCCCCGGATGTCCCGCTCTTTTGTGGTGCCCGTCTTTCGCAGCACTCGCCGCGAGATCGCTACGTTGCGCCGCCAGATTCGCAGCCTGCGACGGTACTAGGCTAGGCGCGCGGGCTCGTATTCAGAATACTTTTTCATCTGATTGATTAGGTTCCGCTCGATCGTCTTGCGTTCATCCGGCTTCAAATTCTCACTCATATCCAAAGCCCGCTTGAGCAGCTCGCGTGCTGCGTGATCGGCATCCCTCGTAGCCGCCGTGTTGGCAGCCAGCCGCAGCGCTTCAATGGCTTCTTTCCAGGAACCGGCTGCCTCATAATGCTGGGCCAGTTCCGAAGCAATGCTCGCCTCATTTCCCGCGAACAGGGATTTCAGTCGTTCAGCCACACGCCGGTGTCGTTCCGCGCGGCGTGCTGCGGGCTGCCGGATGTAAAGCGCCTCGCGGAAGAGACCATGGGAGAAGACGTAGAAACTGGAACGGGTTCCGTCTGGAAGCTCATCCTGGCCGGCCGCATTCAGCAGCCGCGTCCGTCTGGCGAGTGAGGCATATTCATCTTCAACATCAAGAACATCTTCTTTGAGTGCTGCGGCAGCAGCCCATGCAGGGAAAATCGCCCCGATAATGCTACCTGCTTCAAGCAAACGGCGTTCACTCTCGCTGAGTCTTCCCAGCTGCAAATCGATCATTCCCAGAAGGCCGTCGGGAATACCCAATTCAATCTCAGCAAGAGGTATAGCCAGATGCCATTTCCCGCCTCTTGCGACAAGCAGGTCCTGGCTGCGCAGATGCTCAAAGGTCGCCGTCATAAAGAGCGGATTGCCCTCCGAGTGCTGAAGGACGAAGCTGGCCAAGCCTGCCGGAAGGGTATTGGTGTCGAGTTGATGTAACAAGTAGTCGGAGACCGCTTTGCGGTTCAGCGGTCCGAGGTGTATCTCACAACAGAGTCGTCGTGTCGAGAGATCTTCTTTGAGGCCTGCCAGCGGATGCTGCCCGTCAATCTCCGCTTGACGGAAGCTTGCCAGTACCATCAGCTTGGGATTGCCGCGCCTCCGCGCCAGTGCCGAGATCAGGTCGAGAGTGGATGCGTCAGCCCAGTGCAGGTCTTCCAGAACGAGCAGCAGTGGCTCGTTCTGACAGAGAGCTTCAACGACTTCGCAGATTTCTCCGATTGCCGGAATTCTCGTGCCGTTTTCGTGGCTTTTGCTGAACCATGTCGGCAGCAATCGGGCGAGGAGTTCCTTCGTTCTCTCAGATTCATTAAGTTGACCGAGGGCCTCGCGCACTGGATAAAAAGGTTCTTTGCCGCCAAAACCTTCAACGCTCTGTCCGCGGGCCATTCTTGCGCCATCATCACTGCAGGAAAGCGCGCAGAAAGCGTCGATCAGAGCGGTCTTACCAGAGCCTGCATCTCCGGTCATGAAGATGATCTTGCGCGCGCCCTTTGCCGCCTGATCGAGGTCCGCATCCAGCTTCTCAAGTTCGGCTCCTCGCCCAACAATGTGCACAGCTTTCTCGTTATCTGATGCCTGCCGGACGGCTGAGACTTTGGCTACGAAGCGATAGCCGCGTTTGGGCACTGTCTGAATAAACTGTGGCTCGTCGGGATCGTCATTGAGCAGTTTGCGCAGCTCAAGAACGTACGTGCGCAGCACCTGAGGCTGCACATATGTTTCCGGCCACAACGCATCGAGCAACTCATCGTGCGTGACCAGACGCTGCGGATTCTCAACCAGATACCGCAGTACGGAAAAAGGCTTCGGCGCGAGTGGAACCTGCTTTCCTTCGCGCCACAAACACTCGTTCGCTGCGTCAAGCTGGAAGCAACCAAACCGCTTCATAGGAAAAGTGTGGCCTTTGTCACCAGTAGACTTTGTTCTACTGATATCTGTTAGCAAACCGCGGGCCAGTAAGAACCAGAAAATATAAATGATTCCATTCGGCTTTCGCCGAACAAACTACCCGCAAATGTCCGGATTCGAACAATTGTGTCCAATTCCGAACTCATCTAGCATTCAAAGACTGAGCATGCTCATCATTTCCGGGGCATATCGTTCCCCCTGAGCTACGCCCTTGGGAGCGATAGCGTCGATGGCTGCCAATTCTTCTTCCGTCAGTTTTAGTTCGACAGCAGCCACGTTCTCTTCCAAGTAGCTGCGTCTCTTTGTGCCGGGAATTGGAACGATGTCTTCGCTCTGCGCCAGTACCCACGCCAGTGCAATCTGCGATGCCTTCACCTTCCTTTTTGCGGCAAGCCCTTCAATTTTCGTGACCAGATCGAAGTTCTTCTGAAAGTTTTCGCCTTGGAAACGCGGCGAGGTGTGCCGCCAGTCATCGGGCGTAAGATCAGTGGGTTTGCGAATCTGCCCCGTTAGAAATCCTCGCCCCAACGGGGAATACGCAACGAAACCAATGCCGAGCTCCCGGATTGTGGGTATGACTTCGTCTTCTTCGTGATCGCGAGTCCAGAGGGAATACTCACTTTGCAGCGCAGAAATCGGATGCACAGCATGTGCACGGCGAATCGTCTTTGGACCTGCTTCAGACATCCCCAGGTAGCGTACTTTGCCCACCTGAACCAGTTCTGCCATCGCTCCAATCGTCTCTTCGATCGGAGTCTCAGGATCAACGCGATGCTGATAATAGAGATCGATCGTGTCGGTGCCGAGTCTCTTCAGGCTGGCATCGCAACAGGCGCGAACATAGTCAGGCTTGCCGTTCACTCCACGCTTGCCGTCGGGTCTGCGAACGATACCGAACTTCGTAGCGATGATGACTTTGTCACGATGCGCCTTGAGAGCCCTTCCTAGCAACTCTTCGTTTGTATGCGGACCATATACGTCCGCTGTGTCGAAAAAGTTGATACCAAGGTCGAGTGCGCGATGAAGCGTGGCTATTGATTCCGATTCGTCACGGGGTCCGTAAAAATCGGACATCCCCATGCACCCCAGTCCGATTGCGGAAACCGTGAGACCCTGCGTACCTAACTTACGCTGCTGCATGCTTCCTTCACTCCAAGGTGTATCAGATTCGGACTGTCCGAAGATATTGGGGACGGGTAAAAGACGCAAATTACGCGGTGAACGATGCAATCTTTGAGGACGAACTGTTTTTCTTATCAAAAAAAGAAAAGCTGGCTGGCAGGCCGCCAGTCCAGCCTTCTTTCCTAGTGGTCTTTACTTCAAACCTTTGCTCAATCGATAAACAAGACCCACCGAGATTGCAAATTGATCCTGAATACCTCCGCTGCCGAAACTGGTAATTGTTGCATCGGGCGAAATACGGAAAACGAGGCGAGGTGAGCGGTTCAGGTCAATCGAGCCCCCGAATGCGCCCCCGAACGCGAACTGATTGCTGAATAAACCTAATGCCGCGGGCGGAACATCGCCGATGTCATGTTGGAAATTTCCGTATGCGCCACCTACCAGGGCGTGCAGTGTGACAGAAGCATGCTCATTGCTGGGACCGCGATATTCGGGTCCAACCAGGAACATGTGTTCGCTGACGAATGGTCCCTTAATGTTGTACGGATTCGGTACTACTCCGGACGTTCCATAATATCCCCGAACATTAGCCGCTGCCGCCCAGCGGCGGGTAAAGAATCGCGCGGCCTGAGCATCAAACCCACCGAGATTCGCGCCCTGCAGCAGATTTGGACCGGCATTGAAGTGCGAATACGCAAAGCCGCCGTAAATTTCCCAGCGGTAATCGTACCTTACGCCTGCGAGTGCACTGGTAGGCGTATTGCTGAGAGGAGCGTTTGTGCTTCGAGGCTGTGGCGTTTGGGCTTGTGCGTGGCAGCTGGCGCTGAAAGTCAAGACGGCGATTACAACAAAGGCCAGACAGGAAAAACGCGTGCTTCTCAACAAAAAAAGACCTCCACAAATCCGGGTAGCGGAACATTCCTTTAGACTTCCCGTAAATTTTAAAGATACATGGCGAGGCGCTATTCTGTCAGATTACAAGGGCGCAATTTTGTCCGGACTTAGGTTCGTTTAAGCAGGTATGACAGCCAGGGAACAACTCGCGAACTCCAAATTTGATTCACTCGACGGCATGATGCAAGCTTACGCTGCCGAAGCCGTGCGTGTTGCTGCTTCCGAACATCACCGCACGCTTGACTACTCCACCACATCCATCGAATCCGTTGAAAGCATTCTGGACGCACTCTCCCCGGCGTTGGAGAGCGACCTCGAATGGCTGACGAAACTATGGGGCGGTTATTTTGGGGAGGTTTTCCGTCGCCGCTACTCTTCGGAGTGGACAATGAGCGAATATCCCGGCGGCAAGTTCGCCGTGCCGACACTTGAGATCGCCGGGTCGCGGATTTATCCATTACTAAAGGTGCATCGCCGACTCACGCTTGGTGCCTCAGAAAACCTGGTCAGCTTCGCGGAAATGGCTCGGCAACGTCTCGACGCGGTGAATCCCATGGCAAATTAGCCGGATACTCAAAATGGAGTTTCGCATCCGGCGGTTGCTCTGTGCGACAATAGCTGAAACGGAGGAAATTCCCGTACGCATGCGTCCGGGAGGAGTCCCAGTATGCTCGATAATTTGTTTACACCAACACATTTACTCATCATTCTCGTCATCGCCCTGTTGATCTTCGGACCCCGCAAACTGCCTGAGCTTGGCAAGGGCCTCGGCGAAGGTCTGCGTGGATTCAAGGATGGGATCAAGGGCTCCACGAATGCGGATGCTCCGAAGCAGGAAACCGTAACGAAGAATGAAGCGACGCCGCAGACGAAATAATTTCAGGGACTGTGCCGTTTAGCTGCACCCGCCCTTGAACGGGCAGTTCCGGGAGAAGGCATGGCTGGACGGCTCGTCTCAAGCCCGTATTTAGTTAAGCCTCATCAAAAAATAAAACTCTCCCACTTCCCCACCGCCGATACAGGCCGCTATCGCAACAAAGAAGAAGCCGCACCCGATCTGGAGCGGCATTGTCAGCGACTCGACCGACTGCAGGAATTGCTCACTGCTGATTGCCGGCACGCCGTGCTTATCGTTCTACAGGGCATGGATACGGCAGGCAAAGATGCAACGATTCGTCACATCTTTACCGGGGTCAATCCGCAGGCCTGTAATGTAACCTCTTTCAAAGTCCCCACTCCCCTCGAACGCGACCATGATTTTCTGTGGCGTGCGCATAATGCCGTTCCACGATATGGAACCATCGGCATCTTCAATCGTTCACACTATGAGGACGTTCTGATCACACGCGTTCACAAGCAGATTTCGGACAAGCTTGCGAAAGAGCGTTTCACGCAGATCATTGATTTTGAGAAGACACTTGTCGAAAACAAAGTCACGATCCTCAAGTTTTTTCTGCATATCAGCCACAAAGAGCAAACAAACCGCTTGGCCGAGCGGCTGGCAGACAAGGACAAGCATTGGAAACTCTCGAAGTCTGATTTTGCCGAGCGAGATTACTGGCCCCAATATACGAAGGCCTACGAGGATGCGATTGCGCACACCAGCCGCAAGCATGCGCCTTGGTTCATCATCCCGGCTGATCATAAGTGGTATCGCAACGTGGCAATTTCAGAAGTTCTGGTCGACGCAATCGGCAAGCTGAAGATGAAATATCCGCAGCCGGATTTCGATCCCAGCAAGATCAAGCTTTAATTGCACGCTTTCTCTCGCAAAAAACAAGGAGGCCCGAAGGCCTCCTTATGGAAGATATGTGCACTAAAAGTTGTATTTCAGAGCCAGCTCCATGTAGCGGTTCTGGTTTGCGGCTTTGTACTGCACGTCGCCGTTGGTTGTTGCGTTGAGGTTGGCTCCACCCATATCGCATCCCTGCGCCTTTGAGGAACTCTGCAGACAATCCATATGGAGATTCACGTCGCTGCCCTGTCCGAACTGCGGCAGTGGGTGGTTGAGGAAGTTGAAGGCAGAAACGCGGAACTGAATGTTCTGCCGCTCGGTGATGGCGAAACTCTTCGCCATCGCAAGATCGGAGACGAAGAACGCCGGACCTTTGATGTACGGCCAAACGGACGGGCCATTCACCCCTAGCTGTGACGGGGTCTGGAAGCAACCCGCGTTGAAATACTTACCGCCTCCACTCCGCGGATCGCACTTCAAGTAAGGCGACAGGACGACAGCATTGGTTCCGAGCAGGTACGTATTGCTGGCCGCTCCGCCGTTGGCGCCGGTCTCCCAAGTGACGTTCATCGTTCCCTGGGTGTTGGGCTGCAGCGGTGTTCCAGCCTGCACCTGCGTGTCACCGGAAAGCTGCCAGCCATTGACTACCTGCTTTACAAAGGCATTGGCATTGTTGAGCCCAGGAAGACTTATGTAATACGCAGCATTGAAGAGATGCGTGCGGTCGTAAGCCAGCGGACCGTAATTGGCGCGAACGTTGAAGGGATCGATGGTGACTCCGTCCCCACCGCCGTTGTTGGTCTGGCCGTCACGGATACCCATGACCTTACTAAAGGTGTAGTTGACGAGGAAAGTGGCCCGGCCAGTCTGCTTCTGCAGTGCAGCAACCATTCCGTTGTAGTTTGAATAGCTGCCGTGATGAACAAGATTCAGCACGCCATAGTTTGCATAAGGCCGGTAGCCGTTGTAGTACTGGCTCTGCGGAGAGGCGCAAGAGCCCGAATCGCAGGACTGCTGCCAGTAGTTCACTCCAGTCAAAGTATCGGTTCCGTAGAGGCCGCTGACCGGGATCTTGTTGATGTTGGAAATGAAGTTCTCAGTCGTGCCGTTGCCGGTGAGCAGAGCGTTATCAGTGTGGTTGCCGATGTACTGGAACTCGAAGACCATGTGCGAAGGAAGCTCCTGATCGACCATGGCATCCCAGTTCATCGTGTAAGGAGTTTTGTCTTCGCCCATCTTGATCGCATCCACACCAGTGGGGCAGGTGGAGTTGAGAGCGCACCATGAACCGCCTATAGAAGGCTTGAAGGTGGCCAGCTCAGCAAACGACTGCGTGGATGGAGTGACGATGCTCAGCACATTCCAGGAAGGATTGAGCGCAGCATCCACATCGCCTTCTGAAAACTGCCAGCGATAGACACCAAATCCTCCACGAATGACCGTTTGCCCCGTGCCGAATACATCAAAGGCCCCACCCACGCGCACGTCTGGAGTGACAAAAGGAGAAACGAATCCAGACTGCGGAACCTTGCTGTCGATCTGGTGCCACTTCATACCCGTCCACGCAGGCGCGTTGGCGGAGTTGTCGTAGCTGGACGGATCGAAGACCGCCAGACCGGGACCGCTCGTCGGATACCATGCGCCCTCATGGTCAAAACGGATACCCAGGTCAAGAGTGAGTCGGCGGCTAACGTGCCACTGGTCCTGTCCGTAGAAGGCCCATTCGTGGTACTGCATGTCATGCACGGGCGCTAAAGCATATTGAGAAATGCCGTCCGTGTGACCAATCAGCATGTCGGCATATTGGTTATTGGTTGTGTACTGCGACCAGGGATCGAACTCAATCGCGCCTTGCGTCCAGTTACCGTAGCCGGTGGTCTGCGTCTGGCCGTTGCTGTCCCAGAAGAAGCCAGCCTTTAGGCTGTGGTTTCCGAGCACTTTGGTCACGTTGTCCTGGAACGAGTAAATCGTTTTGATGTTGCCGTATGCATTTCCAAACCCCTTGATCATCGGCGGCGCGTAAATGCCGGCGAAGCTCCCTGTGGTGGCGCCGACGCCTCCATTCCAGCTGAGGATGTTCGGCAGCTGATCAAAGGCGTTGGTGCTGCTGGCGTCAAAAGGAGTGTAGGTGGTGTAGTTGGCGGCAGAGGCGGCCATTGCCGAAGGGTTGGTAAACGCCGGAGGAAAGGTGAAGTAGGTATAGGCAAAGCTGAATTCGTTAGTAGTGGTCGGGTTGAAGATGTGGACATAGTTAGCTGTCCATAGGTTCGCCTTTGTGGTTGCGACAAGTTGCGTTGGAAGCGGCGCGGTCCACGCAGGCCACCACCAGATACCGAAGTTGTTTTGGTCCGACTCATTCTGCTTGGTGTACACCACCGAGAGCTTGTCATTCAGCGTCGGATCCCAGTCGCCGCGCAGGCGCAATTCCCAGCGATTGACGGGAGGATGGTCGAGGAATTGGTAATTGAACCCATTGTGGGTCGCCGGATCAATGTTCGGCGTGTTGATCTTGTTCAACCATGTGAGCAGGGCGCGCCCGTTGGGATCCCAATACGACGAGGGAATCTGCCCGTTGGGGAAAGGATTCGGTCCACCAGAAGGACAGAATGAAGTCCAGTTTGGTGCGTTGGCGCACGGAACCTGTGCCGTATTCCACCAACTCGACCCTGAGGTCTGAGCGCCGGGCAGACTTGCCGCGCTGAAGTCACCATTGATCATGTTTGTGGTTGGGACGACTAACTGATGCAGCGTGGCGGCAGGGTTCTGGTACATCTTCTCGTAGCCGACAAAGAAGAAAAGCTTGTCGCGGTTGTGATTGAAGCTGGTTCCCGGAATCAGCACCGGGCCACCGATCGTGCCGCCAGGATACGTCTGGTGCGAGATGACGCGCTGGTTCAGATTGCCCGGCTGCGCCTTGAAGTAAGGATCATTGGCATTCAGCTGCCAGTTGCGCAGATAGGTATACGCATCGCCGTGGAATGTCTGCCCTCCGGCCTTGCTGGTGATCTGGATAATGTTGGGGCCCCGCGGAGTATCAGCGCCGAAGGCCGCATTGATATAGGTGAACTCAGCAGTCTGGTCCTGGTTAACATTGGCGAGCTGCGTGCCTTGGTTGCCCACGTCAATCAGGCCCGCTCCGTCGAGCGTCATCTGCATCGAGCCATACGGCTGAGTGCCGCTGGCAGAGAACTGCCCAATCGGTCCGCTGTTGGTCTGTGTGGTCTGGCTGTTGAATTCACTCTGGCCGAGGCCAGTGTTCATGGCCAGTCCGGGCATGAACTTCACCAACTCTGCTGCATCGCGTCCCTGAATAGAGAGATTCTCGACGAGCGTGCTGTTGATGGTTGTTGTGCTTGCGCCGTTATCCAGAGGAATGACCGCCGCTTGCGAGGAGACGACCTGAACGCTTGTCAAGGACGATCCGATGCGCATCGTGATATTCGGCAGAGCGTGATCTTCACCCAGATGCAAGGTAATGTCCGTCCCCACCCATGTCTCGAATCCGTTGGCGGTGATGGTGACGCGGTAAGTTGCTGGAGGCACCGCAGCGAAGGAGAAAAAGCCGCTGTTATTGGTTACAGTGACGCGCCTGTCACGAGTGGTCGAGTTTTCCAGCACGACATTGGCGCCGGAAATCACCGCGCCACTGGCATCAACGGCGGTTCCGTTGATCGTGCCGCTGGCCGCCTGGCTGAGCGCTGGCTGCTCCGATAGCAGCATGGATGCCACGGCGACTGCGCACAATGATATCGTTATCAAATGTGTTACTGAAGCTTGTAAAATGCTGCGCAGGCAGCGTCGGAAATGCATTTGCGAACCTCCGGTCTCCAGTAAAAGTTGTGGTGAGTCTGTAACTCGAATTTCCTTTGATTTGTGAATCGGATATCGGATCACACGTGCCCATCTCCGCGCAAGGAGCCGGGGCCGCTCTCAAAGAATCAGAGGGCAGCTATCTGCGTACCGATATCGATATCAGCAGTTTTATATGGGATCAAAAAAACAATTGTCAAGGTAGAAAATTTAAAAACGCCTAACTCAAGCGTTTTAGCTGAATTTACAAGTCGATATGTGATTGTAGCTCAGCGTTTGTCTTTCAGTTACGCGCGATAAACAGTGCGCCCCTCACTGATCGTTGTGGTGACGCTGCCGAGCATGGTCCATCCATCGAATGGCGTATTCTTCGACTTCGATTTCGACGCTGAGGCATGAAATGTCCACTGCTTTTTCGGGTCAAAAACCACCACGTCCGCAAACGAGCCGGCAGCGAGGCTGCCACGGCCCTTAAGATTCAATACCGCTGCAGGCTGAGTGCTTAGCAGCGAGATAATGCGACTCAAAGGCAGCTTGTGCTTGCCGTGTAGGACCGCCATCGTCAGTCCGAGTGCAGTTTCAAGGCCCGTAATGCCATTCGGCGCACGCTCGAATTCCTGCTCCTTCTCGTGCGCGGCATGGGGCGCGTGATCGGTAGCAATGGAGTCCACTGCTCCTTCGATAATCCCTTCCAGCATGGCGTTCCGGTCCGCATCCGAACGCAGCGGCGGATTCATCTTCGCATTCGTGTCGTATTCAGCGACTGCATCCTCGTTGAGCACAAAATGGTGCGGCGCGACTTCGCAGGTCACATGCAGGCCGTTGCGTCGGGCGCGCTTTACTGCTTCAAGTGCCTTTACCGTGGACAGATGCGCGACGTGCAGATGCGGGCGGGTGTCCTTCATCTCCGCAAGCAGACGAATATCCCGTTCCACCAGGTTCGATTCAGCCTCTACCGGCATGCCGCGTAAGCCAAGCCGAAACGCGAGTGCCCCCGCATTCATCGAGCAGCCTCCGGTCATGCGCGTATCTTCCGCATGCTGGATAACCGGCAGACCAACGCGAGCCGCAGCAGCCAGCACTTGGCGCATGATGGAATCACCGAGGATCGGCTTGCCGTCGTCAGTCACGGCCACAGCCCCCGCCCCTTTGAGCGCTCCATACTCGGTCAGCGCCTCCCCCATGCTTCCGCGTGTTGCGGCGGCGATAGGAAAGACACGAATCTGCGCGTTGCGTTCGGAAGACTGCATCCAGCGTGTCGTATCAGGCGAGTCATTCACCGGGACCGTGTTGGGCATGGCGCAGACTGCGGTGAAACCACCTGCAGCGGCGGCCGCTGTGCCAGACGCGATCGTTTCTTTATAGCCCTGCCCTGGCTCGCGCAGGTGTACGTGAATATCCACCAGACCCGGAGCAACAACGAGGCCCTTGGCGTCGAGAATTTCAGCCGCCTCCTGTTTCGCAAGGGCATTGAGCTTGCCCGGCGCGTCAATCGTTGAAACGCGGCCATCCTTGAGCAGCACATCACGATCAGCATCGACGCCCGACGACGGATCGATGACGCGCCCTCCGCGAATGAGAATCGGCTTCACTTGCGTTTTCCTTTCGAAGCTGCGTGGCTCGAGGTCTTCGGTGTGAGGGCGCGCACGAGCAAAGCCATGCGAATCGCCACACCGTGCCGCACCTGTTCGGCGATGGCCGACTGCGGCCCATCGGCCACTTCGCTAGTGACTTCAAGTCCGCGGATGATGGGGCCAGGATGCAGGATCAATGCGTTGGGAGCATGCGCGGCAATCCGGTCCGCATTCGCTT
>Ga0126381_100006786_pt1 | contig 12701 bp, 9 predicted proteins | sample PanSoiMetPlot_28_FD_96465 | JGI IMG/M metagenome (GOLD analysis project Ga0126381, IMG submission 96465) | Tropical forest soil microbial communities from Panama - MetaG Plot_28 | ecosystem: Environmental > Terrestrial > Soil > Tropical forest > Bulk soil | place: Panama | collected 2016-02-17
GTCGGCTCTCTCCGACCACCACGCAGATTTTGGAAGTCCCAATCTCGAGACCGACCATCAAATTATTGTTCGCCATTCTTTTACTCGGCTTTCTTTTGTTGGTTACGAATTGCTTTTGGAGGGGACGCCGCAGCACGCGCTCTGGGTGCTGAGGCTCCATTTTGTTGTATGCCGGAATCCTGGTGATTTCGGTTTTCCGGCATGTGCACCGGGATTGCTTTCATGATCCGCGGCTCGACAGCGGGCTCCAGTGTATCGTTGATTACATCGGTTGCCGGACTGGTAAACGTCACGGGAATGTTGCGTTGTGCGACCAGGTTCAAAGTTCCCAGCTCCTGTTTGGTGTTATCACAGTAATCAAGGAACACTTGCAGCCGCCGCAGTTGCTCTTCGAGATCATTCAAACCAAACATGACGCGACTGCGATTCTTGTCGGTGACCAGGAGGCAATAATTTTTCGAGATATCGATTTCCCGAATCTGAAAGCGCGTTTGCAAAAAGCTGCTCTCGGTGAGACGCAACAACTCGAGCGCTGTCTTTGCTTCGGGCGATTCGAGAGTTTTTCCCGCTTCCAGCGATTCGCTCGAGCATCCCAGGATCAGGGGCAGTCCCAGGTATTCGGGGAGCAATTTTTTTTGTTTCATCAAAACACCCCGCGCGCCTACTAAGAAAGCACTATCGGATGCAAATGGATCAGTGATTTCCGTCTCGTTTGTGATCCAGGCGACTGGTTTTCGTTCCACAATGTGAATGTCGATTTCGCTGGGTAATTTTCGCACGACCTCAACTTCGTCGGCCTGGGGTAGCTGCTGTATGCGATCGCGCACCCTTGACAGGTTCACGCTGAAAATGTTTCCGCCCTCGTGCAGATCGGCTGCCTTTAGCACCTGCTCACGCTGGAGAGTGCCGTCGGTCTGCAATTCGATGGTTTGAACGTGGTAATCTGGATTTTCGAAGAAAAGGCGTTTTGCGGCTTCTCGTGCACCCACGTAACCAGCTGCGCACAAAATTACGAACAGAGCCATCTTCCACACCATACCCATTGCGCTCCGAATGCGATTCTGGGTCGCTCGACGGGAACGAACTTTCACATCGAGCAGATGTTGCTGCCGACGTTGCCGCACATTGGATAGTCGCCGATTGGGCGTTCGGGAAGTCCTTTGGCGAAAACTCATCGTTTATCTTCCGTTCTGGCCGGCGCCTGGCCTTCGTGTCGTTGACGAACTTGCGAAAGCGCAATGATCCGCACGCAAAGATCAGGGTAAGCGATACCCGCTGCCGCTGCCGCCTCTGGTAACAGGCTAGCTTCGGTCATGCCGGGAATGGTGTTGACCTCCAAAACGGTCGCCGGTTCGTTGTCGGGCAGAATTACGTCCACCCGCCCATAAACCTGCAGAACGGCTGCCCGAAACGCGCGAAGCGCGAGTTGCTGGATCTCGTTTGTTTTTTCCGCGTCGATGTTCGCTGGGCAGACATGCTTCGCTCCGCCGCCCGCCTGCGGATTGAGAAACGGGTACTTATTGTTGAAATCGTAAAAGCCGCCCTTGGGAATTATTTCAATAATGGGCAAAGCTTGGTCACCGAGGATACCTATCGTTAATTCCCTGCCAGATACAAATTTTTCTATCAGCAATTCGCGATCATATTTTGATGCTTCGGCGATGGCGGCCTCGAGCTCGTTTTGGTTCTTCACGATCATGATGCCTACTGTTGAGCCCTCTCTTGCCGGTTTGACCACGATCGGCACTGGAATCGTCGGTTTTTGTCCGGCGTGAATCACTTCCCACGGCGGCGTCGGTACTCCGTGTTCCCGAAATTTTTCCTTGGTGCGAATTTTGTCCCATGCAATCTCGCTCGCGCTGGCGTCATCGCCGGTATATGCGATCCCGCGGCGTTCCAGAATTTTCTGAATCTGGCCATCTTCGCCAAAGGTCCCGTGGATTGCGATGAACGCGAGATCGACAGCGTCCGGCAGTTTGAAATTTTCATCGCGCACATCAATTTCCGCCACTTCGGCACCTAAGGACCGAAGCGCTTTCGCCACGCCTCGGCCGGTCGCAAACGAAACCTCTCGCTCCGATCCTGGCCCTCCCATGAGCACAGCAATTTTCTTTGGTAATCCCTCGGGTGTTGTCATTCCAGTTCTCCCACGATTTCCACTTCGGTCTCCAACTCAATTCCGCGCTTTTTCCGAGCGACATTCTTGATGTCATCAATCAGCTGCAGCACCTCGGCTGCCGTTGCGTCGCCATCGTTTACGATAAAGTTGCCGTGTACGCGCGAGACGCGCGCATTTCCGATTCGCGAGTTCTTCAGCCCTAGTTCATCCACCAATTTGCCGGCTGGAATGGTGGCGGGATTTTTGAAAATGCAGCCCGCGCTTTTGGCGGCCGGTTGTGTGGTGCGTCGTTTCTCCTGCGATTCGCGCAAACGTGCATCGATTTCTGTGCGCTCGGCCGGTTGGCCTCTGAATGTCGCGGAAATAGCAAAGTTTTTTTCGAGCAGTGGAAACCGTCGATAAAAAACTTCCAGCTCATCGCGATTCTTCGCGTGCGCATTTCCCTCGGAGTCCAGATAACGAATACGCGAAACGTTTTCGAAAGTTTGCGCGCCCATCGCACCGGCATTCATGCGCAATCCGCCCCCGACTGTGCCTGGAATTCCTTCCATCCATTCGAACCCTCCAAGATTTGCCGCTCGCGCCGCGTAAGCGACCTGCCTCAGCTTTACGCCCGCGCCTGCAGTGATTTCGCACCCGTCGACGTCAATTTTCTCGAAATCGCCGCCGTGTGGATGAACGACTACGCCGCGGATGCCGCCGTCTCGCACGAGAAGATTCGAGCCTCGTCCGATAACGAACAGAGGCAGATGTTCGTCGCGGCAAAAACGAATCAGCTCCGCGAAGGTCTGTTCCGTGCGCGGCTCGACCCAAAACTGCCCGGGACCGCCAACCCGCAGAGTTGTATGGTTCGAGAGCGGCTCGTAAAGGCGGATCTCACCTTGTTCGCCGACAATTGCTTTTAGTTTTTCGGCGATTACGAGATCTGCGGCGAGGATCTCCAGTTGTTCGTGGATGTTGCCGGCCCCGAGACTTAGAACAAGATCGCCGGCCTCCAGCATGTTCCCCACATCCCGATGGACCGATTGCAGAAGTGCCTGATAAGTGACGCTGCGATGCCCATGTTGCACGATTTCGTCGACAATAGTCCGACCTGTGATCCCGGGAATTGGGGGCTCGCTGGCAGGATATACATCCGTGATCATAACCCGGTCGGCATCGTCAAAGGCGCTGCCAAATTCGCGGCAGAGCGCTTTCGTTCGTGAGAAACGATGCGGCTGAAACATTGTTACAAGGCGCCGGCGTCCGATCGATTTTGCTGTGCGAAGCGTTGCGCGAATTTCCGTCGGATGATGCGCATAATCGTCGACGAGTAGAAATCTTTCGCTCGCGTATTTGATTTCGAAGCGACGGCGCGCGTGTTCGAATTTCCGAAGTGACGCCGTGATCTTGTCGAATGGAATACAAAGCTCGGAAGCCAGTGCAATTACTCCGAGCGCATTATGCACGTTGTGTTCTCCAGGGACATTGAGAGTGGCTTGCCCCAGTTTCTCGCCGCGGCGAAAAACTAAAAAGGATGAACCAAAATTCCGCAGCTTGACCTCGGCTCCACGGTAAGCCGCCTGCTCGGAAAATCCGTAGGAGACTGCGCCTTTGCGCTTTTCGCACAGTCGCGCCGTGTTCGCATCATCAATGTTGTAGAGAACGCTTCCACTGGTTTGATGGATGAGTTGGGCGAACACTTTTTCGATAGCGGCAAGATCGGGATAAAAATCGAGGTGTTCTTCCTCGACGTTTAAAATGAGTGCGTGTTCGGGTTGAAAATAGCGCAACGTGCCGTCGCTTTCGTCACCCTCGGCAACGAAGTATTCGCCGCGCGCGTTCCAATACGCGTTCGTTCCGAGGATTGGAATTTCAGCGCCCACATAGTGCGATGGATGCAGTCCGCCTTCACGAAGCACGTGTGCCGTCATGGCAGAGGTGGTTGTTTTGCCATGCATTCCGGCGATCACAATGCCGCGCTTGGCCTGCATGATTGCAGCGACGGCTTCCGCACGGCGGAGTAGCGGTTTTCCGCAACTGCGCGCGGTTAGGAGAATTGGATTGTTGTCCTTAATCGCTGAGGAAAAAACAACGAGGTCTGCTGCGTTCGCATATTCGGCGAGATGCTGCTCATGGAAACGCAGACCGAGCCGTTGCAATCGCTCGGTCTCTGTCGTTGTAACTTTGTCCGAGCCGCTCACTGAATGTCCCAACTCAATGAGAAGCCCGGCAAGACCGCTCATACCGCTTCCCGCAACACCGACGAGGTGAATTCGATGCTGTTCGGACGTCAGAAATCGTGACAGATCTGGCAATTCCTTACGGCGCCGGACTTCTTTGCGCGGAGAATCAGCGCGGCCGGCCGTTGCTTCAGACCTGAGTTTCATGAGTTGTATATTTTTCGATCGTGTTCGCCACGCGCCCAGCTGCATCTTTCGGCGCAAGACGCGCACAATTCGCTGACATTTGCTGTAGCCGTTGCGGGTTTTCCATCACCTCGCGGATGTTGCGCGCGAGCAATTCACCGGAGAGATCCGACTGCTTCAGAAGAATTGCGGCATCAGCGTGAGCGTAGATTTCTGCATTGCGCGTTTGGTGATCATCCGCGGCGTATGGAAATGGAATCAGGATGCCGGGTAACGAAAAGGCGGCGAATTCAGCCAGGCTGGCCGCGCCAGCTCGCGCAACGACAAGATCAGCGGCACTGTACACTTCTTCCATCTGATGATAAAACGCACCGATGTACGCAGGGACATTTTCCCGGCGATAGTTGTCTGCAACCAGGCGTTCGTCCCGCGTGCCGGAGAGATGGATCACCTGGAGCGGCACACCCTGCAAAAACGGCAGTGCTTTGATTAGTGCCTGATTAATTCCGCTCGCGCCCTGGCTGCCACCCATCACCAGCAGTGTCGGCAGGTCATCTTGCAATCCGAGTTTCCGCCGCGAATCTGCCCGATCCAGACGCACCAGTTCGGTGCGAACTGGTGTGCCGGTGATTTCGGTGCGCGTTTTTGGAAAAAACGGCGCGCATTCCTTAAAACCCAGCATAACGGCATTCACCGCTCGCGCGGTCCATCGGTTTGCTTTACCGGGCACGGCGTTTGATTCGTGAATGAACGTGGCTATGCCGCGGAATCGGCCGGCCAACAGTGGCGCCGTCGAAGTGAACCCGCCCATGCCCAGAACAGCGTGCGGCTTGAACTTGCGATAGATAGACCGGCAACGCGATAGACTTTCAACAAACCGGCGAGTGAATCCAAAAAGCGCCGGTGAAAATGGCGAAGGCAACCCTACAGTGGGCAATTTTTCGACTTGGAAGTTCGTCCGTCCCGAAAGCGCCACTGCGTCGATGTCCTTTTCGGAAACCAACAGCATCACCTGGTGTCCGCGATCTTGCAGCACTTCCGCCACAGCAATGCCCGGGAAAAGATGTCCACCGGTTCCTCCGCATGCGATTACAGCGTTCATGTTGGGTTGATCAGAGTTACGGGTTAATCAAATTCGTGGCGTGACTTTGGCGTTCATCGTGGCGCGTTTCACCGGCGTGGGCTCGAGGATGCCCTGGCGATAAATGTTCACCAACACGCCAATACCAAACATACATGCGACAAGGTTCGAACCTCCATAGCTGATAAATGGCAGCGGAAGCCCCTTGTTAGGTAGAAGCGATGTTGTCACGCCGATGTTGACCGCTGCCTGCAGAGCGAGGAGCGAAACAATCCCGCAGCCGAGCAGCAGTCCAAAACGATCACGAGCGTGCAGCGCAATCATGACGCCGCAAACAATTATCACAACGAACAAAAAAACCACCAGAAGACTGAACCGCAGGCCAAGTTCTTCGCCAATGATTGGAAAGATAAAATCGGTGTGCGCGTACGGCAGATACAACATCTTCTGGCGACCATTGCCCAACCCGAGGCCGTCCATCCCGCCGCTACCCCAGGCGATCAACGCCTGCATCTGCTGCAATCCAGCGTCGTCCTTGTAGTTTTGCGGATGAAGAAAAGCGGAAAGCCGCCCCATGCGCTCCGAGATTTGCGTCGCAACGAGGATTAGTCCACTCAATGCGACGAATGCAAGGCCGCCGAGCCATAGCGGATTGGTGCCTGCAATAAACATGATAACGAATGTCGTTGCTGCGATCAAAGCCGTGGTCCCGAGATCGACTTCTCCCAGCACAAGCGCAGCGGGCAGGCCGATGATAACGAGTGGAATAATGAATCCCGAAAAGACGTTGCCATCCGGTTTTTCACCTCGCGCAAACCAGGCAGCAAGAAAGAAAATCGTTACGATTTTTGCAAGTTCCGATGGTTGAAAGGTGATTGGGCCGTAGCCGATCCAGCGGCGCGACCCGTTGATGCGCATACCGATGTGGGGGATGTAGCAGAGCGCCAGCACACCCAGCGCCACCGCGAACCAAAGCCACCATGTTTTGTGCCAGAATTGATAGTTCACGAGCGCTGCAAAAATGCACCCCACAAGTCCAATCCCAATCCAAATCGCCTGCCGTTTAATGAAAAAATAAACGTCTCCATGGCTGTCGCGGGCGTATGCACTTGTGCTGAAGAGCATTACGATGCCAATCACGAGCAGTCCCAGCACTGCTAAAAAAAGTATGTAGGCGCTTTTACGACGCATGGGGTGTTAAGGCATGAAAGCGACGCGAGAAGGCGTGCGCACTCCAAAAGCTTGCTCGAAACGAAGCACGCGTGTCCGTAGATTTTTCGGGAAGCGCTTTAGGAATGCGATGGGTCTTCGCATCACTTTTCTCAGTACTGACTTCATCCTTTTTTTTCTTTTTATCCGCCGCTTTAGCGCTCGTTGTCTTAGGCTTTGCTGCCTCAGGAACTAAAAGTTTTTGCCCGATCTGCAATTTGCGTGGGTCGTCAATGTGATTGAGTGCGATCAAATCGCTGTAAGAGACTTTCAATCTCTTTGCGATCCCGACTGGATTATCGCCCTTCTTCACAACGTAAGTCTTTCCTGAAGACGAAACCGTCTTCGCCTGTTCATCTTTCGCAGGCGAATGAGAAACCTTCGCTTCATGTTGGCGATCGCTTTCCTGTTGGGCCTTTGCTATTGGGACCTTGTCAGTACTCGCGTCATTGGCTGGTTGTGCCGTGTCAGCGGGTTTGTTTTCCGTTTGGGTCGATGTCGGAGGCACGAGTGCACGCTCACGCGTCTTAATGGCGTTGAACGCGATGATTCCGGACACGGCAACGACGTGCAGAAGCAAAACGATCAGCAATGCCCGCGACAACTTCATGTTTGGCTCTGGAATGCTTTCGAAGTCCACTCCTGTGGATGCCGCCGACGCGCGACGCGCCGTCGCTGCCGTCAACTTCTTCGCGTTGAAGAGTCGCGGGATTTTAAGCCGTTTCATTGTGGGAGCGTTTGCACCAGTTTGCGAAATTGATCACCGCGATCGACGTAACTTTTGAACATGTCGAAGGATGATGTGCCCGGAGAGAACAAGACAACGTCGCCTGCGCTGGCGAGACTGCGGGCCCGTTCGACTGCGTCGGGGAGCGAAACTGCGATTTCGGATTTGACCGCGCCATCCCACGAGCGGCTGATGCTCTCAGCCATTTCGCCGATCAGAACCGCCGATTTAACTTTATCTTTCACCAGAGAACGCAACAGATCGAACGTGAATCCCTTGTCTTTGCCGCCGGCAATGAGCACTACCGGTTTGGTCTGTGAGACCAAGGCTTTCTCGACCGCGTCCAGGTTCGTTGCCTTAGAGTCATTCACGTATTCGATGCCATCGAGTTCGCGTACAAATTCGCATCGATGTGGGCGCGGCTCGTAGCCGCTGATCGCCGGCACCATCTGCGTGAACGATAATCCTCGGGCAACGCCGACAGCGAGCGTGGCCATGACGTTCTCAATATTGTGTAGTCCGCGCAGTTTCGTGTCAGCCAGGCGCAGGACCGGCTGATTTTCATAAACAATTGCGCCGTCAGACACCCGGAAATCGGCGCGATTGGAATAAGCGCTGAAAGTAATGCGGTGTGGTCGAATTGTCGGGAGCGTTTCCGCAGCATTGACGACGGCGACATCCTGCTCTGTTTGATTTTCGAAAATGCGTAGCTTAGCCGCGCGATATTCGGCTACAGAGCGATAACGATCCAAATGGTCGGGAGCGAAGTTGAGCCAGAGGCTGATCGAGGGACGGAATGTACGAATCTCTTCCAGTTGAAACGAGCTCACTTCAATCGTCAGCACGTCCAACGGCTGCTTTTCCCGCGCGACCTCTGAAAGCGGTTTGCCGATGTTGCCGCAAGCGATTGTTCGCTGACCGCTGGCGTTCAGCATTTGGGCCAGCAATTCTGTGGTCGTGGTTTTGCCGTTTGTACCCGTCACGGCGATGACTGGCATTTCGCAGGAGCGCCAACCCAGCTCCAGCTCACTGATTGTATCAATTCCGCGCGATGAAAAATTACGTGCCAACTGAGAAACCGGATCGATGCCCGGACTTAAAACCATCCAATCGTACGCGGATGAATTCTGGTTGGCGTCAGATCCACAAACGACATGCACGCCGTGTGCCCGCATATTATCCAGCGTGGATCTCAGTAAATTATTTTCGTCGGCGCTGTCGAGCACTGTCACCTGTGCTCCCTCAGACGCGAGTAGCAATGCCGCGGCGCTCCCGCTTAGACCTGCTCCAAGCACGGCCACGTTTTGATTTTTGTAGCGTCCGTTGTTCATCGCAGTTTCAGCGTGGCCAGTCCCAGTAGGGCGAAGATGATCGAAAGAATCCAAAAGCGAACGATCACGGTCGTTTCCTTCCAACCAGTTAACTCGAAGTGATGATGAAGCGGGGACATGACGAAAAACCGCTTGCCGGTCAGTTTGAAGCTCAACACCTGCAAGATCACTGAGACGGCTTCGATTACGAAAACGCCACCCACTACGACCAGCAGCAGCTCTTGTTTACAACAGATCGCGACAACACCGAGCATGCCGCCGATCGCTAGGGATCCGGTGTCGCCCATGAAAACCTTGGCCGGATAACAGTTGAACCAGAGAAAGCCCAAGCCTGCGCCGATAAGCGCCGCGCACACTACGGTTAGTTCGCCGGCAAACGGATAGAACGGCACTTGCAAGTATTCGGCGACGCGGAAATTGCCGGCCGCGTAACAGAGTAAGGCGTATGCAAACGCCACGGTGATTGTGCATCCGATTGCCAAACCATCAAGCCCGTCAGTGAGATTCACCGCGTTGGAAGTGCCGACGATGACCAGCACAAAAAAGAAGAATGTGAACCAGCTCATGTTCGCAATCACCGGCGCTTTTATGAAAGGCACATAGAGCGTACGCGCCTGCACTTCTATCAAGGGATCGGTGAGAAACAGGCCAGTGATGACCGCCGCCAAGATGATTTGGAAAAGAAGTTTAACGCGGCCGTGAATGCCTTCGGATTTCTTCTTTGTAACTTTGAGATAATCGTCGGCGAAGCCGAGCCCGCCGAGGTAAACCATGCTGAAGAGCGCGAGCCAGACGAACTTGTTGTCGAGACGCGTCCAGAGGATGCTTGAAACAACCACGGCGCCAATCACCAGCACGCCGCCCATGGTCGGTGTGCCTTGCTTCCCTCCCTGTAGCTCGGCCAGGCGGTGGACTTCCGATGCTCCTCGAATCGGTTGTTCGGCTTTTAGTGCCCGCAGCTTTTCGATAACAAAATTTCCAAAAATCAGCGTGGTCAGAAATGCAGTCACCGCTGCGGCAATGGCCCGGAAGGTTACGTAGAGAAAAACGTTAAACCCGATGAACTGCCCACTCAGGTGATGGAGGTAGTACATCATGGCGAAGTCACGAATGCCGAATTTTGATTACCGAATTTCTCGATTACTTCCTCCGTGCGCGCGGCGCGGCTGCCTTTGATCAGAACGAGATCTCCCGGCTCGGCAATTTTGCCTAACAACCTGGCAGCTTCAGTGGTCGATCGTGTTGACGAAACTTTGTCCAAACCGGCGGTGCGCGCGCCCTCCGCAATCAGTTTTGCGGCGTCGCCAATCGTGATCAGTTGATTTACCCCGAGCGTCGCAGCTGTCTCACCAACCTCGCGGTGTCCGCGCTCCGACTGAGTACCTAATTCGCGCATCTCGCCGAGGACCGCGATGCGTTTCCCCTCGGTGTCGAGCTCGACCAAAGTTCGCAACGCCGCTTTCATCGAGTCGGGGTTGGCATTGTAGCTGTCGTCCAGAAAATGCACGCCGCCGATCTCTTTGATTTGCAAGCGCGCTTTCGTGAGCGGCGCCGCGGCGAGGCCCGCGGCGCATTCTTCTATGGACAGTCCAAATGCGCGCCCGGCGGCGACGGCCAGCAATGCATTCTGCACCATGTGCGAGCCCGCAACGGGAAGTTGCGCACGGCAACGATGCGCGCCCTCGACAATTGTGAATTCTGAGCCGTCGGCACTCTGGCGAATTTCGATAGCCCGTACAGCTCCACCTGTCGTTCCAGCGAAGATAATTTTCGCGCCGGTGCGCGCAGCCATTCCTTCACTGAAAGGATCATCGGCATTGAGAATCACTGTTCCTTGAGGCTCGATTGCTTCGGCCAATGCTCCCTTTTCCGCCGCGATCGCTTCGCGGGAGCCCATGAACTCGATGTGTGCCACGCCGATGTTCGTGATGATGGCTGCATCCGGCGCGGCGATCTTCGAGAGCACGGCGATTTCGCCGGGATGATTCATTCCGATCTCCCAGACGGCAACTTCATCCTCCGAAGTCGCTTCCAGAATTGTGCGCGGCAGGCCTACGTGATTATTGAAATTTCCTTCAGTCTTGGTCACCCGAAACTTTCGCGCCAACACCGACGCGGCAAAATCCTTCGTACTCGTTTTGCCATTGCTTCCAGTGATCGCGAGGACTTTCAGCGCGAGTGATCGCCGGTAATTGGCCGCCAGCGCCTGGTAGGCTTGCAGCGTATCGGGCGTACGGAGAAGTGCGAAATTATCCGGAACATAGCCCGCCCAGTTGAGATCAACGAGCGCGCCCGTCGCGCCGGCTTTTGTGGCGGATTCGACAAAATCATGGCCTTCAAATTTCTCGCCGCGCAGTGCGACGAACAATTCACCCGGTTTAATTGTCCGGGAGTCAGTGCTGACTTTGTTGATTACGGCAGTCCCACTACCGGACGACAGCGACGCTCCGGCGAACTGTGCGATTTGAGAAAGCGTCACCGAATTCATAACTAAAGCTCAACGGGATGATCCTCAATCGCCCGTCGGGCGACCTGGATGTCATTAAATGGGATGGTGTAATCGGCGAACTCCTGATAATTTTCGTGCCCTTTGCCTGCGACCAACACAATGTCGCGTGGACGGGCCAGCGCAACGGCGCGATTGATTGCCTCGGTGCGATCGACAATTTTTTCGTAATGATTGGAGCGAAAGCCTTTCTCGGTTTCGGCGATGATGGCGCTCGGTTCTTCCTTGCGGGGATTATCGGAAGTGATGATGGAATAATCGGCGAGGCGGTCCGCTATCTCCGCCATTAAGGGGCGTTTTTGCCGGTCTCGATCACCGCCGCACCCAAAAACCGCAATCAACCTGTTCGGCTGGAGTTCGCGCAGAGTCTTCAGAACGTTGGCGAGCGCGTCGGGAGTGTGTGCGTAATCAACGAACACTTGAAACTGTCGCTTCGCAGGAACCAGTTCCAAGCGTCCCGGAACTTGCGGCGCTTTCCCAAGATTCAGGACCGCGCTTCGGAGATTAATTCCCAATACCTCCGCTGCGGCGAGCGCAGCGATTGAATTCGTGACATTGAAGCGGCCAATTAGAGGAAGACGAACGAGGTAACTCTTACCGCGCGCATCAAGTTGGTACGATGTTCCGGTGAATTCGCCGCGGTAGTTCGACGCGCGGAAATCTGTGCGCAACCCCATCCCGTAGGTAATAACGGCCACGCTTTTATCCAGTTTGTCGACCAGTTGTTGTCCGTAGCGGTCGTCGACATTCACAATCGCCACCGGTTTAGTCTTTTGCGTTTGGTGGGCTAGTCCGGTGAAGAGCTTCGCCTTGGCTTTAAAGTAATTTTCCATCGTGCCGTGAAAATCGAGATGGTCCTGAGTCAGATTTGTGAACACGGCGGCATTCCATTCGATCCCGCGTGTGCGTTCCTGTGCCAGCGCGTGCGAAGAGACTTCCATTGCCGCCGCTTTGCAACCTGAATTGGCGATCTGCGCCAGAAGCTCTTGTAAATCGAGCGACTCAGGTGTGGTGCGGATCGCCGGCAAAATCCTCTCGCCGATCTCGTATCGAACGGTACCGATTAATCCGCAGCGTGATCCGGCGTTTTCGCAAATGTGTTTAATGAGAAACGTCGTCGTGGTCTTACCATTTGTGCCTGTGACCGCGGCGAGCTTTAATTTGCGTGCCGGGTTCCCATAAAAAGCTGCTGAAAAATCCGCGAGCGCGGTGCGGGTGTTTTCGACCAGCAGACGAGTAACGCGTGGATCTTTTTGCTCGCGCTCGGCGACGATCACCGACGCCCCTTTGTCGATGGCGTGACCGATGAATTGGTGCCCATCGGTTTTCTCACCCCGCAACGCCACGAACATGGTGTGCCTTTGTACTCGCCGCGAGTCA
>Ga0126381_100006788_pt1 | contig 12698 bp, 9 predicted proteins | sample PanSoiMetPlot_28_FD_96465 | JGI IMG/M metagenome (GOLD analysis project Ga0126381, IMG submission 96465) | Tropical forest soil microbial communities from Panama - MetaG Plot_28 | ecosystem: Environmental > Terrestrial > Soil > Tropical forest > Bulk soil | place: Panama | collected 2016-02-17
AGCTCGAGCAGGCCGAAGACCAGCCCGGCGATCGGCGCGGTGCCGTACGTGGTCAGCAGGCTCAGCTGGTTGGCCTGCTCCAGCCGGTCGGGCGGCACCAGGTTGGGCACCGTGGCGTCCTTGGCCGGCGTCCAGAACAGCGACGCGCAGGACGCCAGGAACTGCACGATATATAGCCAGGTCAGCTCGTTGACCAGGTGCAGTCCGAGGTTCAGCGGGATGGACAGGTACAGCACCGCCCGTACCACGTCGCCGACGATCATGGTCATGCGCCGGTCGAACCGGTCGGCGACCGCCCCGGCCAGCGGGCCGAGGATCAGCGCGGGCAGCAGCGAGGTAAGCCAGACGCCGCCGACGGCCGACATCTGCGCGGCCTGGCCGCGGCCGGCCAGCGTGGCGGCCAGCGCGGTGAGCGCGAGCAGGCTCAGCCAGTCCCCCAGGCTGGACAGGGACAGCGCGATCCACAGCCTCCGGAAGGGCCTGATGGACAGCACGCCGCTCCGGCCGCTGCGCAGGGGGGATGCAAAGTTCACGGCGTTAGGGTATCGGCAGATCCTTTTGCTGCCGGGCCCATCACCCCTTCTTGGCGCTAGCTCCAGTCGACTTGGATCCTGAACGTGACGACCCCGCCCCGGACCGGGCCGCGGAACCGCCGGACTTAGCCCGTGACCGGCCCGTCTGCCGCTTCGGCGCCGGCCCGGCGGCGCGCCGCTCGGCCAGCAGCTCGACCGCCCGCTGCAGCGTGACCGACTCGGCCGTGTCGCCCTTCCGCAGCGACGCGTTCGTCTCGCCGTCGGTGACGTAGGGGCCGAACCGGCCGTCCCGGAGCACGATCGGCTTGGCGCTGGCCGGGTCGTCGCCGAGCTCGCGCAGCGGCGCGGCCGCCGTGCGCGCCGCCCGCCCGCGGGGCTTGGGCTGCGCGAACAGCTCTCGGGCCTGGTCCAGGGTGATCGTGAACATCTGCTCTTCGTTTTCCAGCGACCGGCTGTCCGTGCCCCTCTTGACATAGGGCCCATAACGGCCGTTCTGCACCGTCACTGGATCGCCGTCGATCTCGCCCAGGGTCCGCGGCAGGGTCAGCAGCCGCAGCGCGTCGTCCAGCGTCACGCTGTCCAGGTCCATGGACTTCAGCAACGAGGAGGTGCGGGGCTTGGCCGAGGCGGGCGCGTCCTCGCCCAGCTGCTCGGTTACGTACGGGCCGAACCGGCCCGCCTTGGCCACGATCGTCCGGCCGGTGTCCGGGTCGGTGCCGAGGATCTTGTCGCCGTTCGGGCGCGACAGCAGCTCGGCGGCGAACTCCGGGGTCAGCTCGTCCGGCGCGGTGCCCTCGGGGATGTTGGCCCGCTGGCCGTCGCGCTCCAGGTACGGGCCGTACCGGCCGACCCGGACCACGATGTCGGTGCCGGGCAGCGGGAACGAGCTGACGGCCCGGGCGTCGATGTCGCTCAGGTCGCTGACCAGCTCCTTGAGCCCTTCCTCGCCCTCGGCGCCGAAGTAGAACCGGCGCAGCCACGGGACCCGCGCCGCCTCCCCCCGGGCGATCTCGTCGAGCGCCTCTTCCATCTGCGCGGTGAAGTCGTAGTCGATCAGGTGCGCGAAGTGCTGCTCCAGCAGCGTGACCACGGCGAAGGCGACGAACGAGGGGATGAGCGCGGTGCCCTTCTTGAACACGTAACCGCGGTCCAGGATGGTCCCGATGATCGAGGCGTAGGTGGAGGGCCGGCCGATAGCCCGGTCCTCCAGCTCCTTGATCAGCGAGGCCTCGGTGTAGCGGGACGGCGGGCGGGTGGCGTGCTCGGCCGGGGCGAGGCTCTCGGTGACCAGCGGCTCGGACTCGGCGAGCGGCGGCAGGCGGCGCTGGTTGTCGTCCAGCTCGGCGTTGGGGTCGTCCGAGCCTTCCACGTAGGCCTTCATGAACCCGTAGAAGCTGATGATCTTGCCGGTCGCGCCGAACTCGGCGTCCTCGCCCGTGGCAGACCGCCCGGCCACCCGGACCGTGACCGACTCGCCGGTGGCATCCTTCATCTGCGAGGCCACCGTGCGCTTCCACACCAGGTCATATAGCCGCAGCTCGTCGCCGGTCAGCCCGGTCTGGGCCGGCGTCCGGAACCTGTCCCCGGCCGGCCGGATCGCCTCGTGCGCCTCCTGCGCGCTCTTCACCTTGCTGGTGTAGAGGCGGGGGGAGTCCGGCACGTACTCGGCGCCGTACAGCTCCCGGGCCTGGGCGCGGGCGGCGGTGATCGCGGTCTGCGACAGCGTGATCGAGTCGGTCCGCATGTAGGTGATGTAGCCGTTCTCATACAGCCGCTGCGCGACGCTCATCGCGTACTTGGCCGAGAAGCCGAGCTTGCGCGACGCCTCCTGCTGCAGCGTCGTGGTGCGGAACGGCGCGTACGGGGACCGCCGGTACGGCTTGCGCTCGACGGACCGGACCGAGAAGTCGGCGTCCGACAGCCGGTCCGCGAGCGCCGCCGCGGCCTCGCCGTCGAGGTGCAGCAGCGCGGCGCCATCCGGCCCGGCGCGCAGCTCCCCGGTCGGGCTGAAGTCGCGGCCCTGCGCCACCCGGCGCCCGTCCACCGACACGAGCGTGGCCGGGAACGACGCCACGTCGGCGTGCGCGGCCTGGTCGCGGCGGACCTTGGCGAACACCGCCTCCAGGTCCCAGTACCGGGCGGGGCGGAACGCGATCCGCTCCCGCTCCCGGTCCACCACGAGCCGGACCGCCACCGACTGCACCCGGCCCGCGGACAGCTGCGGCATGACCTTCTTCCACAGCACCGGCGAGACCTCGTAGCCGTAGAGCCGGTCCAGCACGCGGCGGGTCTGGTAGGCCTCCACCAGGCCGTCGTCCACCGCTCGCGGGTGGGCCACGGCCTGGGCGATGGCCTCCGGGGTGATCTCGTGGAACACCATCCGGCTGACCGGGATCTTCGGCTTGAGCTCCTCGACCAGGTGCCAGGCGATGGCCTCGCCCTCGCGGTCCTCATCAGTGGCCAGCAGCAGTTCGTCGGCGCCCTTGAGCAGCTGCTTGAGCTTGGAGACCTGCTGTCTCTTGTCCGGGTTGACGACGTAGAGCGGCTCGAAGTCGGCGTCCACGTTCACGCCGAGCCGCGCCCAGGGCTCCCCCCGGTACTTGGCCGGTATCTCCGCGGCCTTGTCAGGCATGTCGCGGATGTGGCCGATGCTGGACTCGACCACGTAGTCCTTGCCGAGGTATCCGGCGATCGTGCGTGCCTTGGCAGGCGACTCGACGATTACGAGCCGCCTGCCGCGGGCACCGCCGCCGGATGCCGCGCCATTGCCGGCCGCGCCGTTCTTGCCGTCGCTGACCTTCGCGCGGCTGGCGGCCGTCCTTGTCCTTGCTGCCACTTTCTCACCCTCACATCCCGCGGACCGGCGAGGTTACCGCGGACGCCTGGAGGCTACCGCAGCCGGCCCGCAGGCGGCCGACTCTACGGCCACTCTGCTTCCCCCGTCTCTATGCTGCAACTTGCCGCCGGGACCAGTGTGTTCCCGCAGCCGCGGTATTCCCGCCGGCTCGGCAGGTGTGCGCGGGCCGGACGGAACCACCGCGGCGATCACGCACGATGATCCTTCTTCATCCTCCCCTGCCCGTCCAAGTACCCTGAGCCGAAATGACGGAGACGAAGGTTCCCAGGGTGATGACGGAGTACTCCTATATGGTCCTGTACCTGCCGCGCGGTATGCCGAGGGACGCTGCGCGCCGGATACTGACCGACCATGCCGAGTACGGCCAGTGGGAGCTCGCGCGGATGCGGCTGAACGCGGACGGCAGCAGGAAGGCCACCTTGCGACGGCAGATCATCCGCCCGGCCCGCACCCCGCTACCACGGGTCCGTCCCTAGCCCGGGGCTAGCAAAGATCGATAAATCGGTCCAGGACCCGTGCGCCGAAGTGCAGCGCGTCGACCGGGACCCGCTCGTCCACGCCGTGGAACATGCCGGCGAAGTCGAGGTCGGCGGGCAGCCGCAGCGGGGAGAACCCGAAGCACCTGATGCCCAGGCGGCTGAATGACTTCGCGTCGGTCCCGCCGGACATGCAGTAGGGGACGACCTGCCCGTCCGGATCCTCGCCGAGCAGCGCGGTGGCCATGGCCGCGGCCAGCTCGCCGTCGAGGGTCGTCTCCACGGCGATGTCGTGCTGCACGAACTCGCGCCGCAGGCCCGGGCCGAGCAGCCCGTCGACCTCGGCGAGGAACTCCTCCTCGTGGCCGGGCAGGAACCTGCCGTCCACCTGGGCCGACGCCACCTGCGGGACGACGTTGACCTTGTAGCCTGCGGTGAGCATGGTGGGGTTGGCGGTGTTGGTGAGAGTCGCGCCGGCGATCCGGGAGATCGAGCCCACCTTGGCGAGAAGATCCTGGTAGTCGTCCTGACGCGGATCGATGCCGAGCGCCTCGGCGGCCGCCTCGAGGAAGGCCCGCACGGCCGGGGTGAGCCGGACCGGCCACTCGTGCCGCCCGATCCGGGCCACGGCCTCGGCCAGCTCGGTGACCGCGTTGTCGGGCTGCAGCATCGACCCGTGCCCGGCGGTCCCGCGCGCGGTGAGCCGCATCCAGGCCAGGCCCTTCTCCGCCGTCTGGATCAGGTAGAGGCGGCGGCCGCCGATCGTGACGCTGAACCCGCCGACCTCGCCGATCGCCTCGGTCACGCCCTCGAACAGCCCCGGGTGATGGTCTACCAGCCAGCGGGCGCCCCAGGTCCCGCCCGCCTCCTCGTCGGCCGGGAACGCCAGCACCACGTCGCGCGGCGGGCGGCGGCCCTCCCGCAGCCGCTGCCGGATCACCGCGAGCACCATCGCGTCCATGTCCTTCATGTCCACCGCGCCGCGGCCCCAGACGCACCCGTCCGAGGTCTCGCCGGAGAACGGGTGCACCCGCCAGTCGCCCGGGTCCGCGGGAACCACGTCGAGATGCCCGTGGATGAGCAGGGCGGGCCTGGCCCGGTCCTGGCCCTCGATCCTGGCCACGACGCTGGTGCGTTTCGGATGGGACTCGAGCACGATCGGCTCCAGGCCGACCGCGGCCAGCAGCTCTGCGACATGCTCAGCCGCCGCGCGCTCTCCTGGGCCGGAATGGTCCCCCGGGTTCGTGGTGTCGATCCTGATCAGGTCGCTGGCGATGACGGCGACCTCATCCTGCGCGGTGGGGCCGGCCGGGCCTGTCGGGTCGCTGGGCGATGCCTCGTGCGTCATGCCAACATCGTCGCACCATGGGCCGCGTGGCGCGCTCCCGTGCCCGCCCTTCTGCGCGGCGTCCCAGGTCGCCCCGGCCAAGCCCCGTCGCCGTAGCGGGACAGATTTGCTATCGTGATGCGGCCAGCCCGGCATCAGCCGTGGCGCGCACTCGTCCGGGTGGCGGAATTGGCAGACGCGCTAGCTTGAGGTGCTAGTGCCCCAAAAGGGCATGGGGGTTCAAGTCCCCCCTCGGACACAGTTGATCATGCTTTGACCAGGGCTTCTGCTATAGGCGACTGCGCCACGGCCGACGAAACCGCAGGTCACAGCCATGGGAGTTCAAATCGGTGTTGGCCGCGAGTGCATGGTCATGAACTGGGCTGGAACGCGCGGGTGCCGGGGACCGTCAAAGGGGCATGGGACATGGGCGCACGCCGGTGATCGTCGGCTGGATCGCGATCGTCCTGGCATTCGCTGTGCCAGCGCTGGCGGGGTGCGCCAGCAGCCGCGGACCGGAGGACATCAAGCGCACGACGAGTTCGCAGCTCACCGGCATCGCCGGGTTCCGATGGCGAATCGCCGAAGTCCAGCACGGCGCGGCGAGCGTCATTGTGCCGCGAACTCGCGGCGGGTATTTCGCCTTCAGCCCGCATGAAGACCTAGTCGCCGACGACACGGTGAACAACTACGCAGGACGCTTCGCACCGGCGGTCAACGGGTACCACGTCACCATCATGAGGGCCACCCTGATCGGCTATGCCGGTCACGACCCGGTCACGATCGCGCTCATCGCGGGCACGCGGGCGCTCACCCAAGCAGGCACCGCCGTCACCGTGAGGCTGACCGGCACCCGGCTCGATCTGTCCGCCGGCGACTACCGCATCACCGCTGCCCGGGCAGGGCCCGCCGGGCTGCCTTAGCCGGTCCCGTCACCGGTGGGCGCGCGTTCCTGACCGCAGCCCCGGCGCCGCCTGTCGGCCTGGCCGCCGTCATCACTGAGTCATCCCCGGGCATAGGGCTGCCGAATCTGGCGCGCTCGCGCCCGCGCCATGCCCGTCGGCTCCTATCACCCAACCGGTGATCAGCGTTCTTGGACCGCAGTTAGCCCGGTTTCACGCGAGTGTCGTTTCGGGGGACATGGCCCGATCGGGCCCGCAGCGGGCGCGGCGAGGCCTCTCGTTAGACGCATGCCAGTTACGGGTCTGGCCACCCGGGGGGATGGCCAGCGATGGGCGGCAAGCCGGGTCATCTCGGCGACGCTGTCCTGCGGCCCCTCGGACACGAACCGGTCGCCTATGGTCCGGCGACCTGATGCTTGGCTGATGAGTACGCGGCTCTCTACGGGATAGTAGGTCAGTCGCAAGCCGAGACGAGAGTAGATCTTGGCTTTCCGCGCCCGGTCGGCGTCGGCGAGGACTTTAACCACGTCTCCCATGGCGCAGATCATCATCGCCAGCTCGTCGCGGTCAAGTTGCGCGTGGAAGGGCCGCTGCGTCGCTGTCTTCATCGATTCGGCGTGGTGGCACGGCCACCCATCCAGGTGGCGGCCCGGCAAGCTCTCGCATTGGTGGGACGACAAGATCCACGAGAACCAGCTCCGTGACGCCAGGGTCAACGAGGCGCTTCGCGAGCAGGTTTGGACAGTCCTCCGAATTTGGGATTTCGAGATCGACAAGGAACTCGCCGGGTGCGTGGCGCGGGTGCAAGACGCTCTTAAACAGTCCAGGCGGATGCGATAGGCCTCAGTCGGCGGAAGCCTGGTCGCGCTGCACTGAGCTCGCGGGTGTCCAGGAGAGAGCGCAAGCCCTGGTCAGTGCAGCATTCGGTGGAGCAGCTTAGGGCCATAGGTGACGATCGCCCATACGGCCCCCAGGCTGGCGAACCACCGGCAGCGCCAGGCCGCGACGAGGACAACCATGACGTATGCCCGCCCGGCAGCTACCTCGGCGAAGGCATCCCACATGGTGCGCCCGGTCACCGGCGTGCCGCAGTGGTCCGGCACCCGCCGAGCCCCCGGCTTCCTTTTCCGCCGGGCGGCGGCCATCTCTAGGGAACCGCCTGTCTGGTGGCGCTGGCGCTGCGGCATCCTCAGCCGGGTGCGCGGCCCGGCGGCTGGCGGAGGTTGATGCGACAGCAATGAGGTGGCACGGTTCATCGGGCGAAGTCCACCGTGCCGCCGTTGAGATCGACGTTCGCGGTACGTCTGCCGGCCCCCATCCACGCAGATGCGTGCACGTGGCTGCCCGACCGCTCGTTCGCCCACCAGGGCCGGTGACGGCGGGCGGAAGCAGGCAGCGGGCCACCGATAATGCGCTCGATGTCCGCGAACGAAAGGTGAACCACCGGCTCGGAACGTCCGGTGAGGTACCTCCTGAGCGGGTCGTACCGTGAGGACCCCCTGGACATCCTCTCCTCACCATAGGCGCCGCGGTCGTCGCCTGCTGCGGTCGGATCAGGCTCCCAGTTGGGATCAGCTCTTGTGGGGCGGTACCGGCCCTCGAGCCAATTGATGAACCGCTCCGGGTGCTGGACGTAGGTGTTGATGGTGTTGCGGGTCTTTCCTGCAGCTCGCAGCTCCTCCTCGTAGCGGTCGAGTTCACTTCTCAGTTCTCGTGCGCTCCACCGGAGCTCGCTGGTCATTCCAAACATTAAATCAATCAATGTAGTACCTGTTAACGCCCCTTCAGTCAGGCTGAACTCGGGGCGAACCTAGGACTGGCCGGTAAGCAGGCTCCACGTCCAGGCGGGCGCTGTCGCCTGGTGGCGACCGTAGGCAGACATGAACGAGCCTCTGCCTTCGGCGCGGCGGCCTCCGATTAACAGGACCAGGTCAGCGCGGGCCGTGGTCCCGCGCAGCGCGGGTAACATGCGGTGGCTAGTTCACTCGGTTCACCCGCACGAGTCCCCGGGCTGGCCGCGTGCGGCGGTGGGAGCGGAATGGGAGCAGCGATCCGCCGCCGCCGCCCCTCAGGCGCAGTCAGACGCCGTGATCGTGGCCGTACCCAAACGCTCTGACGTGCAGCAACGTCATCAAGCAGCGGACTTGTTGGCCTGGGCACTCAGTTCGGGACGAAGAGGCCGCCGGTTCAAATCCGGCCATCCCGACCATTAAGCTGCACGTAGCAGCATGCTTTCGTAATCAATTTCGGCTGCCGAGGTCTGCCGGTTTGCGGCTTTGGGAGCCAGCGAGAGTGGACATTGTCCGGGCCACCTCGCCGACCAGCGGTAACGCCCCTGTTTTCGTGCGGCGCGTGGGACAGGCCTCAACGCTGCTTCAGTTGTGGGATGGCGCCGAAAGAACGATGATCGCGCTTGCCAGACGCCCCGCTCGCCTACTGCCGTCATGCCCGTACCCCGGGCGCGCTTCAGGAGCCGACCCGTAGCCCATGGCTGTAGCGGGCCGTGATGGTGAACGGGCTGGGCAGGGAGACCCTGATGCTGAGGGCCGACGTCGGTTTCGCCACAGTTGAGATCGAAGATGCTGAGCGTGGCACCGGATCTCAAAGCTGATCCATGTTGCTCCGCCGACGCGAGGGAGAGCCCTCCTGGTGGGCTCTCCCTTCTAGCAGCGGGTGGGGCGGTGGAATGCCCCGACTCGGGTGTTAGGTGAGACGTGTCAGGACGAGACTGCCCATTCCGGATAGAGCTCAAGGCTGACAGTTGAGGTGATTTGGCTGACGCCGCTCCCGTCCGGGTTCATCGTGAACAGGTCGGTCCCGCCTGTCGAGCGGTATCGGGCGAAGATGACCTTCGTCCCGTCAGGCGAATATGCGGGCTGGAGGCTACCTGCGTGCGGGCCGCTGAACGTGAGCTGTGTGAAGCCGCTTCCGTCGGGGTTGATCGTGGCGATGTTCGGTGATCCGCCGGGAGGATCCATCTCGAAGACGATCTTCTTTCCGTCGGGCGACCAGTTCGGATGCTCAGAGAGGAATAGCGAGTTGTCGGTGAGATCGCGGAGGTTTGTCCCGTTGATGCTGACGGTCGCGACCTCGCACGGGGCATTCGGGAAGCAGCGGTTGAAGACGATCGTCTTCCCGTCCGGCGACACCTGGGGAGTGGTATCAGCTGGGCCGTCGCCATTCACCTGAGGCTCTTTGCTAACATCCTTGAGGCCGCCGCCGTCGGCATTGATCATCCAGAGCGAGTAGCCATAGCCCTCCAGGCAGCAGCGTGTGAAGATGATGTGCTTGCCATCGGGAGTGAACGTCGGACCGTCATCCACGCCAGATCCGGCAGGAGCCTGGAATAGGTCCTCGAGGCCTCTCCCGTCGGCGTTGACCTTCCAGATGCCTTGGTTGGCCATGAACGTGAGCGCTTTGCCGTCGGGTGACCAGTTGGCGATGAAGTGCTCATCGAACGCACTCTGGGGATACGGCCCTGCCACCACCTTCTGGTTCGTGCCGTTCTGGTCGGCGGTGACGATCGACCAGGACGAGCAGGTAGACGTGCAGACGGCTCGCGTGAACACGATCCGCCCGTTCGCTCCTGGCACCACCGCCTCGGCCGGAGAACTGAGCGCGGCGACTCCGAGCATCGTCAGCGCGCTCAGCGAGGTCAGTACCGCTGCAAGGATTGTCAGTTTGCGCATCGGGTCCTCCAGTTGAGTGAACGGTTTCGCCGATCGACGCTAGACACAGCTGGGCGCGGGCGAATCGGGGCAGGCAGCAGTCTTGGGTTGTTGCCTGCACGGAGATCGCGCGGAGGGGTGTTAGTGCTGGCCACAGTGCGGCTTGGGCTTATCTTTGCAACGATCTGGGTGTGCGTCCGACCGTACTGATCGTCGATGACCATGACGGTTTCCGTGAGTCAGCGCGGGCGCTGCTGGAGGCGGAGGGGTTTGCCGTGGTGGGGGATGCCGCGGACGGTGCTGGGGCGATCGCTGAGGTGGCGCGGCTGCGGCCGGATGTGGTGTTGCTGGATGTCCAGCTTCCCGATATGGACGGGTTCGCGGTGGCCGGGCGGCTGGCAGCCGGGCGGGACCCGCCGCGGGTGGTGCTGATCTCTAGCCGCGGGGCGGCTGCCTATGGGCTACGCGTCGGCACGGCTCCGGTGTGTGGATTCCTGGAGAAGCGGGAGCTGTCGGGTGCCATGCTGGCCGCGCTGGTCGACTGAACCCTCTGCGCACTGGGCGCGGCTACTGCTGTGGCCGGCCGGCGTGACTGTGGGTGTTGCGGCGGAGTGGCGCCTGTACGGCTGGGTGGATCCTGGCGGCTGGGTACCTGACCTGCTGACCGGCTGGTGCCTGATCGGGTGCGGACTGGCCGGGTGGGCGCGCCGCCCCGACAGCCAGTCGGGTGGGCTACTCGCGGCGGCGGGTTTTGCCTGGTTCGTGCCTGACTTCGCCGTGACCGGCGTTGGCCCGTTGGCCTGGCTGAGCGCACATGCGCTGTATTTGCATCGCGGCCCGCTGGTGCAGCTGGTCCTGACCTATCCACGGGGGCGTGCCCGCGGGCGGGTGGAGGGCGCCGCGGTTGCCGTGGGGTATGCGGCTGCCGTGGTGATGCCTATCTGGGGCAGCCTGGCGGGCACGATCGCGCTGGCCGCCTGCCTGGTCGCGGTCGCGGCCCGCGGGTATGTGCGCGCCGCGGGCCGCGAACGCCGGATGCGCCGTTCGGCGCTGCAGGCCACGGCGCTGTTCGTGGCCGGTGCCGCCGCGATCGCGCTGGTTCGCTTCACCGCGCCCGGACCCGCCACCGGCACGGCGACGCTGTTGGCATATGAGGTGCTGCTGTGCGCTCTGGCGGTCGGCGTGCTCGTCGGGCTGGTGAGGTGGCCGTGGGAGCGCGCGTATGTCGCCGATCTAGTCGTCGAGCTCGGCGAGACCCGCTCCCGCACCCTGCGCGACGAGCTCGCGCGTGCGCTGGGTGACCCGAGCCTTCAGGTCGGCTACTGGCTGCCGGAATCGGCCGCCTTCGTGGACGCGGCCGGGCGGCCGCTCGCAGTGCCCGGTCCGGGGTCTGGCCGGTCGGCGACGGTGGTTGAGCACGACGGCCAGCCGCTGGCGGTCATGGTCCATGACCTGGGGGTGCTGGGTGACCCGGGCCTGGTGAAGGCAGTCTCCTCGGCCGCCGGGCTGGCTGCCGCCAATGGGCGCCTGCAGGCCGAGGTCAGGGCGCGGCTAGCTGAGATCGCAGCCTCACGCCGACGCATCCTCGCCGCCGCGGACGAGGAACGCGGCCGGCTGGAACACCGGCTCCGCGACGGCGCGCAACGGCGGCTCAGCGACCTGGCCCAGACCCTGCAGCTGGCCCGCCAGTCAGCCGCCGGGCAGGGCACGGCGGAGCGCATAGCCCGGGCCGAACTCCAGCTCGCCCGCTCGCAAGAAGACCTGGGACGGCTCGCGCGCGGCCTGCACCCACGCCAGCTCTCCGAGCAAGGGCTGGAGGCGACGCTCACCGCGCTGGCCGGGGACTTCCCACTCCACGCCGACCTGACGGCCCCGGTGACCGCAACCTCGTCGGCGGTGGCGGCGTGCGTGTACTTCGTCTGCTCTGAGGCGCTGGCGAACGTGGCGAAGCACGCGTCGGCCTCATCCGCGCAAATCTCGGTGACCCCGCGGGCCGGCGCGATCATCGTCGAGGTGGCCGATGACGGTGTCGGCGGCGCCGACCCCCAGGGGCCTGGGATCCGGGGCCTGGCCGACCGGGTCGAGACCCTCGGCGGGACGCTCACCGTGGCCAGCGCCCCCGGCCGGGGGACACGCCTGACCGCCGTGATCCCCGACAGCCCGGGCCTCCCCTGAACGCGGGCGTACCGGCACCGTCGGGGGTGGGCGTCAGGGCCGGGCAGCGCACCCGGCCGGAATTGCCGGGACGGGCCCAGGCGGTGTTGACTTCTTCAGTTGCTGGATCTGGCGGAGGAACGCGCGCGTCTGCGGGTCGCGGTCGAGGCTGCGGTAGACCACCGACAGTGATCGGCGCAGGGCGGCCAGGTCCGCCGGGGTGGCCGTCGCGAACCGGGCGCCCAGCGCACAGGCTTGCTTGATGTAGGGGCCGTTCTGGCCCGCTACCAGCGTGACCGAGGTCCTGGAGGCATCTTGGGCGGCCTGCCGGAGCCAGGCGCGCTGCTGGGCCGTGAGGGAGCCGAGCCGGCCCGGGTTGGCGAACAGGACATCGAACAAAGGCCACAGCGCCACGTTCGTGGTTACGAACCGCGCGCTGGGCACCGGCACGTTATGCACGTAGCGCTGCATGTCGAGCTCGAACCCCTGGATCGCCCCAGTGGCCAAGTCGTGAATGCGGTACGGGCCGAAGGCCACCACGGGAGTGGCGCCCAGGGCACGGACCGCCTGCTCCTGGACGCCGGAGCGGTAGGTGCCGATAGACAGGCCACGCCAGTCCGCCGGGGCCAGCAGCGGTCGGCGCACTGCGATGGGGTGCCGGAGCCCGTCACCCAGGACTGCCAGGCCGGTCACGTGCACCCGGCTGAGCCCCGCCATCATCCGCTCGGGCAGGGTGGTCTTGAGAACGGCGTTTTCCAGCGGGTAGCTGTCGATCAGCAGC
>Ga0126381_100006789_pt1 | contig 12697 bp, 9 predicted proteins | sample PanSoiMetPlot_28_FD_96465 | JGI IMG/M metagenome (GOLD analysis project Ga0126381, IMG submission 96465) | Tropical forest soil microbial communities from Panama - MetaG Plot_28 | ecosystem: Environmental > Terrestrial > Soil > Tropical forest > Bulk soil | place: Panama | collected 2016-02-17
CGGCGCGTCGGCCATGTCTCGCAGCGAATCCTTACAAGAACATTGCGCAATCTCGAGTCGGCGGGATTAATCACCAGGTGTGTGACCAGATCGAAATCTGTTCCGGTCGAGTACTCTCTGACGCCGGCCGGCAGGACGTTCATGGGCCCGTTGACACACATTTGCCGATGGGCCAATCGTTACCAGAAGGACCTTACAGCCACCCTGCGACTCCTCAACATGGACAGAAAGGATTAGCCGAGGGAAGTCAGCTCTATTACGGTACTACAAGTTCTTTCGTGACCATTTCCGACGTCCGGCGGGTATCGTCGGCGAGCTGTTGCGCTGCGCAAGCAAGGTCGGAGCCCATCCTTTATATATATATACGGGCTGCTGGCGGAGGGATCTGCAAGCACCATACCGGCTTCCAAGCACTCCATTCCCCGTTTCGTTTTCAATCTTTCTAACAATTTGGGGAATATGCTTTTCGCTCGAAGCTAACTCCCCGGATCAAAGGCATTGCACTCTGGTTACAGTTTTGGCGCAGCGAAGGTGGTCTTCGGCTTCCAAAGCGTCAAGGTGAACCCCTAGTTGTGCGTTTCAATCATGGGCGGCCAGATACCCGGGGCCTCTGGAGTCGGCACGCCCTTCCGCGATGCAAATGATCGCACATTGTGGCCATCCGCCCTCAAAGATTCCTGGAAACAAAATCGCGTCTTCCTCGTTACTATACCTATTGGGCTTAGGAGAGGCCTTGTTAGCCCTCTAAGCCACCAGGAGACGCGCACGATGCCAGAGCAGCTACCGCTTCCTCCCGGGACTCTAGAGCTTCTCATTCTGAAAGCCGTCTCCCTCGGCGCTTTGCATGGCTACGGTATTCTTACGCGCATCGAGCAGATCACGCGCGGAGCTCTGCTCACGGAGCAGGGCGCCCTCTATCCCGCCCTGTCGCGCCTCGAACATCAGGGCCTGCTCGACTCCGAATGGGGCATCTCCTGCACGAATCGCCGTGCCAAGTTCTATCGGCTCACGACCGCTGGCCGCCGCAGGCTGCGCGAAGAGGCACTAAGCTGGAACCGAGTGGCCGCCGCTATCGGCGCGGTTCTCAGCGCCAAGTTGCAGGAGGGTTGATCCATGTTCGCGAGACTCCGCTCTCTTTGGCGTCATTTCCGCCACCGCACACGCACGGAAGGCGAGCTCGACGACGAACTCCGTTTCCACCTTGAGGAACGCGCCGAGGATCTCGTCCGCTCGGGCCTATCCGCCGAAGAAGCTCGCCGCCGCGCGCACATCGAGTTTGGCAGCGCCGAAAACTATAAAGTCAGCGTGCGCGAATCCCGCCGCCTTACGTGGCTGGAAGATTTCCTGAGCGACCTTCGCTTCGGCTTGCGCGCTCTCGGCGGCAGTCCCGGTTTCGCTGTCGTTGCCGTCCTAACCCTGACCGTCGGCATTGCAGCCAATACCACCATCTTCAGTTGGATCCGTTCCGTCCTGCTCAATCCTCTTCCCGGCGCCGGCGCTCCCGAGCGCGTCGTGGCACTCGAATCTATCGCTCCCTCCGGTGAATGGTTCCTCACCTCCTATCTCGATTTTCGCGACTTCCGCATTTACACAAAATGCTTCGAGTCGATGTCCGTCGCCTACCCAATGGGGCTGTTCACCGGGGATGACCGGAGTGTCGAGCGCGTGCGCGCGCAGCTCGTTTCCGGTTCTTTCTTCGACCTGCTGCGCATCCGCCCCGAGGCGGGCCGCGTCTTCGCCGGCTCGGAACTCGACGACGTGCAGAATGCGCACCCGGTTGTCGTCATCAGCCACTCCTACTGGGCCAGCCACTACCGTTCCGATCCTTCCGCCATCGGCTCCTCGATCCGCCTGAACCGCCACCTCTACACAATCGTCGGCATTGCTCCCCCAGGCTTCCAGGGCTCCCAGCCGGGCCTCTCGTTTGACATGTGGGCACTTGCGACGATGCACGGCCAGCTCAACGCTGCCGGCGACTGGATGCTCCAGGATCGCAAGACCCGCATGTTTTACGTGCTCGCGCGCCTCGCACCGGGCCTCACTCTCGAACAGGCACGCAGCGAGGTGCGGGCCTTCGCGCGCCGCATGGCGGAAGCGGACGCCGACACCAACCAGGGCATGAGCGCCGACATTTTCCCCATGTGGAAGTCGCACTACGGCCTCCAGGAATCGTTGCTCGCGCCGCTCAGCATTCTCATGGGCGCCGCCGGCGTCCTCCTGTTGATCGTGTGCGCCAATGTCGCCAATCTGCTTCTTGCTCGCGCTACGTCGCGGCACAAGGAATTCAGCGTTCGGCTCGCTTTAGGCGCGCCGCGCTCTCGCCTCGTGCGCCAGCTCCTGACCGAATCTTTTCTTCTGGCGTTCTGCGGGGCACTCGCGGGCCTCGGTCTGGCTCAACAATTGACCGGCGCTCTACAATACCTGATCCCTGGCGGCGCCCTCCGCTACTACCTGAGCCGGCCACCGGTCGATTTCGGCGTGCTCGTCTTCACGGTCTTGCTCACGGTAGGTGTGGCCTTCGTCGCCGGCATGGCTCCGGCGTTGCACGCCGCTCACGGGAATGTCAACGAGGCGCTGAAGGAAGGCGGCCGCAGCGCAAGTTCGAGTCGCACGGCGCAGCGTTTCCGTGGCCTTCTGGTTGTGTCGGAAATGGCGCTGGCCGTCGTCGCGCTCGTTGGCGCTGGCCTGTTCGTCAAAAGCTTTCGCATCGCCCGCGCCATCCATCCGGGCTTCGACACTCACCAGGTGGCCATGGCGCAATTCAGCATGTCATCGGCGGGCTACGACCGGCAGCACGCGGATTCCTTTTGCCGGCGCTTGCGCGAGCAACTCGAGCGCGGACCGGGCGTTGTTTCCGTCAGCTACGCCGATTACGTACCCCTCGGCTTCGGCGGCGATTCCTGGGAGGACCTACAAATCGAAGGGTACGTTCCGGGCGCCAGCGAAAACATGAAAATCTATCGCACACTGGTTTCGCCCGGCTATTTCCAATCCTTGAAAATCCCCTTGCTCGAAGGACGCGACTTCACTTTGCAAGACGACCGCGATCACCTGCCGGTTATGATCGTGAATCAAGAGTTCGTTCGCCGCTTTCTCCGCAACCAGTATCCCATCGGCGTGAAGGTCAACGGCTGGGGGAAATGGTTCACCATCGTCGGCGTGGTTCAGGATACGAAAGTTTTCCGGCTCACGGAGCCCACGCGCCCCTACTTTTACGTTCCCATCCGCCAGATTTATCGTCCCGAAATGACCTACACGTTTTTCGTTCGCACTTCCGCGCCGCTAAACGACGCGATCGCCGCTCTGCTCACCGACGCGAAGGCCATCGATCCGGCTTCACCGCCCGTCAACACCATTTCGCTCGAGGAATTCATCCAGCAGTCGCTGTTCAGCCAGAAAATTGCCGCGAATCTCCTGAGTATTCTCGCCGCCACGGCGATTCTGCTTGCTGCGGTCGGCCTCTACAGCGTGATGGCTTATTCCGTCGTTCGCCGTACCAACGAAATCGGCATCCGCGTTACGCTGGGCGCGCGCCCCGCGAATATTATGCGCATGGTTGTGGTGCACGGTCTGCTTTTCGGGCTGGCCGGATTTATTGCAGGCTCGCTCGTCGCGATTGCACTTGGCCGGCTGCTTTCGTCCACTCTCGTCTCGGTGAGTCCCGCTGACCCTGTGGTTTACGCTGCCACCGCGGCCTTCGCTCTGGTCATTGTTCTGGCAGCGAGCGCCATCCCCGCTCGCCGCGCCATGCGCGTCGACCCCATGGTCGCCCTCCGCTACGAGTAAGTCATGGCTCTCGGTGAGCCACACGAAGAAAAAAACGCCGGGGTCGATGCTTTGTTTTCAACGAGTTAACCGGCTTCTTTCATAGGAGTAAATCATTCCGTCCGGGGCAACGCCACGGCTATGGCAAAACCGCAGCGAAGATCAGCCAGTGCCGCATACAAACCAATGTTCGACTTGACTCGCGATTTCAGCAATTGTCTCGTCCACCTCACGCCACTTTCGCTTACCGAGGGTAGCGTGGTACCCGATTCCCTTGAACTGGGCCATCAGCGCACCCACGGCAGGTTCCACCCGGATCCCGGCGTGAAACAAATGCTGTTCCATTCCGCGCCTGATGATCCCGGACAAGTGCTCGCGCCAAAAACTCTCGCGGTTCGCGTCCATCTTGCTGATCACAGGGTCCCGCAATCCCCGGATTGAGAGTTCAATGAGAACGATAAACAGGTTTGGCTGCATGCGTAAGAGCTTGCGAAGGTCCTGGAATTCTTCACGTAGTTCTTCGCGCGCCGTCGTTGGGATACCCTTCGGGCGGTGTCTGGTCTTTTTCAACTCCTCCATCGACTGGCCGACCACTGCCTGAATAAGGGCCTCCTTCGTGGGGAAGTGGTAGCACAGGGTCGCGTTGTTAACGCCTGCCTCTTTCGCAACCTCCTGGAAGCGCAGGCCCTCGAATCCCCGCTCAGCAATCTGCCGCATCGCCACAGACACCAGTTGCTGACGTCGCTCTGTTGCAGCAAGCCTTGCTTTTCGCTTGAGCCGCACTAATGTTCCTTGCAATATCGGCTGTGACGTCTTCTCAGAAATTTACGCACCGTTCCACTGCGACGCCGTCGCGCTCTTAATCAGCATGCAAAAGTATGTGATTCCGTAAGCCGAGATGAGTGCGACCCGAATCCAATGAGTGCTCATAAGCAGTTGGTAGTCACGGAGCAGCATCGCTCCGCTCGGGGCCACTAATCTCGCCATCAGAGGAGCCCACCAAGTCGCAGTCCCGACCGTGGTGAGCGCCAGCAAAACGAGGCCAAGCCAGACCAGCCTTCCGTTTACATTGTTGGGACGGATCCACAGCATTGCTACCGCACCCAGGACGACGATTGCCGAGGGTCCGAAAAGAATACCCCAGATACTGTGCCACCAGGCAATGTGATAGTTAAATGCTTCGTGCTGCCCGACGATCGGCCACAACCGATAGCAAACCAACTGCACCAGCCAGACGTTTCCGATCGCGAACAGCCCCAGGGCAGATGTTACGAGCAACACCCATCGACCTCCAGCAAATCTAGTGTCCTTCCATAAGCTGTGGGAAAGCATCCAGTAGGTGAGCACGGCATAGACCGTGACGAGGATTATGCGCAGCCAATTCGCGACCATTAGTTCTTGGTAGGCAGAAAGATTCAGTCCTCCTGTTGGAGCGACCACGTTTCGGTCCAGCGGCCCAAGCCAAAGCGCGGTCACCAGTTGGGCGGCTACCTGCATACCAATACCCAACCACAGACTCCATCGCGGAAGCTCCAGCCAAGCTAACCGCAGCAACAGAACCGATCCGACTAGGGCCGCGGCGCTTGGAACGAAAACGACCCCCCAAGTGTGGTGCCACCAAACTTGGTGGTAAATCCAAAACTCATGGCCGCCTACATACGTCCACAGGGGATAGCATGAGAACTGGATTAACCAGATCACGCCTGCATTGAACCAACCTAAAGCCGCGACGGCCGCCAGAAGCCAAAGATTTCTTCTCATGGCCTAACCTCCCACAAAAATTAGATGATAAGCCAGGCGGTTTGTCAACCATCTAGTTGGTTGAACAAATGGCCGGAATGGCTTTCCGCCGTCGATTCCATCGAGATGTAAGGTAAGCTCTAAGCTGATTTGTACCGAGAGCTTTCTGTGCGAATTAGGCCCACGACGCGGTGACGTGCCGCCCTTTTTCAGCGAGGAATCTAAAAAGCTGGGAACTGGCCGACTGGGATGGTCGGTGGAGATGACGTTCCAATTCGACCGTTTGTCTAAACGAAACAAGGGCTGGGGGCACGATCTCCTCAGCTGAGGTGTCAGCCCCGCAAGGTTTTTTGCTTGCTCGCTTGGACCTACAGGAGTGACTTCGATGCCTGACCCTACCTCTCTTTCACAGATCGACCTGGCACCCATTGTCGGCAAACGATACTTCACGCTCGACCGCGAATGGCGAGAAGAGTTTATCTATTTCCTGATGGTGGACCGCTTTCATGATGGGCAAAACAGGAGTCCTGTGCTGCAGGCCAATCGTTCCGCGGGAATCCAAACACCCGAGGACTTTTATGGCGGCAAGATCAAAGGGATCACCAATCACCTAGACTACATCGCGGGCCTGGGTTGCACGGCCATCTGGCTGTCGCCGGTGTTCGAGAACAATGCGGGCACCTACCACGGCTATAACATCAATAATTACCTCGGCATCGATCCGCACTTCGGCACCAAGGAGGATCTCGTCGACCTCGTAAACGCCGCGCACTCTTACAGCAGAAACGGGCAGCCGTTTCCGATACGCATCATTCTGGATGTTGTTATCAATCACTCGGGCGACAACTGGGCCTATCCTGGTGACAATCCCTACTATTACCTCAACGACGAGCAATTTCCGTTCGGTTTCTGGAGAAGCAATGACCGCCCCATTCCGACGGATCTGCGGGACCCAAACTGGTATCACCGGAGGGGGCAAATCCGAAATTACGATGCTTACCCCGAACTCGAACACGGCGATATTGCGACTCTGAAGGACTACGAGAATGACGATGACTCGGTTGGCTCCGATGTGATCAATGCGCTCATCAAAACGCACTGCTACTGGATTCGCGAAGCGGACGTGGACGGTTTCCGCGTGGATGCGGTCAAGCACATGAACCCGCTAGCCTGTTCGCGGTTTTGTTCAAACGTCCGGGAGTATGCCTACTCGCTTGGCAAGCGCGGGTTTTTCCTTTTCGGCGAGGTAGCCACGCCGGACGACGACATTTATAACCGCTACATCGGACAAAACACCTCGGTAAGCGACGGCAGCAATACCGTTTTTTTCGGTCTGGATTCGGTGCTGGATTTCCGTCTGGCGGAGGGCGTATACGGCGACGACAACAACGCGCCTTTGCGGGATGTGCTCAAGGGCTTGAAGGGACCGCAGACGCTGTTCAATCGCCTGGAAGCGCAGCGACAGCGGGCACTAAACCGCGGCGAAATCGGCCGCTACCTCGTACGGTTCGTCGATAACCACGACTCCTTCTGGCAACCTACGGGGCGTTTTCCAAATAACGCGACCGACGAGCAGGTCATCGGCGCGGTTGGCTTTTTGCTATGTGCACTGGGAACCGCCTGCCTCTACTACGGCACGGAGCAGGGCTTTTCCGGACAGGGCGGAGATAACCAAATCCGCGAGGCGATGTTTAGCCCAGCGGTTGCGGGCCGCAATCTGCTGAATACGGATTGCCGCATTTATCAGGAAATCGCCAAGATTGCTGGGGTCATGCGAACTAGCGAGCTGCTACGTTTCGGCCGGATGTACTTCCGGCAGATCTCCGGTAACGGCAGCCAATTCGGATTTCCGTTCGGGTTGACCTACACGCTGGCATTTTCACGTTTGCTTTACGGCGAGGAGGTGCTGGTGGCCTACAACGTCACGGGCCAGCCGCGAAGTGACTTTGTTATTGTGGATTCAACGCTACACAGCGACGGGTCATCGATGCGATTTCTGTATGGCGGGGTCGGTGCCGCATCGGTTCGAGTTAGCACGGCGCCAGATGGTTCCCGATATGTTCGCCTGAGCTTGCCAGCCTATGGCTTTGCCATTCTTTCCTGAGTCACTAACCTGCGCGAACAGGCTGCCGGACGTCTCAATGGCTGTTCGAAATTAAACTCGACAGCTATCGCGCCATCGACGTGAAAGCCGATGGGCGCAAGAACCCATTCTCGCGGCGACGCAAATCCTTCAACCATCAATACCGCACATCGTCGAAGCTCTATCCAAGCTTCGCGCATCCGGGCGAACCGTCATCGCCTTTGGTTCTAAATGAGAGAATTCCCAAACTTATGACAAAGAATTAACATCACGGGCAACGAGCGGCAACTCGAGTTCCAACCTTGTCGCCCGGGGGCCGGGCGCGGGCAGTTTCCAGAATCTTGGCCTACTGCCCACCCCAAAAGGAGCAATACCATGAACGCAAAAGGAAAAATGGGATTTGTGAGCGCGATCATCGTCGCCGGATTCGCTGCTTTAGCCTTTAATCATCGAGTAAAAATCGTTCCGCAAGTGCATGCTGAGGAAACCGAAGCCTGTAGCGACCAGACCCTGGTCGGCCACTATGCCTTTACGGGACAAGGATTCTTAACCAATTCCAATACGCTACCCGCCCTGACCGGTGCGTTCGCCCCGGTTGCCGACGTCGGAGTTTTTGTAGCGGATGGCCAGGGCAAACTCTCTGGAAGTGACACGATTAGTGATGGAGGCCAAATTATCCCTAGAACGTTTACGGGCACCTACACGGTAAATTCCGATTGTAGGGGTACGGCGACTTTGCAGTTTAACCCAAGCCTCGCCGTCGATGTAGTTCTCGCGCTTGACGACCGGGGTCATGAAGTTCGCGCTTTGCAGACCGACCCGCAAGGCGCGGTTTTCACGGTCATGGCGAGAAGCGCCCGTTAGCCTTGACGCGAAGCGGGCTGCGGCCCGAGGCTGTTGCGCAAATCGAATTTTTGCAGTGGACAGCGGAGATCGGCTCAGGCATTCGAGGTTTGTTGGGCTGCGGGAGGATAAGAATCCGCGAGAGGTTATAAAAGAACACTCGAGCCAATCTTAGATAATGTTCACTGGAAATTACTGGAACTGCGCCTATCAGACTTTGGCTTGTTCTTGGGAAATCTTCGCGTCGAGGCTTCAGTTCTGTGGCATTTCTCCTGCGTTGTTTTCGTCGCTCCAGCACGCAACGATTATCTACGGCTTCGGCGTTTCCTTCGGCGGTTCCGCAAAAGAATTATGCAGGTTCACCATGAGCCAACGTTTTCCGCTGCGTCGACACATCGCAAACCCATGGCCGCTCAAGGTCTGTTTGGGCATTTCAATGGAGTAATCGTAGGAGTACCAAAGGGCATCACCAAACACCTGTACTTGATGTGGCGTCATGCGGTAGCACAGGTCTGGAGCGTAGCGGAAAAAGTGCTCTCGCAGGTACGCTAGAACTTTCTCGCGGCCAACAAACTCTCCATCCGGTGTGTAGAAAACAATCTCAGGGTCAAAACATTCCATGAGTACTGCGGCGTTTCCTTCCTGAAATGCGGTCGCACACGAGCGCATCGAATCTTCCATATTCGCGTAGATGAGTTTCGGGTCGGGAGGATCCTCGCCGAGCAAAGCGATCTGGTGTTTCAGGTCAAGGGTTACGGCCATCTTGTCGAGCAGGTCTACACCAAGAATGCCGTCCACCGTGCCGCCGCAGGCTTTTCCGATGGGGCTGAGGTCTATAGCGGGCAGGTTAAGATTTTGTAGGTGGTGAGTGCCCAGGGAAAAATCTGAGATGAAGACTTCGCGTGCGCTGGTCGCCGCTGTGCCCGACCAGGAGGTTATCTGGATTTCCTTCATGCGCCCGGTGTTAAAGGATTTGAGATTGAGCGTCGAGGTCGCGCCCGTATCAACAAGAAAGCGCATCTCCGCAGATCCGATGCGCACTTTCACAATCGGGAGTCTATCGCATCTCTCAATAGGGATTTCATCCGAAGACACGGGTTTCTGTGCCGAGTGTGCGGGTACAGCCATAATGAGGACAAACGCCGCCGCTACACTTCTGATTGGCATTGGCACGGCTCCAAGCGGCATGTAATCTGAGGAAGCATTGTAGCAGTGGTTTTCAAAACCGATGACTCTTTCTTGGTTCCTCCGCTTGATTTTGCTGGACTGAGAAACCCTTGCGGCGGACCATGCGATTCCCCTCTTACTCGTTCCTTTCTGCTAGGTCGCGAATCGTTGCTGCCCATGCTTCAAATGCTTGACCCGACAACCAATGTGGCGGTGCCTCGTATAGAGTTCCTAATGCTTGAGCGAGCAATTCGCCTGTGATTCGGAGTAGTGCCTCGCGCCGCACCTGCTCATCGCGGGCTTGTACGCGCTGCGCTAATTGCCTGACGCTGGCCCAGCCCTTTGGGAACGGGCTCAAGAACTCTTCCGCGAACTCCCGCGCCGATTGCGAGGGCTGCTTTGTCATGTCGAGCTCCCTTACCCTATAGAGGATAGACCAGCTACCCCTAGGGAAAACCAGCTGGATGGGCGCAAGTTTGTCCGTGTAAATTGTCCGTGAACCCTGTACAAAGCCATCCAAAACTAGCCTACTCAAATCGACGTGGCGCGTTGATTTCGTTGGCTCTTGTTGTATGGCGTGTATCGCGATTTCTGACTTTTAAGCCGAAGGTCGTGGGTTCGATCCCCCCAGCAGACAACCCAATTGAAAGACGGTGAACCCGTATCAGCCGGACATCGTCGTGTCAGAACGACGAATCCTGATACCATGGCCTTGAAGTCCATCTTGCCGAAGACGACAAAGGCTAGCGCGGACTGCTGAGGATCGTCCCCGACTCTGCTTGGGCCAAACACACCTGGTAATCTGAAAGGGGAATGCCGTGAGAGCATTCGGCTGTGTATTCTTGTCTGCACTCGTTGCAGTAGTCGCCGTGGCGCAAACAGGATCGCTTGTCACGTACGACGATTCCAGCGGTAGTTTTATCAGTCCGGCTAAATGGAATGTGTTCGCCCTGTGCGCTACCCCCACCACCTACGATTGTGTGCGCGAGCAGGGCGACGAGGCGCTGCGCTTGGGTTTGCGTGCGTATTCATCGAACACGTAGGATACAGGTATCTCGTTTTCGGTGTCGGGGGTGCAGTTCAGGAATCCGGGTCTGATAAATACAATGCAGGTTAAGACGACCATCAATTCCTTCAGCAGCGCGGCTTGTCCAGCAAATCCGGAAGCAGCGCACCCACAATTCCTCATCCATGGCGAGTACTTTAATGCTGGCAGCGGTACGTTCCAGGATGACGTGCAAGCGTACGTCATGATCGAGAGACGCACGGACGATCCATCACTTCCTCCGTCAACCTTGCGAGTTGGCGCGTTCATGTCTGTCGGAAGCACGTTCTTCAACAACGTGGATTTGGGGACAGTCCAGACCGGAGAAGAAGCGACCCTCACGCTTACCTGGAACCGTGCCAATAAAACGTTTGTGGCACAAATTGTACGACAGCTGACTACGCCACTGGTCGAAGAACAAACAATGCCATACTCGCAGCCGGACTCGTTGCCGCCAGCCCTGCTGAGGGCACCCCACAGCTTAAGTATCTTGCCAAGCAATAAGAACTCGGGGAAATAAATCGGTCGGTCGCATCAGGCACTCTTCCTTGCGGCCCTTACCTCCGCCCAACGCGCCCTTGCGCCTTCGCTATTCTGGCTCTCATGCTTGCAGACATGCGCCGTTTTTTTGCCACGCTTGCCGCGACTGACCGCTGTTCTTTCGACCCAACCTATGACGCTGCAACCTGTGACAGGAATTCCTCCACGTCGAACGGCAGTCCTTGTCGTGGAACGCCAAAGGGCATTCTCTCCATCGGGAAAGTTGCGGCGACCTTGAACACAGCATCGGCAACTACCCCTTCGTGTATCCAAGGTGCAAGCATTCCTAGTATTTGAAGCAGACTGATTTGTGAAAGCCGGTACCAAAGCGCGCCAATATTCGCGCCAGAGGTGCATGCACGCCTATACGACTCGACATCGATGGTGGTCTCTGGTCCTCCGACGCCTGCCTGAACAAGGCTGGTCTGAAGTCCACGTTGCATTTCCCATAAGCTCCGAAGGTCTGCGGGGTCGACGGGCGGAACCGGACCCTCCCCTCCGAGTATTTCAGGGAACGGATTGAAATCTGTTGCCATTTTATTCCCCGTCGAAACATTGCGTTTGCAAAAGGACCGGAACCCCGCGCCACTCGATCCGTGAACCATTGTGATCAGAATCCAGCAAGCGTTTCAATTGGTTGTTACGCGGCGCTGACTGCCCACGTCTCGTCCAACGCCTGTCGGTTAGAGAGTCTCTGGCTAACGTTTGCGCTACTCGTGTCACGGGCTGGAGACCTATCCACAACGAGTGATCAAGGAACCAGAGTCGGACTTTGTCGCGAAGAACAAACGCCGACCGGCCCGGACCTGGATTCCCGATACAAGGACCATCAAGAGTCAAACGAATCTGTTTCATACCGACTCTCATCGTTGCCCGCAACAATTTACTCATCTTTGATGAATATTTGATGGGCTACTCTCGCTCATCCTTCCCAAGCCTATTCCACACTCCGCCAATTGCGCCGGCCAACGCGATGACAAGCAGTACGCCTTCCACTAGGTTCTTCATCGAGACTTCGGTCACATTCCGGTGAGGCTGCTGGCCCTGCGCATTCGAACTAACCGAGTGGAACGCTTTTCGTCCAAGACCGTACATAGGAGAAGAGCGGTGCGTGCCCGGCCCAGGTACGCCGCGGCGAGTGCAGAGCCACAGGTTGCCCGGGAAGGCACTGTATGCAATCGCTTTGGACCGATTTGCGGTTTGCGGCGCGAGAGCTACTGAGGCGGCCGGGATTTACGCTCACGGCGGTCCTGTCGCTGGCCCTAGGCATTGGTGCGACAAGCGCCGTCTTTTCCGTGATTTACGCGGTGCTGATCGACCCCTTTCCGTACCCAGGCGCAGACCGTATTGTGGAGTTGCGACTGGTCGACAAGTCTGGCAGCGACCGCCACTACGTGGGCCTCAGCGGCCCGCAAGCCGACCTGCTGCGTAAAGCCAAGTCGATCGAAGACGTCACACTGATGGACTGGTGGAACCTGACCACCACCGACGGTGACCTGCCGGAGGACGTCAAG
>Ga0126381_100006790_pt1 | contig 12696 bp, 16 predicted proteins | sample PanSoiMetPlot_28_FD_96465 | JGI IMG/M metagenome (GOLD analysis project Ga0126381, IMG submission 96465) | Tropical forest soil microbial communities from Panama - MetaG Plot_28 | ecosystem: Environmental > Terrestrial > Soil > Tropical forest > Bulk soil | place: Panama | collected 2016-02-17
CGCCTGCCTGCAGAGCGCGATCCCAGGTGTATCAGCTGGGAGATATCGAACAACGGGACAAATCGGATTGCGGTGTCAGAAGTTCCCCGCTGAGTGCGGAGCGACGGGAGAAACGACATGTGTTACATCCGACATGGACAAGACATGAAGACAAGAGAGAAGTACGCCAAGACATGAGACCACCAGCCCGCAGTGTGCGGCAGTGCCGGCCAGGTAGCGCGATCGCTACTGGATCAAGGGAGATCCTCTCTTGCACAGCCTGGAAGCAGATGCGCGCTATAGATTATTTCTCCGCAAAATGAACCTACCGGAGTGATTGCTTTCGGGCGAACCGAGCCAAAGAGCTCAACGACCGCTCCTGGCCGTTAGTAGGACTGGGGGATCTCCGCTGCTCCGTTAGTATCCGTTCGGCCACTGTCACTTGAGACACTACGGTCGCACGATGTGACTATTGAGTGAAACCGTGATTGTGGTCGTTTGGTCTAGCGAGGTCAGTGACAAGTTAGCCCCCACCTGTTTTGGGCAGTCCGTGAGCCACCCATGAAGACCTGTGCACTCGAAAGTTTGCCGACTCTGACAGCTGTGATCGCCGTGGCGCTAACTGCCTGCAGCGGCGAAGGGAGCCCTCCGGCCGCACCAACTTCGCAGTTGCCACCCCCACAGCCACCGTATGTCGGTGCCGTTTATGCCGGTACCAACAACGCCGGGCCGGGGGGGAACTTTGTCGTGGGCTTCAAGCATTTGCCGGGCGGCGTGCTCGTCCCGCTGGGTGCTTACGAAACCGGCGGCATCGGACGCGCCAGCCCCTCACCACCGCGCCTCAATTCTCTGATCTCCGAGGACTCCATCATCGCAGTCGAGGATCAATTCCTGCTCGTAGTTAATGCGGGCACGAACAACGTCACCTGTTTCCGTATTAATCCCGACTTCAGCCTCACACGCACCGACATCGAGGATAGCGGCGGCACAGCCCCAATAAGCCTCGCCTATCGAGATGGTGTCGTCTATGTGGCCAATGCCGATGAGGACGGAATGTTTGCCGGCCCCGCGGACCAGAGCGGCAACATCACGGCTATGCGACTCGACCTATCAACCGGGCAATTGAGCGCAATTCCTGGAGTCTCAGTCAGCTTGCGGGGCCGACCAGCGGACGTCGAGATAACACCAGACGGCCATTACTTGCTCGTTTCGTCGCTGAATGCCGGCTCAAGCCTACTTCCCAGCCCGACCGCCGCGGAAGTCTCCACCTTTCTGATCCGCAGCGACGGCACACTCGCTGCAACAGAATCTGGCACGGGACAATCGACCTACGTAGGGAACTCGGAAGGGCGAAATCTACCGAACGCCATTGGCATCGAAACTTATGCAGCCGAAGGCCGTCAGTTCGTTATCGCTGCTGAAGCGCGCACTGCCTCACCCGTAGGTATGCCGCCTGCCAGTCTTGCGGCAATTCAAACTGGCTCTGTCTCCACCTGGGAAGTCAACGCCGACGGTGCGCTGCTGCCGCGATCACAGGATTTTCGGCTAGGACCGTCGATGAACTCCGGTCCCATCCAGGCAGGTTTCCTGGCGTACTCACCGGTCTATTCAGTGTTCTGGGTCAGCACCTCGGCTGGAGCGACCATTTCTGGCTATGGCCTAGACCAAGATGGCGCGATTGCTCGTGGGGAATTGTTGACGTCCGGAACACCGTTCGACGTTACCGCAGCAAGTCCTTTCGCAAACGCAGATGGTTTTGTGGACCTCGCCGTCAGCCCGAACGGCCAGTGGTTGTATCAACTGGTCGGCCTGCAGGGACGGATCGACGTGTACGAGATAGATTCGCTGGTAGCCTTCAATATCGCGCTTCGTCACACGGTGTCCTCGGAGTTACTCCCGATCGATAACCTGCAGGGGTTGGTGGCGGTCGGCTCGTGCCACGGGTCCGCGAGCGTCTCAGGCTGCAGCGGCTGATCGTGGTGCGCGAGGCAAACATGCGCTGCACCTCGCGGAAGTGACCCGGCACGGCCGCCCCGCAACTCGCTCTTGTCGAACCAGACCTCGATCCCGCTGCTACGCAGGGCCGCGACGATGCGCTCGGCAGCTGCGGCGTCCTCTGAGGCGTAGCTCAGGAACACCGCTCCCGCAGGCATCGTCGCCTGTGAAGAGACGGCGGAAACTGGTTCGCGGTCTTTTTCTGCGCTCATCGCGCCACAGTGCCCCCGGGCCGCTCATGCAAGCACGCATCGAGGCTCGCAATCGGGACAAATGAACCTTGATCGGGTCAAGTCCTCAAAACGAGTGTTCCGCGACCGCGACGCGGATACGCTGCTCGAGGTACGGAGCGAAAGGATCCGAGGTTGTGGCCATCGCCACTCCCCGCCCCCGAGGGCGGGGCTTTAGGAGGTAAGATCCGCAGGCAAGAGGAGCCTTATGCGTAAAAAGAACTGGCTTGCTATTTCTCTCATGGTCATGCCACTGGTCTGCCTGGCGCAGCAGTCGAAGGAACAGAAGGTACCTGAGAGTGCAGCCAAGAGCCCGCCAGGCGATGCGTTCAAGTGGGCAAATAACATCAAGAACCTCGATCTCGGCGACTGGTTTCCGCTCAGCTTTTCTCACGACGGCGAAGCAGTTAAATACGCGACGCGGAAAAATGCTCAGCGACAAGGGCACATCGCCACGGTTTGGTTTCGCAATGAATTTCGTGACCAACAAAAGCGCGCCGGAGTCATGCCCTACCGGAGCGGGGTTGAACGCGTCGAGTTCGATTGCACAGCCCGTACAAGCCGTGTCGTGGTACAGGCTGTCTATGCTGAGAACAGTCTTGGCGGTGAGGTGAAGTCATACCCGTCTCCCGACAGTCAGTGGGAGCGAGTCGTGCCAGGTACACCCGGAGAGCAATGGATAGACTGGGCGTGCAGCGCTACGGCGATGAAGAAGGAGTAGGTTGGGCGCGTGCGAGGGCGACCGTGGGAATTTCGCTGTCCTGCCGACGATCCTTGGTCAGGATTTCTGTAGTCTCCTCCCACCAGTTCTCTCGCACGTTCCGCTAGCTTGCCCCCGGTCATCAACTTGGCGATACGCGCCAGTATGCTGATCGAAGTTACTTGCCCGAATACCACCGCCTGCGAAAACCAATCTGTCGTGGTCGGCGACCTGCAGTTCTAGCGTGGCCTCTGGGGTCCAACCGCTACCTTGGTCGATATATTCAGCAACTTTGTGCGTGTCGTAGTTGATCTCATAGCGGCGCTTCGCGGTAATTTCGGATGCGCCCTGCGTGATTGTGATCGGACAAACCAGGACAGTATCCGTCGCTTGTTCGTTGTTCACATAGCCTGCGCACGCAGTGATGGCGATGGACAGAGGCGCCAGGCTGATAATTTTTCGCATCTTGCCCCTCCTGGTGGACTCAGTGCGGCCGCAGCGGAGCATACAGCCCGCGAAGGTATCCCGCACTGAATAGACGAGCTCGGCCGCCCCAAGCAATGTGCGCGCGTGCGGGTGCTGCCTCACATCAAGTGGCTGGGTCCTTGACAAATACGCGTACAGCCCAGCAGGGCCTGTCTGTACTGCATGGACGCGCGGACAGGGGGCCATCTACGCTCACCCGATGGCCGACCCCTTCGTACTTCGTGAGCGATGGTTCGATGTATCAGCGCCCGAGTTCGAGGCGTTCCTGCATGACTACCCGCGGCCACTCGAGGCGCGTCCTCCGCTCAGTCAGAAGACAAACTTCCGTGAGTGGGTCGATCCGACCATAGGCGCGTGGCCCGGAAACTCCGTGGGAAAATCGTGGCGGCGCGGCGCATGCCTCGGCTACCAGATCCGGCTCGACTTGGTGCTCAAGGTGTCGGCGCAGGAGCGGTGGAATTGCCAGTGGTGTGATTAGCCTGGCTCGGGGAATGCGCCCGTGTGGCCCGATCCTCGGCCTTTCGGCTTACCGGGAGGTGCGGCGAGCTGCGCGTGCGGCGTGTCCGACGATGCCCTGCCATCGCGCCGCGTGGGTCTGCATCGTGACGTGCTCGACCAGCTGCCCTGTTGCTTCATCAAGCTCGAAGCGAGTGGTGACGGTCTCCGATCTGCCATCCAGTACTCGCAGTCGCTTGTAGAAGGTCCTGCCAATCATGCGTTCCATTGTAAGGAGAGGAACGCTTTGGGCGTGGTCCTGTTGACATGATCGAGCAGGACTCTAGGCCGGCTGTTATGTCATCCTGACCATGCCGGAACGCACGCTGATCCAGGTGTCAGTCCACAACACCACTTATCGCCGATCACGCTCTAAAGGTAGCTCAGCCACCAGTCGGTACGACGCGCCTTCACGGCAGCGACCCAGCGGCACAGCGGATAGAGCAGTGCGATCACCAGTAACCACACCGCATAGACTCCGGGGAGACCCAAGCCGAACCCTTTTGGATTAAAGAAAGGGAGGGTGGCCATCTGGGACACGGTGTAGCCCTGCCAGACTCCGATCACCACACCGAGCAGGTGCGCCAGATAGAAGTGCGCAATGTAGAAGGCAAACGGCACCCGCCCGTACATCACCAACGTATCCTTCACCCAGCCTCTGAAGCTGTCTGCATACGCACAGACGATGGCCGCAGGCCCCAACGTCATCAGCAGGAACAACAGACTTGGCGGGTACTTGCTGGTGTTGAGGAAGCTCATCAGGGTGGCGCCGAACCCTCCGGCCTGCACCTGCCAGCGATGCGGGTCGCCGTAGCGATCCAGCGCCCGAAGGACGACAAAGGCTGCGGTGCACATGAGCCCGATCCGCAGTAACAGCGCGCTCCGCTTCTCCGGTGCCTGCTCAAAGATGCCCGCGGATCCAAAGCCCAACAGCATGACGCCGATCCAGGGCAGCAACGGGTACGCATTGATTATCTCGAATGGGCCGACGACGTATGCCATCTGAGCGTGCAGCCCCACCCATAGCGGAGCACTGTCGGGGATGTGGGTCGCAGGCCAGACCGAATCGAGCAGATTGTGGCCGAGCACGATGGCTGCGCCGCCGATGAGGCATGCCCGCCGACCCAGGAACTGCGCTGCGGCCAACACGAGCATGCTTGCACCGATGGCCCAGAGCACCTGGAAGATGATCACGATGTGACCGCCGAATTGCGGCAACCCGAGCGGCGAGAACGTGAGGGCGGTCGATAACAGGGTCGCCTCAACGAGGATGAGCCATACGCCGCGCTTGGCGAGGAACTCTCCGAGAGCGGCAGGGCTCTTGCGCGCCGTCATGAGCCCGGCGCTCGTCCCGGCGAGAAACACGAACACCGGCGCACAGATATGTGTGATCCAGCGCGTGATGAATAGCGATGGAGCGACGTTGGGGTCGGACATCGGATCTTGTACGGAGCCCGCCATGACGAAATCACGCACGTGATCGAGCGCCATGATGACAATCACGAGGCCGCGCAGCATATCGATCGAGGTCAGGCGATACCCACGTCTGTCGCGCGCCGCAATGATTCCCTCTGGCGCAGTCATGGGCGCGGCCGACGTGTACGGGACCGGAAGCGGCCGGACCGCGCTCGGGCTCGCCGATCCTTGTGGCCGGCGCTGACTAGGAAGTGAAGTGTCGGGGTGGTTCATGCCAGGGCATGCCCGTGGCGCAGCTTGGCGCTTCTCGCCGGAGATCGTATCTGAATCGGGCGCGGCACGCGCGAGCGCCTACTGGACGCAACGACCGCTTTGTGCACCCGCAGGTACTGAGGCCGCCGGTTGGAGCCAGCGTCGAAGCTCTTCAAACGAGGAAACGCACCATGGATAGCGATCGTGCCATGTGGAAACACATCAGGGGTAAGGTGGAACGGTAAGGCTAGGCTAAAGAGGAAGCCGAACGCCAGGCGACCCGATGGAACAGGCGACGGGTTTGGCGCTGGCCTTTCACGCCTTGGGTCGAGAGACCGATTCGAACGCCGCGCTGAGCAGGCTCATCAGCGGCGGCGCCGCCAACTACGCGTACGAGGTCGCCGAGGTATATGCCTATCGGGGTGCGCGGAACGAGGCCCTGCAATGGTATGTACAAAAGGACGCGACGCTGAAATGGATTGCACGAGATCCTACTTTGACGAACGTCGCATCAGATCCGCGCTACAAGGCGTTCCTGCGCAAAATGAATCTGCCGGAATGACGCGTTCAGACGAACTCAACGTGCGGGCACAATGGCTTCTGGCCCGACAGCGGTCGTACTGTCGAAGCGCCAGGTACGACCCCGAGCTGCCGGATAGTTCCGCCGACAGCAGACGCTCAAATGGCGAAAACCGGACGTTTTCTCGGCCGCGTTGCCCGAAGCCAGCGTATCGGGGCATTCTCGCGCAGTAGAGGACGTGAGAGGCCGGAATTGCGGGCTGAGACGCCAAACCAGGTGGCCACGGCGGCGGGGGCCATATTTGTTAGCTACGCTTCGCAAGACTGCGATGCTGCGCGTCGGATCTGCGATGCGCTTCGGGCGGCCGGTATCGAGGTTTGGTTCGACCAGAGCGAACTGCGCGGCGGGGACGTCTGGGATCAGAAGATCCGGCGCCAGATCCACGATTGCGCGCTATTCATTCCCATCATCTCGGCGAACACAGCGTCTCGGCAGGAGGGTTATTTCCGGCTCGAATGGGATATTGCGGATCAGCGCACCCACAGGATGGCCCGCGATCGGGCGTTCATCGTGCCGGTCTGCCTGGATGCGACGCCCGGTACGGGCACGGACGTGCCGGAGTCCTTTCACCGGGTGCAGTGGACACGCCTACCCGGAGGCGTGACGCCGCCGGCGTTCGTCGAGCGCGTACGGCGGCTGCTGTCAACAGAAGCTGCCGCAGCAACTCGGCCCCCAGCGAGCATCGCGTCCGGCGCCATAGAGACCGTCAGTAAGCCGATTCGGGCATCCCTGTGGGCCAAGCCGCTCCTGGCCGCGATCGTCGCCGTTGTCGCGTTCGCGGCCCTGGCGTACGTCGTTGCCAGTAGGTTCTGGGTTCCGAAACACGCGACACCGGAGATGGCTGCGGGCGCGAGCGCGACCGCCTTCGGCCCGCCGCCCCATTCCATCGCAGTACTGCCGTTTGTGAACTTAAGCGGAGACGCCAGCCAAGACTACTTCTCCGACGGGCTCACCGAGGAACTCCTCAATTCCTTGGCCGAGATAGAGGGACTTCAGGTCGCCGCTCGCACCTCCTCCTTCTCTTTCAAAGAGCATCCGGACATAGCCACCGTGGCGCACAAGCTCAACGTCGGTGCAGTGCTCGAAGGGAGTGTGCGGCGCTCGGAGCACACCGTGCGCGTCACAGCGCAGCTCATCAATGCGGTGACAGGGTTTCACCTGTGGTCGAAGACCTACGACCGGGACCTAGGAGATGTGCTGAAACTTCAGACCGAGATCGCGACCGCAGTCGCCAGCGCCCTCAGAATCACGCTGCTCGGCGACGTCGCCGCCAAGATCGAATTGGGCGGAACACGCAACCCGGCCGCCTTCGACGCCTACCTGCGTGCCGCGAAGGCTACCAACGGATTCCATGACGCCGGGGATCTCCAGATCGCGATCGCCGCCTACACCGAGGCCATCGGGCTGGATGCAAACTATGCGCTTGCGTTTGCCGGCCGGTCACTCGCACTCAGTCGATACGCATCAGAATTCGCGACCGATGAGGGCGTTCGCAAGAACTATGACGGGGCTCAGGCAGATGCGCGCCAGGCACTGTCGCTCGCGCCGGATCTTGCCGAAGGTCACCTGGCATCAGGGAACGTATTCGCTGAAGCCTCGCTCGACATGGCGCAGGCGCTTGCGGAGTACGAACGCGCTATTACGCTCGCGCCCGGCAGTGCACGTGTCTTGAGCGGTTACGCCCGACAAGCCGTCAGCCTTGGCCGCGTTGATGCGGGCATCGCCGCCGGGCGGCGTGCGGTCGTGCTGGACCCGCTCAATGCCGTCACTCATAGGAGGTTAGGCATAGGCTTGTTCTTCGCGCACCGCTATCAGGAGGCTATCGTCGCGCTGTCGGATGGACTGGCTCTCGACCCGGACGACGCGAGTGCTTCTGGAAGTCGCGGCATCGCCTACTACATGCTCGGTGACTTCGAGAAGGCGCGCTCCTCGTGCGAGAGCAAGCCGTACTGGGTGGCGCAGTGGTGCCTAGCACTGGTGTACAACAAGCTCGGACGACACCCCGATGCTGAAGCCGTCCTGGCGAAATTAAAGGCAGCTTACGGGGATGCCCAGGCGTATCAGTACGCCACGATCTACGCGCAGCGGGGCGATACCCACAAAGCGCTCGAATGGCTGGAAACTGCGCTGCGTCTGCGTGATTCGGGCCTGGGGGATCTTAAGTCCGATCCTCTGCTTGATCCGCTTCGCAAGGAGTCGCGATTCCAGGCGGTCGAAAAGGCGCTGAAGTTTCCAGATTAGTCGGGCCCAGAGTTGATGCAAGGCAATGAATGCGGGCATTCATCCGATACGCTTCGAGCATCGCTGTCACTTTGGGAACGCTCGCATTCTGGATCGGAATGGCGGTGGCGAGGCGAAGCTATCCCTCGGAGTACGACTGGCGGTACATGACGATATCGAGTTTGGTTTACGCAGAACGCAACCCCAGCGGGTTCTTGTGGGCACGCGGCGGCATTTTGTTGTGCGGAATAGCTGGCATGTATTGGACGGCCGGGCTGCTACAAAGATGGAAGCAACAGCGCATCCCAGAACGACCCATCGGAATCTGGGCCTTGGGACTGGGCTTTCTGTGTATGACCTGTTGTGCCCTGGTACCAGAACGCCGGTTTCGAGTTCCCAGAGGTCACGACTTCCTCGCATTGGCGGCGTTTGTTGGTATCTGCGTCGGGACGGCACTCTTAACCTTCAAAGTGATCGAGCAGAGCCCTCGCGTGCGCAAGCTACCTGGTAGTCCGCGGTTGCATGCACGGATGTTGGCCGGCTTCGCGGTCTCTCCCATCGTACTGGCGGCCGTTGCTCAAGCGTATGTCTCCAACGCGTTGCCGGCCCTGCCCTGGGTAAGTCTGGAATGGCGCGAGCGCGGTGTCCCCCTCTATTTGAGTTTTGCCTTCTGGGAATGGGTCACCTGCGCGGTGTTCTCCCTCTACGTGTTAGTCCTGTCCCGCGTGACAGCGCCTCCCGCTCACCGACAAATCTGACGAACGGTTGTCGCAGTGGGAGTTAACGGTCTTGGTGAGACTTTCGCGTTCGGTTCAAGAGACTCTTGCGGCGTGTAACCAGCCGCCGTTCACGGTCCCCTCCGACGAATATAAGGGAGTTCCCCTTCCCTGATACGACGTGAGTCGTGTACGGCATCTAAGTGCCAAGATTGAGGTGTGAGCCGTCAATCTGCTCAGAAAAGGGGAACTCATGAACGAGATTACTACTGTTGGCGTCGATCTCGCAAAAGACGTAATCGTGGTGTGCGCCGGCGATCGCTCGGGGCGTACGCTGTACTTCAAGCAGTTCGGCTGTGCCGGTTTTGCGGCTTGGGTGGCTAATCTGCCGCCTTGCACGATGGGGATGGAGGCGTGCAGTTCCGCACATCACTGGGCGCGTGTGCTGGCAGCTCACGGGCATCAGCCGAAACTGATGGCGGCGGAATTCGTGAAGCCTTTCCGCAAGAGTCAGGGGGCGAAGAATGATCGCAATGATGCGCAGGCTATCCTTAGTGCGGTGCGCGAACCGAACATGCGCTTCGTGTCGGTTAAGAGCCTGGAGCAGCAGTCGATCCTGGCGTGTCATCGGATGCGTCAGGGCTGGCACGCCGAGCGCACCGCACTACTGAACCGCACGCGAGGCCTGCTGGCAGAGTTTGGCATCTGGCTGGCGCGTTCCTCGACGGCGCTCTATCGTGCCTTGCCACGGTTGAGTCAGGATGAAGCCGTCCCGGCGCGCGTGCGCGCCCTATTGGGCCAAGCTCACGAGCACTTGCAGCAAATCGATGCGCAAATTTGCCGCTGTGAGGCACAGATCCGTCTACACGCCAAGCAAAGCGAGTGCGCACAGCGGCTCACTGCCATCAGCGGCATCGGCCCGATCACTGCCAGTGCCTTGGTGGCCAGCGTTGCCAATGCCCGTGACTTCCGCAACGGGCGGCAAATGGCCGCCTGGATCGGTGTCGTACCACGGCAATCGAGCTCCGGTGGCAAGGAGCGCCTCGGCAGCATCACCCGGCGCGGGGATACCTACCTTCGGGCGCTGCTTACCCAAGGCGCCCGCTCGGCGCTACAGGCCGCCGTGCTCCGCGACCCCGAGAAACGCTCACGGCTCGAGCGCTGGATGCTCGAGCTGCGTCAGCGGGTCGGCTATCACAAAACCCTGGTTGCGATTGCCAACAAGCACGCGCGCATCTGCTGGGCCATCCTCGCCAAAGGCGAGGCTTACGATGCTCACGCGTGGCAGCGTTACGCCATCGCCGCTTGAGCCCGCCATCAATTTTAGCTTCCCTCAGCGCTGCGCAGCACAGATGCTCAACGAGGTCAGACCGAGCACGGTGGAAACCTGGCTAACAATCCGGCGGGAATACTCCGCACGCGATCGATCGTCGCATCGCGGTCCACGTCGTACGACGAATGAGGACACCGTGCGCGGCTAATATCTTGGCCCGGACGATTCACCAGACCCGTCCAACAAGGCCGTGTAGAGACATGCAGTCCGATCCTCGTTCTCATCTGAATGCGCCGCCCCCGCCCAAGTCACGGGCACCACCCGGATCAGTGCTTTCAATCAACTTCACTCGGGCCTTGACGGGGAACTCCGTAGAGATTGTTAGACGTTAGTCGCACCGGCTAGGGACAACGGTAGGCAATGCCCTCAACTGGAGTCCACGTTGGTCCGTTGGTAACAAAGCCGATATTACCGCCGAAACCGACGACCATGTTCCGAAACTCCGTGCGCGCGCTCGAACCACTAGCGTTAACTCTGATCTTGCCCACGGCGCTACAGGTCGATACCTCCGACGCGTTTCTAGTGAGCCGGACATTCTCAGCGCCCGGCACTGGCGCCACGGCGACGACGCAAGAAACAAGCCCAACGGCTAAAGCGACCGGGACCACGACCATTCGGGTGTGCAGCATGGCGTACCTCAGGAACTAGGACTGGGAGAAAGACACTTCCCCGACATCGGCGAAGTTGAGGGTTCACGATGGACCAGTACGCGGACGCTTCGCCCGAGCAGATCCTGAGCCCGGGAGAGGTGCCGCGAGGCTTCTGCTACCAAGCGGTAGCAAACCGGTAGCAGCGGGCTGAAGGCGAGAGAGGGTGCGTGTATAAGTTTTTGAATTTATGGCGCGCCCGGAGAGATTCGAACTCCCGACCTCCTGGGTCGTAGGGAAGCAGTCAGAATGGCACGAAATGCCTGAAATAGCTGAGAATCCCCTACCCTAGATTGGTGAATATTCTTGGCCGCAGGCCGGAGCTAACCTGCTGATCGACTTAGAGGCCGTTACGCGATATTCACCAGCTATACGGCCTCGTCGTCGGCCTCAAACAACGAAGCCCCTCGTGCGTGTCTAATACTGAACGCTGAAATGAAGTGCGATTTTCCCCCATAGAATCAGTAGGCCGTTTTTTGAGTTTGGACAGCCGAGTCCTTATAGGAGCGGGGCCATGCAAAAGGAAAAGCGTATGCACCCTTCCGTCTCGCTTGCCGTGGCTCTGCTGCTCACGTCACTAGTCTGTCAAGCTCAGCAAGACTCTCCTCAGGAAGCGCCGCGGAAACCAGAAGAAGCCGCGCCTGCCGCCAAGAGCCCACCGGGCGATGCGTTCAAGTGGGCGAATAACATTACCAACCTGAATCTCGGAGAATGGTTTCCGCTCAGCTTTTCTCACGACGGCGAGGTAGTGAAATACGCGACGCTGAAAGATGCTCAGCGACAAGGACACATCGCTACGGTTTGGTTTCGTAATGAATTTCGTGACCAACAGAAGCGCGCCGGAGTCATGCCCTACAGGAGCGGAGTTGAACGCGTCCAGTTCGATTGCGCAGGCCGCACAAGCCGTGTCGTTGTACAGGCTGTCTATTCTGAAAACAGCCTTGGGGGTGAGGTGAAGTCATATCCGTCCCCTGACAGTCCGTGGGAGCGAGTCGTGCCAGGCACACCCGGAGAGCAATGGATTGACTGGGCGTGCAACGCGACGGCCACGAAGAAAGCCTCTCCGCCTACGCAGTAGCTTCTCACTGCACGGTCGGTTTCCCTTTTTTGCTCAAGACCGTCGCGAGCTTGAGCCATTCGACACCACTGTTTGCGGGATTAACAAGTATCGAGACCCCCATTTTTCAGGGGCTTAACTTACCCTCCCGGTTTGGCTCCAGGGAACCGCAGGCGGGACCTTAGAAGTTACGTCATCGATTCTGTTGAAATTCAGGAAGCAAAAGGGCCACCTCCGACGGAACAGGTGGCCCCGTTCTTATTCTTGTTAGGGGGATCATTCTGCTGTCAGTCAGCTCCGCGATCCCCAAACAAGATCCCCTTCAATGAGAAAGACAACTGAGCGCGGTATTTGCCGGTCCTTCCCGTCAACAACGAGTGTGAACTGCATCACAGTTTTGGAACCGCCCGTCACTTTCGCCGGACCACTGGGTGACGATCTATTGTCTCATATCAGAAACAATCAACGGCCAGCAGGCGACATTTGGGCTGTCTGCGGCAGTAGCGGGCCCTTACAAGGGTCTCGCGACGGGCAAAGCCCGAAATGGTGTGCCGGTGCGCCGACTCGCCACGTCGGTGAAGCGCTTGTAC
>Ga0126381_100006791_pt1 | contig 12694 bp, 14 predicted proteins | sample PanSoiMetPlot_28_FD_96465 | JGI IMG/M metagenome (GOLD analysis project Ga0126381, IMG submission 96465) | Tropical forest soil microbial communities from Panama - MetaG Plot_28 | ecosystem: Environmental > Terrestrial > Soil > Tropical forest > Bulk soil | place: Panama | collected 2016-02-17
CAGTAGGTAGCCAAGGCGATGACCAGGCCCTTGCAGGTCTACGTCGTCGAGGACGCGCCGATCCTCCAGCGGCTTTTGGCTTCCGCCATCGAAGCGGCGGGGGCGGAATTGAGTGGATGCAGCGGCGACGCGCAGACTGCCATCGCTGATGTGTTCGCGTCCGACCCGGACCTGATTCTGATCGACATCCGCCTGGCATCGGGCAGCGGTTTCGATGTACTGCGTGCCCTGCAGGAACAAAGCCTTGCCCCGAGGGCCATCAAGGCGGTGCTCACCAATTATGCCGATTGCGAATACCAGAATCTCTGCGCCCGGCTTGGCGCCGATCGATTCTTCGACAAGTCCCTTGAGACATCACGAGCCGTGGCCTTTATTCACGCCCTGGCCGCCGAAAGGCGGGCTATGAACAAGGAGGCTGAACGTTCGGGCGATCAGCCTTCGAGTCTGCAGGCGGCCCGTTCGCAAGCATCGCGGATGGATCCGCCGACGCACCCTCGCAGCAATGTTGGGCCCGCCGGCGACAGCGAACGGATCACGGAGCAGGCCGGCGCTATGTCCAGCCAGGAATGGACTGAGCAAAGGAAAGCGAGGGTAAGCGAAATTCTGTTGCCCAGAACGATGCGCTGGATTGCGACCCTGCCGGACGACTTCCAACTCACCGCAACTGCCAAGGCGTTTCCGAGGATTGTCAACGAGCTCGCCGCGCTCTGGCTGGAGCAGGGAGAGTTGACGGACTATCTCGATGAGCTGCTCGTGGACAAGCGAGGGCGGCGGCAAGGGTTCCCGGCGCGTGTCCTGAGCGAGTTGCACGCGCTCAGAGCGTACTGCTCCACGTTCGTCGTCGCGCGCGACACTCCCTCGAGCCGCCGATCGCCAGGCGGTCTCGCTGCGTGAAGCTTTCACGTGCGGTGCATGCTGCCGGGCGCCCCCGGCTCAGGCCAGGGGTGCTTGGATTTCGGGTCGAAGATCGCGTCAGTCTCGGCGGGTGCGAGCGCCCAATCGCCGCGCGCGATCTCCGCCTCAAGCTGGCCTGGCCCCCATCCCGAGTGGCCAACAAAGATCCTTAAGCCTTCCATCGGCTTGTCCCGGTCGAGAAGCTTGCGCAGCAACTCCCGGTTGCCACTGATGTAAACGCCGTCGAGGACCCGAGTCGCGTTCTCAGGCGGGGTATCGGCACGAAAAACGAACGAGACCGACTCAATTTCGACAGGACCGCCGAAATACACCTTGTCGTCCACTTGGGCGAGGCGGTCGAGGTCGGGAAAAAGCCGCGAGACGCTGATCCGAGTAGGCCTGTTGACGATCACGCCGATGGGGGCGGGAGCAATGTTGTTCATCACGAGGACTACCGAGTCCTTGAAATTGGAATCGGGCAACTCCGCCCGAGCGATGAGGAGGATGGTGGTTAACGGCTTCGCCTCGTCGGCGGATATGGGCCCCGACATGGCGAACAGAACGAGGAAAGCGCAGACGGCTCGAGTCACGTCAGGCACTTAAATCTAGCTGGGTCCATGCCCGTAGAGCTTCTCTAGCGGTTTTCGCGCTTATACAGCTTGGCAGCAAGGCAACCAGCTCGGCGGTCGAAGCGCAAATACACCCCTTGGGAGCGGCGCCGCGCGCCCCAACCTTAGGCTCATGCCTCCGGTAACCACCAGCCTGATTATCGCCAATGTGGCGATGTTTCTGTTGGAATCCGTCGCGCCGGGCTTGTTGTCCTCGCTCGCATTGTGGCCTTTGGGTGCCGGGCACGGTGGAGGGGGCTCCACTTTCGCTCCTTGGCAACTGGTCACCTACGCTTTTTTGCATGGCGGCCTGTTCCACCTCGCGTTCAATATGTTCGCGCTGTACATGTTCGGCGGCGCAATCGAGAGAGTATTCGGCACGCAGCGCTATCTGGCGTACTACGTCGTCTGTGTCATTTCCGCGGCGGTTACGCAACTGATCGTGTCGTGGATGACGGGGGCCTTCTATCCCACGATCGGTGCCTCGGGCGGTGTCTTCGGTCTGTTGCTCGCCTATGCCATCTATTTCCCCAACAATCGGATCATCCTGTTGTTTCCGCCGATTCCGATGCCGGCGCGCGTGTTTGTCGTAATCTACGCGGTCCTGGAGCTTTACCTGGGAGTCACCGGCACGCAGGAAGGCGTCGCCCACTTCGCGCATCTGGGTGGCATGATCGGCGGCTTTGCAATGCTGCGCTTCTGGCGCCGTCCCGGTAGCCGGCGATTCGTGCGCTGAACATTTACGAGTTCAGTCGGCAAGCTAACGATGGGCTGTCCGGCTGAGTGCCTGCGATGGACCGTCAGACGCGGATCGCCCGGTCACTCATGGGATTGGTTTGCCCAGCGCGCAAATATTGAATGCAGAGCATCCAGTCCGTCAGTCAGCGCGGCAGGTCCAGGCTGAAGAATGATGGGTGACTTGATCTCGTGCAGCTCGCCGTTTTGAACGGCGGGAACATCTGCCCACCCCGGGCGTGCCGCTACCCGCTCTGGCCGGAATTTCTTGCCGCACCACGAGCCGATGATGATATCCGGCCGATTGCGCGCTACCTCCTGAGGGTCGGCGACAACACGATTCCGCGCGAGGCTGCTCGCCGCTCGCTCCGGAAAGATGTCGCAGCCGCCGGCGACGTCGATGAGCTCCGACACCCAGCGGATCGCGCTGATCTGCGGCTCGTCCCACTCTTCGAAGTAGATGCGCGGGCGCCTGGGTAGAACGGCCGCTGCCTCGCGCACCAAGGCAATATGAGCTTCGAGCGTCCGGGCATAACGCTCGCTTTGCTCCCATGCGCCGACCATGGCCCCAAGGCGGCGAACATAGGCCAGGATCCCCGCTACCGAGCGATGGTTGCTGATCCACACCTCGATGCCGCGCTTGATCAAGGCTTGCGCGATATCGGCCTGGATGTCTGAAAAACCGATCGCGATATCCGGTTCGAGCCGGACGATCTCGTCTATCTTGGCGCTCGTGAAGGCCGATATCTTGGGCTTTTCCTTGCGAGCTCGTGCCGGACGCACCGTAAAGCCCGAGATGCCGACGATCCGGTGTGACTCGCCGAGTGCATAGAGCACTTCGGTGGGTTCTTCAGTCAGGCAAACGATGCGCTGGGGGAAAGCATTGGACATATCGCCCCGGAAGATACGAACCGGCTAGATCATTCGAGCTCGCTGCTGCTCGAGCAACTGCTCCAGCACTTCGATATTGCTCCTGACCTGCTGCAAGTTGGGATTGATCTTGAGCGCCCGCCGCGAATAATCCAGCGCCCGCTGGTAGTACCCGAGTCGAGCGTAAATCTGTGCGTAGCCAGCCAAGGCGCCGAAATGGTACGGATTACGCTTCATTACCTCATCGCAATCGGCGAGTGACTTGCGCAGCTCGCCAACAATAAAATACAGCGTGGCGCGCTTATTCCAGCCTTCGGCAAAACCGGGCTTCAGCTCAATGATGCGGGTGAACGTGGCGATGCTCTTTTCCAGGTCGCCTGCGGTCATCTGCTCGATGCCGGTCGCGTAGAGCCTGTCTACTTCGGGATCTCCGGAGCGCGCCCAGATATGCCATAGGGCCTGCTCGGCCTGAATGCGGGTTTCCTCGTCGTCATCGCGCAGCGCTTTGACCAGGAGAGGCGCATCCGCCATCGTGCCGACTTCGCCCAAGCGACTGGCGGCATCACGGCGCGTTTGCGCATCAGCGTCGACGAGAGAGCGGGAGGCTTGCTCCCGACTGGGTTCCTCTGCCTGCGCGAACGTGCTCGCAAGCAACAGGATCGACAACAACGCCCATAACATGCGGGTCATCACCGGATTCTATCCTCCCAGGCACATCACAGGTGATTTGGTAATCACGCGCGAGCGAATCGGGTTTCGGATATCATCTTTTCCTGCGTTGACGCCCGTCGGCGAAGCTGCCTTCATGCGGTCTTTCGGCTACGATTCTTGATTTCGCCCTGATGGCACCCCGCACTCATCGACAAATGCCGTTCGGTTCCCGTGCCTCGGGCTCCGTGCTCTGGTGGTTCCCAGTCGGCCTCGCCGTGCTCGCAGCGGGATGGATTTGGCTGATGATGTCGTGGAACTACTCCTCGGGCGAGCGCGCCGGGTGGGTGCAGAAGTTCTCCCGCAAGGGTTGGGTCTGCAAGACGTGGGAAGGCGAGCTCGCACTCGTAACGATGCCGGGCGCTGCGCAGGAGAAATTTCTGTTCACCGTCTGGAACGACGACGTGGCCACGAAGATCAACGACGCAATGGGTAAACGCGTCTCGCTCCACTACGAGGAGAAGGTCGGCCTGCCGGGTACTTGCTTCGGCGATACGCGGTATTGGGTCAGCGGCATCAAAGCGGTCGAGGATATTCCGCTCGCCCCGGGCATAGTCGTGCCGACACAACCGGGTACCGCGCCCGCGGCGCAGCCTTCGCAACCGGCGGCGGCGCCGCCTGCAAAGTGATCGAAGCCTCGTCATCGCACACACGGTGACGCTGGTCCGTGAGAACAGTGAACGCAGCTCTGCTTGTCGCTGGCGCGGTGTGCCTTGCTCTTCTCGTCGAACGGATCGGGGCACGAACGCTGTGGGAAGATTCGCTCCGCCTCGGCTGGGGTGCCGCGATCATCGTGGCGGTCGCAGTACTTGAGCACGCACTGCATACGGCAGGCTGGCGGCGTTGCTTCAGCCGTGGCAACTCTCCAAGTTGGCCCCACCTGTTTAGTGCATTCCTTGCTGGCTATGCAGTGAGCTTCGCGACACCAACGACGGTCGTGGGAGGAGAGGTAGCGCGGGGGGGTGTTTTGCTTCGTGAGATCCCCGCCGTTGAAGTGGTTGCATCGATCACATTAGACCGACTTGCCTTTGCATTAGCCGATCTAATCGTGGGTCTATGTGGCGTCTGCGTGATCATCGCCGCAGCACCACTGTCCGGCGGAATACGGGCAGGAGTCGCGACCGCCGCTGGGCTGGTCGGGATCGGCATCGGCACTTTTTTCTGGCTCCAGCGTCGGGGGCGCCTGGCTGGTTTCCTCGCTAACCACGCAGTGCTGCGCCGGATCGTAGGCGCACAACGTGCTACCCGCCTTGCTGATGGCGGGGCGGCTGTAGATCGCCGCCTCGCGGCCTTTCATGCCAACGAAGCTGGGGCCTTCTACGCTTCAGTCGCGCTTCACGCCGCGGGCACTGCAGTGGGCGCGCTACAGATCGCGATCTTCCTGGACTGGCTGGGCATCGCCTTTCAAGCGCGGACAGTGCTTGAGGTATTTCTCGTAACGACGGCCGTCGACCTCTTCTCCTTCTTCATCCCCCTCCGACTCGGAGCACAGGAAGGCGGCCGGATGCTGGCGATGTCGCTCGCGGGGCTCGATCCTGCGCTCGGACTCCTGTTTGCGCTGGTGATCCGCGTGCAGCAAATCGTCTGGGCCGCGATTGGCTTCATCATCTACCTGGCAGCTATTGTGACAGGCCGAACCTACCCCGTCCGTGACAGTAGACGACGCTCACCGGGCATGAACTAGGCTTTCAGATCGGGAGGACGGAATCATCGTTGCGGCTCCGCTTTTGAAGGAGGCTTTCAATGCGCATTCTTGTCATCGGGGCGACCGGGATGATCGGGACCGCCGTTGTTGCTGCCCTCTCCGCCGGCAACGAGATCGTACCGGCCAGCCGGAGGAGCGCAGCCGTTAACGTCGATATTGCCGATCCGGCAAGCATCCAGAAGATGTACCGCTCGATTGGGAAAGTCGACGCGGTGGTGTGTGCCGCAGGACAGGCAAAGTTCAGTCCACTGACGCAGTTGAGCGATGCCGACTTTCGCTTCTGTCTGGACAACAAACTCATGGGTCAGGTCAACGTAGTGCGCTTCGGCTTCGAGCACCTTGCAGATCGCGGGTCGTTGACCGTCACTACCGGTATTCTTGCCCAGGCGCCGCTGCCGGGCAGTGCGGCGATCAGTCTGGTGAACGCCGGCCTCGAAGGATTTGTCAGAGCGGCCGCGCTCGAAGCGCCACGGGGAATACGCGTAAACGCCGTGAGCCCCCCTTGGGTCACCGAGACGTTGTGGGCGCTCAAAATGGACACCCAGGGTCTGCCCACCGCTGTCGTCGCGCGGACCTACGTAACAAGCGTCACCGGCCGCGATACCGGTGCGATACTCCAGCCGTCTCTTTAGCTGTAGCGCGAGTCAGCTGCCCTAGGTCGTCTACCAGAATCACGACAGCAATCCTGCCGAGTTGAGCCCTCGAAGGAGGACCCATTGAGCCACGTCGATTGGTACGTCGAAGGCCTGCAGTTCAGCAGTTGCAATTGCACCTACGCCTGCCCCTGTCAGTTCGAGCTGCTCCCATCGCATGGCAATTGTGTGGGCTTCGAAGTGTCACGCATCGACCGCGGCCACCATGGCCGCGTGGTTCTCGACGGAGTGAGATTCGCGGTGTTCTACGCTTGGCCGGGCCCGATTTTCGAGGGCAAGGGCGAGCTGCAGGCCGTCATCGACGCGCACGCGACCGCTGCACAGCGCGAAGCGCTGTCGCGTGTGCTCATGGGCGAGGACACCGAGGAGGCGGCGACACACTGGTGGGTGTTTCGCGCGATGTCTGACAGAATTCACCCAACGCTGTTCGAGCCGATCGAGCTTGATGTCGATCTCGACGCTCGCACGGCGCGCGCCTCGATTCCCGGCGTTCTGCTGGCGACTGGGCGGCCCATCATCAGCCCCGCCACCGGGCAGGCGCATCGCGTGCGCATCGATATTCCACAGGGGATCGAATTCGAGCAGGCCGAGATCGGCAGCGCCACGACGACGGCAACGGCCGCCATCAAATTCGACCTCAATGACACCTACGGTCAGTTCAACCGCCTGCGTCACTCGAACAAGGGCGTGGTGCACGCTTAGACGACTGGCATGAGCGTTGCGGCGCTCCTGCGCAGGCAGCAGCAGATCACTCTGGCAGCGTTGGCGCTGGTCGTCGCGCTGGCGCTGGGCTATGTGCTGCTCGGAGCCGAGATGGGAATGACGGCGCTTGATATGACGCTGATGCCGCGCGACATGGACATGGCGTGGCCGGTGTGGTCGCTTCGGTACACGCTCACCATGTTTGCCATGTGGTGGGCGATGATGGTGGCGATGATGCTGCCGAGTGCCGTGCCGGTCATACTGCTTGCTGCAGCGCTCAACGCCAAAGCCCAACCGGGTCGTGCGCCATACGGAGCGACCGCGTGGTTTGTGGCTGGCTATCTTGTGGCGTGGGGCGGATTCAGCATCGTCGCCGTCGCAGCGCAATGGTGGTTAAGCCAGGTGAGGGCATTGGCTCCGATGCTGCACCTGAGCGACACGCACGTGGTCGCGTCGCTGCTGATTGCGGCTGGCCTTTGGCAATTCACACCATGGAAGCGCGCTTGCCTGCAACAGTGTCGCTCGCCGCTGGCATTCCTGACCCAGCGTCGGCGCGCAGGAAACCTTGGCGCGCTTGTCATGGGACTCGAGCACGGCGGCTATTGCCTTAGCTGCTGCTGGCTCCTGATGGCTTTGCTGTTCGTCGGCGGCGTGATGAACCTGTTCTGGATCGGCGGCCTGGCCCTGATCGTCCTTGTCGAGAAGGCGCTGCCGGCAGGAGAGCGGTTCGCGCGCGCGTTGGGCGCCGTCCTTGTGATTTGCGGGTTAGCCGTCGTGATGCTCTCCGAAAGCGACGCCCTGCACAGGCTTCTTGGCTGATGCGCATGCAGTTTCGCTATCACCCGATTTCCACTTTGCCCTCGCTGGCGTGGTACGCCCGTGTGGATCGCGGAAGCGAGACGGTACCGGTATTCCACGGCATGTCCGTGGAGACCCGTCCCGAAGGATTCATCGAAGGGGCGTGGGATGACCGCTTTGCATCGCTCAATTTCATCGCGGCAACCGTTGTTGCGGGCACCGGCGGAATCGCGGAGCATGACCGCATTCGGTTCAGCACCAGCACGGACCATCTCGGGCCGCTGTTCAGCATCGTCAAAGGCAGCTCGGTCCATGTTTCCAACTCGCCGGCCTTCGTGCTGACCATGGCGGAGGAGGAACCCGACGATATCTATCCCTTTTACGACCACGACATCCTTCGAATTTTCCGCCAGGGCTTGTACTGTCCCCACGGTCGTCTGACGCTCAAGTCCTCCATCGCGCTGGGCGTTCATTTCTCGACCATCATCAGCGTCGACCAGCATGGCTCGGTGGGATTCGACAGTCATCGACTGTGCATGCGACCGCGCGATTATCAATCCTACAAGGGCCTGCTGGTCGATGCGATGAGACGAGTTCTCGAAAACGGATCCGACCCGGCTCGGAAACGACGGTATCGGCCTCTGGCCTCCCTTTCCAAGGGCTACGACTCTACTGCGGCAACGGTGCTGGCCAAGTTGGTCGGCTGTACCGACGCGTTCAGCTATGTCGACGAGCGCCGACCCGATCCGAAATACGATAGCGGCGCCTCGAACGCTCGATTCTTCCTCGACATGAGTTGCAAGGTGTATTCGCGCTGGCAATATCTCGAACTCGACGGTGTCGAAGCCGAGTTCGGTTACAACACTGCAAATTCCATGGCACCGCTGGCCGCGGTGGAAGACGATTTGGCTGGACGCGTCCTGATCGTCGGCGAAACCGGTGATGTGATTTGGAATCCCAAGGCGGCGAGGGTGGCAAACCGGTTGAGCAAGCCGTGGATGCGATTCAGCCTGGGCTTAAGCCCGATCGAGTTCCGTTTGCGAGTCGGGTACCACGCTTTCGCGCCGCCATCCATCGGGGCGCGACATAATCGGCTCATCTACGACATAGCGACCTCGGAGGCGATGCGCCCCTGGTCTGTAGGCGGCGACTACGATCGGCCCATACCGCGTCGCATCGCTGAGGAGGCTGGGCTGCCGAGAGACCGCTTCGGGATTCGCAAAGCCGCGTCAAGCCATAGTCACCTGAGCGAGCCGAGTCGATTCTCGGAAAATGCACTGAATGATTATCGCCGGTTCGTGACCGAGCGCCATGCGGCGGTTCCGCGCTCGCTGTACAACTACTGGCGAGGCCGCGCCCGCTGGCGTGACTATCTCTGGGACATCAAGAAAGACGACCCGCGACGCTATGTGCGCTCAACTTTTCTGCAGCGCCGTTTTCCTTTTGTACTCAACGCCAAACCTATCCGCATTCCCTGGGATTTCATGTTCACATTCCAATGGACCGTGGCCACAATGCGGAGTCGCTATGCGTTTCCCGAACCACAGAGCGGTCAATCTGGCGCAAAATCGTCGCCGCTGCGGGTGCGCGCGGACGCAACGGTCGGATGACCGTGATCTAAACTGAAGTGATGAAAAGGAGGAAGACTATGAACAGGACGTTATTGCTGCTCGGTGTTGGTCTTGCGGGTGTGGTGGTCGGGGCCATCGGAGCCACCTATGTCAGCGCCCAGGGCACTCCGCAAATAACGCGGACAGAGCTACTGCGCAAGCCCATGTCCGGTGTGGAGGGCAAGGAAGTCGTCGTCTTTGTCTCGGATATTCCGCCTGGTGGCGTTGCGGCCCAACACTACCATCCGGGAGACGAAGCGATTTACATGCTGCAAGGGGCGCTTTTGTTTGAACCGGATCAGGGGAAGCCTTTCGAGTTGAAGGCCGGCGAGATCACCTTCAACCCGGCCAAGAACATTCACAAGGCAAAGAACACGAGTTCCTCCGAAGCGGCGAAGGTCCTCAATTGCATGATCGCGGAGAAGGGTCAGCCGCTCGCAGTCCCCGTAAAATGACCGTCAGGCGCTGCGCGGTCGGACGCGGATCACGACGGCGTAGCACTGAAACATGGGCTGCGCGCTCTGGAACCATGCCGCGCCTGACTGATCGAGGCAGTAGACATTGAGCAGGCCGTTGGCCCCGCGGCGCGCGGCCTCGGCGCGCAGGGAAGCGACCGCCTCATCCTGGGTAGCATAGACAGGGGCGCGAAAGGCTGTGCGCCAGGAGTCCACCCACAGACGCCCAACGACTTCATAGGGATTGTCGTTGAGTTCCGCTGTGGTGTAGACCTTCACGTCCGAGCCCTGTCCTGCGACGTCCGCGGGCGGATTGCTGGCGCAGCCGCAGAGGATGCATATCGCAACCGCAAACGGGGTATAGAAGTCTGATCGGCGGATTTTCATCTTTGGTCTCCCGCTGCTGGCTTGAGCGCCATTGCTCGAATTATATGGCGTTTGTCGAAGGGCTTAAGGTAGGGCGTAATCTGCGCTCGTGATGTCGACGGAACCATCACCCACCGACCTCTCGTAGCCGAATGCTGCACGCGCGCGTGGCAATGGCGGTCAATCGAGAGTTTCATCCGACGAGTTTCATCACCACGATTGTAAGATCGTCGTCGCGCTGCCGCGTGCCGGCGAAGCGGCCCAATGCGGAAAGCACCTCGCCTACCACAATCTCCGGATCATCCGCCCGGTGCGCCGACACGGCTTGCGCCAGGCGATCGAGACCGAACATATCGCCGACTTCGTTTCGCGTTTCGGTGACGCCGTCAGTGTAGAACACGACCATGTCGCCGGTTTGCACCCTGACTCTTATCTCCGTGAAGCTCGCATCCTTGTTGATTCCGAGCAGCACTCCGTCGGCATTGAGCGTGGTGCAGGTCGCCTGGTCTGCGCGCAACATCAGAGCCGGCGGATGGCCGGCGTTGGCATACTTGAGTTCGCGACGCTCGGCATCGTAGGTTGCGCAGCAGGCGGTAATGAAGTGTCCCGCGCGGTCGAGGTCGTCATGAAGAAGGTCGTTCAATCGACCTAGAATGTGGGCCGCGCCGGGCTCGACCAGGCGTTCGGCCAAGAAGGTGATGCGCGCCTCGGCCATGAGCAACGCGGCGCCGACGCCGTGACCGGAAACGTCGCCGATGAAGCTGTCGACGCCGTTCGGGCCACGTGGGAAATAGCCGAAATAGTCGCCGCCGACCGCATCGGCCGGAATGCAACGTCCGGCGACGCGCATCCCGGCCGACGCCAATGGAGTTTGCGGCAGCAGCGACCGCTGGATCTGCCTGGCGATATCCATATGTGCACGAGTTACTGCCAGCTCGACTTCGGCTGCTCTGTTTTTTTCCTCCGCGATGCGCAGCTCGCTGTCGCGAGTTTCCAGCATTTCGGACATGGTGTTGAATGACCGCGCGAGCACCTCGAGCTCGCTCTTGTCTCCCAGCACGGTCGCGCGAGCGCCCAGATCGCCCGCACCGAGTCTTCGAGTCGCCGTGACTAGAGCGTCGACCTGGCGGAGGATGAATCGGCCTCCCAGCCACGCCGCGCTTATCGCCGCCACCGTCACAAGGCCGAGCGCGGCGAGATTGCGCATCAGGCGCCGATTGACGTCGGCGAAGGCTACTGCCTTGGAGACTCCGATGGTGGCGTGGAGCTCATAGCCTCGAATCAATGGAGCGTGAGCCCACAGGCGCCGAACTCCTTGAGCGTCATCAGCTTCGAAAACGCCAGGTTGCCTTTGTTCGGACAGGATGGCGAGAACCTCCGTCTCCGGCAGAGTCTTGCCGATCAAGTCTCCCGTATCGGGAAGTCGCGCAAGTACGGTTCCTTTGTGATCGGTGACCACAATCACTGCGCCCGACGGGAGCTCGACCTTCGAAAGCGCCAAGGTCAGCCAATTCAGGCTCTGCGCGGCGACGATTACGGCGCGCACGTCGCCTGTGTCACCTAGCAGGGGAAGCGCGTAATTGATCGACGGAACCATGGTGACACGGCCGATCTGATAGTCGCCGACGGCGAACCTGTGCGTTTCGATTGCCCGCTTGAAGTACATCCGATCGGAGACGTTGACCGCAGACTGCGGCGGGACGGCACTGCATGACAGGTTGCCATTCGGTTCCGCGACAGCAAGGTTGAGGTACATAGGGGAGGCCGCGAGAATCTCGCTCAGGATCTCGCCACATGCCGACCCGGCCGCGCGCAGATGCGGCAGGCGGGCGATCGCGTTTAGCAACTGCCTTGCGCTTTCGACCTCCGCGGCCTGGCTGGTGGCGATGATGCGGATTAGCCGCATCTCATCTCTGTTGACATCGGCTATCGCGGCAGCCCGCTCCTCCGCCTGGGTGTATAGGACCAGGGCCAGCCACGGTAACAGTATGAGGCCGACGAGGACGAGGAGCCGCAGGCGCAGGCTGAACAAGCGACGTCGCGGCGTCGAGCCGGCGCTCTGACGTTCCGGCGCAGCAGGCTCGGTCGCGTACAGAGTATCTCCCTCAGTGGACGGCCGGAACAATGGCGCCCTCATTGATCCACGTTGCGCTCTTTTAAAGCCTTGTTCCGTGCATCATCACGTCACGCCATCTACCTTACTCCTTAGTTCGGCCGATGGCAGCACGGGGATCCTGGATCGCCAATCTCCTGGCAGCCCAAGGCTAGGCCGGAACCAAAGCAACGGCCGGCCTTCAGCAGATCGCCAATGCCAACCCAAGCAACGAAATGGACGCGGCGACTCGCGTGCGTTAGGCTGAAACGCGATGGACAGCCAGCGACCCAATCCATTCGGTTTCACGTCGTCGCGCGATGTGCCGATCCCGTACCTCCAGCGAATCCGCGACTACTACCAGGCGTTGGGCTACGGCGTACCCTACGAATGGGCTCATTACTCCGAAGTGCCCTTCCATGCGCTGCACGTCCAATTGTCCAGATGCCGGATTGCGCTCATCACTACGGCGGCGCCCTATCAGCCGGACAAGGGCGA
>Ga0126381_100006793_pt1 | contig 12693 bp, 10 predicted proteins | sample PanSoiMetPlot_28_FD_96465 | JGI IMG/M metagenome (GOLD analysis project Ga0126381, IMG submission 96465) | Tropical forest soil microbial communities from Panama - MetaG Plot_28 | ecosystem: Environmental > Terrestrial > Soil > Tropical forest > Bulk soil | place: Panama | collected 2016-02-17
GCAGCGGTTTCGATAATGGCCCGGTCTATTGGCTCTTGAATCTGGAAACGATACCATCTTTGCGTGGTATCGTTTCCAACAATCGCAAACTATAGGGATTCCAATACGGGACTGTCAAGGAGAAATTTTGACTGTGTGACCGACTGTTACGATATTGACAACAAACGGGTGGTATCGATGCCATCAAACGGTTGAGGGGGTATGACTTTTTAGGTCTGATGGCCTTGGTTTTACTCGCCAGATACCTGCTAATCAGCTCTTCAAGAGGGTCTCGATCTTGACCGGCAATTCTCGCACGCGAACCCCTGTCGCATGATAGACCGCGGCTGTGATGGCTGGTGCAATTCCAGCCAACCCGATCTCGCCCACGCCCCGAGCGCCGTACTCGTTGAGGGTCAGATCAGGATAGTTCAGGAACGTGACATCAATGTCAGGCGCATCCGCGCACGTAGAGACGACATAGTCGGCGAAATTGTTGTTGATTGGATTGCCGTTCCGCGGGTCGTAAAGTGTTTCCTCAAATAGACCCATGCCAACGCCCATCACAATTGCTCCCTGTACCTGATTGCGCGCAGGACCAAGATTCATGATGCGGCCGACGTCGATCACGGACACCACGCGGCTTACCTGAAGGCGAGCGATTCCGGGATCCCAGGTTACTTCTACAAACTGCGCACCATAGGAATGCTGTGAGTATTTCTGAGCGTTCGGATCTTCAAAAGAACTGGGGGATTTTCCTGTTCCATTGACGCTGCGAATATTTGCCTGCTTCAGAACCTCTTCAAAAGGAGTGCCTTGCGCCGCTGGCTGGTTTTTCTCGCAAATACAGGCAGAGGTAAGGACCAGATCTTCGGGCTTTTTTCCGTGTAATGGCGAACCGGGCGTATTTACAGCAACGCCGAGCACCGATTTCACGGCAGCGTTTGACGCTGCCGCGATGGCCGGCACTACAGATGCTGTAACCCAGGAACCGCCCGACAGCGGACCTGCTGGCAGCGAAGTATCGCCGAGCACAACCTGTACCTTATCGACTGGAATGCCTGTTTTGTCGCTGACCACTTGCGCGAAAATAGTGTAAGTCCCAGTGCCGATGTCCTGCGTGGCACAGCTAACGCGCGCAGTTCCATCGTTGTTCAGCGAAACTGACACCTGCGCGGCCATACGAAATGCTCCCCAGGACGCGCAGGCCATGCCCCAGCCCAGTATCAAGTCGCCATCGCGCATTGAACCCACGGCAGGACTGCGTTTCGACCACCCGAACTTCTCGGCTCCGGTTGTGATGCATTCCTTGAGATGACGCGAAGAAAACAGTTTGTTGTTGCTCTCGTCTTTTTCGGGTTCGTTGCGCAGTCGAAGCTCAACTGGATCCATCTTTAGCTTGATGGCCAGCTCATCCATTGCTGATTCGAGCGCGTAGAGACCGGGTACAGCACCGGGTCCGCGCATGGCCGTCGGTGGACCGATGTTGCGCTGAACTTTGGCTCCACGAAGGAGCAGGTTCTGCGTACTGTAGATGTAGGGTGTGGCTTCGCCACAGCCTTCACTGTAATCGCTGATCATCGACGTGTCATTGACATAGTCGTGATGCAACGAGACGAGCTTGCCATCTAGAGTAGCGCCAAGCCGTATACGTTGTTGCGTGCGCGGGCGATGGCCGACGTTCGAGAACATCATCCTGCGGGAGATAACTGCCTTCACGGGACGATTGAGTTCGCGCGCAGCGGCCGCAGCTAATGGTGCATGTGTCCATGGCCACAGCTTTCCGCCAAAGCCGGAGCCGAGATACTTCATCACAATCTGCACATTTTCATCAGGAACGCCGAGGAATTGCGCCATCACAGCCTGATGATTTAGTAGCGATTGTGTCGTCTCGTAAAGTGTGAACTTCTTGCCATCCCAGACTGCAACGGATGCGTGCAGTTCGATAGGATTATGAGTCTCGGCAGGCGTGACATAGGTTTCGTCGACCTGTACAGGCGCGGATGCAAATGCCTTCTCGGCGTCGCCACGATGACTCTCCACATTAAGGCTTTTCCAGCCGTCGCTCAGGTCCAGAACAACGTTCGGCGTTTCCGCGGCGTACTCAACATGTACCGCGTCGGCCGCAGCCTTGGCCTGCTCCATGGTTTCTGCCACCACGGCGGCCACATATTGCCCGCTGTAATAGATAACTTCATCCTCGAATGGAGGACGGCTCTCATCCACGATCGCATTCTCGTCACCAGGAACAGGCCGGTAAAGCTTAGGAGCATTACCGTGATACATGACACGAAGCACGCCCGGCATTTTTTCAGCTTCCGAGGCATCCAGCTTCGTGATTTTTCCCTTGGCAATCGGAGCGCCGATGGGGATAAGGTAGACCATATCCGGGAAACTGTGGTCCGAGGAATACATAGCGCCGCCACTGGTTTTTAGGCGGCCATCTACACGCGGTACTACGGTGCCAATGATGGATGGAACTACCATCTCCTGCGTCGCCATGAACTGTCTCCCAAAGACGTGCGGTACTGGTTGCCGCTGTATGGCGTGATCATATCGCATCGCCAGGTGAATCGCAGATTGAGACAATCTTCAGCCAGTTTTCAGCAAATGGAGCTACTATCTGGGGCGAAGTTAGCGAAAGGAATCCGGATGAAGATATACGCATTGCGCAAACTGGCTGGGATCGCATTGAGTACAGTTCTGGCTCTGACAGCCTCTGCCCTACGGGCAGAGGGGCCCTATCACGTTCAGGACACATGGAAAATTGGCGGAGATGGCGGATGGGACTACCTGGCCGTCGATCCGCAGTCAGGATTGCTCTACATCACACGCGGTAATCATGTGATGGTCGTCGATACAGGATCAGGCAAAGCGGTTGCGGACTTTCCAGGACTCAAAGGGACACATGGCGTGGCCTTCGATACGGATGGGAAAACCGGTTACATCAGCGATGGCGCGTCGAATAGCGTTGCTGTCTTTGATCGGGCAAGCAACAAGATTACACAGATCATCCCGGCAGGAACCAATCCGGACGGCATCCTCTTCGAGCCGGCTACACAAACCGTTTGGGCGTTCAACGGGCGCAGCAAAAACGCCACAGTCATCGATGGGAAAACAAAGCAGGTTGTTGCAACGGTTTCCCTCCCGGGCAAGCCGGAGTTTCCGGTCGCCGATGGCCAGGGATCTGTCTTCGTAAATATCGAAGACAAAAACGAGATTGCTCACTTGGACGCAAAATCGCACACAATTGTGGCGGAGTGGCCCATCAAGTGCGAATCACCTTCCGGGCAGGCAATCGATCTCGCAAATAAGCGCCTTTTTTCCGTTTGTGACGGAAAAAAAATGGCTGTTGTCGACGCGAATTCCGGAAAAGTTGTAGCAACACCAGACATTGGCGAAGGACCGGATGCCGCTGCTTTCGATCCTAATACGCACAACGCCTTCAGTTCCAACGGCGAGGGAACGCTTACGATTGTGCACCAGGATTCACCTGATTCGTATTCAGGCCTGCAGACTGTGACGACGCAGAAGAGCGCCCGCACGATGGCTCTCGATCCCAAAACGGGAAAGATTTATCTGGTGGCGGCGGAGTTTGGACCACGGCCAGCAGCAACGCCGGAAAACCCACGCCCGAGACCGCCAATTGTGCCGGGGAGTTTCGTCGTAATTGTGGTGAGTAAATGACCTTTTAACGTTGAGTAAATGATCCCAAAGAGCCCATTAAAGGCCTCTTTAAAGTGCTCAAAACAGCCGGATTTTGACTTAATTTGCCGCGTTTTCGCCTCTGCGATGTATAGTTTTGCCATTGGGTGTATGCTGTCACGGCTGAAAAAGCACTTTATTTTGAGGATCATGGCTTGCAGTTCCAAAAGTTCGATGACGCTTACCTCGAAAATCTGCGCAAGGGCGATCGCCGCACTGAGGAGCACTTTGTTCATTACTTCAGTGAACTAATTCACCTGAAGCTGCGTTCCCGGTTGAACTCCAGAGATGCGATCGAGGATGTCCGGCAGGAGACGTTTGCCCGTATCTTCGTCCTGCTACGGGGAAAAGAAGGAGTTCGTAACGCTTCTGCGCTCGGCGCGCTTGTGAATTCTATCTGCAACCACGTGTTACTGGAGTACTATCGCTCTCACTCAAAAAGCGAGGCGATGGAAGACGCTTCAGAAATGGACATTCAATCGGAGGATACCGACGTTTTGGATGTCATGGTCTCGAAAGATACGCAGAAGACTGTGCGGCAGATTCTTGAAAAATTGAGCGTTAGGGACCGGCAGTTGCTCAAAAGTATTTTTCTTGAAGAGCGCGATAAAGACGAAGTTTGCGCCGAATTTGGTGTGGATCGGGAGTATTTAAGGGTACTTTTACACCGCGCCAAGCTCTCATTTAAGTCTTTTTATGTGAAACACATGGCGTCATCCGGCCCTTCCAGTGGCAAAGGTGGAAATTTCGGGCGATACGTTTGGCTTTTCTCTGCACTATTCTGTTGAGGCTCGAAATCCATGGAACACACTGAAGCTGTAAATCAGTACGCAGTAGAGAAGTATCTACTCGGGGAATTGAGCCTAGAGGACCGCGCTGCATTCGAAGAGCATTATTTCGGATGCGAAGAATGCGCAATAGATTTACGTGCCGCCGCGGCCTTTATCGCTCATTCCCGGAAGGAACTTGCTCGCCCCGTAGTCGTCCCAGTTAAACAACCCAAACCCAATGTCTTCAGTTCATTGCTACGGCCTGTATTCGCTGTGCCAGCAATGGCAGCAATGGCACTTGTTATCGGATTCCAAAATATCGTCACTGTTCCTCAGCTAAAACAGGAAGTTGCGGTCGCTTCGCAGCCGCAGATTTTGCCGTCAGTTACGCTGGTGGACGGACAAAGCCGTGGCGAAGAAATACGGACTGTGGCTGCTAAAGCACATGAACCGTTTCTGCTTTCTGTCGATATCCCCGCAGATAACCGCTTTTCAGGATACCTGTGCTCGCTGTATTCTCCATCAGGGAAGATGGTCTGGCAGCTACGGATTGCACCGTCACAGGCTGCCGAGACGGTTCCCATTCAAGTACCTGCAGATAGTACAGAGGCCGGTCAGAATACTCTGCTGATTCAGGGGGTAACATCGGATGCGCAGAACAGCGCACCAGCCGAGATTGTTCGGTATCGGTTCCTTCTTCAGATTCATTAAATCATTCACCAGCTCTTCAACCAGAACGGAACGGGTTATGCCTAAAAACGATACACAAGGGCCGGTCCAAAAGACGTTTTACTATCATGCTGACGCCAGTGCCATTGGGGGCACAATCCATCGCCCGTTCGTTGGCTTTGTTCCCTCACAAACCTCGATATCTCTCCCGCTCGTTGGTGGCTTTATTGAAAAGCAGCGAAAGAGCCGGAAGTGGAAGGACATTGTTTCTTACGAAAGTGAAAGCACACGCGTTTCAGGAAGCCAGCAGGATCCCGATAGGGACGGACCGTGGACAACGGACGTGAGCGCAAGCATCGAGAGACTGAATATATTGGGGGTGATAGAAGCGGACAAAGTGGTTGCCCAACTTGCTATCAGCCATCCGTATAACGGAGACGAGCCGAGCGTCAGACTATTGGGATCGCAGTTCGAGAATCTACGTATCAGCGGCGTAAAGATTGATCTTGGCCCTCTCCGATTAGACCTTTTCGAGGAACATGATGGCCTCCCGGGACGTTATCCGAAAAAACGCTGGCCCATGCAGAAGAAGCTTCTTGATAAAGTCAAATCCCAGAAGGTTTTAGCCATACGCAAGTATGCAGAGAAACATGGCGAAGAACCAATTCCAAACTGGATCAGGCACCATTTCCACGAACTTGAGAGCCTTTTACCAGATCGCCCGAAATCGAAAGAGCTTGCCATCCGACTGCATGAGGAGCTTGCTCCGGAACTGGATGACAGTCGATTTGAAAAATTGCGCCTCGAGTTCTTAGAGCAACGAGAAAAGGGCTCTACCAAAGAAATAAAGGAGTTACACGGTGAGCTCGTCGAGGCGCTGAACCGCGGCAAGGAGCGTAAGAAGCAACCAGCCGGAGGGTTCACGAATGATAATGACTATGTCATATGCTCTCTGATAGACCATTTCCCCGATTTGCCGCCTCACTTTCCTGGTATTGTTTGCGGAAATGCCGTCTATCTCCCCGGTTATGGGAGATTCCATTTCGGGGAAGTCATTGTGCAGCAGGGCACGTACCGGGTATCAATGATCCGGGCACAACTTGGCTCAGGGACAGGAGGAGCGATGTCGGCTGCCGTCGCAAGTTCAAATGGACAAGGCAGCGGTCCAAGAGGTTAGTTTGCTTCCTCGTACTGAGCGCGCTTGCCGGGTGCAGAACGAATGTTGTCAAGCATCCCGATATTGTTTATGACAACATCGAACAGCTTATTGTTCATGGCGACCTTGACGCTGCACACAGAAAAGCACAAGCTGCGAGCGCGCACCTAGCCAAACGCAATATTGAATGGGCCTGGAAATTCCGGCTTATAGACGTGCGGGCTCTTCTCAAGCAGGGCAAGTACGATACCGCGCTCTCTATGCTCGCTGAGGCTCTACCGTCCCAATTAGTAACTACAGACATCCCTCTGGAGCGAGCCGCACTCCAAGCGTGGGCTTACAAAAAACTAGGTAAAGACAGTGAATCGGATCAGGCTTTCCAGGAAGCCCGACGTTTGTCCTTCGACGGGCCGGATTCTCTGAATGACACGCCCTCATCGCTGAAGCGGCAAGCGTTAAATACCTTGGGCCAGGTGTATATCGATCGAAACGAACTCGCTCGAGCCGACGAAATCTTTCTCCGCAATCTTGACGTCGCTCGCCAACAGAAAGATTCCTACCTACAGGCAACTTCTCTACTAAATCTTAGCCTGATTGCACTCCATCTGGAACGCTTTGATGAAGCACAGGAACGATCACAAGCCGCGGTTCAGGCGGCTCAGCGGATCGGTGCCCGGAGCATTCTGGAGGAGTCTCAAGGAAATATCGCTTGGGCTTCTTATAAACTCGGTAATTTTGACGATGCGTTAGATGGATTCAAAAAAGCGGAAGAGGAAGCTGAAGAATTGGGTGAAGCGTCAGACCGAACAGAATGGCTAATCGATATAGGTCTATCTTCATATCGTTTAGGCCACACGTCAGAAGCTGAAACAAATTATAAAAAAGCCCTTGAAATTGCGGAGGCTAACGGAGAGGTCGAGAAAGAGATCGAGGCTCATGTTGCTTTGGCTGAGCTCCTGCTAGCGGAAGGTACGTTAGATCTAGCCGCACAACATACTGACAGGGCACTCAAAGTTGCACGTTCGGCAAAAGGGCATCCTAATGAAATGGACGCCTTGTTCATTCAGAGTCTGATCGCTGCGCGCCAGCAGAAAACGGATGAATCCAATCGAATTTTAATGGACATAGAGCAGAATTCAGCAATCAGTCCATCACTCCGATGGCAGGTTGAAAACGCTTTGGCGAACCAATATGCAAAAGTAGAGAACACCGCTTTGGCCGATAGGTGGTATCGGCAATCTATAACAACATTCGAGACACAGCGCGAAACCATCAGCAGAGAAGAGTCGAAATTGCCTTTCGCAAATCACGCTGAGAGCCTTTACGATGACTATGTGCGTTTTCTTGTAAATCACAAGACGAGCGATGAGGCTTTTCAATGGCTTGATTTAGGACGAGCTCGAACCTTGGAACAAGGATTGGGAATGTCCGCACCGAACTTCAAAGCGACAATCCAAAAGTCTCTCGACGCGCCTGCGATTGCGCGTAGATTGCATGGCGTGATTCTGGTCTATAGCCTGGCCCCTGAGGAGTCATACCTCTGGGCGGTGAATTCCTCAGGAATACGCTTCTTCAGACTGCCGCGACAGGAAGAAATCGACGCGCATGTGAAAAACTACCAGCGAGTCATCCTCAATTCGCGCGACCCACTCACGGATGCTTATGCCGATGGAATGGCGCTCTACAGAGTCCTAGTCGAACCTGCTGCCTCGCTGATTCCTAAGGGTTCCCCGGTATTCATCATTCCCGATGGAAGCTTATCGACCCTAAACTTCGATACACTGCTCGCACCCGGCGGCGGGATTCACTACTGGATTGAAGATGCAACGATTACGAATGCCAGTTCCCTGAAACTGCTCGCAGCATTTCACCCTGAAAAGCGCGCCAAAACCCCAAAGAAACTCTTGTTGATTGGCAATCCCATTTCTCCGGACGAAAAGTTTCCAGATCTCCCGAAAGCTGCCGACGAAGTTACAAATGTGGCCAAACATTTCCAATCCTCCGAGGTGAGTGTTTTCACCCAGAAACAGGCACTTCCCTCCACCTATTTGGATAGCACTCCTGGAAACTATTCCCTCATTCACTTCGTCGCACATGGCACCAGCAGCAGCGCCAGCCCACTTGATTCGGCCATTGTATTGACACGTAACCCAGCAAACCCAGATTCGTTCAAACTTTACGCGCGCGATGTGATACAGCATCAACTTCACGCTGATGTCGTCGCAATATCCGCCTGCTATGGCTCTGGATCGCGGATATATGGAGGAGAAGGTCTGGTCGGCCTATCATGGGCGTTTCTTCATGCCGGAGCACATTATGTGGTCGGCTCTCTTTGGCAGGTCAGCGATTCGACCGCTCCTCAAATCATGGACCGTTTATACGCGGAACTCGCAGCTGGTCGACCCGCTGACGTCGCCTTGCGTGACGCAAAGCTTTCCATGTTGAAGAACTCGCAAAATGTTTTTCGGAAGCCGCTCTACTGGGCTACTTTTCAACTGTATGGAGGAGCCTAGGGGCTACCTTTTACAAATTCCATGTAACGCTGCTGTTACCAGAGTCACTATTTTGGTGTAACGGCAAGAAGGGACAGTCAAGGCGAAGGTTAATTCGCCTCGGTGAGTTGCTTCACTGTAGAAGCAAATTCCTGCCGCGGTTCTCAAAACAATTTGCTTTTCGACGCATCGCCTTTCATCTCTCAACGTTCGCATCAGCAGGAGGAGAAATGTCGCTCAGTGCAAGGCATCTGTCTCAAGCCAGCAATACTAACTTCACAAACCACACCCCTTCCCACAACCTGCTTGAGCAAGCTAAGGATTGCAGCGACTCGACAGCAAAACTACCTGCAAAGCCAGGTGATGATTCGTTGGTTGAGCATATCTTGGATTTTTTAGATAAATACCCAGTCAGCTTTTCGCAGCGAGCGCCTCTGACAGGCTGCATGCGTGCATATTGACCATTACAGGCATCGACTATGTTTGGGAAGACTGAGCAGAGTCAGTCGAACTTAGCGCAAGAAGACGGCAAACCTGCTCATCGTCTACCTGTGAAAAATCGCGATAGAAAGAACCTACCGCAGGAAAATACTCGGACACGCGCAGACAGACGAACTCATGCGCTAATGCTTCGATCTCCTGACGAGCATGTGGCGGAGCTACTGGTACAGCTACGATGATCTTTGCCGGCTGCTGCACTCGCAGCACCTGGATTGCCGCGAGCATACTTGAGCCAGTCGCAATTCCATCATCGACAACGATCACGTTTAGCCCCCGCAGCTGAATGTTTGAATGAGATACCTTGTATGTCTGTTCACGACGACGCATTTCCTGCTCTTCTTCAGCGATCGCGGATCCAACTTCCTCCTCGGTAATACCGAGCTGCCGAATCATCGCACGATCCAGAATTCGTATCCCGCCAGCGGCAATAGCACCCATGGCCAATTCAGATTGTCCCGGTACACCCAGCTTGCGCACCAACAGGATACTGAGCGGGCGATGAAGCTGCCGAGAAATCTCAAAGGCTACGGGTACACCACCGCGCGGCAAACCTAAGACGATGGCGTTCTCAGAGCCTGCATATTGGATCAATTTCTTCGCGAGCAGCTGACCAGCTTCTGTTCTATCCCGAAACATGTACTATCTCAGGGATAAAGATTGGACCTGAATGAACTGCATTGCAAATACTTTGAACATTTTCGTCTATCGACTTGCGATTCAGGAGCTCTTAATCTTAATGGTGTGACACTGTGGCTGGGTCATAATGCGCGTACTCCTGATTGAGGACGAAAATCGATTGGCTGAGAACGTAGCTGCTGCGTTGCGTGAGGGCCCAGGGTTTGCTGTCGATCTTGCAGAAGATGGCCAGGTTGGACTCTATCTGGCACAGGACCATTGCTACGATCTGATCGTGCTGGATCTTATGCTTCCCAAAATTGATGGGGTTGGCGTGCTGCGAAAACTGCGCGCTGGTGGTGATCATACACCAGTCTTAATTTTGACCGCGCAAGGAGAGAAGCGGTCCATCATTGAATTGCTGAACACGGGGGCGGACGACTATCTAAGTAAGCCATTTGATCTGGGAGAATTGATCGCGCGTGCAAAAGCTCTGATTCGACGCGGCAAGGGAGCTGCTCATCCGACGCTGAGCGCCTCCGATATTGAAATAAACACACTAGAACAGACGGTAAGCCGGGCAGGCCAGATGATTGACTTATCTCCGATGGAGTATCGAATTCTTGAGTATCTGATGCATCGGCCCAGAGCCGTGGTCTCAAAGCGTGAACTGCTTGAGCATCTATACGATTACAACTGGGAGCATCATTCGAATGTAATTGAGGCCCATGTGTCTAATCTGCGGAAGAAACTGGATGCCTCTTCCGATCAGCCAAGCATCGAAACGCTGCGCGGGCGGGGTTACAGGCTGATTGTTCAGCGCACAGGTCTCACATGAAACCTTATTCCATTGCGCGCAGACTCATCACAACTGTTTTAATGGTTGAATTAGTTTCCGCTGTGTGCGTCACAGCTATGGCGTGGTATTACGAGCAGCACAGCCATTTCCGTTCTTTCGATGTTTTGTTGCGCGGACGGGCAGACTCACTCCTGGGATCTGTTCAGGATGCGGAAGACCCCGAAGACAATGTAATGCTCGATAAGAGCGATCTCAATGTTCCCGCGGAAGACATCTACGAAGTTTGGGACGAAAAGGGCAGATTACTTGGACGCTCGTCGAATTGGATAGGTTCCTCACAAACTGCCAAAGCCGAACGTGTCGATGGCTATCACAACGTAAATGTGAATGGAAAGAGATATCGTTCTTTACTCTTGCACGGCTTGCGAATCGTTGATCCGGGAGACAGAGGCGGCGGAGTACCACATCATGTAACGATCATCTATGGATCGCCTACTGAGCGGGTGTGGGGATCGGTGGCGAGAGCGGTGAAATTTTACGCCGCGGCCAGTCTCCTCCTTCTCTTGGTCACTGGCCTGGTTATGGCATGGCTATTGCATCGCGGTATGGCGCCTCTAAGAGCGCTGGCAGAGGCCGCATCAGGTGTTTCGGTTAACGCGTGGCGTTTTAATCCTCCTGAAGAGGCATGCGCCACGGAAGAACTTGCGCCATTGGTAGGCGCTCTTGAAAGTACGTTACGGAGGCTAGAACATTCGTTTTTCCAGCAACGCCGTTTCGTCAGCGACGCTGGACATGAATTAAAGACGGCCGTTGCCGTGGTTAAGTCGTCCGTGCAACTACTCGGCATCAAGCCGAGAACCGCCACTGAATATCAATCGGGGTTGGACAGAGTTGAAGCAGATTGCGGACGCATGGAAGAGATTGTTGCGAAGATGCTTACGTTGGCGCGCGTGGAAAGCGCTGACACCACACCCGAAGCGGGTGTTCGCTCGATCAACATCTCAGAATCGTGGCGTCTCGTAGCAGAGCAGTTCAGTTCGATGGCTGAACTGCGTGGTGTCACAGTGGAGTTATCACTGCCTAAGTCTCTGTACGTCTCGCTCAGGACAGAAGACTGTTCCCTGCTCTTCTCTAATCTTTTGTTGAATGCGTTACAGCATAATGGCAGAGGCACAAAAGTCACCGTTTCTGCAAAGGCTGAAGATGATATCGTCGAAATTCTAGTTGAAGATGAGGGTGACGGTATTTCAGCCGAAGCTCTGCCCCATATCTTCGAGCGGTTCTACCGCGGAGATCCTTCGCGAAATCGAAACACTGGTGGCACCGGTCTTGGTCTTTCTATTTGCAAGGCTATTGTCGATGCGGCAAGCGGAAAAATTGCTATTCAAAGTATTCTGGGAGTGGGAACAAAAGTGCTGCTGTCTCTACCGGCCGCGCGAGTTCAAGACTCAAACCCCATTGAACTAACCTACGAATCGCTTCCGCGAATCTAACGGCGCGGCATTAGTTACCGACCCAAGTCCTCGCACGGCCTTTTGTAAGCAGATAGTACACAACCGGGGTCACAATCAGGCTGAGCAACATGGAAATGCACAGGCCACCTATGACTGCGATGGCTAAGGGTTGAAGCATCTGCGACCCCGAGCCCAATGCAAATGCAAGCGGCAGCATACCGCATACAGCTGCGATAGCAGTCATGACGATTGGCCGCAGACGGCGCTGTGCCGCGTGCATCATCGCCTCCTCTGGGGCCGCTCCTTCTACGCGGAATTTTTCATCGGCATCAAGCAGGAGAATGCCATTCTTGGCAACGATGCCGATGACCATAATCAATCCCATAAATGACGCAACACTGAATGTTGTTCTAGTGATTAGCAGAGCGATCACAACTCCGGAAATCGAAAGAACCGACGATGTGAGAATTGCCGTGGGAGCAGAGAAGTTACGGAACTCAGTAAGCAGAACGCCGAAGACAAGGGCGAGGGCAAGGAGCAGCACTTGCATCAA
>Ga0126381_100006794_pt1 | contig 12692 bp, 7 predicted proteins | sample PanSoiMetPlot_28_FD_96465 | JGI IMG/M metagenome (GOLD analysis project Ga0126381, IMG submission 96465) | Tropical forest soil microbial communities from Panama - MetaG Plot_28 | ecosystem: Environmental > Terrestrial > Soil > Tropical forest > Bulk soil | place: Panama | collected 2016-02-17
CGTGGGCTCTCCATCGACATCACCCAGCACAAGCGCAACGAGGAAGCGCTCGCCGCAAGCGAAGCCCGCTATCGTATCCTCGCCGACCTTAACCCCCAGGCCATCTGGATGGGAGACGCGACCGGCAAAATGACCTACGCCAACCAGGGCCTGATGGACTACCTCGGATTCGCCAACGAAGATCTCCTCGGCGAAAGCTGGTTTATGGCCTTCCATCCCGATGATCGGGAACGCGTTCTGAAGACCTGGCGTCACTGCGTCGAGACTGGAACCGACTGCGACCTCGAAGCCCGCCTCATCCGCGGCCGCGACGGTCGCCCTCGCTGGTGGTGGATTCGCGCCCAGCCCGTCCGCGACGAGCACGGCAATATCCTCCACTGGCTCGGAGTCAACATCGATATCGACGACCGCAAGACCTTCGCCGAGATGCTCCAACAGCGGCAGGAAGAAACCGAACGCCAGCGCGCCGAGCTCGAATCCATCTACCAGAGCGCACCCGTCGGCTTCGCTCTCTTCGACCCCGTCGACCTGCGCTATCTCCGTGTCAACGAGGTCCAGGCCCAGACCATCGGCCTGCCCAGGGAGCAGATCCTCGGCCGACGCATCACCGACTTCATCTCCCTCCCCGGACTCGAAGGCCTCCTGCGCCGCGCCGCATCCGGCGAGACCGTGCGCAATCAACTTCTCGAAGGCGAACTCCCCGGCCGCCCCGGCGAACACCGCTACTTTAACGTGAACTATTCTCCGGTCCGCAACTCCGAGGGCAAGGTTGACGCGATCGCCGCCATCGTCCAGGAGATCACCCACCAGAAGAAGTCTGAAGCCGCGCTCATTCAGAGTGAAAAGCTCGCTGCCGTCGGCCGCCTCGCCAGCTCAATCTCGCACGAAATCAACAATCCTCTCGAGTCCATCATGAACCTGCTCTACCTCATCGAGAGCTCCGGCGATCTTCCGGAAGGACTACGAGACTACGTCGAGATCGCGCAGGACGAACTCAGCCGCGTCTGCCAGATCGCCACCCAGACTTTGCGCTTCCACCGTCAGGCCGTCAACGCCACTTGGGTCACCGCCGCCGACCTCGTCGACGCGGTTCTCAACCTCTACCAGGGCCGCCTCTCCAACTCGCGCATCGAAGTCGAAACTCGCTACGCCACTTCAGCGCCTGTGCTCTGCTTCGAGAACGACATCCGTCAAATCCTCAACAACCTCATCGCCAACGCCATCGACGCCATGCGTCAAGGTGGCCGCCTTATCGTCCGCGCCCACAACACCGTGGAGCGCACACCCGACGGAACCGGGCGCGAAGGCATCCGCATCACGATCGCCGATACCGGCCACGGAATGCCTCCCGACGTCCTCTCCCGTGTCTTCGAGCCCTTCTACACCACCAAAGATCTCAAAGGAACCGGCCTCGGCCTCTGGATCTCCTCAGGAATCGTAAGACGCCACCAGGGCCGTCTGATCCTCCGCAGCTCAACCCACCCCACCCACCACGGAACAGTCTTCTCCCTCTTCCTGCCCCGCCGCGAAGAACAACTCTCCCTCTAGCAGGCTACTTTTTGTTCTCCTTCCGGGCGAAGCCGAGGAATCTGCTTTTACGCTTAATGTGCTGCAGAAAACCGGGTGCCCCATCCATGCCGAAGCCATGCGTGGGAAAGGAAGATGCCTCCCCGCCGACGCACCTTTATCCCACTCACCGGCTCCGAATCAAAACCGCCGTAGCATCATCCGTCAGCCCTGCCCCATACCCAAACCGTCGGATCTCCTCAATCAATCCCTCCACACAAGCATCCGGCTGAAGAAAATGCTCCCGCAAGCGCGCCGCTCCATACTCTTCCTTGCTGACGTTGGCCACCTCAGTAATGCCATCGGTATAAAACAGCAACCGCGTCCCCGGCTTCATCGAGATCTTCCGCTCTGGATACGACGACACCCCCAGACCTAGCGGCAACCCAGGCTCGACGTCCAGAAACGCGCACTCGCCATTGATCACCAGCGGCCGCAGATGTCCCGCGCTCGTCACCGTAATCTCGCGCGACCGGACATCCAGCAGCGCATAGATCATCGTTACAAACTTGCCGCTCGGAAAATCCTCCAGCAGCGTCTGGTTCAACCGCACTAACGTCTCGCTCGGTGAAGCATGCACCTTCGCCAGTGAACGCAGAATCGCCCGCGTCGCCGACATCAGCAGCGCCGCCGGCATCCCTTTGCCCGAGACATCAGCCAGCACAATCCCATACCGGTCCTCGCCCAGGTCGATGAAGTCAAACCAATCCCCCGCCAGCGTTCCTGCCGGATGCCACGCCGTCTCAAACGCAAACCCCGGAACCAGCGGAGTCGGCTTCATCATCAGCGACTGTTGCACCGCGCGCGCATCGTCCGCCTCGCGTTGCATCTGCTCCCGCGCCATCCGCTCCACCCGGAACATCCGCGCATTCTCAATCGCCACTGCGATATGCCCCGCCAGCGCCTGCAGCACCTGCAACTGGTCGTCCGAGAATGCGTCCACCTCCTTGTGATCCACACCCAGGACACCCATCACCTCTCCGCGCGCCTTCAGCGGAAAGTTCACCGCAGACCGCGTGTCCGCCTCGCACGGTATATAGTACGGGTCCAGACTCACGTCCCTCGCATAATGCATCTCGCCCGTCGAAGCGACATGCCCCACCATCCCCTCTTCGCCAATCTTCAACCGCGCGCCCTTCTGGTTGACCGTGCATCCACGCATGCCATGGAGCACCATCTCATCCGTCTCGCGATCGCGCAGCCACACCGAAACCTCGACACACCCGATCGTCGCTGCAATATCGTTCGCAACCCGTTGCAGCACACCCTCAAGATCAAGCGTGGAGGTAATCAACTGAGCTGCGCGCTGCAGCTTCATCAGCGCATGGACATACTCACAAGACGAGTGAATTCGCGCGGGAATGCCTTTGGTGACATCCAGCAGGTCAAGCGCGGAGGTAGCCATTGCAAACAACCCTCCTCAATCCAAATCAGACGGGAACCGGAACGGACTACACCAACCTGACACCGGTTGGCTTAGAGATTAGACTCCACCGCCAGAAGCCAGTCGCAATCTTTCGTCAATCTTTCCGAAAAACCGGCATCTCCTTGCTGCTCTTTTTGTTGCTTATCGCTACAATTAAATGCCAAAGCCGAAAATCGGACCATGCAAGCCCGGTGATGGGAGGTTTTGGAGTAGGCTCTGACGTCGACCTCACCGCAACGGGTCGAGCCGGTTAGACACGAAGGACTGGGGACATCTCGCCTTCACCTTCACGAGGTTTCGTTCAGGTCATCATCTTTGGAGTATTAAGTGCCCAGCGCCAGCCCCTTGTCGGTGAGTTGATACATCAAGACGCCATCGGCAACCGACGCTCCGGCGATTCGTCCTCGCTGTTAAGTATTTCTTTACGTCTGAGTTGCGCTGACGAGCGCAGGGCCTCTTCGGGTTGTGTATCGACTTCGCGTTAACGGCGAATGGTCTTAACGTCGTCAACAGCGCGGCATCCGCGTCGGGCTTATGATTTCCCGTCGAGGCTAAACCCATATCGTCGGCATAACCTCGCACCGGAGGACCAGATCGATTCTTCCTCGATCGAGTGGCTATCATCACCACGGTTCTTTGTACACGGCCAGAATTCCGCGCTGTCGCGCGGCTCAGATTCTCAGGCTGCCTTAGAACTGGATATGAAAACGAGGTGGTGTCACATTCAAAGAGCCGGTGAACTCGCTTCCATCCTGTATCTGCGTATGTTCCTAGTGTGCATCTTGCAGATTTTTTTCTTTTCTGCCAGCGCGCAAACCGTGGCTGATGACAACGCTCAGCCATCATGCCAGGTCAGCTCTTCATCGCTGCCTGATGCTCCGGTGCCGCAGCCGGCGGACAAGGATGCTGTAACGCTTCGCAATTTACCCGTTCACATCCTCAGGGACCAGGCTGCGATCTGGAGGAGTCCGGCGTATGTTCGGACGCATGACCTCGTGTGGATTGTTCCCCTCGCTGCCGCTACGGGCGCCGGGATAGCTACGGATCACCACACCATGTCTTCAGTCGTCTCGCACGATGCCAGCTTTAACCAGGCGAGCATTAACGCCTCGAATGTGTTAATCGGTGGTTTCATTGCTACGCCAGCTGTCCTATTTGGATATGGCCACTTTAACTCCAATGCGCACGCGTATGAGGCCGGGATCCTAGGCTGGGAAGCTCTCGCGAACGGGGTGATCGTCGAACAAGGCTTGAAGCTGATCTTCTGGCGGGAGAGGCCAGCTGTAAACAATGCGCATGGTCTATTCTTCCAGAGCAGCGCAGGCTGGGACTCGTCATTTCCCTCGTCGCATAGTCTTCTTGCCTGGTCAACGGCAGCATTAATTGCGGGAGAATACCCATCGCACTGGACACAGCTTGGCGTCTATTCGCTCGCCGCCGGCGTCAGCGTCACCCGAGTAATGGGACAGAAGCACTTTCCCACGGATGTTCTCGTAGGAGGCTCCGTTGGCTGGCTCATCGGGCACTATGTCTATCGTGTGCATCACAGGCACATTCCTCATGCTGATTGAATCAATCAGAGGATAGAAAACACGAAACGCTGACCTAGAATTACGCTCTTGACCACGGGCCACATCCTTACGACAGGCCAATTTATCCTCCAGCGAATCAGGAGGGGGAAATCATAAGTTGGTCAAGCTCGGCAAGAAGGACTTGACTTCCTAGCTGGCCGAAAAGCTCAAGGTCGTTACCACAACTCAAATGGAATTCTTGTTCGCTCCCACTTCTGCGGCCTCGACACCATTCATTCGCAATTCCCAGACTTCCATGGCGTACAAGTCCCGCACCAGGTCGACGTCCTGAGCGGAGGCAAACTAGCCATGCGAATCACCGGCACTTCAATCGATACAACGAAGGACCTGCGCGCAGAGACCTTCAAGCCTTCGGGGCCAGGAATGGAAGCGTCAGTTCACGGACGAAAACCCGGTAAGCCTACGAGCCAGCTCGAATCCCGTGGGGAGGGGGTGGGATCGTCACATCTTCTTCCGGATTCTTTCACTCCGGCTCTCCCGGGCCCCATGCTCCATCGTGGCCACAATCTCGAGCGCCTTGCCATAGGCGACGCGTGCCTCGTCTTTGCGCCCGGCAGCTGACAACGCATCGCCCAGTGCCATTTGCGTCTGCAGCCCATCCGGAGCAATCCTTACCGCCGTCTGCGCCTCCGAAACCGCCTCGTCGACCTTCTTCTGCTCCAGTAAGTCGGCCGAGCGCTGCGCATGACTCAGCGCCGACGCCAGCGGGATTCGAAACTCGCCCTCATACACCAGTACGCCATCCTGGATTGAGGTCGCCGGCTCCATATGATTGAACTGCCGGTAAGGATTCAGGACATTCGAACCCGACTCAAACCACATCCAGTCGCCTGCGCTGATTAGCACCGGCCCATGAATCACCTCCGGAACCTCATACCGCTCCTTCGCCCAACCCGAGTCCGGCGTAGGCAGAGATTGGCATGGAATCCCGTAATCCTGCGGCCGCAAGAGGGGGTTCGCAAAATATGCAAACCAGCACTCCTTGATGCCTCGCTCGTCGGTGTACTTCTTCACCGCAAGCAGCTGCTGCGCCCAGTCCGCATTCGAATCCGAAAGATACTTGTAAGTCTTCGAAGGCCCGCCCCAAAGCTCGTTCGAGTAGGCCATGTAATTCGGATAAGCCTTCAGCGCGGAAACCACATGCGCCAGCAGCAGCACTCCCACAACCACCGCCCACTTCCTGTTCAATCGGGTGCTCCACTCATGCCGCGGTCTCAGCGCGGCATGAGTGGGCTCAGCAATCCAGGCCCAGCACCCACCCGCGGCAAACACCGTCAGAAACACATACACCGGCAAAATATGCCGCGCTCCGATATTGAGGCTCGACCCCATCGCCACCCAGAAATAGATCCCCGCCGGCACCAGCAGATAAACCATCTCCCGCCATCGCCGCAAACGCCCCACCATCACCGCAGCAAACGCCAGAATTACCAACCCGAGGTACCCCAGCGACGACTTAATCACCAGCACCGACGGAAAATAGTACCAGACACCATGATCAAAAACTCTGCCGAAGATAAAGCTCGGCATCCCGTTCGCCATCGCGCGCACATCTGCAAGCCCATAAAGATACGACTCCGGAAGAACATGCAACCGTGCCAGAAGCAAAATCCCTTTCGCCTCCACAGCACGCAACGGCTTCACATATTCCACCAGCGAAGGATCAAGCCGCAGCGCGCCTGGACGCGCGTTGTACCGGAACCCATAGAAACTCCACAACACCACGACCGCAATCACCGATATTGCCGCCAACACCCCACCCATCCGCGCCACGCGCCGTCCTAGCGAACGCACACGCGTCTGCTCCGGATCGAAGCGAAACGCAACCTCGGCAGCCGCCAGCGAAACTAGCATCGGCAACAACAGCACCGCCGAATGCTTCGTGGCCAGCGCCAGCCCCGAAGCAAGGCCCGCAACCACCAACCGCCCCAGCGAAGGAGCCTTCACATACCTGTAGAACGCATACACCGAAGCCAGAAAGAAGCATGAAACCCCGGCGTCAGTAGTCACCAGCGCGCTATGCGCCAGTACATTTGGATCGAACGTCTGAATCGCCAGCGCCAGCAATCCCGCGCCCGCGCCAAACATCTCCGAAGCCGCAAGAAACACCACAACCGCCAAAAGGAGAGCAGCAATCCCCGCCGCCATCCTAGCCCGGAACGTCAACGACTCCGCCGAATAAGGAGCGTTGTTGAAAAGCAACTCGCGCCCGTCCAGATAAGCCTCGGTCTTGAACTCACGGTGCTGGTCCGGCGGAACCTTCAATGGCAGCCCCAACAACGGAACCGTCGCCAGCGACTTCATCAGGGGAGGATGCTCGGGATTGAACCCGAAATCATGCGTCTTCCACGACATGTACCCGGCAAAGATGTGGTCGCCCTCATCCCAGGTCAGCGACTCCTGCCGCACCACGCTCACAACCTGAATCGCGAACACAAGCAGCAACAGAAAAGCGCTGCCAATCGTCGCACGTCGCTGCCGCACCAAATCGCTCTGCTCAATCGTTTCAACTTGGACTGTCATAGATCGTCCATATTAGTGCAGCATCGCACCTCTTCGCTCTTCGGGTGAAAAGAAGAGCTACATTTCCGCCCACCGGCGCAGCAGGTTGTGGTAAACCCCGGTCAACTGCACCCCCACAGGGCTCGCCGGCAGCTCCACCGCCAGCCGCTGGATCGACGTATCCAGTTCCAGCAGCATCGCACGGTCCGCATCGCTGCGAATCATGCTCTGCACCCAGAAGAAGCTCGATATCCGCGCCCCTCGCGTCACCGGTTCCACTCGATGCAGGCTCGTCGCCGGATACACCACCAAATGCCCTGCCGGCAACTTCACGCTGTGCACCCCATACGTATCCTCAACGATCAACTCGCCGCCGTCATATTCCTCCGGCGAAGTCAGAAACAGCGTCGCCGAAATATCCGTCCGGATCCTCTGCCCCGTCGTCACCATCTGCCGGATCGCTGTATCCACATGGGTCCCAAAGTGACCCCCACCCATGTACCGGTTGAACATCGGCGGAAACACCTTCAGCGGAAGCGCCGCCGACATGAACAGTGGCGACCGTGCCAACCCCGTCAGCACCATCTCCCCCAGTTCCACCGCAACCGGGTGCCCCTCCGGAAGTTGGTGGTTGTCCTTCACTCGCTGTGCCTGATATCCCGCAGTGACCTTCCCGTTCACCCAGTCGGCAGCATCCAGCTTCGCGCGAGCAATCCTCACCTGCTCCTGCGTCAAGATATCAGGGATCGTAATCAGCATATATATCTCTTTCTGTCACAAATCAAAACTTGAAGTTGACTCCAATCAGCGCGCTCAATCCCGCCCCTGGAATCAAGTGGCTCGGATGCGGCTGATCGATATAGAACCGGTTCATCAGGTTGTAGACATTGGCCTGCAGCTCCAGCTGCTCCGTCACGGGCCGCCGCAGCATCGCGTTGAACACCCAGTAGCTCGGAATCTGCTTCATCGCCACGCTCGTCACTACATAACCGGCGCCATTCAGATTCTTGATATATCCTGTCGGCACATATGGAACCGTCGAGCTGGCCGTCCTGCTTCCGACGTAATTTCCACCCAGCCCACCGTCCAGGCGAAGCGGAAGCCGATGCGTCACAAAGAAGTTGAACGTCTGCTTCGGAACGTTCGCCAGCGGATACCCCACCGAAGTCGGGAAGAGCTGCGATGAGATCACCTCGCTATAGAGGAACGCATAGCCAACCACGAGGTCCATCCCCTGGGCCAGTCTCCCCACGGCGCTGAACTGCATGCCTCGCACCAGCTGATTGCCCGAGTTCACAATATTGTTCGAGTTGGTCGGATCCGTCTCGCGCGCATTGTCTTTCTCGGTGCGAAACACAGCGCCATCCACCATCAGACGCTGGTTCATGAAGCTGTACTTGGCTCCCACTTCAAAGGTTTCGTTCTGCTCCGGCGCCAGCAGCTTGTTCGACAGCGGGGCACTCAGACTTAGCGACTCCGCCGCCGGATTGAAGCTGGTCCCATAGTCGAAGTACACGCTGCCTTGCCGATTCGGCTTGTACACAAATGCCGCACGATAGGTAGGCTGTCGGTCCACGCGGCTCAACGGTCCAACCGGCGCGCTCACTGTGCCGCCCGCGGGAGGAGCCACTGGCTGATAGCTGTTGTAATCCGTCTTGAAGTAGTCCCAGCGCACGCCGCCGCTCAAATCAAACAGATGACCGAAGTGAACCGTATCGACGAAGTACACGCCGGCGCTATCTGACTTCGTGTGTACAACCGAAGTCACATATCCCGTCCCGGCAAACGCATCGCCCGCATTCGGACGCAGCAGGTTCGTCGAGGGAACAGTATTCACACTGCTGATGGTGTAGCTTGTTCGAATCGGATTCGAGAGCTCCTGGCCACCCTCGGCTCCGGCCACAAGATCATTCCGCACACCAAGCACCTTGAACCGTGCCGCCAGTTCCGTCTGCCCCCACAGATCCCCCTCGACGCTCTTGATCTGCAACTGGTTCCGGTTCACAGCAATCGTCGCCGGATTGCTCGCGAGTGTATAGGGACACGACAGCTTCGAGTTGATCGCACTCGTCGGCAGCGCACTCACCACTCCGCCTACCGGAGTACTCACGCCCACATTCGAGCAGATCTGCGGCTCTGTAATCTGCACCTGCCGCGCATAGTTCGCCCACCGCGCAATGCTGTGGAGCGCAACCTCCTCCGCAACCTGATGGTCCACCTTCGCCGTAACCACATCGTCGCTCGTCCGCAGGTAATTGGCGTTCGGAAACCCGTAGTAGTTATGCCGGATCTCTCCCGGCGCCACCGCGGTATAGAACCATGGCAAGCCGTAGTCCGGCGTATCGCTCTCCGTGAAATGGAAGTAGCTCAGCGTAACCCTTGAAGGCGAGTTCACTCCCAGCGTCACCGATGGCGCCACCCCATAATGACGATTGTTCGCATACGGACGCCCGGCAACGCCACCCTCAACACCTACCGCATTCAACCGGAACGCGACCCCGCCCACTGCCTTCGATACCGGCTCATTAATGTCCACCGTCAGCCGGCGCGTAGCATCCGTCCCAAACTGCGCCTGCCCATTCACAAACGAATCGGCTGTAGGAACCTTGCTCGACTGATTGATCACCCCACCGGTAGCGCCGCGCCCAAACTGCACACCCGCTGGTCCCTCCAGCACCTCTACCTGCTCAAAGTTGAAGCTGTCGCGGTAGTAGCTCCCGAAGTCGCGAATCCCATCCAGGAAGATATCGTTGCGAGCCGTAAATCCGCGGATCGTCAGGTTGTCTCCCTGCGCCCCGCTCTCACCAGCAGCGATACTGATTCCCGGAACATTTCTCAGGGCATCACGCAGTGTCGTGTTGCCCTCGTCATGCAGCACATACTGCGGAACCACCGCCACCGACTGAGGCGTATCGATCAGAGGTTGCGTAAACTTCGTCATCGAGACGGAATCCGGAAGCGATGAAGTCACATCCACTCGCTCCGTCCGGCTGAGCCCGACCACCATCGTCGACGCGTCCTGCACCGTGTAGCTCAATCCAGTACCATCCAGCAGCAGCCGAAGCCCTTCCTCGGTCGTGTGCAGTCCGCTAACGCCCTTCGTCTCAAACCCCGCGAGCGCCTCCCCCGGCAGGTTCACATCTACAAATAGACCAGTTGCCTGCTCATAGGCCCTGATCCCCTCATCCAGCCCGCCGGCGGGAATGTCAAACCTCTTTACAGGCAGATTCGCTGCCGGATCGCCCGCACCCGGCCCACCAGTAGCCGTCTTCGTCGCCCCCAGCGCAGTCCTCCCTAAGCCAATTCCTGCGGCCGCATACGCCGCCAGCGTCCCAAAAGCCAGCCAACCTCGCGAACCTTTTAGCCGCCTCGCAGCTTGCCTGATCTTCACTGAAGTCCCTCCACTTCTGTTCCAGCCTCCAGGCCACCCCCAAAAAGGCGCGCGAAGGTCGTTGACCGCCAACAGCCAGATCCGCAAGCCAGCGCGGAGCGGCGAAACTCGGATTTCAGTAAGGGAGAAGGCGAGATAGGGGGCTCAATTGAAACTCGTCCAACCGTGACCCTATAATCCAGACAACCTACAGTCGCTAATGACCGTAGCTCTCAGATCCTCGCGGTCTCTGCCAAGAGATATCCCGCGGGGATCTGTTCTTCTACCCAGACCTCTGCAAAACCAATTCCCTCAAGAAAAATGGGACCTGAGCTTCACGACTTCTTGAATATACGACAGAATAAGTCCTATATCAAACATATATCCGACAACTTTGGTCCTTGATGCAAGTGACGAAACCGTCAGGATCGCCTTCTCGCGCAGGTCCCCACAAACTGAAATCCGCTTATCCCAAAAAAGAGCGATTCATCCCAATTCTCATAGAATTAATTCCAAGAGCTCCATCTCCCACAAATGGAACGTTCTTCTAGCCCTTTATATGTAGATACATGTCGTTAGTCACAAAGCTGCTTATTCTGGCACGGCAATTGCTCTTAGTCCCCCCAGAACACCAGTGATAACTGAAGGACCACGCGGTTAGCGGTATTCATCACGAGGGTGTCGTAAATACAGGGGGGAGCATGAAGCGTACGTTTTGGTACCTGTCACAAATAATGATTTTGTTGCTGGTATCGTTTACCGTCTCAGCACAGCAACAAGGTTCAATCACGGGCGGACTGAACGGAGAGATCACCGACTCGACCGGAGCAATTCTGCCCGGTGCAACCGTAACTCTGGCTGGGCCCCAGGGGACCAAGGTTCTAACGACCGATAACCTCGGCCGTTTCAGCGCCACCGGCCTCACGCCCGGCTTCTATGACGTCACCGTCGAAAAGTCCGGCTTCAAGAAGGTCCAGTCCAAGCACAACGAGGTCGTGGTCAACTCTTCGTCGACCCTCAACCTCACGCTCCAGACCGGCAGCGTCTCTGAGACCGTCGAAGTCACGGCTGAGGCTGTCGCAATCGATACGCAGAACACCGCGGTCACCACCAACCTCACCGACCAGTTCTACAACAGCGTTCCGATGCCGCGTAACGTCTCGGCCATCTTCTACGCTGCCCCGGGCGTGGCCCAGGGACAGGTTGCCGGTTCGGCCAACCAGATCGGGCCCGGCGCGTCGAATCCCTCCATCGGTGGCGCCTCCGCGCTTGAGAACCTCTACGTCGTCGACGGCGTAACCATCACCGACCAGGCCTTCGGAAGCATCGGAACCTACAACCGCTACAAGGGATCCCTCGGAACCGGAATTAACCTCGCCTTCATCAAGGAAGTCGACGTTAAGACCACCGCCTTCGAACCCCAGTACGGCAAGGCGACCGGCGGTATCGTTCAGATCGTCACCAAGTCCGGCAGCAACAACTTCCACGGAGCCATCGGCGCCTACTTTCAGCCCCGCGGCTTCTTCGCCAGCCGCTATCAGTTCTATCAGTTCGGCTATCTGCAGACCGCACCGAGCCAGACTCTCTCGCAGCCGCAATACGATCTCGCGGCTGAGTTGGGCGGCTACATCCTCAAGGACAAGCTCTTCTTCTTCGGTGCATTCGACCCTGCTCTCAATCAGAGCATCGCTCTTGCCAACCCGAGGAGCCTTGTGACCTTCGCACACGGGCCTTACGACTACAACACTACGGGTCTGAGTTGGGCCGGCAAGCTGACCTACAAGTTCGGACCGGTGACGACCTTTGAGGCCTCGACTTTTGCCGATCCCTCCAAGCGCAACGTCAACCCCAACACGCTCGCCACGAACATTCCTCTTTCGGCAAGCAGCTCCTACCACTATGGTTCACGGGACTCGGTTGCCCGCGTGACAACCGCTATCACCAGCACCTGGACGGCGGACGCTTCTTATTCATACAACTACAACCACTTCAACGAGTACCTGCTCCAGAACAACTACGGAATCACTGACGCCAGCGGACAGATCCTCAAGATCGCAAACGTCACCACCGGTTTTGGCGCATATGAGCCATCGAAGAACAACACCTGGAGCATCGCGGCTAACACTTCGAAGACCTTCAGCTTCTTCGGACAGCACACCTTCTCCGTCGGTTATTCCTACGACCACACGAACTTCCTCGACGAACCTTCGCGCTCGGGACCGCTGTATCCGATTCC
>Ga0126381_100006796_pt1 | contig 12690 bp, 11 predicted proteins | sample PanSoiMetPlot_28_FD_96465 | JGI IMG/M metagenome (GOLD analysis project Ga0126381, IMG submission 96465) | Tropical forest soil microbial communities from Panama - MetaG Plot_28 | ecosystem: Environmental > Terrestrial > Soil > Tropical forest > Bulk soil | place: Panama | collected 2016-02-17
CAAAAAGATCGGGGCACAGGGGGCGGTAGGTTGCTCCCGGCGAGTCGGCTCGGTCCGTCAGGCTTACCAACGCCCGGTTTGGACCGCACGGAGAATGGTACAGGGGGTGGTTCGGCTTCTGATCAAGACTATGTCGGCTTCCAGGGCGAATGCACGGCTGAATGCCGAGAACTCTACCGCGGCGGTGGTCACTCGTGCTGCCGCCGATACCTGCGGCTGCGCGATGGAGAACGTGCGCATCTCGGAGCTACTAAGCGAGGTCGAGGAACTGGACGATGAGGGCAGGCGTCCCTACCGCAAACGTATATCCGGCTGACGACAGCCCTGAATCGTTAGATAGTGGCTCCGATGAACGCGGTTCGATCTGGTACGCCATGGTCGGGCTCTCAGCTCACGCGCAGCTTGCTTTCAGTATTTCGACAATAGGGGTTCTACGGACCAGCCGAATAGCAGGCTGACGGGACCATTGCCCGTTGGGTTTGCTTCACGGTATATTGCGATTCGTTGACGCTGATAGGGCGAGGGGCTGTGCTTGATCAGCAACAGATAACGCCGGCCATGATCGACGCCGGGGTGCGTGTGCTTGCATCGCACAACGCGCAACAAAGTCGTGAACAACTCGTTCGTGACATATTCCTGCAGATGCTGGCGGCGAAACAACCCACGGCCAAACCGCGATCACCGACGCTCAGCCGATTCGCCGAAACGATTCCAGCGCTTTCTGCTGAGCAAGCGCGGCGGGCGGACGCCATCTGCGCGGCGGTGCCAGGTTTCACTGACAAGCGACACTACGCGTTCTTTAAGCACCTGTTGGCGAGTGGACCGATCGAGAAATTGCTGATTCTGGGCGTCTATGCAGGCCGCGACGTTGCCTTCGCGCTCGACGCCGCGCGCGCGCTTGGCCGTGCGCTTCATGTCATCGGAGTCGACAAGTTCTCTGATGAGTATTGCGACGATTGGCCGGAGGAGCGTCGCAGCCTGAGCTGGCAGCAGGCCGGCTTCGGCCCGGCACCAAGTTTGGAGGCCGCCAAGACCAATCTCGAGCGCCTTGGCTTCGCTCGCGAACTGACCCTGTACAAGGAGCGGGACGCGGTGTTCCTCGGGGCCTGTCGCGAGCGCTTCGACTGTATCTATCTGGATACGTCGCATGACTACGTGACCGTCGTGCGCCAGATCAGGCAGGCCGTCGGGCTCTTAACCGAAGACGGCGTTCTATGTGGCGACGACTACTCCGACCACGGCACCTGGGGCGTCAAGCGGGCCGTGACTGAACTGGTACCCGGTCATTTTGTATTCGCCAACTGGATCTGGATAGGGGCCCGTGATCAGATTCGGGTCTAGGGGTGGTTAAATTGGATTGACGCGCAGGGTGAGCATTAAGGGAATCAATCCAGCAGGCTTAACTGATGCGCTTAAAGCCCTGCGTGGACGCAAAATGATCGTGGCGGACTTGGCCTTTGCAATCGCTGGGGGGAGCCTCTTGGGTACGAGCGGGATTGCTCAGCCTGCGTTCGGTGATTGACGTTCTCGACTTCGATGGTCGTTCGCCTCGTGTTGGCGGAGACAAGAATTTGTTTGCATTAAACCGATTCCCAGCGGTCCATGCATTATACGGTGGTATTCTCTGATGTCGGGCAATGCGGGTTCATCATCATCTCGGAGCTGCACCAGTTCGGGCTTGCCAAGATGGGCGGCAGTCAGAAAAGCCTTCGTGGCTTCATTGAAAGCTTTGGTTATTTCACATTCGGTTTGACCAATGCCCGTGCGCTGCCGCGGTTCTTTCCCGCGGCTACGCTCATTCAACACCCGTTCATCATCAATCTCCTGTTTAGTACCCCAGCATGGGTCGGCGAATATTGGCCAACTGCCGTGTTCGACCAGCGCGACCCGAGTTAGGACATTGAGCGCGATTCCAAATCGCCCTGGGAATGCGGCGTGCGATTCAGAGTTGGGCTGGCGAGGTTCATCTGGCGGACCAGGTCAGGGGTTTCGTCGCTGGCCTTAGGCCGTCCAGGAAAGCACGATCGCCATCGCCAGTAGATCGAAAGCCTTTGCGAGCCACTTGTTCACGAACCCAGCCGCAGACCTAGGACGGTCGCTTGAACGTACGCGCGACATAGGCTCGGATTGCGGTCAGTGTGGTTGGCGCCTCCCAGAGTTCTTGCACTGTGACGTCGAACTGAGCGCCATCTTCACATACTCGCCGCAGAAACGGCACGCGGATCTGCTGCTTCGTGAGCGCGAAGGCAGACGGCGGCAAGGCCGTGAGGCTCTCGGCCGATGCAACCGCTTGCTGAATGAGCGTGTCGGGGGGCACGAGTGCATCGACCAGCCCACGCTCCAGCGCGCGCACTGGGTCAAACGTCGCCCCGCCATACAGTACTGCGGGGAGGTGCTGCGGTGCGGTAATACTCCGCATAATCTCCAACGCAATCGTGGGAAACGGCACACCCACCAGCAATTCGGGTACGCCGATGCGTCCACTCTGCGTCGCCATGAGGCGACAATCTGCGGCACAGGCGAGGACGCACCCACCAGCAATAGCATGGCCATTAATGGCGGCAATCACTGGTTTGGGAAAACAGAAGAGCGCCTCAAAGACAGTACGTAAGGCAGGCAGGAACGCGGTGAGGTAACTTGAACCGCCGTCCAAGACCCGCAGGAGATCGACTCCTGCAGAAAAGATCTGCCCGTGACCGGTGAGGATCAGTGCTTGCGAGGCCGAACTGCGATGCTCTTCGAGCCGTGCGGTGAGCGCCATACAAAACTCGGTGTCGAGCGCGTTTGCCTTGCCATGCCTCATGTGGAAGATGCTGAGGCGGTCACGCTGTTCGACATTGATCACCTATTTGTCCTCCAAACCCGCGCCGATCAGACCCTCAACCATACCATACAGGCAGTCAAGCGACACCATGCATCAGTGGCGATATGATCCACCAGACAACGTGCGGCAGGCAGATTGAGGAACCTGTCGCCTAACCGGTCCGAGAGCGAACGTTGCCGCCCCTTCGCCTACCATCCGCTCGAAGCTCGCCGCAGCAGAACCGCCGTTTAGAAAAGACTGAAGCCGCGACAAGCCACGACGCGATAATCGTTGATTAAGCATTTGGCCGCATATTGAAGCTGTCGGCCACCGAATTCGGGACGCCGCTATCAGGGAGAGCCGGCAGCGTAGTTAGTGCTGCTGGCGAGGCTATCGTTGCGCCGCTTCGTGGCGGGGCCGCCATTGCGGGGCCTTGCGGAAACGATGCTCCATATCATGCGCAGCTGCCTTAAAGGCTGAAGTCCCCCTGTTCCCCACTGCGCGATCAATGCAGGCGTACTGTATGCCATCGAGATCGACGTGCTCCGGGATGCGGCTTCGAGCCATTCAAGGGTCACGCCTTCATCCAGGTTTGCGAAATTGGGTCGAATTTCGCCGCCGACCCGTGCCGCGGCGGTACTGGCGGCCCTCGCAGCGCGGCGCGTCAAGGTAATATTCTTGCCCAAGGTGCAAACGCACCGTGGTGTCTCGAAGAAATCTTTGGAGGATGCATCGCGAGCTATCAATGTAGGTCTAGCCCGACGGTTAGCGGATGATGCGACTGACTGAGTCGCAAAATCGCCATACCCCGCCGATAGGCAGGCGCTCCAAAAGCGTGGAGGCTCGTAATGCGCAGACCGTGGCGGGCATGTCTTGTCGGCGTGGTGCTGTTAAGCGTGCTGGGAGAGGTCTCGGCGCTCGCCGACGATGTCCCGTTGCCCCGGCCTGCGCCGTTTGCGAAGGCGGATGTTCTGTCGGCATCGCCTCCCATGGCGCCCCCGCGAGTGAGCCAGACGGCTGCCGACCTTCTAAGGTCACCCACAACGACGGTTGCCGGATCGAGCGGAACAATGCCATTCGACTCCAGGCAACGCTTGTTAGTCGAGAAGGTTAACGCGTATCTGACCGGCGTTCGCACCTTGGCGGGCGATTTCGTGCAGGTTGCGCCGGATGGCGGTCGCAGCAGAGGCAAGTTCTATTTGCAGAAGCCGGGGCGGATGCGGTTCGACTATGATCCGCCGAGCCGCGTCGAGCTCATCGCCGACGGCCAGTCGCTCGTGGTGCGTGACCGCAAACTCGCGACGCAGGACACCTATCCACTTTCACAAACACCGTTGCGGTTTCTGCTAGAGGACCAGATCGATCTACGTCGTACCGATTTGGTGGGCGTCTATGCTGACAATCTGTTTATCACACTAGTAATCGAGCAGAGGCAGCTCTTCAGCGGAACCCATCGCCTGCTCTTGATGTTTGGCGCCAAGGATTTTAGGCTGCGGCAATGGACGGTCACCGACGACCAAGGCTCCGGCACCACAATTGCAGTTTACAATCTTGATGCTAAGAAAAAGCTCGACCCGGAGCTATTCAAGATCAATTAAGTACGAATCCATCCTCACTTTCGAAACCTGGCGTGAGCGCAGCAACGCAGACTTGTCAATGCGTTCAATATGCTGAGTACAATCGACCAGAAGAACACACTAGACTTCCTGTGCGACCTGTGAATTCATCTTTTGCCGTGCGCTGGCCGCTGCATCTGACTCTAGGTTTAGATGGGCTGACGACCCCAACGTCTCTGCCGTTTGAGCGGCGACTATCCGCCTCGCGCGATCGGAAAGGACGATTAGACCCTTTCCGATTGGTTGAACCCGTGATATCTACGGTGCAATAGAGTACTGCCAATTTGGTTGACCGCATAAGTCGACGAGCGCTTCACGCAGCGCGTTTTTTAGTCCAGCGGAACATCTGCAATTCGTACGAACAACATTGCAACGAAGTTCGCACGCACCTATCGCTGAAAAGCACACGGATTCCGCGCGACCCCCAAGAGCGGTTGCGTGCTCGCCTAGCCACCCTCGGGTGCGCTTTACTATCGGTATATTTTTTTGCATTCAGGTTGTTGGCTCACGATTGAATGTTGTTGGCTCACGATTGAATCGTGTCTATCTTGCTTTTCGTTGACGTGCTAACGATATTCCAACGTCGACACCCGCTCTAATAGCGAGGCGAAAAGCGCGGAACCAGTTCCCACGCGGACATCTGGAGAGGGATGCGAGGCCATGAAGAGAGTGTTTTCGGCAATCGCTACGGTGTTGGCGCTCTCTACAGCCGCCGACGCCAAGTGGCAGAAATCCCTCACAATGGCGACGACCGGCACGTGTTCTTCAGCATATGCTGGTTGTCACGCTAGCATGGTGCATATCAATCAAACAACCGGGAACTGGCGCGGAAGGTTTTCGATTGGATGGTGTGACGCCGAATTTCAGAGTTGTCTAGAAAATGGCACCTTTAACGACACTATGGCTTGGCATGGTGGAGGTACTGGGTTGATGCGCAGGTAGATGCGGGTGCCTGCGCCAGCGTCAGACTCGTGGTGAGCTCCGATCAAACGATCGGCAATGCGAGCACAGATGATGTGCGGTATTTTGAAACCTCTCAACATGGAGGGACGATCAAGTTCGCTGATAAGGTATTGAGTCTACGGCGCACCCGAAAGAAATTCGATCGTTAATCGTCGCGCGTAATCACCTTGCTTGAAGGCGCCGTCAAATCCTCATGGCGGCTGCCTCGCCTTCATGAATGGCGCAGAGCAGATTGCGGGGCGCAACGCAATCTCCCACCAAATACGTTTCGACGCCAGTCAGTTGCAAGGGTTTGGCCAGCGCGTCGTTGGCAATGCGCGGCGTAGACCAGAGCAACAGGCTGACGTTCGGGATGTCACGTGCCCGTCCGGTGAAAACGTTGCGCCATGTGAGTACGTCGCCTTCGAACAAGATCGGCTCGGCCGCTACGATGATCTGCGTATCGGCGTGGTATAGCCGGCGGTGGATGCCGATTGCGCTGCAGTAATTGACGTTGCGGGCGATGGACGTGCGCGGAGTAAGCAGCACCAGATTGCGGTAGCGATCGGCAAGTGCGTCCGCTATCGCATAGGTGGCGGCGCTGTGGTCCATGTCGAACAGGACCGCCGTGCCGTTGGATCGCGCATTAATCAGATACCCGTCCCAGTCGCGAGCGGACAGTCCGCCCTGGACGTCCTTCGGCGGGCGCAAGTTGGATCCGGTAGCGAGGATCACGGTGTCGGGGTTGAGCGTCAGCACGCTGGCCGGCGTCGCCGTCTGCCCGAGTTCGATCTTAGCTCCCGCGTCGTGAAGTCGCCGTTGCATCCAGGACAGCACGTAGCGATACTCGCCACGACCCGGTAGCTGGGCCTCCCAATGCAACTTGCCACCCAGTCGCCGCGACGCACTCACGAGCGTCACATCGTGCCCGCGTTGCGCCGCGACGCGCGCCGCCTGCAGGCCTGCCGGACCGGCACCCACGACGACCACACGTTTTTTCCTGACGGCAGCCGGCGGTCGCCAATTCGACTCGCCTTTGATCCCCAACTGCGGATTGTGAATCTCAGCAAGCGGCTTGCCCGCATGAATCTCGCCCCAGGCGACATTGTCGTAGCTTGATGGGCGAATCTCGTTCACGCGCCCCTCTCGTGCCTTGTTCGGCCAGTCGGCGTCCGCGATCAGTGCGCGCGTGATTCCGACCAGATCGCCTGCTCCGTCGGCGATCGCGCCTTCGGCTTCGTTCGGCGTCGCGATGCGGCCGATCGCCATTACCGGCGTTCCAGCAGCCGCCGGCCGGATCTTTTTGTGAATTTCGAGAAAATGCGCGCGTGGAAAGTGCATGTCCGGTACGTGGTTTTCCAAACTGTTGGAGAAGTTGCCCTGGCTGTACGCGAAATAGTCGACCGTGCCGTGACGAACAAGCACTGCCGTAATGCGGGCTGCTTCGTCGCAATTGATGCCGCCCTCGACCCCCTCGTCGCCAGGCATCTTCAGACCGATCACGAAGTCCTTCCCGCAAGTCGCTCGGATCGCGTCGGAGACCTCCTCGACGAAGCGCACACGGTTTTCCAGCGAGCCACCGTACCGGTCGGTGCGCAGATTCGACCACGGCGAGAGGATTTGCGTGATCAAATAGCCATGGGCCCCGTGCAGCTCCGCGCCGCTGAAGCCACAGCGCTTGAGCCGCTGGGCGACCGAGGCATAGTCATCGACGACCTGCCGCAGCTCGTCGGTGGTCATGACTTGCGGCACGGTCCAGCTATAGGCGTCCGGCTGGTCCGAGATGCCCTTGGGCGAACGCACCGGGCTCCAAAGCTGCTGACGTCCCGGATGCCAGAGCTGCGCGACGAGGCATGCACCCGCACCCTCCACCGCGTCCGCGGCGCGTTTGAAACCCTCTTCGTTCTGCGCCTCATAACCGGTCACAATCGCATCGTGTGCCAGAGCCGCGGCATCGACTGCGATGATCTCGGTGACGATCATCCCAGAGCCGCCGTTGGCACGTTCGGCAAGAAAGTTGATCCACCGATCGGTAACGCGGTGGCCTACTCCGTAGTTCGTCAGCGTGGCAGCCAGCACAACGCGATTGCGCAAGATGCGTTCGCCGACTTTCAGCGTGCTGAACAGACGCGGAAAAAGGTGATGCTCAGTCATTTGTCGGATTTCCTGTTGCGTCCAAGGCACGACATGATTTCGCCGCTGATCATTGCCGCTCTCTGGAACCAACGGTGCGCGCGCAAAAGCCAGCGCACGCGGGCTTCTCAGTCTAGCGCGGAGGAAGCGAGGGCGGCGAGGCAAATCGCCATCGCGGAGTAATGGACGTGCTCGAAATTCACCCGCCGTCTTTGGCGCCTCACTCGCGCGCGCTGACTGCGGCCTCACGCCAAGACGTCGTCGAGGGCGCTCGGAGCGGGTACCTGCCTCCGCCTTAGCACCCGCAGCGACCACCCAGGAGTCGCGTCGGGTACCCATCGCAAGCAGGGAGCTTGTGACGAACGTCACAGGGCGACGCGTCACGTTGGCGTAATATGCGCGTTAGGCGACGCGGGAGCGGCGTTGAACGATGCAAGGCGAAGTTCGTCCTGTCCCTTATGGCAAGAACACCACCCCCCCTGGTCAGGCTGCACTGCGTCGTCTCGCGGCGGTCGTCGCCGGCGACATCGCGGATTACAGCCGACTGGTCGGAGTGGAGGGGGATGCCACGCTCGCGCGATTGACGCAAATCCAGCGCGAGCTCATCGAACCAACCATTGCTGAGCACTATGGTCGAATCGTCAAGACTACCGATGGCGGTTTTGTTGCGATTTTTGATAGTCCGGTCGAGGCAGTCCGGTGCGCAATCGTCATTCAGCAGAACATGATTGGGCGCAATGCGTCGGTGCCGCAACAGCATTCGATCGTGTATCGAATAGGGATCAATTTGGGCGACGTCGTCGTCGAACCGACCGATGTTTATGGCGATGGCGTTGAGGTTGCGGTGCGGCTTGAGGGAATTGCCACACCGGGAGAAGTCTGCATCTCCGGGGCGGTCTATGAGCAGATCAAGAACAAATTAGTTTGTGGTTACCAGTCCCTGGGGAATCGGCAGGTGAAGAGCATAACTGACCCGGTGACGGTCTACCGTGTACTCCCCGACCCGGCCGCCATCGTAGACGCCCACCATCGGCGAGAGGCCGTCCTGATCGTCGCGCTGGGCGCCGCTTTGCTGGCCGTCGGCGTTGGTGCTCTGTGGCAGCTCCTGATGCAGCAGAGTGTCCGCGTCAGTGGGGGCGCACCCGCTTCCGTGCAGCTGCCGGTAGCAGTCTCGAAGCCGTCCCCACGACCTTCACCTGTTGAAAGAACTGCCACGGCACCCAGGTCGGTCAAGGAGCCGGAAATGGTGACGATTTCCCCAGGTCTTTTTGCCATGGGGAGCAACGAAGATATTTCGGAAAGACCTATTCACCGGGTCTCCACCAGCCCGTTTGCGATTGGCAAATTTCCTATTACCGTCCGTGAGTGGAACCAATGCGTTGCGGCAAAAGCGTGTGCAGATCTGGCGGTGGGCGGTGACGATGTCGCCGTGACAAACGTCAGCTGGGCCGATGCGAAGCAGTTTGTGGTGTGGCTTGCTCAAGCAACGCATAAGAACTACCGCATGCCGAGCGAAGCGGAATGGGAGTATGCCGCCCGTGGGGGCACGCAAACAAAGTATTGGTGGGGTGATGGCCTTCTCTCGGGGATGGCTAATTGTAAGAATTGCAACAACACTTCCGCTAGTGAGCAGTTGATGAAGGTTGGCAGTTTTAAACCCAATCAATTCGGGCTCTATGACATGGGCGGATCAGTGGATCAGTGGGTAGAGGATTGCTGGCACAAGAACTATCACGGCGCACCGCTTGACGGTTCGCCTTGGATCGATGGCGACTGCGCTTCGCATGTCATCCGGTCCGGGTCTTGGAAGAATGATGCGAGTTACGTCCGGCCAGCGAATCGCGATCACTACGATGCGGGCGTACGCTACCCAACCCATGGTTTCCGTGTCGCCCTCTCGCCCTGAGACTGGGTGCAGCTCCCGAACTCACTGTCCCTGTCGTAAAACCACAAGCGACTGGGTGCGAGTTCCCAGCCCATACGCTGCGCTCCAGGTGTGACGTGGACGTGGGGAGAGATCGAAGCGAGAGATCTTGTCGACGCACACCTTGGAAATGGCTCACACGGCCACCAGTTTGAAAGTTAAAGGAAAGACAAATAGTTGAATGACGCCGGAAACCCCTGAGGTGTCTCTTCGTCCGCGTCGCGGACCGTTGCTCAGCCTGACAATGTTGGGCGGTGTGCGTCATCGGTAGGTCTGCGTTTGAAAGCGGAGAAGGATAGGAATGGAGCGATTGCAATTCGCTGGGGATCACTATCGCCCTTCATCACAGAACTGGCCAACCGCGCGGCAAGCGATGACCTGCGAGCGACTCAGACCCGCTCGACAGCATAGAGAAACAGGGTTCGATCTCGTTGATTCAGATCGTTTATTGCCACTGATACACTTAGGCCCCCAAGCGGGACCATGAACATGTTGACCGCAACCATTTCCGTCATGTGGCCAAGAAAGCTTGCCAAATCGGGGAGGGAGCTTGGGGGCGCCGAGGCACGTGCCCGCGGATCATGGGGCTGGCTAACCTCGATACCGAGCTTGAGCAGTTCGTTCTGAATGCGAGGCGCGGGCGGCCAGGCGAGGCCCGTCCGACGGATCGGGTCGTGTTTCGTCGACCGTCTTTGGGCCATCGGGGACAGCGTGGCCGCGAATCGTGGGTAGGTCAGAAAGCTTTTGCAATGCCGTTCTGAGGACCGTGGTCGGTTGAGCTCACACCGGGTAAAGGCATACCCACCGAAAAACCGAGCGAGATGGGAGACCAGAGCGGACAGGATCCGGGGCGGGGAAATGGTGGAGAAGACGACCCTTCCCACAATCGCCGCATAGCCCGGGTCATCTTTATGGATGATGCTCGGTTCGAAACAGGGAGAACAGGCCTTGAAATATGTCGGAGGCTGCCAGTGCGGCAGAATACGCTATCGAGCCGAGGGACCCCGGGATCGCTCTAGCGTCTGCTATTGTCGAATGTGCCAAAAAGCGTCTGGTGGGCCGTTCATGGCCTTTGTTCGGTTCGCTGCTCATCAAGTGCATTGGTCGACGTTACCGGATACGTTCGCGAGTTCTAATGTTGGTGAGAGAGGCTTTTGTAGAACTTGCGGGACGCCGCTCTCCTATCGCGAGGTCAGCGGACAAAACATCAGTTTAACGATAAACAGTCTGGATGATCCTGAATCCGTGCGCCCCGAATTAAGATTCTCTGCAGATATGGAAGTGTCGTGGTGCAGTTCGTTATCGGGTTTACCAACCAAGCAAATGAATTTAACCGGTTCCGCGGGTTTCGTAAACTATCAATACAAAGACCGCTCGCCGAATCGATGCTGACGAAACGATTGACACATCTTCTTGGACCGCCGGTCTCAAAGCGGGACGGCGCTGAAGCGCGCGTACGTTGCAGGCAGCATGTTGTGGGCGCCAGAACTATTCCGGGCCCCGAGTGTTCTCCTTTAGATGGTGCGCCTCTGTTGGCTCGCGGGCTTGGCAGCGATTGGCAATCGGGCGCACATCGCAATGCCGCGGGCCACAAGTCTATTGCTCATGTTAAAGGTAGCTTCGCTTATCGCCGAGCGACGCTAGCCGTTCGAAATGAAAAATATGGCAATATCAAGCTCTTAGCTGAAAGACGACATAAACGAGCTCGGTAAGGGAGGGGGCCAGAAGTCCTAGCACACGGGTTGCCACTTCGGGGCTTAGACCCAGCCGGCGGGCGCCAGGGACCCCGGCGACAATCCCTGGTTTGTGCGAGCGCAAAAGCCCGCGTATCATCCACATTCATTCGCCGCAATCGGCGTGGCAACCTTAGTTTGCGGCTCCCCCGCTACGAAAGACCGCGCTCGGTGAGCGAAAGGTAACGAGAGGCTGTTATGAGCAAATTCCTGGTTTTTGCGCCCGTTAGTGTCCCTTCCAAAGCGCCTGGCGCACACTATTCCTACGAGATGGAAGCTTTGAAGAGCGTCGATGCGGAAATCGTAGAATGCCAGAAGACTGAAGGGGAGTTCATCGAGACGGCCAAAGAGGCCGACGCTATCTATGTACAGGGAGCGAGAATCACACGCCGCATGATCCAAGCGTTAGATAAATGTCGCCTTATAGCGCTTGGCTCAGTCGGCGTTGATTACGTTGATGTCGTTGCTGCTACCGAAAAGGGTATCCCTGTTACAAACTGCCCCGACACCTTCATCGAAGAGGTTGCGGATCATGCGATGATGCTCCTTCTTGCGGCGCACAGGCGTGCACTGGAGCAGGATCGCATGGTTCGAGAGGGGCGCTGGGCAGATGGCCGACCACAGCTTGGAAGAATCCCCCGACTCATGGGGCAGACGTTGGGATTTATCGCTTTTGGCCGTGTCGCCCGTGCTGTCGCTCAACGCGCACGTCCCTTTGGGCTGCGGATGATGGCATATGATCCCTTCCTTGACGAACTGGCCATTTCTGCGGTGGGAGCGGAGCCAGCGAGCCTCGTCGAAGTATTGCGCAGTTCTGATTTCATTTCCGTGCATTTGCCGGCCACTCCGGAGACAATAGGTATGCTGGATGAACAGCATTTTCGCCAGATGAAGAGCACTGCGATAGTCATCAATACCGCACGGGGATCAACGATAGTCGAAAGCGCACTAATTGCGGCGCTACAAAAGGGTTGGATCGCAGCTGCCGGGCTCGACGTATTTGAGATAGAGCCAATCAAAGCGGACAATCCCCTGCTAAAGATGAACAACGTAATACTGTCGCCTCATAACGCGTCGGCATCTGCTCGGTTCGATCCGGCGCGGAAGCGCCGCGTAGGGCAAGAGCTGGCGCTCGTCCTTACCGGGCGATGGCCGATGTCATGCGTCAACCCCACAGTACTGCCTGGGAGCGGATTGAAGCGTTGGCAGCCGACGTCAATGGAACACGGGCCTAATGCTTGAGATGCTAGCTGTCAGTTTTTCCGATCATTCGCCGTAAGGGCGCGAAATCACAATCCGGCCTCATCAGCTTGGTCGCCCTTGGATCGGTGGCTCGTCGGATCCCTCGAGCAGCGAGAACCGCACGGGCATTATTTGCTTCATCGTTATCTTGCCGTTCGATTCCTTCTCGGCCACAACAAGCTGCTGAGCGTCGGGCAGGCCGACCGGGATCACCATCCTCCCGCCGGCCTTGAGCTGGTAGATCAGTGGCGGTGGGATGAGGTCGGGCGCCGCGGTGACAATCACTTTATCGAACGG
>Ga0126381_100006797_pt1 | contig 12690 bp, 9 predicted proteins | sample PanSoiMetPlot_28_FD_96465 | JGI IMG/M metagenome (GOLD analysis project Ga0126381, IMG submission 96465) | Tropical forest soil microbial communities from Panama - MetaG Plot_28 | ecosystem: Environmental > Terrestrial > Soil > Tropical forest > Bulk soil | place: Panama | collected 2016-02-17
TAAGCGCGAAAGCTCGAATCCGGGCAAGGCAGCCTCTGGAACTGCGACGATCAGCAACAGTTTTCATTTGCCGATGAGTGTAAACGCCGGGGGCGACGTCGGGGAACAAGGATCAACCGAACCCTTACCGCTCGCCGGGATCGAAATGGCGCAAAACAAAACTCGACGATCACGCTTCCAGGAGCGCCGCAGTGCCGCTGCTGATCCGCCTAAAACCATTCATCGTATTTTCATCTCCGGCCAAAAACCTGCACCGCCCTTGATGCAGGGATGAACTTGGCGTATGCTGACTTCGCTCCACTTCAGCACGCAATTTTGAACCCAGGCCGTCCTAACGGGTCCCCGGTCATCCATGCCACGGTTCTCTGAATTTCACGCGAGGTCGGCGTGATGAGCTTGCTCGCGCTCCTTTCTTGCCGGCCAGCAACGAACAAGGAGATGGTATGGAGAAGCGCTGCTTGCAAAGATTCCTGGTCGCATTTGTAGTCCTCGTATACGGCTCCAGCCTCGCACAAGCGCAGGGCACCGGCTATTGGCACACCAGCGGCAATCAGATCGTCGATTCCAGCGGAGATTCGGTTCGCATCGCGGGAATCAACTGGTATGGATTCGAAACCACCGACTACCTTCCCCATGGACTTTGGGCGCAGGACTACAAGGCCATTCTGAACACGATCAAGAGTCTGGGTTTCAATGTGATTCGCATCCCGTTCTCGAATCAGATGGTCGAGAGCAATCCTGTACCCAATGGTTACACGACGTATGCGAACGGGCAGCCGGCGAACGGTGCTCTCGTGGGGCAAACCGCGTTGGCAGATCTCGACACCATCGTGGCTTATGCCGGTTCCATCGGGCTTCGCGTAATCCTGGACAATCACCGCTCGGAGGCCGGAAACAGCAATGAAGCCAACGGACTCTGGTATACAAGCGCCTATCCGCAGTCGAGCTGGATTGCGGACTGGCAGGCCCTGGCGACGCGTTACAGCGCGAGTCAGTTCACCTTCAACGGCAACCCGACGGTGATCGGCATGGATCTTCGCAACGAGCCGCACCTCATCGCCTACGGCTACAGCGGCGCCTGCTGGACCGGCGACACGGAGACGAATGGTTCGTACACCGGATGTCCCGCGAGCTTGACCAGCCAGAACTGGCCTGTGGCCGCCGAGGCAGCCGGCAACGCAATATTGGCGATCAATCCCAGGCTCCTGATCATCGTTGAGGGAAACGACTGCTACGAAGGGACGTGCGGATGGCAAGGCGGCAATCTGATGGGCGTGGCTTCAAATCCGGTCGCGCTGAACGTTCCCAACCAACTTGTGTACTCGGCTCACGATTATGGTCCTAACCTCTATCAGCAGCCGTGGTTCAACTCCAGCACCACGCAGTCGAGCCTCAACGCGACCTGGAACAAGTACTGGGGATACATCAGCGCCGATGGCATAGCACCGCTGTGGGTGGGCGAATTCGGGACCGACAACAGTACCTCGGATATTGAGAACACTGCGGCCGGCAGCCAGGGGCAATGGTTTGAAAGTCTGATCTCGTATTTGCAGTCGAACCCATCGATCGGCTGGACCTACTGGGCACTGAACGGAGAAGACAGTTACGGCCTGCTCGATAACAACTACGACGCGACACCGCCCAACGCACAAAAAGAGTCGATGCTGACCAGCATTCAGTTCCCGTTGAGCGGCGGCGGTGGCGGTGGAGGCTCGCCCTCCTGTGCGACGTCTCCTTCCGCCCCGGCGGCCCCGACAGCCACTGCAACTTCCTCGAGCGCCATCACGGTGAGTTGGGGCCCGGTCGCGCCGCCGGCGAATTGCACCATCAACTCGTACAGCGTGTTTCGCAGCACTTCGAGCGGCTTTACGCCTTCATCCGGCAACCAGGTGGCAAGTACGAGTGGGATGGCCTACTCCGATTCAGGCCTGACGGCTGGCGCCACGTACTACTACAAGGTCGAAGCCGTTGACGGCCACGGTTCATCGGCACCCTCATCGCAGGCGAGCGCGACAACGCAGGCGGCCAGCGGCGGAGGCACGAGTTGCCACGTGACGTACTCGATCGTCAACTCATGGCCGGGCGGTTTCCAGGCTGCAATCACCATCCAGAACACGGGTTCCACAACGTGGTCGAACTGGAACCTGACGTGGAGCTTCGCCAACGGTCAGACCATATACGGCCTTTGGAACGGAACAGCGAGCCAGAGCGGCGGCAACGTCACGGTGCAGAGCCTGAGCTATAACGGGTCGATCCCCGCAGGCGGAAGCTACAACGGCGTAGGCTTCACCGGCTCATGGAACAACTCCACCAACGCAGTGCCCGCATCGTTTGCCATCAACGGGACGGCGTGCCACTAATGTTGTGACTCGGCGATCTTGCAACATCTCCCCATACATCGGATGTCCCATGTCTCGAGGAGATGTGGGAGAGGAGATGTGGGATACGACATCAACTGATCTCAGCCGTAGACGGGTGCCTCGGGTCTCCTGCATTCGGAGACCGGGGAGACCTGTATTCGCTTCGCTGGTAGAATAGAGACTGCCGCATTGTGTGGCTATTGATCGAATTTTCATTCCCAACCCGCAGGCCCGACAACTTCAGGAATGGGCCGCATCCGAGCGCAAATTCAAGATTTGCCCATAATAGAAAAGGATTATCGCCCCTGTGAGCCAGACGATACGCAATATCGCCATCATCGCCCACGTTGACCACGGCAAGACCACGCTTGTTGACGCCATGCTGCGCCAGTCCGGAACCTTCCGCGCCAATGAGCAGGTGGCCGAGCGGGTGATGGACTCGAACGAGCTCGAGCGGGAGCGCGGCATTACGATTCTGGCCAAGAACACCGCCGTGAACTATGCCGGCGGCAAAATCAACATCGTCGACACGCCCGGCCACGCCGACTTCGGCGGCGAGGTGGAACGCGCCCTCAAGATGGTTGACGGCGTGATGCTGCTAGTCGATGCGGCAGAAGGTCCGCTGCCGCAGACGCGATATGTGCTGGCCAAGGCGCTCGAAGCCAAGCTTGCGCCCATCGTGGTCATCAATAAGATCGACCGGCCTGACGCGCGTCCGCAGGAGGTGCTGAACGAAATCTATGACCTCTTCATCGATCTCGATGCCGACGAGTCGCAGCTTGAATTCCCTGTCCTTTACGCAGTAGCCAAAGCCGGGACGGCAACGCTCGACACCAACAAGCCCGGCGAAGACCTGCAACCGCTCTTCGAGACGATTGTTTCGACCATCCCACCGGCGACCGGCGATGCCGAAGCGCCGCTGCAGATTCTCGTTACCAATCTCGACTACTCCGACTACTTCGGCCGGATCGCCATCTGTAGAGTCTTCCAGGGCACGCTTCATGCAGGCGACGAGGTCGCAATTTCGAAACGCGACGGTTCCCTGCAAAAAACCAAGATCACCAAGCTCTTCACTTTCTCGGGTCTCAAGCGCACCGAAACCACCGAGACGACGATGGGTGACATTGTCGCCGTTGCGGGCGTCGAAGGCATCACCATCGGCGAGACCGTCACCTCGCTCGAAACGCCGGAACCGCTTCCGCTGATCGTCATCGACGAGCCGACCATCGCCATCCAGTTCAGCGTGAATAACTCGCCGTTTGCAGGCCGCGAAGGCCAGTATGTAACGAGTCGTAACCTGCGCGAGCGGCTTGAAAAAGAGTTGCTGACCAACGTCTCGATCCGCGTGGAAGAGACCGGCTCGCCCGATACCTTCAAAGTGCTCGGGCGGGGCGAACTGCAACTCGCGATTCTGATCGAGATGATGCGTCGCGAGGGCTTCGAGCTGATGGCCGGCCGCCCGGAGATCGTCACCAAGGTCGTCGACGGCACCCGCATGGAGCCGGTCGAGCACCTGACCATCGACGTGCCCGAACTGCACACCGGCGTGGTGATCGAGAAGCTTGGCCCACGCAAAGGCGAGATGACCAAGATGCACAATCACGGCTCGGGCCGTGTGCGCATGGAGTTCCGTGTACCCAGCCGCGGCCTCATCGGCCTGCGCTCTGAGATGCTTACCGAGACGCGCGGGACGATTGTTATGAATTCGCTCTTCGATGGCTACATCCCCTATCAGGGCGAGATTCCACAACGGCCTACCGGCGCGCTCATTGCCGATCGCCAGGGCCTGACGACAACCTATTCGCTCAACGGACTTCAGGAGCGAGGCATCCTGTTCGTCGGTGCAGGCGTGGATGTCTACGAAGGCATGATCGTCGGCGAGCACTCGCGCGACAACGACCTCGACGTCAATGTCGTTCGCGAAAAGAAGCTGACCAACATGCGCGCCTCAAGTGCCGACGAGGCCATTCGTCTGGTTCCATACAAGACGCTGAACCTCGAGCAGGCTATCGAGTTCATCGCCGACGACGAGCTGGTCGAGATCACGCCGAAGTCGCTGCGTTTGCGCAAGAAGATCCTACCAGCCAACCGCCGCCCGAAGCGTTGGGAAAAAGCCGAGCAGTTCACTTAAAACAGGGAACAGGGGACCGAGGGGACAAAAAGCGCCAGGGTGCCCCATCCTTGCGCGGCAAGGGTGGGATTCATCCGAAGCAGGAGGACGCAATGCCCTACACGCCAATCAATCTCGTGCAGAAGTTCTCACTTTTCACAGAGCAGTGGCAGCCCAAGGTTATCGCGGAGATGAACGATTATCAGTTCAAGATCTCGAAGCTCCGGGGCGACTTTATCTGGCACGACCACAAGGAGACCGACGAAACGTTCATCGTGATCGAAGGCAAACTGCGCATCGACTTCCGCGATGGTGCCGTCGAGATCGGTCCCGGAGAGATGTTCGTGGTCCCGAAGGGCGTCGAACACAAGCCCTTCGCCGAACGCGAAGTGAAGCTGATGATCATTGAGCCGCGCGGCCTGAAGAACACCGGCGAGCAGATCGGCGATCGGACCGCACCGAATGATGTGTGGATCTAGTATGTCTTTGTTTTCGGTGGTTCCGTCATCCGCCGTTTCGCTTCCAGCACCCGCTCCAGCGCATCGTCGGCAGTCGCGCCAATCGCCGAGAGATGTCCCATCTTCCGCCCCATCTTCGCTGCGCGCTTCTCGTAAAGATGCAGGCGCACGCCGGCGACAGTAAGGGCGGCGGGCAGATTCGGCGACGACGTGAGCCAGATATCCCCGAGCAGATTCACGATGGCGCACGGCGCGAGCAGCGCCGTATTGCCCAGCGGCAGATTGCACGTCGTTCGCACCAGTTGCTCAAACTGGCTTGTCAGGCATCCCCGTTCGCTCTGGTGATAGCTGTTGTGCGGTCGCGGCGCCATTTCGTTCACCAGCAGACGTCCCTGCTTTGTGACAAACATCTCCAGGCAAAGCAACCCCTCGATTCCGAGCTTGGCGCTGATAGCAGCGGCCAGCTCTTCCGCACGCTTTTCTAACTCAGGCGAGATGCCCGCGGGCAGCACGCTCCATGCAAGAATCTGGTTCTCGTGGTGATTGCGCGCTGCAGGATAGCTGCGAACTTCGCCCGAAGGATTCCGCGCGGCCATCACGCTGATTTCGCACTCCAGGTCGAGTGCCTGCTCGGCGACCGCTGGCTTTCCGATACTGGCCCATGCCTCAGCAATTGCCTGCTCGGTCGCGGCGGCGCCGATGCCGATACGTGCCTGCCCGCGGCCGTCGTATCCGCCGCGGCCAATCTTCAAAAAGACTCGGCCGCCAAGCCCGCGCACAGCATTTTGCAAATCGGATTCGCTGTTCACCAGGCGAAACGGGCCTACCGGAAATCCATTCTCGGCGAGCCACGTTTTTTGCAGCGTCTTGTCCTGAATGATGCGGATGGGCTCTACGTCGGGGCGCAGCGGGACGCGGCTTGCGATCTCGCTCAATGCATCGACCCCGATCTGCTCGATCTCAATGGTAACCGCATCTGCGCCTCGGGCAAGCCGCTGTGCTGCGGCGACGTCGTCCCAGTTGCCCACGATGGTTTCGTCCACCACAAAGCTCGCGGGGCAGGCGGGTTCGGGATCCATCACGCGCACGCGATACCCCATGGTTCGCGCCGCCATTGCAGTCATGCGGCCCAGTTGGCCACCGCCGAGGATGCCGATCATGCCGCCGGGCTCGATCACGCCGGGTTTCTTCTTCAGGCTGGATGCGGCAGGCACTACGGCAACTCCTGCGTCATGACTTCTTCAGTGCGCGCGGCCCGCCATTCCGCCAGGCGATCATAGAGGGCAGCATCGGATACGGCGATCATCTCAGCCGCAAGCAAAGCAGCGTTCGCCGCACCCGGCTTACCGATGGCCAGGGTACCCACGGGAACGCCTTTCGGCATCTGCACAATCGATAGCAGCGAGTCGATCCCGTTGAGCAGCGTAGCAGGCACGGGTACGCCCAGCACAGGCACGAGGGTTTTCGAAGCTAGCATACCGGGAAGGTGCGCGGCGCCTCCGGCTCCTGCAATGATCACGCGCAGGCCGCGCTCGCGTGCGGTTTCAGCATATTTAAACAGCCAGTCAGGCGTGCGATGCGCGCTGACGATACGCGCCTCGTGCGGAATCTCAAGGGTGCGAAGAATTTCAACGGCCGCGGAGAGTACCTCGTAATCGCTCTTCGAGCCCATCACCACCCCTACCAACGGCTTGTCGCTCATGGGGTGATTATAAGATCGCTTTCTCGGGCGCTAACGCGGCGCCATTGGAACAGACCTGGTTCGTGCCAGAACCCACAACAATAAACTGTCATTCCGACTGACCCTTCACGAAGTGAAGGGGAGCGGAGGAACCTGCAGTTGCCTTTTTGGCTGTACCTTCCAAAGCGATGCTTTCTCGGTTGTGGGAACGGCAGATCCCTTGCCAACCTCACCGCCGGTGCCACACCCCCACCGCAACCTCAACGACAACTAGCACTGCGTAGAATTTGCCAGCTCCATTGCCATGCTGCGAAGTTTGCGCCTTCCGCGTCGCAAGACTGTTCTTTCTTTTCGGACGGTTCATAGAGAAACTTTGACCGTTCTGGCTATTGGGTCGATAACGCCTCGGCGATTTCCATGCAGTCACGATCCATCACAAGATCGGCGGCCTCGCGCATCTGCGTTGCACCTGGTATTTCTTTTGGTTGTGCCTGACTCGTTTTCTGATCGATTGAAAACAAGCTTTGGTTTTGTTGTACTCATTCAGTCGGACCTTTCCGGACCGGGAGGCGTCCGAAGAATTGAGGGCCTCCTGCCCTCGTTCATGCGCGATTCTCGATGAATGGTTTCTAGCTTGGCGAAAACATTGAGAATTACCCTGCAAATGACCCAATCGATTTTATTCAATGGATTCTGAGGCTTAGAGCCACCCCGAGCCGAACAGTCCCTTGACACATGCGCAACATGTACTTCTGATACTCTTCCCAATCGACTTGATAGACGCCGCTGGTACCGGTTCGACTACCATTAGCGGGTGAGGTCAAACACGCGGACCCCAACCCTGTTGGTTCACGGCGGCGCATGGGCTATTCCCGAGGACGCGGAGGCCGCGCACGAGGCCGGCGTTCGCAGCGCGCTCGAGACCGGATACCGGATCCTGACGCGCGGCGGCTCGGCGCTCGATGCGGTCGAAGCTGCCGTGACCGTGATGGAAGAAGACCCGACCTTCGATGCGGGGCGTGGAAGCTTTCTCACCTCTGACGGACGGGTTCAGCTTGATGCACTTCTGATGGACGGCGGCCGCATGAAGGCCGGAGGCGTGGCGTGTGTCGAGCGGTTGCGCAATCCCATCCAGGCCGCGCGACTTGTGCTTGAACAAAGCCCCCATGTCTATTTCGTCGGCTCCGGTGCAGAGGAGTTTGCCCGTTCCCACGGCATGGCACTCATCGACAACGCGGAGCTCGTGCTCGATCGCGAACGCGAGCGACTGAAGACGGCGCAAGTGCGTGAGGCTGCCGGGCTGGCGGACGCGACCTTCTCAGGAGTCGATGACGACAAAGGACCGGAGACGGCCGCATTACTGGGATCAGGGGTAAGGGGTCAGGGATCGGAGGCAACCGAGACATCAGGGGCGAACCGTCTATCTGCTGCGCATTGGCAGAGCCACGACACTGTAGGCGCTGCCGCTCTCGATGCGGCCGGAAACCTCGCCGCCGGAACCTCGACTGGAGGCACGCTGAACAAGACACCGGGGCGCGTGGGAGATTCGTCCCTGATCGGCTGCGGATGTTATGCGGATAATCTGTCGGCGGCGGTCTCGCTCACGGGCTGGGGCGAGCCAATCATGAAGCTCGTTCTGGGCAAGTGGGCCGTCGATCGCGTGGCAGGCGGAACGACTCCCGATTCCGCCGCGCACGAAGCGATTGACTATCTCTACAGCCGCCTCGGCGGACATGGCGGCATCATTCTCCTCGGCCCAGACGGCCGATTTGGGATCGCTCACAACACGCCGGCGATGGCGTGGGGAGTGGCGACCGAAGGAACAATAGAAACAGGGTTAAGACTGTAGTCTTCAGACGAAAGAATTATGCTTTGTATCCTCTTGCGAAAGAGCTTGACAGAGACTTAACGACTTACCCACTTCGATTACACATACTTTTACGCGAACGCTTTCTTCCCCTTCTGCCCTATACCATCCGGATCCAATCCGGCAGAGGCTATGAATTATGAACCCCTGTTCACCCACAATCCGGTTTGAGGTTGGACCCTACTGGCTCCAGCTTCCGGCACACGCGGAAATTGCCGCGAATGTAGTTAAACCGCCGTCCCCGGCGCGCCAGGCAGCATGGACTGATTGGATCATCTCTTTTGATCGCTTCCAGTTCTTCATCCACCTCGATTCGCGTTTGAGACTGAGTGACTTGAAACGTCTGTTCGATCGAACGATGAAGAGTGACGTCCGCGTCAGTTGCATCGGTGTGAATGGCGTGCCTGGAGTCACGCATGGCGGCTATGGCCCTCCCAGGACATGGATTGACTGGTGGTTTAAGAAAGGCGATGTGATGATCTGCCTCTATCTTCAATCCAGGAAGTTTGCATTTGCGGAACCGACCCCGGAAGAAATGGCAGAGCACTCCGCGATCATCCATTCGATCCAATACGCACCGGACATGGCAGACGGAGCAAGGCCGTTGCCTCAATTGAGCGCGTCGACCTAGCCGATCTTCTGCTCACAGGCTGAGTCGCAAGAATACTCAAGCGTGGCGCGCAGCCGGAGCGGACGCGTTAAGCTGGAAAAGTTGCCATGAGCCGCCTGATCCTTGCCTCCGCCTCACCTCGCCGCCGCGAACTGCTCACGCAGGCCGGCTTCACGTTTGAGGTGCGACCTGCCCAGGTGAACGAAGACCCGCGCGGCGATGAGGAGCCGATTGCCTACGTCGTCCGTCTCGCGCGCGACAAGGCACAGTCTGTATTTGCGGAGATTTCGTCCAAGAGTTCAGGCCCGCCACAGGTGGTTGTTCTCGGCGCCGATACCACGGTTACGCTCGATGGCCATATCCTGGCCAAGCCTGAAAATGCGGCAGACGCTGCACGCATGTTGCGGATGCTCTCAGGCCGCACGCATCGCGTGATCACCGGCGTTGCCGTTGCAACGGCAGAGAGAATCGAAGTCGCCGCCGAAGTCACCGGCGTTCAGTTCCTGACGATGAGCGACAAAGAGATCGCCGCCTACATCGCGACCGGCGAGCCGATGGACAAAGCCGGCGCGTACGGCATCCAGGGGCTCGCGGCCAAGTGGATTCCCCGCGTCGAAGGCTGTTACTTCAACGTCGTAGGTCTGCCGCTGGCGCTGGTGACGACGATGCTGGAAATGATTAGCTATTAGCTTCCCGCCGTTAGTTTTCAAAGTCCCTCAGGGGGGGCTAAAGCCGAGCGATTTTGTGGCGCTTCGCGGCACGACTAAAGCGGGTGCCCTGTTGCAAAACCACGCTCACGGCGCGTCTTTTTCGCAAGCCGAGAATTGACAAAGCCAGGAGCTAACAGCGAATGGCTGCCTTTACGGCTTCACCACTACCCGATCCCCCTTGTAGATTGCACTGCTCGCATGGGAATTGCTGTCGCCGATGCCGACGCCGTGGTCCTCGCCAACTACGATCACGTTGAAGGTATGTCCCTCGGGCATGCCCGGGAAGCTTCCCTGGCGGTTGCCAACGGTGAGCGTCTTTGCGGCATCGTCCCAATGCAACTGAACGGTTGCATGTTGTCCCTTGGCATAGTCGTAGTTGTCGTTCTCGTCCTCGTAGAGGGTGAAGTCGCCGTCGGCTCCGGGGTAGATGCGAATCTCGATCGGGTCGACGGGCTTCTCGGTCGACCACTCCATCGTCGGTCCCATTGGGATGATCGATCCTGCGCGAACGTAAAGCGGCAGCTTCGCGAGCGGCGCGTCTGCCTCGATGTGCTTGCCGCCTTCGACCTTCGCGCCGGTCCAGAAGTCGTACCAGGTCGCCTTGGGCAGATACACGCTGCGGCCGGTTGCGCCTTGCGTCGTGACAGGGCTGACGAGAATCGCCGGCCCGAAGAGATACTCATCGCCCGTGTTCTGCGCTTCGAGATCATTGCGCCAGTCCATCACCAGGGGGCGCATCAGCGTTGAGTGGTTGTTCGTGACCTGCCAAGCTTCCGAGTAGATGTAGGGCAGCAGGCGATAGCGCAGGTTGTCGTAGTCGACCAGGATCTTCTGCGCTTCGGGCCCATAGGACCACAACTCGTTTTCATCGGGATAACGAGTGCCGTGTACGCGGAAGATCGGCGAGAACGTGCCGAACTGAAACCAGCGCACGAAAAGCTCGCGGAACTTGGGATCATTCAGGTTGCCGCCGGAGATGAATCCGCCGATATCGGTCGTCCAGTAGGGCATTCCCGAGATGGAGTAGTTGAGCCCGGCGGGAATCTGTCGTGCAAATGTGATCCAGTTGCTCAGCACATCGCCGGACCACGCCGTGACGCCCAGCCGCTGCGATCCGGCATAAGCCGAGCGCGACAGGATGAACACGCGTTTCTTGTCCGACGCCTGCTGTTGGCCTTGCGAAACGCCCTCCGAGTGCCACAGTGGATAGATATTCGCGTAGCGCGCTCCCGAACCGATGTGCAGCTTGTGATCGACGAGGATGTTATCGTAGCGGCCCTCGGTTTCGGGCTCATCCGTATCGAGCCACCAGGCATCCACGCCCTTTTGGAAGAGCGCGGTATTGATGTTCGACCAGTACCGGGCGCGTGCATCGGGGTTGGTCGGATCGTAGAGCGCCTGGCCCACTGGATGGAATCCGCCAGTCAGCGTCTTGGCGATGAACCAGCCGTTCTTGTCGAATTCGTCGTAGACGCTGGTGCCGGGCCGGAAGAACGGCCACACCGAAACCATCAGGTGGAAGTGCTCATCGTGCAGCTTGTCGATCAGGCCCTGCGGGTCGGGGTACTTCGGGTTCCACTTCATCTCGCCCATCGTGACCCACCAAAACCAGTCCTGCACGATGTTGTCCACCGGGATGTGCAGCTGGCGGTATTTTGCCGCGACGCCTTCAATCTCAGCCTGCGACTGGTACTTGTTCTTGCACTGCCAGAAGCCGTAGGCCCAGCGCCCGAAGAGTGGAACCTCACCGGTGAGTTTGCGATAGTGGCCGATGATCTGGTCGGCCTCGGGGCCGTAGAGGAAGTAGTAGTCGATGCGATCGGCCACCTCGGAGCTCATGTAGAGCGAGTGCACGAATTTGTTGTCGACCACGGTGCGCGACGGATTGTTCCAGAAGATGCCGTAGCCGTTGGTCGAAACGAGCAGCGGGACGGCGATCTGCGTGTTTTCCTGCGCAAGCGAGACTGTCTCGCCGCGGTAGTTCCACACGCCAGCCTGGTGCTGGCCAAGGCCGTAGAAGCCCTCGTGAGATCCGTAGATGGCGAAGAACGACTCCGCGCGGAAGGTCTTCTCGCCATTCACCTCCACGGGCTTGAGGGAGCGATAGGCCTCGGTGGTCAACTGCTTACCGTCAGCGCCGGCGTAGTGCAGCGCGCCGCTGTCGCGCTCGATCACGGCCCTCAGCTTCGGCGTCGTCAGGGTGATGGCCTTGTCGTTTGCGGAGACGTCGAAGGATGCCGTCGGCCAATCGTGTTTGATCACGACCTGGTCAGCCGGATGCGAGTCGGTTGCGGCGGCAAGAGGCGAATAAGTGACGTGCAGGACCTCCGGCGCGTCCACTTCGAGCCGCAGAACGCCGGCTTTCTGGCGAATTTCGACTCCGTTGGGCTGTTTTTCGAAACTCACCACCGGATTCGGCGGATTCCACTGCGCAAATGTTGCAAACGGCGCCAAAAAAACAGCGCAAACCACCCACCGTCGACTCTCCATTGAATACGTTTCCTTTTTCGGCTCGGATTCTGAACGAATCAAGTGTAACGCCGCGATCTGACGGGCCGTGCATCGCCAATTTCGGACGACACCGCGCCCCGATAATGGCGTTTAACACCGATACCTTTGAGTCCCTGGATAACCCAAACGGGCTAGAAAATCAGTGTCGTCCCGCAAAAAAAACTGCGGTACACTTACACTTCCAATCGTTCCCTCGAAGGATCAGAATTCTATGCGGTCGAAACTTGTACTGCTGCTCCTGCTTTGTCTTGCCTTGGTTTCTCCCGTGGTGGCTCGGGCGCAGTTTCAAGCGCCCTCCAAAGAGGAACTGGAGATGACCTCAGATCCGAAGGCGCCCGGCGCCGATGCGGTCTATCTCTATCGCGAAGAAAAGACTGACGATA
>Ga0126381_100006798_pt1 | contig 12689 bp, 8 predicted proteins | sample PanSoiMetPlot_28_FD_96465 | JGI IMG/M metagenome (GOLD analysis project Ga0126381, IMG submission 96465) | Tropical forest soil microbial communities from Panama - MetaG Plot_28 | ecosystem: Environmental > Terrestrial > Soil > Tropical forest > Bulk soil | place: Panama | collected 2016-02-17
AAGTCTGCAATCGCCGCAAAGTGGATGGGGATGGGCCCAGCCCAAATCGTCAATGGCGATCTGTAACCTCCGCCAAAGTCGCCGAGTCCACCGCCGGTCAGAACCGGCTCGGCAAGACCGATCATCGTCAGCACCAGCGGGATCAGGAGCAGGCCGGCCTCGAAATTGCGCTTGATGGTAGCGACAATCAGCGTGAGGAATACGAAGATCGCCCACGCAATGCTCCAGAAGAGGGAACAGAGAAGAACGATTGCCAGCACGATTCCGGCCACCTTATGGTGGCTGGCCAAAAGCAACATTGGAGCAATCAACGCAAGAATCGGTGCCGTGTAGCGAAGGCCCTTGATGTACCACCGCCGCCGAAGGGAAAGAAAGGCGACCAGAAATTCGAAGTAGAGGTAAGCCGAGATGAACGCCAGTTGCAGATAAAGCGCGCCAAACCACACGAGATCGAGCCGGGCGGTAGTGCAAGCCAGGTCAATGAGGACGATGGGGACCTGGACGAGTTCGTGCAAGGCGAGCCATAGATACTCCGGATGTCCCTTCTGCGCGAAATAGAGGGTGATCAGGAACGCGGAAAGAAACAACAGCAATAACGCAATCACCAGCCTCGGCAGCCGTTCCAGGAACGTGTGTGTCGACCAGATCTCCCGGGCCTGGCTAAGTGCGGCGGGGCTGTCGAGCAAAAACGACCGGTTATTGAAGAAGTTGGTGTAACCCTTCAAGCCGAATGGGATGTAGGCAGTTCGGATCGCCAGGGTGAGCGAGGTCTCCGAAGGCGGAACGTTCAAGTAGTAGACACGGGAAATCTGCTCGTATTCGTATGTGGCATCCGGATGGGGGCCGTCTGGCAGGATCTGCTTTCCGTTAGCGAAGACCTCGCCTCCCAGCCCAAGGGCAGAGAAGCTCAGGATGTTCATTGAGGCGCTTTGGGTTACCGGAACCCGGAGCAGGAGTGCAACCGGACCGTGATTTGGCGCAAACCTGAGATGTAGGCGAAACCACGCAAACTTTTCGCGGTCGGGATGGACCGGGTCGTCCGAAGGTTCAGGTACATCCGCGATCACTTCGGTCGCATCGCGAACCGCCCATCCGGAATCGTCGAAGTCCGGCCGGGCAGCGGCCGGGTCAGAGGTGATGGCGACCCGCCAGCCCCGATCCAGAACCTGCGGCGTGCCCAGCCCGGTAGCATCGAGGACTGTCTGATTCTGACCTGGCGGGGGCGTCGGCTCAGGCTTGCCCCGGTGCGGGCCGAAAAGCCGTGGATGCCCTTGAAGAGCAAGGCCTTGCATCGCACCCAGCAAGTACACGGCGACCGCCCAAAGAAACGCCCGACGCACTTTTCCTCCGGAATTGCTTCGTGTTCTTCAATTTAATTCAGTGTGCAGCGCAGTCCAAGTACTCAATTTTCCAGAGTAGATTCCCCCACTCTGCCTCACCCTCGACCTGCTGATATCTTTCCGCTTTGGAAACGATCAAAGTAGGATGAGGGGTGAAAAAGCGAGAAATGGCATTGAAAATGTTTGAACTTTCGCTGTCCACCCGCGACATACTAGCGTCTAAGCGATAGAGCGAAGCGGCACAAGTCTTCGGACAGGCGCCTCGCGCCGGTCGCCGGAAGGGTCACGTCACACGCCCAGAGGTGAGGTCATGACATCAGTTTTGAACGGTTCAAGAGCGGCTTTGGTAGCAGGTTTGGCATTGGCTATGGCAACCGTGATGTGGAGTCAGTCCACGCCGCAGTCCGCTCCGGCAAGTGACCCCTCGGCCGCACCAGCTCAGGCGCCGCAATCCACGCAGACGACTCCCCAGGCGAGTCCACAAGCCAATCCTCAAACGAGTCCCGCTTCGGCGCCGGCCCAGGCTGACCCTCAGGCAGCTCCGCCGTCGGCAGCTCCTTCTGCTAAGCCCGCGCCCGGAACCCAGCCGGTAGCAGGAGACACGCCGGCACAGCCCAGCGACTCGAAGGATTCGAAGAAGGATTCCGCCTCGGCTACAAGCGCCGATGCTCCGGATTGCACGCCCACACCCACAGATAAGAAGGCCAAGAAATCGAAGAAGGACAAAGACAAGGATGCTGCCAGTCCGTGCCCTGCCGGAACGCAGCCGGTTCAGGGTGATACCGCTGCAACCAATGTCGATCCGCAGAAGATCGTCGAGGTTGGCAGCCAGAAGGTCAATGTCAAGCCTGGCAGCATCGACGATGTCAGTGCTGTCGGCAACCGCGACATCGGCGCCCGGGGCCTCGGCAACTGGTATTCGACCGACTCCGAAATCAAGATGGGCAAAGCGTATGCCACTGAGCTTGAAAAGAGCACGCGATTCATCACCGACCCAGTCGTGACTGAATACGTAAACCGCATCGGCCAGAACATCGTCAAGAACTCCGACTGCAAGGTACCCTTCACAATCAAGGTCATCGATTCCGACGAGATCAATGCGATGGCCCTGCCCGGCGGATTTTTCTACGTCAATTCGGGCCTCATCCTGAATGCCGATGAAGAAGCGGAACTGGCTGGGGTCATGGCGCACGAAACGGCACATGTCTGTGCTCACCATGCAGTGCGCGAGCAGACCCGCATGAACTACGCGCAGTTGGGCATGATTCCGGTCATCATGATGACCGGTTACAGCTGGGCCGGCTACGGCATCTACGAAGCCACCCAGTTCGCCATTCCGCTGACGTTCCTCAAGTTCTCGCGCGACTTCGAGGCTCAGGCGGACTTCCTGGGCATCCAGTACATGTACCGCGCCGGCTACGATCCGCAAGCCTTCATCAGTTTCTTTGAAAAGGTGCAGGCTCTCGAGAAGCGTAAGCCCGGCATGGTCGCCAAGGCGTTCTCCGACCATCCGCAGACACCGGATCGCATTCTGCACTCGCAGGACGAGATCGCCAAGATTCTGCCTGCGCGCGACGAGTACACCGTCACCACCTCTGAGTTCGACGACGTGAAGGCTCGTCTCGCTCGCATCGAGAACAAGCGCCGCCTGATGGACACCAAAGACAAGAACAAGCCGTCGCTGCGGCGCGCAAGCAGCACCGACGACAAGAACGGTCAGGCCGGCCAGTCTGGCGACAGCAGCGGCGACGACCGTCCGACACTGCACCGCCGCGACGATCAGAATCAATAGAAGCAATTTTCTCCCCTGGGCAGGAACGCCGCCAAAGCTTCGGCGGCGTCTCTGTTTCTGCCGATTTATGCCTATTCACCAAAACGGAATCTTTCCTTCCGACCGGTGGTTTTGTGAAAGGGCACGACTTCAGTCGTGCCGCAAATGCTGGCAGAATGGTTGAGGGCTTTAGCCCCTGCGGGGTGTTCTTGGCCTCGATCTTCGAGAATTCGATTCGTCAGTCAGTGCCTAGCCCCCTGAGAGACATGCCCCGGCATTCGTGCAAATCGCTGGATCCCGCGTCGGAGGCGCAAGCGCTCGTTAGCCCCGCGCTTCAGCGTGGTGGAAAAGGCGCGCAAACCGCGCTCGGAGTCCCTTAGGGACGGTGCTTGAAAAGGTCTCCGAGTCGGAGATCCATTCGCGCGGATGGGCCCTACGCCGACGGAAGCCCCAGTTGCGCGAAGCCCTATCGAACCTCCGTGTTACCGTTATCCCGCGGAGAATTCATCTTCATGTTGGTTCCCAGGCGTTGGTTCGTGGCCCTCGTCTGCCTCGCGGCCCAGTTGACCGCGGCTCAGCACAAGCATTCCAATCCCACCGAAGTTGAACAGCACATTCAGCGTGTCACTACCGGCCTCTTGGATCCCGTTGTCATCAAAGGCGACGAACGTGCCACGCATACGCTCGCGGACCGTATGAAGGAGCTCAATATCCCCGGCGTGAGTGTCGTTGTGGTTCACGATGGAAAGATCGAGTGGGCACGCGGCTTCGGCGTGCGCAGCGTCGGCGGCCTCCCGGTGGACGAGGCAACTCTGTTTCAAGCCGCATCCATCAGCAAGCCGCTTTCTGCAATGGCCGCGCTGCACCTCGTGCAGCAGAACAAACTGGCGCTGGACAACGACGTGAACACATATTTGGCGACTTGGAAGCTGCCAGACGCTCCCGTCGCGGATCGTAAGCCCGTCACGCTGCGCGAGCTTCTGACGCATACGGGTGGAATCACCGTACACGGTTTCCCCGGCTACGCTAAAACTGAGACGGTCCCGACGCTGATCCAGGTACTCAACGGAGAGAAGCCCGCAAATACCGCCGCGATCCGGATTGAAGCGCTGCCCGGTGATCACTGGCAATACTCAGGTGGCGGATACACCATCATGCAGGAAGTGCTTCTCGACACAACGAAAGAGCCGTATCCGAAACTCATGCATGACACGGTGCTCGTCCCCATCGGTATGACGCACAGCACCTACCAGCAACCCTTGCCCCCGGAGTTGGAGGCCGACGCGGCTACGCCGTATCGAGGAGATGGCAAGCCGGTCGAAGGTGGTGCACACACCTATCCGGAGATGGCGGCGGCAGGACTCTGGACTACTCCAACCGACCTTGCGCGTTACGTAATTGAGGTACAGCGGTCGCTGCAGGGTAAGGCCAATCACGTCCTCTCGCAGGCGATGACACAGGAGATGGTTACGGCGGGAAAAGGGAAATGGGGATTGGGCCTGGAGATCGGCGGCTCGAAAGATAATCCCTATTTCTCGCATGGAGGGGCGAATGAAGGCTACCGCTGCATCTTCGTGGCCTATGAAAAGACCGGCGACGGCGCTGTCGTAATGACGAACAGCGATAACGGCGGGCTCTTGGGTGGAGAGGTGCTGCGAAGCATTGCCGCCGAGTATGGATGGCCCGACTACAAGGCCGAGGTGCGCACCGTCGTCGCAGTCGATCCGAAGATTTTTGCAGACTACGCCGGAACATATCAGCTGGCGGCCGGTTTCAACCTCGTCGTGACAGTGGAAGACGGGAAGCTGATGACCCAGGCCACCGGGCAGGGAAAGATTCCTGTTTATGCAGAATCAGAGACGAAGTTCTTTCCGACGGTCGTCGCGGCAGAAATTGAGTTTGTAAAAGACCCCCAGGGGAAGGTGACCCATCTCATCCTCCACCAGGGTGGACGCGACATGAACGCCCCAAAGAAATAAGAAGGCGCAGTACGGTTTCTACGAATCGCCCAAGTAACCTTTTGCGGGCACGACTTTACAGCTTGCTGAAAGAAAACATCAATATCAGGTTCACCAACAAAATCTGCCATTCCGATCGACCCTGACCCAGAAATCTTGATTGCGCCTTCACGCCTTTCAGAGTAAAGTTCCCACAATCCTCAAACCTTCCGGCTGCTTCCCCTGTGGCCCTCGAATGGCGTCTTCTGGAGGTCGGATCATGCGTCCTCGTGCCTTCGCTATGTTGCCCCTGACCGGCATCCTGCTGTTCGTTGCGATCGTTGTGCGAGCCGATGCCCAGGAATCTCCGGTCGAAGGCGCACCGGGGTCCGCCTCGTTGCGACTCCCTCCAGAGTTCCAGATCAAGATTGCAGAGTTGAATGCGGCTCTCGAAAGAGCACAAGAGGCAAACGACATTCAGGAACAGGTAGCAGCCCTTGAACAGATGGGATCCATCTGCCATTCGCGCGGAGACCTTGCGGAAGCGCTTGCGTATTACAAGCAGGTTCTACCGCTTGCCCGATCCATCCACCAGGAGACAGAAGAAGCGAAAGCACTCTGCAATATCGGAGCATCCGATTTCGCCCTCGGACACGCCAATGAAGCCCTGGACGACTTCAAGCAGGCTCTACCTATCTGGCAAAAACTCGGTAATCGCGACCGCATCGCCTCCACCCTCGGCAACATGGGCGAAGCCTTCCGCGCCCTGGACGATCCGGAAGAGGCGCTGCACTTCGATCAGCTCGCTTTGCCGATGTATGAGGCTTCAGGAAATCACGCAGAACTGGCGAGGCTCCTGAACAACATCGGTCTCGCCTATTACGCAATGCACGACCGGAAGAATGCTCTCGCATTCTTCAATCGGGCTCTGCAGGTCTATCAGACAGCGCAGTTGAAGGCAGCCGAAGCGACCACGCTGAACAACATCGGCGGAGTTTACAACGTCTCCGGCGAAACGCAGAAGGCACTCGAGTTCTTCAACCGCGCGCTACCAATTCTCAAGGAAGTTGGCGACAAGCAGAACGAGGCGACCACGCTGAATAACATGGGCGTCGCTTACCGACGCCTCGGCAATATCCAGCAGGCACTCTTCTATTACAACGAAGCCTCCTCCAGGTTCCGCGAGATCGGCGATCCAGTAGGCGTCACCACCGCGCAGAAAAACATCGAGCTGCTCTATGCTGACCGTCGCAATCGCGCCACACTCGATGACAAGGCCACCCGCAACAACTAGAACGCTGTCCGAACAAGGCCCTGTAATACTGACCGACCCTGACCCTGAGGCTTGCCGAAGGGGAAGGGGAGCGGAGGAACCCGCATTTGCCCTTTCTTGCCGTGCCCCAGGCATTCCCGCAAGCCAAAGAACTTCCACCGCTTTTGCCGGTAATTTTCCTGCAAAGGCGCACAATCGAAGGCGAAAGGAAAAACGTCCAGAATCACCTCGCCTTTTTATGCGGTTAAGGTCGCACGCAGGCTCGGATCGTGCGCAGCCGAACGGGAAGTCAGGCCGACTGGGGCCCCTGCCCTCGAGTGATAAGCCACGCGATTGCATACGGGATACTGCAAACGACCCGCCTCTCACGTGCACCGATCCTTGTGCAATTCTGCGGAAAAGCCCTGGCACCATCCGAAGAACTACTCCAAGCTGTAGTGCTGGAGCTAACCATAGAACCCAACAGGCTGGGGAGACAGCCGCTAAACGGCGGGGCTAGAGTAGGTTAGATAAATAACTCGCAGGCAATTCCGGCACAATTCCCGAAAAATCCTTGAAACTCCGGTCAAAACCGCGATATAAACAGGGCACGGCTCTTCTGCCGGAATCCTGCCTGGGGTGTCCAAGATGCGCAATTCCGCCGCTCGCTCTAATCTTCTTGTCCCTGAGATCCGCGAAGTAATGGACATCCGCCAGGCGTCGGATTATCTCGGCATCTCCCCCGACACCCTCTACAAATACGCCTCAGAGGGCTTCGTGCCGGCCTTCAAACTCGGCAACCGCTGGCGCTTTAAACGCTCTCGTCTCGATGAGTGGATGGACCGCCAGTCAGACGTGCAGGCTTCCGAGATCAATCCAGAGCTGAAGAAGTCCGTCAAGCCTGCCATGTGATGCGTCAGGGCTTAGATACAGGTGAATTTGACGTTGGAGTTCATGGCCGACCGCAGCCAAGGCACCGCTGAAACACGCGAGCCGCTATGACCCGCGGCTATACATGCTCGATACCAACACCGTCAGCTACATCGTGAAAGGCATCTCGCCCGCTGCTCGAAATCGACTTTCCTCTATTGGCTCCGGAGATATCGCTTGCATCTCATCCATCACCGAAGCCGAGCTTTGGTGCGGTCTCGCCCGCATCGGCGCTAGCGAGCGTCGCCGCACGACCCTCAGCGCATCCTCGCGCGCCCGCAGGTGCTTCCCTGGGGCAGGGAAGAAGCCGCCGTCTACGGCGCGCCTTTCGTGCAAAGCAGGAATCCATCGGCAACCACTCGGACCGCTCGACACCCAGATAGTGGCGCACTCCATCGCCGTCAAAGCAGTTCTTGTCAGTAACGATGCTGCTTTCCAAAATGCAATTGACTTGCTCAGTCTTGAATCCTGGGCTACGAGCTTGATCGCTTAGTAACAGCCCCTGATCTCTGATCCCTGATTTATCCTTTTCCGAATGGACCATGCACGCCGTATCGGCCAGTTACGCCGCCGAATGAAGAAGGCGGGACTTTCGGGCCTTCTCGTCACTCATCTCGTAGATGTCCGCTACCTTTCCGGCTTCACCGGCTCCAGTGCCGCGCTCGCCCTCGCACGCAGATCCGCGCGCTTATTCACCGACGGCCGCTACAGGGCGCAGGCGTCAGAAGAAGTGAAAGGGGCACAGGTAGAAATCGTCTCAGGTCCGCCCGCAGTCGCCGCGGTTCAGTGGCTCGGAGCTCAGCCCGACGCCGAACTGGCCGGCTTCGACTCCGCCCACACCACGGTCGCCGAGCTCGCACGTCTACGCGCTGAGCTGCCCTCAAAGTTTCGCCGCTTGTTTCTCACGCCGCTCGCCGCGCCGCTCGTCGAGTCTCTGCGCCTCATCAAAGACGAAGACGAGCTCAAGCTGATGTCTGAAGCCGCGCTCATCGGCTGCAATCTCTTCGAACACATGCTTGGCGTGATCCGCCCCGGCATCCGCGAGGTCGAAGTCGCCGCTGAACTCGAGTACCAGGCTCGCTTGCAGGGAGCGGAAGGCATGAGCTTCGAAACCATCGTTGCCTCGGGCGAGCGTTCGGCTTTGCCGCACGGAAGAGCTACCACCGCTGCGCTGCCGCGGAAGGGTTTCGTGACGCTCGACTTCGGTATAATCCGTGAGGGTTACTGCTCCGATATGACGCGAACGGTTTATCTGGGCACTCCGAGGCTTGAAGAACGAAAAGCTTATGAAGCAGTGCTCCAGGCGCAACAATCTGCCGTCGAGGCCGTGGGCGCAGGCGTCAGGTGTGATGAGGTAGATGAAGCGGCACGGAGCATCTTGCGCAACTCCGGAATGGCCGATGCGTTTTCGCACTCCACCGGTCACGGAGTTGGACTTGAGATTCACGAACCTCCGCGGGTCGGCGCGGAGCAGAAGACAAGGCTGCAAGCGGGGATGGTTGTTACCATTGAACCCGGGGTTTACTGGCCGGGCAAGTTCGGAATTCGCATCGAAGACATGGTGGCCGTAACAAAAAATGGAGGCCAGGTGCTCACTCCGGCACCCAAGGCGCTCATCGAACTTTGACGAAACGGCTCGCTGGCGCGCGAGAAAACAAAAAGGGAAGAATGAAACCACAAGATATGAAAGATCTGAGGGAGCTCATCGAGTTCCTCAGGGAGTATCAGGTCGCAGAGTTCGACCTGGACCGCGGAGATACCAAAATCCGCATCAAGTTCGCCCAGGAATCATCGCCCTCGTCAGGCATCGCAGACATCTCAAAAGCCGTTAACGCTATCTCGGCTTCTTCGACCTTTACACCCTCTGCTCCGCCGGCCTCAGCTGAACCGGCAGCCTCGCCGGCAACTCCCTCCGTCGATCCGGAAGCCGGATTGCACATCCTCAAGTCCCCAATCGTCGGCACCTACTACGGCTCACCCTCGCCCGGAGCTCCTCCCTTTGTCTCGCCGGGCGATCACGTCGAAAAGGGCCAGGTGATTTGCATCGTTGAGGCCATGAAGCTGATGAACGAGATTGAATCGGACGCAGCGGGCGAGATCGTCAAATGTCACGTCACGAACGGCCAGCCGATCGAATTCGGCCAGCCGTTATTCTCGATTCGCGAAGGATGAACCGACAACGGAGTTAAAGGTAGCTTGGTCAGCCTTGAAACAGAACTAACTCTGCCAGCACCGCTAACGCCGCTAACTCCGCTCTTTTAGGGTCTTGAATGTTTCGTAAAGTTCTGGTTGCCAATCGCGGTGAAATCGCTTTGCGCGTTCTGAACGCATGCCGCGAACTCGGAATCCGTACCGTCGCCGTCTACAGCGAAGCCGATCGCAATTCACTCCACGTCCGCTTTGCAGACGAAGCAATCTGCATCGGGCCGGCGCGCCCCGCAGACAGCTATCTCAATGTGCCGGCTGTCATCTCCGCAGCTGAGATCGCCAACGTCGACGCCATCCATCCTGGCTACGGGCTGCTAAGCGAAAACGCGAACTTCGCCGAGGTCTGCCGCGCTTCCAACATCAAGTTCATCGGCCCCCCGCCCGAAGTCACGCGCCTCATGGGCGAAAAAGAAAAAGCCCGCCAGGCGATGAAGGCCGCCAAGGTCCCGATCCTTCCCGGCTCAGACGGAGTCCTCGCCACCGCCGAGGAGGCGCAAAGCGTTGCTGCAAAGATTGGGTACCCGATCATTCTCAAGGCCAAAGCCGGCGGCGGCGGTCGCGGCATGCGCATCGTGAACAGCGCAGAAGAACTCCCGAATCTCTTCCATGCCGCTTCAACCGAAGCTTCAAACGCATTCGGCAACGGCGAACTCTACATGGAGAAATTCATCGAGCAGCCGCGGCACATCGAATTCCAGATCCTCGCCGACGAACACGGCCATGTTACGACGCTCTTTGAGCGCGAATGCTCCATCCAGCGCCGCCATCAAAAATTGATAGAAGAGGCGCCTTCGCTGCAGGTTACGCCCAAGATGCGCGAGGAAATCGGAAAGACGCTCATCCGCTGCCTCACCGACATCGGCTACCAGAACGCTGGAACGGTCGAGTTTCTTATGGATGAAGACCACAAGCTCTACTTCATCGAGATGAACACGCGCATCCAGGTGGAACATCCGGTCACCGAGGCCATCACCGGCATCGACCTTGTGAAAGCGCAACTGCGTATTGCTTCAGGCGAACGCCTCAGCAGCATCCTTCCGCCAAAGATCGAGATCCGCGGGCACGCCATCGAGTGCCGAATCAATGCCGAACACCCGGTCAAGTTCACGCCCTCCGCCGGAAAAATCACTGCGTTCAATGTGCCTGGCGGCAACGGCGTCCGCGTCGATACTGCGCAGTATGCCGAGGGCGTTGTCCCGCCCTATTACGACTCGCTGATCGCCAAGCTCATCGTCCACGGCGTCGATCGCGAGGAGGCAATCGCCAGGATGGAGCGCGCCTTACGCCAGTTCGTGGTGCAGGGAATTGACACCTCGATCCCGCTCCATCAGGGGATCTTCGCCGACGAAGAATTCCGTGCCGGCCTGTTCGATACCAAGTACATGGAGCGATTTCTCGCGAAGCAGACGGCACGAGCAGAGCAGGTGCTCTATCCATGACGAAGTCATGGGTGGGAAACTAACGGAGGCTCAGCAGCCTTCAGGCCGCTGAGCTATTTCGTCGAGAGTCGTTTCCTGTCCAGCCGCCTCACCCGTTATTCTTGACGAACCGGGCCTGTTTGGCTCGCGGCCCGAAAATGCAATTCAATCGACTCTTCTTCCCCGCGCTCTCATTTGCCGTAGTTTTGTCCACGTCGCTCTCCTTTGCCCAGTCGCAGACCGGCTGGCCTGTCTACAATGGCGGCCTCGATGGGGACCACTACTCCAGCCTCACGCAGATCAACCGCCAGAACGTACACCTTCTCCAGCAGGTCTGGTCCTTCGATACTGGGGAAAAGGGCGGCATCCAGACAAACCCCCTTATCGTTGGCCGCACCCTCTACGCATACACGCCTGGCACCCGGGTCGTCGCTCTCGACCCCGTCACGGGCAAGCTAAAGTGGAAGTTCGACTCCGGCATCGTCGCCGGGCAGCCCGCACGCGGCCTCACGTATTGGAACGATGGAGCGCACGGTCGCATTTACGCCGGCGTGATGAACTTCCTCTACTGTCTCGATGCTGAAACCGGAAATTTGATTACCAGCTTCGGCGAAAACGGCCACATCGATCTGCGCGAGGGTCTTTCCAAGGACTTCAGCGCGCTCTCGATCGCCCTCACCACGCCCGGCATTATCTACAAGGACATGATCATCCTTGGCGGCCGTATGCCCGAATCGCATCCTGCGCCCCCCGGCTACATCCAGGCCTTCGACCTACTCACAGGCAAACTTCGCTGGATATTCCACACCATTCCGTTGCCGGGTGAGCCGGGATACGAAACGTGGCCGAACGATGCCTACAAGAACGCCGGCGCCGCCAACAACTGGTGCGGCATGGTGCTCGATGCGGAACATGGCATCCTCTACGCGCCTACAGGTTCCGCGGTCATGGACTTCTACGGAGGAGATCGCATCGGCGACAATCTCTACGCCGACACCCTTCTCGCTCTCGATGCCAACACCGGCAAGCGCCTCTGGCACTTTCAGGGCGTGCATCACGATATCTGGGACCGCGACTTTCCCTCGCCGCCGGCCCTGTTCACCATCCAGCGCAATGGCAAACGCGTCGACGCTGTTGCGCAGACCACAAAGCAGGGATACCTCTACCTCTTCAACCGCGTCACTGGCGAGCCGCTGTTTCCGATTCACGAGCACCCGTATCCGGCGAGCTACATTCCCGGCGAAGTCGCTTCAAAGACACAACCCAAGCCCGATTGGCCGGAGCCCTACGCGCGGCAGCAGCTCACAGAAGACATGCTCACGACGCGCACGCCTGAAGCACACGATTGGGCGCTGCAGACTTTTCGTACATTCCGCAACGGCGGACCGTTCTATCCCTTCGCCATCGGCCAGCAGACCATCATCTTTCCGGGCTTTGACGGGGGCGCGGAGTGGGGCGGCCCGGCGATTGATCCTGTCCATGACGTGATCTATATCAACGCAACGGAGATGGCCTGGACCGGCGGACTCGTCCCGAGCAAGGCCAGCAGTCCCGGCGAGCAGGTCTATCAGAGCCAGTGCGCAATGTGCCACGGCATCGATCGCGCAGGCTCGCCGCCGACGTTCCCATCGCTCGTAGACATCGACAAGCGCCTCACGTCGGACAAAGTCGTGACCGCCATACAGCACGGCGTCGGACGCATGCCGTCGTTCCCGAACATCGAGGGCCAGCGCCTCGATGCACTGCTCGCTTTTCTGCGCAGCGCAGGTGCGGCTAATCCGTCAAAGGAGTTGCAAGCTGCGGCCGGGGCAGATCCTGCACCGAAGACCACGG
>Ga0126381_100006799_pt1 | contig 12689 bp, 8 predicted proteins | sample PanSoiMetPlot_28_FD_96465 | JGI IMG/M metagenome (GOLD analysis project Ga0126381, IMG submission 96465) | Tropical forest soil microbial communities from Panama - MetaG Plot_28 | ecosystem: Environmental > Terrestrial > Soil > Tropical forest > Bulk soil | place: Panama | collected 2016-02-17
AGCGCGCCTCCGGGCCTAAGGTTGGGAATTCCCGACGCCAGCAAACCTTCGCCACCGGACATGGAAAGCCTGATCGCGGGCAGGTGGTTCAACCGCATCGGAATTGTGGCTTTGCTGATTGCGGTTTCGTATTTTCTAAAGCTGGCGTTCGATAACAACTGGATCGGCGAATCGGGCCGTGTGGCGATCGGCGTGATGCTGGGTGCCTTGATGTTGCCGTGGAGCCAGTGGCTGTTGGGCAGGGGCTACACCTACTTTTCCGAAGGAATTGCTGCGCTCGGAGAGGCCACGCTGTTTCTTTCGGTCTGGGCGGGCTGCCAATACTACACGCTGTACAGCCGGGACGTTGGTTTCGCGGCCATGATTGCCATCACCGCGGCGATGGCCGCAGTGGCCATCGGGCGTGATTCGCAACGAATTGCAGTGCTGTCTTTGCTAGGCGGGCTGTTGTCGCCGCTGTTGGCCAGCAGCGGCAAAGACCAGCAAGTTGTCCTTTTCACGTACCTGATCCTGCTCGGTGTGGGAGCGCTGATGATTGCGTGGAAAAAAGATTGGAAATCGCTGGCGCCAACCGCTTTTATCGGAACGCAAATCTACTTTTGGGGATGGTACAACGAGTTTTTCCACCGCGCCTCGCCGCTCGAGCGAACCGTGGTGTACGCCACGCTGTTTTACCTGCTGTATGCTGCATTGCCGGTCATCAGCGCGATGCGCGGAAAGCGCCCCGGCGAACTCGACATTTTGATGATTTTGCTGAACGCTTTTGCCTACTCAGGCGCGCTCTTCGTCCTGCTGTGGCCGGACGATAAGTGGCCGCTGACGCTGCTGTTTTTGGCACTCGCGGCAGGTCATGTGGCGGTGGCTCGCATTCTTCCCGAGCCACCGGCAGATCAATCGCTCACCGCGCGACTGTTGTTTGCCGGGCTGGCGCTAACCTTTCTGACCCTGGCCATCCCCATTCGCCTGGAAGGGAAATGGATCACCCTGAGCTTCTCGGTCGAGGGTGCGATTTTGGTGTGGACCGGGTTTCGCGTCGGCAGCAATTTTCTTCGTCAGGCCGGATACCTGTTACTGGCGATCTCCGCGTTGCGCTTGCTGGTAGTTCCTCCGGACGGAGGAACCTTCCTTTTCAATGCTCGCTTCGGCGCGTACCTGGTCATGATTGCTTGCTTTGCCGTGGCGCTGTGGGCGGCGCGAATTCACGAGCAGTCGGTAGCTGGCCAGGAGTGGATCGAGATCGGCATCTTTGCTGTGGCCATCAATGTCTATGCGCTGATCGCGTTGTCGATCGAATTTTGGGATTACTTTGGAAAGACCAGCGCAGGACTCGACTCGGCGCTAGCGCAGCATCTTTCACTGTCGGTTTTGTGGACGGCCTACGCCAGCGGGCTGTTGTTTTTTGGCGTGCAGAATAAATCGGCGCTGCTGCGCTGGCAGAGTTTGGTGTTGTTTGGTCTGGTGGTGGTCAAGGTCTTCCTATTCGACCTTTCGTTCCTGGAGCGGGCCTATCGCATTCTGTCGTTTTTTGTGCTGGGCGCGGTCCTGCTCGCCGTGTCCTTCCTGTATCAACGTAAATTCGCGCGGGAGCGCTGATGATCCGGCCCGCCGGCACAATCCTCATCGTCGCCAGCTTGTCGTGCGTGCTGGCGGTTTCCGCGGACTTGCCCGGTATATGGCGGCCTTGGCGATATTCGCGAGCGGTTTCGCAAGACGCGTCTCCGTCCGATGGACCGGCGGAAATTCGCCTGCCCTGGGAAGCAATCGCGCACTGCTCTACGGGCTGCGCGGACCTGCGATTGATCGACCGGCGGGGCCAGGAAGTCCCGTATGAGCTGATCACCAACAGAGCTGCCACTCATTCGGAGACTTACGTCGCCGCGATCATCGAAAACAGTTTTGTCGCTGGAAAATACACGCAGGTGGTGGGGGACTTGGGCCAGCAAGCGCGATTCTACGATCGCGTACAAGTGGAAACAGGCGCGTCTGATTTCATCGTATGGGCCGAAGTGGCGCTGAGCGACGACGCAAAAACCTGGCGCATTGTGGAGCCGCGCGCTCCGATTGCACGCTTCCGCAAGCGTTCAGTGGACGGCACACAAACAATTCCATTTCAAGGTCTGAATTCACGGTACGTGCGGATTCGAATTTTTGCAGCGGAACAAAAGTTCGATGTCACCGGGTTGACCGTTCGGCATGAAGAATCGCTTCCGGCCGAGCTTGCGGCAGTTCCAGCGGTCTTTGAAAGCGCAAACGTCGAAGACCCGACGGAAAGCAGGTGGACGACAAACCTGGTCTCCTGGCGCGTTCCGGTTTCAGAATTACGTTTCTCGACCGACAGCGAGGAGTTCTATCGCGCGGTGCGGATCAGCACGAGCGAAGACGGAAAAGCATGGAGTTATCGTGGAAGCGGAACCATCTACCGATACAAACAGGACGACACGATCCGCGAGTCGCTGACAATCGATTTTTACGAGTGGCCGGCAAACGAACTTATGCGCGTCGAAGTGCTCAACGGGAATGACCGAGCCCTCAGCAACGTGAAGCTGGGCCTGTTTGCGGTTCCGCGTAAGCTGGTATTCAAACATCAGGCCGGACAGGCTTACAGGCTTCTCTATGGCAATGAGCGGACGACGGCCCCGCAGTATGATTTGGGCCATTTTCTGGAAGCCGGGCCGTCCAAGCCGGCATATTTGGTTCTGAGCCTCGGGCCCGAAGAAGCCACCACCAACTACCAGGATCCCCGCCCGTTCACCGAGCGGCATCCTGAGGTACTGTGGATCTGTTTGGGAGTGGCTATCCTTTTGATCGGTCTGACTGCGCTCAAGACCCTACGCACGCCAAGTGCAAAGGCTGAGTCGAACCAGGAGTGAAATTCTTCGTAACGATTGCGCTAAGGATCAGTTGCCTTTAAGCGCGTAACCTACATCGAACGGCAATTTGCCATCCACGCGCAGCACTTTCACCGAACTATTAATCGAGTAAACGTCCACAATTCCCACGGCCCCCGGCGTGTTGTCCACGGCGCGCAGCAGATCGTCGTCCGTATCCACCAATTTCACGGCCTGGCGAGTCTCGTTCAGTCTGGCGATGGCCACCCGAGTTTCCGCGGGTGTGCCGCCGAAGAGCTTTTGCAAGGCGACATGCATCTCGGGAGCGTCGGGATTCTTCAGGACGATGACAAAGCTTTTTCCGTCCGGCCAGGCCTTCGCAGTACCCTTGCAATACTTAATCAGATCGGTCAATGGAACATCGGAGAGCTTGCTGCCGGCAGAAACCACTACCGCCATGTTCTTGATTGCTGGAACCGCCGGCGCGCAGGCAATTGCAAACAACAGCAACATCGACGCGCAACGCAGTGATTTTTCCCAACGATGCTTCATACCCAAGGTCACCTTTGCAGCTGGCTATCGGCAGTATCGGGCGGCGGAATCTCGACGGCAAGTATCCATTAGGAACAAAAGAAATGTGTGGCCAATCCATCACTCCGAGCAGCTGCCGAGCGTACTCTTGTACGCCAGGCCAGTTTCGAGGGCCAGCGATCGAGCGCTCATTTTGCGGTGCACGAAAAATCTTAACGTTTGGCTGCACTCTGGCGTGGATTCCTGCGAGCGCGTGATGAAGAATTGCTTGTTGATGAGTATCCTCATACTGGCTATTGCCACTGGCGCCGGATGCTTTTCGACAGCACTTCGCGGGTGTAACCGACTGCGCGGCGAAGGTCGTCGCGGGCGCGGGCCACGCTGGCGCACCGATTGTCGGGCACGTGTTTTCCTCCAGTCGCCACGAAGTCAACCGAAGCTCAGAGGCTTGTGGAAACCGCGCTGAACAGGCGACAAAAATGGAGCGAAAGCCGCCCTGTTACGGTTGAAACACCTGCGCACCAACCCCAGAATAGTTACTCGGGACCCACCTAGACCGCGCCGAAAGTCCCCTGACTTTACCCCGGACACAAGTCGCGCCGGTTTGCCTTCCCCCGACAGCCGGCGCGATTTCCTTCTCAGGACTTTCAATTCGTTGCAACTGCAATTGGTGCTGAAGCGGACGGCGCTTACGCCTTCTTAATCAAACGTGTAATCCAAACCAGGATCACGGCTCCGACAAACGCAACTACGCTGACGCCGATCAATCCGCCGGCGTGAATCCCAATCATGCCGAAGAGCCAGCCGCCCACAATCCCGCCGAGAATTCCCAGAACGATGTCCACGATGACACCGTAGCCACCGCCTTTCATTACTTTTCCTGCCAACCACCCGGCGATCAATCCCACCACGACCCAATAAATCAACCCTTGCATATCGGCCTCCTCACAGTATGGACAACACTTTGGCCCGGTTCTGTTTTAGAAGGTTCCCTTACCAAAGGTCAACCGCAAACCGGTCGAGAGCAGCAAGTCGTTGCCCTTCAACCCGAACGGCGGATTGGATATGTAGCGATCGCTGAAAGTGACCTGCCAGCTTAACCATGATTTCAGCTTGGTGGCGGCGGTGCCGTCAAAGGTCACCCGATAATCTCCCGTCGAGCTCAAATTGGGAAAGAACGACAATTGTTCGCTGACCGTTGTGCGCGGACCCAACTTGAGGCCTAGCGTTTCGCCGGTGACGATTTCCGCGCTGTGCCGCGATTGCGACGCAATCGCGATGAGCGGCGGAGGCGGCGCGGGATTGGCGGTCGCATACGACGCAAAATACTCCTGAGCGAAGCTCAGGCCGCCAAATACATCAAACTGGATGTTCTTGGATTTGATGAGGTGGTAGCCCAGGCCGCCGCCCAGGACATTGCGAAGATCGAGATGCTGCAGAGCGTCTTTGTCAAAATCGGTAAACGCAAAGAGGTAAATTCGTGGCCACAGATCAAACTCGTCGCGCACTCCACCATGAATGGCATTGGCTGTGGTGATCGACGGAGAACTGGCATTATCTCTCCCGTAAACCTGAGTGAAGTAAACGGTCAGCTTGTTTTTTGGGACAATTCGCGAAGCCTTGCCCGCAATGGTGAGGGCGGTGGTCGAAGAGTTTCCCTGCGTTACGCTGAGGCCAAGATCAAAAAGGCCGCTCCAATAATCGCGCAGGCGCGGATGCTGTAAACGGTCCGCTTCCGCTTGTTGCGCGTCGTTGCGAATCAGCTTGACAACGTCGCGGGAAGTGGACACTGTGCCGGCGTCCTTGGTCGCGACTTCCAGCTTTCCGTCGGCAGTGCGCACCGTACCGACAATGACGCGGCCGTCAGAGAGGGTAATGTGCAAAGGCTCGGACGAGACAATGCCGGTGACGGCGTCCCAGTCAATCGTAACCTCACCTGCCAGTTCCGTCTTGATCAGCAACGTTTTGGCACCGTCGTCGCTCTTGACGATCGAACCGGTGAGCCGATCGCCATTTTTCAGAGTCACCTGATCGGCGTTCACCGCTAGCGACAATAGAGACAAAAACAGCATCGCCACAAGCAGCTTTTGACGCATAAGACAATCTCCTTGGAGATTAGCCGGCTTCGTTCGAGGCGCGGGCAGAACTGGGAGTTCCCTTGCTTGACGAACTAGAGTTTACTCGAAGGCCGAAGAAGCTCCTACGAATTCTGGACCTAGCGAAACGCGGAACATCTTTTTGGAAATGACTATACTAGTGAAGCGAAAAAAGGAGAGAAATTTTGATGACATTCTGGCTTCGCTCGCGGTCATGCCTCGTCTTGCTGATCCCACTCATTGGAATCGCCGGCGGCTGCGCGAGCGCACCCACGCCCAAAGACTCTGCGGCGACGCTCACCCGTAAAGCCAGCATTGTCTTCATGACCGATTTTGGCACCGCCAACGATGCGGTCGCGATTTGCAAGGCGGTGATCCAGGGCATCGCTCCTGATGCCCGCATTATGGATATCACCCACCAGGTGACCCCGTTTAAGATCGAGGAGGCGTCCCGTTTTCTCTTTGGGGTCACGCCTTACTATCCCGCGGGCACCGTGTTTCTTGTGGTCGTGGATCCCGGCGTCGGTACGTCGCGCAAAGCGGTCATCGTCAAATCGAAGAAAAGCCAGTTCTTCGTCGTTCCGGACAACGGTCTGGTCAGCGCTGTCATTGAACGCGATGGACTGGAAGGCGCAAGAGAGATCGCCAATCAGAATTGGATGATTCAGGCCGCGGTTTCCTCCACCTTTCACGGCCGCGATATTTTTTCCCCCGCCGCCGCGCACCTTGTTGAAGGCTGGGACTACACCATTGCCGGGCCGGAAGTTGGCCAACTGGTTCACCTGACGCCTAAGACCGCCAAATCGGATGAAAGAGGAATCACCGGCGAGGTGATCGGACTCGATGATCCGTTCGGCTCGCTGATTACCGACATCGCGCAGGAAGATTTCGAAAAGCTTGGCTACACTCTGGGGGACCGGATCACCGTGCAAATCAACAAAAAGCCGGTTGTTTTGCCCTACGAGAAAACTTTCATGGATGTCTCGGTAGGCCAACCGCTTTTGTACGCCGACTCGCGCGGAAGAATGAGCATCGCCGTGAATCAGGGCAACTATTCCAAAGAGTTTGCCATCGAGCCGCCGGCGACAATCTTCATCGCGAAGAAATTCGCTGGCGCAAAGCTGTCGCGCAGAAAATAAAAGCGCTGGTTCGATTTGCGTTTTGCTCGACGGCGGCGAACAATAAAGACAGTTTTCCCTGCGAGGCAAGCCATGCCAGAAGCTGTAATCGTTTCTGCCGTTCGTACACCCGTCGGCCGGGCGTACAAAGGCACACTACGCGCAACACGGCCGGACGACCTGGCCGCGCTGGTCATCTTGGAAGCGCTAGCGCGCGTGCCAGGCCTTTTTGCGAACGAAGTGGACGACGTGATTCTGGGCTGCGCCATGCCGGAAGGCGAACAAGGAATGAACGTTGCGCGAATCGCCGCCTTGCGCGCCGGACTTCCCGTGGAAACCTCTGCAATGACCGTCAACCGATTTTGTTCTTCCGGACTGCAAGCGATCGCGCTGGCAGCAGACCGGGTGCGCGGCGGCGGAGCCGACGTAATCGTTGCCGGTGGCACCGAATCCATGTCCATGGTTCCCATGGGTGGAAATAAAATCTCGCCGAATCCGTGGCTGGTGGATCACTACCCCGATGCTTACATCAACATGGGCCTGGGTACCGAAAACATAGCGCGCAAGTTTGCAATTTCCCGCGAGGCCGCTGATCAATTTGCGATAGCTTCGCACCAGAAAGCCATCGCGGCGATCGCCGCCGGCAAATTCAAAGAAGAAATTCTGCCGGTAGAGGTGAAAATCACTTCTCTGCCGGGGAACGCCAATGGTTCCTCGGCAAAAGCGAAACCGCAGCAACCGTCCACACAGTCCGTGAGATTTGATACGGACGAATTGCCGCGAGCCGACACTTCCCTGGAAGCGCTAGGCAAACTCAAGCCCGCATTTCATCTAAAAGGTGCAGTGACTGCCGGAAACAGCTCGCCCATGAGCGATGGCGCCGCGGCCGTGGTGGTCATGAGCGACGCGCGGGCAAAGGCGTTAGGCGCAAAGCCGCTGGCGCGTTTTGTGGCCTATGCGACCGCAGGCTGCTTGCCGGAGGAATTTGGGATCGGCCCGGTAAAGGCGATCCCCAAGGCACTGAAGCTGGCCGGGATGAAACTGGAAGATATTTCCGTGATCGAATTGAACGAGGCTTTCGCCGCGCAGTCGCTGGCCGTAATTCAGCAGGCCGGGCTCGACGCCGGCCGCGTGAATCCCAATGGAGGCGCCATCGCGCTGGGGCACCCCCTAGGCTGTACGGGAGCGAAATTAACCGCCAGTATTCTGCGTGAATTACAGCGCCGGAATACGCAGTACGGCATGGTCACCATGTGCATTGGGGGAGGAATGGGCGCGGCGGGAATCGTCGAGCGCCTGGCTTAACGCGAATGTTTCGCAAGTCCTTGAATTTACCGTTCTTCCGAGGGACTAGCGGGAAGCTGGTTCGGCTTCCATTATGATCTTCAATCGCCGCAGGTCCTCGCGAACTTTTCTCCGCGCAGCATAGGTCAGGATCGGCTCAAAAATCTTGCCACCCAGGGTCGAGTAACTAGTGTGCGACGAAAACGACACTTGGGTGTACTCCCCGCCGGGAAGCAGGTTGATTTTTGCATCCGTGTGAAAACCGGCGATGCCCTCCGCCGCTGGAGTCACCGCGAACTGCAATTCCTGATTCGGTGTGACTCGAACGGTCCTCGCGATCAACAAAACACGCTGCGACTCGATAAATTCGTCAATCACGTACACGCTGTTCGGCTGAGCCGGCGATCCGCCGGTTCTTTCCAATCTGTTCAGATCGGAAATCCAGTGCCGCAACAGTTCGTCCGTGGTGAACCAGCGAAACACCACCGAAGCCGGCCTGGCGATGGTGACCTCTTCCTCGAAATAACCGCGGTCACCGCGTCGCGCGGCGAACCACAGCAACGCTCCAGCGAAAACAACCAGCGAGAGCAGGACTTTCAGGGCCCGAATGACAAAACCCATTCATGCCTCAAGCTTGCCGGCAAATTTATTCTGAAACAAATGATATTCCCGACACTGCAGTTCTGCCAGTGAAACCGCCTGCTCTCAATCGCAGAATTCCGCAGGCGACCGGCCTGGCCGCTCAACGATCCGCCAACTCTGGTACTGCGGTTCAATTGCGAGCCTTTTGGCCCAGGAGTACAATCCAGTTGTAATCTCGTTCTATTTCGATCCTGCTGCACAACTTCTTCCGGAGGCATTTGATGGCAACCAGCACGGTCACGAAACCTGCGGCAAAAGGCGGAACCTTTTTGCTCGAATCGCCTGCCCCGCAAGATGTGTTCACGCCCGCAGACCTGACCGATGACCAAAAGCTGATCGGACAGACCGCGGAAGAGTTCGTGGTGAAGGAGGTTCTCCCGCTAGCCAAGGATCTGGAAAACAAGAAGCCCGGCTTGCTGGCCGGACTGATCAGGAAAGGCGGCGAACTGGGTTTGATGGGTGGGGGAGTTCCTGAAGCGTATGGCGGCGCCGGCCTGGACAAAATTGCCACCACCGTATTGACCGAGAAGCTCTCGATCTATGGCGGATTTGCGGTAACTCATGGCGCGCACGCCGGAATCGGAACGCTGCCCATCGTCTATTTCGGCACCGAAGCACAAAAACAGAAATACCTCCCGAAACTGGCGACGGCGGAACTGATCGGCGCATACTGCCTAAGCGAGCCGCAAGCCGGTTCTGACGCGCAGAATTCCCTCACCCGGGCCGAATTGAATTCTGAAGGCACGCACTACGTACTGAACGGGCAAAAAATGTGGATTACTAACGGCGGTTTCGCCGATCTCTTCATCGTCTTTGCCAAAATCGACGGCGAGAAATTCTCGGCCTTCATCGTCGAACGAAACTTCCCCGGATGCAAGCCGGGAAATGAAGAACACAAAATGGGCATTCACGGAAGCTCTACCACGCCAGTGTTCCTGGAAAATTGCAAAGTACCCAAAGAGAATTTGTTGCACGAAATCGGGCGCGGTCACATCGTTGCGTTCAACATTCTGAACTCCGGAAGATTTACGCTGGGCGCCAGTTGCGTCGGCGGAGCAAAGCACGTGCTGATGACCGCTTCGAAATACACTAAGGAGCGCAAAGCCTTCGGCAAGCAAATCGGCGACTTCGGCTTGATGAAAGAAAAACTGGCGGAGATGGCCATCCAGATTTTCGCGGTCGAATCGATGGTTTACCGCAGCGCCGGAAATATCGAAGCCATGATGTCCGCGGCCACCGGCGACAAGGTGGCGCACTCAATGAGAGTGCTCGAGGAGTACGCCATTGAAAGCTCCATCGCCAAGGTTTACGGCAGCGAAATGCTGGACTTCGTGGTTGACGAAGCCGTGCAGATTTTCGGCGGCTACGGATTCCACGAGGAGTATCCAGTTTGCCGCGCCTACCGCGATTCCCGCATCAACCGCATTTTCGAGGGCACCAACGAAATCAACCGCATGTTGATCATCCAGATGCTCATGAAGCGCGCCATGGCCGGGCAATTACCACTGATTCCCGCGGCCATGAAACTGGCGGATGAAATTCTAGCCGGCCCGTCCTTCGAAGAATCCCCAGAAGGTGTGCTGGCAGAAGAAAGCCGTGTGGTAGCCAATGCCAAAAAGATGTTCCTGCAGGCGGCCGGGGGATCACTGCAGAAATTCCGCCAGACGCTGGCAGACGAGCAGGAATTGGTTGCCGCGTTGGCCAACATGGTCATGGAAATTTACGCCATGGAATCGTGCTTGCTTCGCGCGCAGAAAGCGGCCTCGGTAAAGGGTGAATCCGCAAACAAAGTCATGATCGACGCAGCCAGGGTTTTCATGAGCGACGCCATGGAGCGCGTCGAGCACGAGGCCAAGCGGGCTATCGCCGCAGTTCACGACGGAGACCTGCTCACTACCCAAATGGCTGTCCTCAAGCGCTTCGGCAAGCGGCCGGCTCTAGACAGTATCACGTTGCGGCGCAGCGTGGCCGCCGCAGTTCAATCGCAAGACCGCTACCCTTTCGAAGGCCGGTAATTCTTATTGAACTATGGACTTTCTCCGGTTGGTTGGCTGTACAGCAGCCAAGGGCCGAGGCGTTCCGGTCTGGAACATCGCTCGATTCAATCGGTCCGTGAGGCCCCCGCTCAAATAAACTATACTCACCGGTCGGTACCGCCGTCCGACCTTCACACGACCTTGCATATGCCAGGCAAAATGTACATCTTCGCCGCAGTGATCCTAGGGCTGCACATACTGGATGCGGCAGCGCTCGGGAGCTCGCGAATCGGTTCTCTCGTCGGTAACCTCCTGCAAGTCACCGCATGTTTCGTCGCCACAGCAATGTGCGTGGCTGCGTCGCGCCGCGCCAACGGGTTTGCGCGTTCCTTTTGGAAGTTGGTTGGTGCTGGCATTGCGCTATGGGGCATTGCCAATCTGGGCTGGGCATACTACGAATTCGCGCTACAACGCGAACCGCCGGATTTCTCGTTCGTAAGGTTCCTGTTCGACACCCCAGCCGCCTTTTTCGCAATGGCACTCTTGCTGGATCAGGAACAGAAACTTCAGGAACAGAAACTTCAGGATCTGGACTTCGGACTGGTTCTGGACGCGGTGCAAATTTCCTTGGTTTTTCTGTTCATCTATGTCGGCTTGTATTACGCGCCTTCCCTCCTGCTGGACACTCATTCCGCACTGGTCCGCGAATATATCGTAGCAATGGCCGAGGTGGCTGTTCTGTTCGTTCTGGCATTGCTTCGCGCGGCGCTGTCTCCAGCCGGTACGGCCAGAAACTTGTACGCAGGGCTGGGAGCCTATCTGGCGGTGTACGCGGTCGGCTCCGGGATTGCTGACTATTCGCAGGTCCGCAAGGAAGTTCCTACGGGCACACTCCTGGATATCGCCTGGACCATCCCCATTCTGTGGGGTGCGCTGTGGGCCGCTAACTGGAAACCTGCAACCGAAAAAAGAGCAGCAGAACTCCGGACAAAAACGTTGGGTGAGACCATCCTGACCAACACACTGTTTGGCGCGGCGCCAGTCTTGGTCTTTATCCTTTCAGCGGAATTGGGCCCAGAGTGGAGAACCTTGCGCTATACCCTGATCGGCGTCTCGGTCGCTTGTTACATCGCACGTATGGCGATCAGCGACTATCGTCAATCGCGTAATGCGGAGCGGGTCAGGCAGCAGGCGAGTGCGCTAGATTTGGCCGTGGATGGCATGGCCATCGTCAGCGGCGACGGGAAATATACTTACGTCAATGAAGGTTACGCGCAGATGTTGGGCAGCACCAGCCGTGACGAAATGACCGGCAAACCGTGGCAAAACGTCTCGGTGCGCGAGGCACACGGACCATCGGACGAAATTCGAGAGGCGTTAAGAAAGGACGGCCGCTGGTTTGGCATCGTAAACGTCGCTCGCGGAGCCGGTATCAGCCTTCCCGTCGAACTGGCGGTCACCGCCTTGCCCGAAGGCGGCGTAGTGCTGCTGAGCCGCGATTTGTCCGAACGGCGAAAAGCGGAACACGCCCGCACCGAAGCGGAAATGAAGTACCGCATGATCGTTGAGCAGGTGGCGGCGATCAGCTACATTGCCGAGCCCGGAATAAATGGCCGCTGGTATTACGTTAGCCCACAAATTGAATCAATTCTCGGATTTACCCCGGAAGAATGGCTGGAAGATTCGGAAAACTGGCTGCAACACATCCACCCGGACGATCATGCGGCAGTCCTCGAAGCCGAGGCGGCAGGTCTGCAGGGAAGACCGTTCCAGGCGGAGTACCGCATTACACGAAAAGATGGAAGAACGGTATGGATCAACGACACCGCAACCATCACGCAGGGCAGCGAAAATCATCCGGTGATGGAAGGCTTTCTGGTGGACATCAGCGAACGAAAGTTGCTGGAGATGCATTCGCAGCAGGCCCGCCGCATGGAAGCTGTTGGCAGACTGGCCGGCGGCATTGCGCACGACTTCAACAATCTGCTAACCATCATCAAGGGTTATACGGAACTGGCCCGCGGCCGGACCGAAGATCAGCCCGCGCTGAGAAGCGATATTGAGCGAATCGACGACGCCAGCGAACGCGCAGCGGCGCTGGTTCGGCAACTGCTGGCGTTCAGCCGGAAACAGGTGCTACAGCCGAAGACTTTGCATCTCAATGGAATTGTAAGCGGGATGGAGCAATTACTGCGAAGGTTGCTGGGCGAGGAC
>Ga0126381_100006800_pt1 | contig 12689 bp, 8 predicted proteins | sample PanSoiMetPlot_28_FD_96465 | JGI IMG/M metagenome (GOLD analysis project Ga0126381, IMG submission 96465) | Tropical forest soil microbial communities from Panama - MetaG Plot_28 | ecosystem: Environmental > Terrestrial > Soil > Tropical forest > Bulk soil | place: Panama | collected 2016-02-17
ACATCGCTCGCGACGCCGGTCGCGGTCTCGTTCTGACAGACGAGCACCGCCTTGATGCTGTGCTTGCGGTCCGCTTCGAGCGCGGCACGGTAGCGATCCACGGGCGCGCCTTCGCCCCACTCGACCTCAAGCACGTCGACCTCGAAGCCGAGCCGCTGGCACATGTCGATCCAGAGATGCGTGAACTGCCCGAAGCGCGACGTCAGTACGCGATCACCGGGATTGAGACAGTTGGTGAGCGCCGCCTCCCAACAGCCGGTCCCCGACGAGGGAAACAGGATCGGCGTGCCGCTGCCGGTCTTGAATATCTTCTTGAGATCCGCGAGGCAGCGCAGGGTCAACTCGGGAAACTTGCTCGAGCGATGGTCTTCCATCGGCACGGCCATCGCCCGCAGGATGCGATCCGGGACGTTGCTCGGGCCTGGAACGAAGAGGAAGTTGCGTCCGGCCATAAGTTTTCCTTTCTTCAGCCATAAGGCCGGGAAAAGGTGGTGCGCCCCTCCCGGCGCCCTACTCTACCGGGTCGGCACTAACGCGTCTGCGGCGTGTCCCAGGCGCCCGCGAACAGCCGTGCGGCGTTGCCTCGGTAGATCTTGTCGACCACCGTGCGCGGCAGGCGCAGGCCGCGGAATCCGGCAGCGAAGTCATCCGAGTGCATGGCGTCGGAAGTCACGAGAAAGCGCCAATCGTGCAGCCAGTCCGCGTGCAGTGCGGCAATTTCCGCTGCATCGGCTTCCTGCGGACCGTACGCGGCGTCGCTGCCGTAGAGGATGCGATCCTGGTAGCGGATGAGGAAGCGCCGCACCTTCTGCCGATCGCTCGCCGCCTGATACTCGAGGTGCACCAGGCGCGCCGCCACGTCCACGTCGGCGTTCGGGAAGCGATCGAGGAAGTCAGCAACGCGATCGACGTTCCATTCGAGCGAGGCGAGATGTACGGCGTCGAAGCGCAGCGCCGGGTGCGCGCGCAGCATGCGGTCGCGGGCCGCAAGGATGGCCGCCTGTGTCGGCATCTCGGGATGCTCGTACATGTAGTACTGCGGGTGCTCGCGAAAGTATTCCCGGTCCGAGCGCACCGTCATCTGCGCGAGCGGCAGCCAGCAGTTGCGTGGCTCAGCCTGGTGTCCGAGCAGCACGATGTGATCGCGTGCGAGTCGCGCGATGATCGGCTCGAGCCGGGCGTCATCGGGCATCACGTAGCTGCCGTCGGCATCGCGCAGTGCCATGCCGATGTTCTTCCACATTTTGACGCCCACGGCACCGTGCGCGAGGGCCTCATCGATCTGTTGTAGCGCCGTGGCACTCCAGCCGGGAGACTGGAACTGCTCGACCGAGAACGTCGCCGCGAACGCCACGCGCCCAGGATAGCGCTCACGCAGCGACACCGCGGCGAGCTGCTGCTCGCGGATCGGCGGGTGATCGGGAGAGTCGACGTTGATGGTGAGGATGCGGAAACCGTCGGCGATCGCCTGGGCCATGAAGCGATCTGCGCGGCCGTGCACGTGTACGTGAGCGTCGATTTTCTCGACGCGCTGGAAATCGGCCGTTGTGTAGTAGCGCGCCGCAGTGCTCGCGGCGCCAGGCTCGGTCGCCTCCCCGGCCGCTGCTGCCCGGCACAACACCACCGGCAGCAGGAGAGCGGCGGCGCGCCAGAAGTCTGCGCTCATACCAGCCGCACCAGGACCCCGCGCTGGCGCAGCTGCTCGACCGCCTCGGCGGGCGCCGCACGGTCGGTGATCAGCATGTGCAGCTGCTCGATGCGGGCGATGAGCGAGATATTGCGGCGTGCGAACTTGGAGGCATCCGCCACCACCACCACCTGCTGCGAGATGGCGATCATCTTGGTGTTGAGCTCAGCTTCCGCCAGGTGCGGCGTCATCACGCCGATCTGCGGATCCACCCCGTCCGCGCCCAGGTACAGACGGTCCGCCTGCAGCGCTGCCAGCGCGGTCTCCGCCATGGGACCGGACAGCGAGTTCGATTCGCGGCGCAGGAAGCCACCGGGCACGATGAGTCGCACCGAAGGCACGTCGATGAGGAGCGCCGCGATGTTGAGTGCATTGGTGATCACGTTGATCGACTCGAGCTCGAGCGTGCGGATGCAGCGCGCGATCTCCGCGGTAGTGGTGCCGGAATCCAGGATGATGGTCTCGCCGTCGCGGATGAGGGCTGCGGCCGCCGCGGCGATGCGCTGCTTCTCGGCGCGGTGCTGGAGCTGCTTGACGTTGAGCGGCTGGTCGGCGTCGGGCACGCTGAGCGCGCCGCCGTGGGTGCGCGTCAGGGCGCCGGCCGACTCGAGCGTCGAGAGGTCGGCGCGGATCGTTACCTGTGAGGTGCCGAAACGCGCGGCGAGCGCCTCGACCGTGACGCGACCCTCCTTGCGCAGCAACTCACAGATGCGCCGCCGGCGCTCCTCGATCATCAGACCGCGCTCGGTCACTTGCGACATCAGACCGGTATCCACTTGCGACATCAGACCGGTATCGCTTCGAGCAGCAGGAAGCGCTCGAAGTCGAGCGGCAGCGACCCACCGGGCGCCGTGAGCTCGCCGAGATCCCGCCCGTTGAAGTAGTCGCGCACCCGGTAGCGCCCGGCGGCGAGGCCGCGCAGGCTGACGGGTCCGCTCCAGGCGTGCGCATAGAGAGCGTAATAAAGCCGCCCGGACTTCTCGACCACGTGCGCCTCCGGCCGGTCGAAGCCGATGTCGTACAGCTCGCCGCGATAGCGGCCGGTGGGCAGAAGCTGCGCGTTATAGAGCGCGATCCACCTGCGCCACAGCGCCTCCCTCTGCGGCGTCAGCAGAAAGGAGTCCTTGGGCTTCGGGTCCTGCGGCCAGGTGAACTTGGTCGAGACGACCGCGCCGATGCCGACGGTGGAGGCGAAGTCATCGCCACCGTCGCTGAGCTCGACGTGATCGCCGGCGAAGGCGGCGCTCGGACCCATGAGCGCCTTGAGGGTCTTGCCCTTGTGGCGCACCTGCCAGGAGGACTCGGGGTCGGAGGCCGGCGCCTGGTTCATGGAGGGGAAATTGAAGAAGGAGTAGGCGGTTCCACACGGGCATAGCTCCATGACGGCCGTGGGATCGATCTTGAGCGCGCTCGTATACATGGCGTGCAGGAATTCCTGCAGCTTCTCCACCGACTCCTCGGGTCGGGCGTGCCGGTGTGCGGGGTTGTAACAGGGCGCGACCGCATTCACGTGCTGGCCGTCGATCTTCAACCCCGCGAAACCCCATTCCCCGATGAAGCGGCGCACCAGCGCCTCGGTGTACGCCACGGTCTTCGCGTACGCCGGGCACAGATAGAAGCTGTTCCACCAGGAGATCAGCTGCGGCGCGCCTTCCTTGTCGAGCAGCAGCATGTCCGCGCGATCGTGCAGCAGGTCGGAGCCAGGAGCGGCGGCGAGCGGAGTAAACCATAGCCGCGGCCTTAGCTGCTGCGCACGGATTTCCCGCACGAGCTGCTGCATGTCGGGCGAACCGCGCGGAAATTTATCCGCGTGCGGTTTCCAGTCGCCGACGTTCGACTGCCAGCCATCGTCGATGACGGCCCACTGCAGCCCGAGCTCCCTCACTTTCGGCAACGTATCCACGATCAGTTGCGTCGTGCACTCGCGCTCGTATCCCCACGCGCACCAGATCCCCTCGTAGGCGGATTCCGGTGCGCGGGGCGAGGTGATTCCGCGCTCGGCCATGATGCGGCGGTAGGTATCGAGGGTCGTGAAGTAATCGCCGGTGTGGGTAGCGATGAAGGTCTCGGGTGTGTCGAACTGCTCACCGGGCGCGAGCGTGCGCGCGAGCCTGCCGGCGATGGCGAGACTCACACCGCCGGCGACGCGCTTCACCGGCAGTGACAGCAGGCGAGGCGAGGACTCAAGGTGCCCGACGGCAAGACCGCAGTCGCGTCGCCACACATCGACGATGGGCGTGCCGCCACCGTAGTCGGAGGCCGTCATGCCCATGTAATTTTCCTGATCGAAACCCGCTCCAACCGGCTGCACCCAGTCGCGCCGGTCCTCGTGCGTGCTGCCACAGTAGGACCAGAACAGCGGTTCCCCAGCGGTGGCGGGTGCCCCGGGTGCACCGCCGGCCTCTGCGGGTGGCAACAACTGCAGCTCGGCGCTGCGCCAGCCGCGCAGCGCGATGGGACGCTGCGAAAGGTTGCGATAGGAGACGTGACGGAAAGCGAATCCGGGAAAGCGATCCAGCAGCTCGATGCGGACGGTTTTCTCGACTTGAGACGCCGTGCGGCTCACGAGCGTGAGGCGCGTGCCGGGGCCATGAGAAGCCTTCAGCGTCTGCTGCTCTGCGTGCTGCAGCGCGAACTCCTGAAGCGGTTTGCCGTCGGCCGGCAGCAGAAGCTCCGTGACCGCCCACGGAGTAAGGGCGGTCGGCGTCTCGCGTGCACCGCGCAGGTGCCAGGCACGCATCCGCATGCCTGAGTCGAACTCGATGCGCAGCACCCGATCGGCGATCGAAGCCGCAGGTCCGGAGGCAGACACGTTGGCCGAGAGACCGTCGGGTGATGTGACTGAGGGGCGACTCGCAGCAAGTGCCGCACGCGAGGCCACGCTCGAGCCGGCGACGAGCTGCAGAAATCGACGTCGGGTGGTGCGAGCGCGCCTCACGCTTCAGGGCCTGCTGTCCGTTTCGCTGAGTCTAGCCAATCGCTGCGCGGGCCCTGCGGTCGGGCCTCCGGAGACGCGTGCAAATCCACCCGCGCCTGGAACAGCGAGCGCCAGACGTCTTGACAGACATGAAAGTATTCGAAATAGTGGAGGAAAGAATACGAAAAATCAAACGACGTTTTTGACTTTCGTTTTCTTTCTAAATCGCCGTGGGGGAGAAGGCGTATGAGCGGTCGAGGAGCGTCACAGCGGTCCCGGGGGTTGGACCTCCCGGTGCGGAGGTAGCGCTTTGCTCGAGAGCGAGCCACCGTTATCCGGAGTGCACCTGGGGCCTGCGCATACCGCCGGCGGCGCGGAACCCGGCATGAGTCGCCATGCCGGGCTCGTTTTCGCGCTCGTGACCACGGCTCTCTGGGGTGTGTGGGGCGCCTTCGCCGGTCGCCCGGCGGAAAACGGTTTTCCGGAGACACTCGTTTACGTCGTCTGGGCTCTCACCATGATCGCTCCGGCGCTCTACGCGCTCGCGCGCCTCGGTTGGAAGCTCGAGCACGATGCGCGCTCGATCCTGTTAGGCGCCCTCATCGGGCTGCTCGGCGCGGGCGGCCAGATGCTGCTCTTCCACGCCGTTCATACGGGCCCGACATACCTGATCTTTCCGTTGATCGCGCTGTCCCCGGTCGTGACGATTGCGCTCTCGGCCGCCTGGCTGCGGGAGCGCGTGACGTGGGTCGGCGCTCTCGGCATTGGGCTCGCGCTCATCTCCCTGCCGCTCTTCGACTATGCGCCGGGAGAGTCGGCCGGCGGCCACGGCGTCGCCTGGTTCTTCTATGCGCTCATCATCCTGGCGGCCTGGGGCGTGCAGGCATTCTTCATGAAGCTCGCCAACCGGACCATGCGCGCCGAGAGCATCTTCGTCTACATGACCCTCATGGCACTCGCGCTCATACCCGTTGCGCTTTACATGACGGACTTCTCGCAGCCCATCAACTACGGCCTCGGTGGTCCCTGGCTCGCGGCGGCCACACAGATCCTGAATTCGGTCGGCGCGCTGACGATCGTCTACGCGTTTCGTTACGGTAAAGCGATCGTGGTGTCACCACTCACCAACGCCGGCGCGCCGCTGATCACCGCGCTCATCGCGCTCGCGATCCTCGGCATCGTGCCTCAGCCGCTCAAATTGACCGGGATCGGATTGGCCTTCGCCGCAGCAGCCCTGCTCGCCATCGAGCCGGAGGAGCGGGCGTGAGAGCGCTGCTCGAGCTCGTGCGCCAGCACCGCGCAAATGGAGCGGCGGGTATTTATTCGGTCTGCTCGGCGCATCCGCTGGTGCTGCGGGCGGCTCTGCAACACGCCCGCGATACCGGTGGCCCGGCACTCATCGAGGCGACTTCCAACCAGGTGAACCAGGAGGGCGGCTACACGGGGCTGCGGCCGGCCGGGTTCCGCGACGTCCTGTATCGCATGGCCGATGAGATCGGTCTGCCGCGCGAGCGGCTACTGCTCGGCGGCGATCATCTCGGCCCCAACTGCTGGCAGTCGCTGCCCGCGGAGGAGGCCCTGCAGCGCGCCGGTGCCATGATCACCGAGTACGTGCGCGCGGGCTTCCGCAAGATCCATCTCGACTGCTCCATGTCGTGCGCCGACGACCCGCGCGCGTTGCCGGATGCGCTGGTCGCCGAGCGCGCGGCAATACTGTGTGCACAAGCCGAGAAAACCTGGGAGAGCAGCGGCGGCGAGCGGCCCGTCTACGTCATCGGCTCCGAGGTACCGGTTCCCGGAGGGGCGCAGGAAACACTGCATGAGCTCGCGGTGACCGAACCGCAGGCTGCGCTCGCGAGCGTCGCGGCACACCGCGCCGCGTTCTCGCGACACGGGCTCGAGAGCGCCTGGGAGCGGGTGATTGCGCTCGTCGTTCAGCCGGGTGTCGAATTCGACCAGGACCGGGTCGTTGCGTATGTCTCCACCAAGGCGCAGCGCCTCAGTGCCTGCCTTGCGGCGGAACCGCGGCTCGTGTTCGAAGCGCACTCGACCGACTACCAGACGCGCGAGGCCCTGGCCGCGCTCGTGCGGGACCACTTCGCCATACTCAAGGTCGGTCCGGCGCTCACCTTCGCGCTGCGCGAAGCGGTGTGGGCGCTCGATCGAATCGAGCGCGAATGGCTCGGCGAGGAGCGAAGCTCGCACGTCCGCGACACCATTCTCTCCGCCATGCGCAGCGACCCGACGCACTGGCGCAAGTATTACCACGGCAGCGGGCGCACGCTCGAGTTGCAGCTCGAATACAGCCTGAGCGACCGCATCCGCTACAGCTGGCCAGTCGCCTCGGTGACGCGCGCACTGACACACCTCGAAGCCTCATTCGATGCCGGCACACCGCCGCTCTCACTGCTGCATCAGTATCTGCCGGCCGCTTATGGTGCGGTGGGGCGCGGTGAGCTCCGGCCGAGCGCGCAGAACCTCATCGTGCACCACGTGCGGCACGCGCTGAGTGATTACTCGTGGGCGTGCGGCCCAAGGGCCGACACCGCCGCAGTCGCAAGAGGAACGCCACCATGACAACGCACTCCCGATCGCGCGTCGCCTGGATCGCCGCGCCGCTGTTGCTCGTGTTGCTCACGGCCCGGGCCGCCGCCGCCGACTCCGCCGCCGCGCCCGATGCAGCGGGCGCAGCCGTTGGCGCCGCGCCAGCGGCGACCGCCGCGGCCGAAGGAACGGAAAATGCGACGACGAGCCGCAAGGAAGAGCTGCAGGAGGTCGTCGTATACGGCATGAAGGCCAATCTCGAGAAGTCGCTCGACCTCAAGAAGCTCGCGCCGATCGTGATGGACTCGATCAATTCCACCGAGCTCGGCCGCTTCCCCGACGCCGATGTCGCCGACTCGCTCGCCCACTTACCCGGTATCACCATCGACCGCACGACGGGCGGCGAAGGCCAGAAGATCACCGTGCGCGGCCTCACTTCCGAGTACAACATCGTCACGCTCAACAACCGCATCCTCGCCAGCGACGACGACGGTCGTGACCTCGCCTTCGACGTACTGCCGGCCGAGCTGATTACGGGTGCCGACGTGCTGAAGTCACCGCAGGCATCGGCGGTCGAGGGCAGCATCGGCGGCACGGTGAACCTGCGCACCGCGAGCCCGTTCGACAACCCCGGCTTTCATGCCGGTGCCCACGCCGAAGCCAACTACAACGACATGTCGCAGCTGTGGGGCAGCAGGTACTCGCTGTTCATCACCAACACCAACGAGCCGCAGACGCTGGGGTTCGTGCTCGGCGGCGTGTATTCCAATGCGAAGTTACGTACCGACTCGCTGAACGCCTACAACCAGAACATCTACGGACCCACGATCTATCCGTTCACCGCGACCCCGGGCGCCCCGGGATCCGTGCCGCTTACCGCCACGCCGTGCTGTATCACCTTTGGCTCGATCTTCGACGACAAGAAGCGTTCGGCTCTCTCTGGCAGGCTCGAATGGCAGCCGGATTCAACCTTCCGTCTGACCGCCGATGCGCTGTGGACGCACCTCAACGATCCACAGATCGGCTACAACCAGTCGTATTACTTCGCGGCGCCAGACAGCACGGGTTTCTACCCCGACGGCGTCACCCCCTGGGCGACCAACATAGGGGTGCAGAACGGGGTAATCAACTCGCTGTCGGTCAACCAGTTCCAGCCCGAGATGGTGAACAACACGACGAACCGCAAGGTGGATACGTATCTCTACGGGCTCAACGCCAGCTGGAAGCCGCTCGAGCGGCTGGGCTTCACGCTCGACGCCTACCGCTCGACGGCCAGCCGGCCCGAAGGAGGCGCGGATACCTTCGTGACAGCCGGGCTCGTGAACGATCAGCCGGTTGCGGTGGACATACTCAATTTCACCAATCTGCCGCACAGCCTGCCAAACATCAATGTCGTCGTGCCGCCGAGCCAGCTGGGACTCACCGCCTGCCCCTCGGGCGCTGCGAGCACTACCAACGCCGGCATGTGCTCCTACACGGCGCTCATGGACTCCGGGCGCCTCAATGACAACAAGTACTGGTCGACGCACTACGTCGGGCTCAACGGCTACTCGGTCCACGATTCGATCACCGGCGTCACCCTGGATGGTTCCTGGGAATTCAACAAGGGGATCTTCGCCCAGCTGCTGTTCGGTTTGGGATATACCGATCGCAAGAAGACCCGCGATGACAGCAGCAACGACTGGACCAACGGCTCGGGCCAGTACGGCACGCTGTATCAGACCTTTGGTTGCCCGGTGCAGTGCAACCCGTACTCGTTCGCTTCGCAGGGATTCAACGTCATCTCGATGGTGAACATACCGCACTTCATGCAGGGCGCCGGCGGCTCGTACCCGAAGATACTGCCGCAACTCAACGCCTCGCAGCTGATGGCGTTCCTGAAGAGCCTGGACGGCAAGCCGAACCCAAATGCCTGTCTCAACAACGTCTGCGCCCAGCCTTCCGACTTCGCGCCCTTCGACTTCTCGCTCACACTGCCGCAGGTGAACCCCTACAACTCCTATGCGGTGACGGAGAAGACTGCCAACTTCTATGTCGAGCAGACCTTCGCCGCGAGCAACTGGTCGGGCAATGTCGGGGTGCGCGTGGTGCGCACCCAGACCACCGCCGGCACCGCCTCGGCGGTGCCGACGGCCCTGTGGGCGACGCAGGCTTCGCTCAACAGCAGCACACCGACGTGGACCGTCATCTACGGCACTTCGCAGCCGGTCGGGGCGAGCGGCGACTACACGCTGGCGCTGCCGTCTCTGAACCTGGCGTACTGGGTCCTGCCACAGACGCTGCAGGCGCGCCTGGGGCTCGCCCAGACCATGGCACGCCCGAACCTGAGCGAGCTCGCGCCGACTTCCTCCAACAATGCCATCAATGGCACGCCGCAGCTCTTCTACAACGGCACTGCGGGACTGAAGCCCATCAAGGCGAACCAGGCCGACCTCTCGATCGAGTGGTACTACGGCCGGCATTCGGCACTCACGGCGGCAGTGTTCTACAAGAAGCTCAGGGACGACATCTATTCGGCCGTCCAGTCGAATGTCGATCTCGGCACACTGCAGTACACCGGCGGCCCGCCAGGCACGGTACCGGGGGTACCCTTCCCCTGGACCGTTACCGCCCCGGCCAACGGCGTGCAGAGCACTTTCTCCGGCATCGAGCTCACGTGGCAGCACATCCTGGAGAACGGCTTCGGGACGCGCATGCAGTACACCGCGACGCGGACGCGCAGCTACGATCAGTTCGGCAACTTCGTCGGCTCCATCAACGCCGCACCCCCCACGACCTGGTCGATCAGCCTGATCTACGAGAAGGGGCCGCTCAGCGCCGATGTCACGTGGGATCATCAGTCGAGCTATACCTACGCCTGTAACCAGTGCACCGAGGTTCCGGGGTGGCCGGCGATCTCGGATGCCTTCGACTGGGTCACGGCGAGCGTGCATTACGCCTTCGGCCGGGGCTTCGAGGTTTTTGCCGAAGGCAAGAACCTCAGTAACTCGATCGCCCGCACGTACCTCAACGGCAACCCGTACCTGCCCTGGGCGCCGGGGCAGAACGTCGGAGCGAGCGAGAGCGGCGTGGGTATTGGATACAGCTCGTACGGGCGCACGTACGCAGTCGGTCTCGCGTATCGGTACTGAGCGGCACTCGCTGTGGGACAACCCATGGAAACGCTCGGGCTGACCGCGGCGCAGATTCAAGCTGGAGGCGCGTCCTGGACGGCGCGCGAGATCGCGCAGCAGCCGCGGCTGTGGCCCGAAGTTGCGCGGCTCGTCGCTGCCGATGCCGGGCTCACGACTTTTCTCGCGCCGCTGCTAGCAAATCCGCTGATGCGTGTGGTGCTCACCGGCGCCGGCACCTCCTCCTTCATCGGCGAATGCCTGGCGCCGGCGCTGTCGCGGAAGACCGGGCGCCGCGTCGCGGCGATCCCGAGTACCGACATCGTCTCATGCCCGGAGAGCTGCCTGTTGGCGCACACTCCGACGCTGATGGTGCATTTCGCACGCTCGGGCAACAGCCCGGAGAGCGTGGCGGCCATGGAGCTCGCCGAGCAGCTGATCGAGCACTGCGCACACCTCATCATGACTTGCAACGGCGAGGGAGCGCTGTATCGGCGTGCGGGTGCCATGCGCCAGGCGCACGCCGTACTGCTCCCAGAGGCCAGCAACGATCGCAGCTTCGCCATGACCTCGAGCTTTACCGGAATGCTGCTCGCCGCGGCAGGGGCGCTGCAGGTGTTGGGTGTCGATGAGGGGCACAGCGCACGCCTTGCGCGGCTCGGCACGCGGGTCATGGAGTCGAGCGTCGCGTTGCTACCCGGCCTGGTGCACCCAGGGTTCGAGCGCGTCGTATACCTCGGCAGCAACGAGTTCAAGGGCCTCGCGCGCGAGGCGGCGCTCAAGATGCTCGAGCTCACCGATGGTGCCGTGGCATCGATCGCCGACTCGCCGCTCGGCTTCCGTCACGGACCGAAGACGATCCTCAACGGCAGCACCCTCGTGGTGGTATTCCTCAGCAACGATGCCCATACCCGCCGCTACGACTCCGATCTCCTGACGGAGCTGCGCCGTGACGCGGTCGCGGGCCGTGTCTTTGCGCTCGGGAGCCGTGCTGAGGGGGGCGAGCATGCCGAGACGATGGTGCTCGGCGACGATGCAGCCCCGCTCAGCGATCTCGAGCTCTGCCTGCCGTACGCGGTGTTCGCGCAGGCGCTTGCGATGCGGCGTTCCCTCGCGCTCGGTCTCTCGCCCGACAATCCGAACGCTGCCGGCACGGTGAACCGCGTGGTGCAGGGAGTGACGATCTACCCCTACGGCGGCCAGCGGTGAAAACGTATCTGGGCGTCGACGGGGGCGGCAGCAAGACGCGCTTCCTGCTCATCGATGAAGCCGGCAAGGTGCTCGGCGCCCAGACCGAAGGGACCGCGTATCATCTCGAGATCGGCCTCGAGGCACTGCGGGCGATGCTGGCGCGCGGTATCGGGCGCACGCTGCGGGAGGGCGGCGTCGCGATCGCCGATCTCACCGGCGCATTCCTCGGATTGCCGGCCTACGGCGAGGACCGGGTGCTGCAGGCGACACTCGACGCCGCACCGGCGGGCGCACTTCCGGGCGGACGCTATCGCTGCGGCAACGACATGGTGTGCGGCTGGGCGGGTGCGCTGGCCGGTGCCGAGGGCATCAACATCGCAGCCGGCACGGGCTCCATCGCTTACGGAGAGTTCGCCGGCCGCAGTGCACGTGCCGGTGGATGGGGTGAGCTGTTCAGCGACGAGGGCTCGGCCCATTGGCTCGCGCGCGAAGGACTTCGACTGTTCTCACGCATGAGCGACGGCCGCACCCCGCGCGGTGCGCTGTATGGGATCGTACGGCGCCACTTCGCACTTCAGGACGACCTCGACCTGTGCGCCGCGATCTATGGCAAGAGCGCAGCCCAGCGCAGTCAGCTCGCGCAGTTATCGCGGCTCGTCGCCGAGGCGGCGCGCGCCGGTGACGCGGCGGCCGGCGCACTGTTTGCGCAGGCAGCCCTGGAGCTCATCGACATCGTCGATGCGGTGCGCGATGGGCTGCAGGTGCACCCCGAGGTCGACCTGCCGTTGTCCTACTCCGGCGGTCTCTTTCAGCTGCGGGAGCTGTTGCTCGCGCCCTTCGAGCAGGCGCTGGCGAAACGCGTGCGCAGGTACCGCTTGTGCGCCGCGCGCCTCCCACCGGATGCCGGCGCCGCACTTTACGCAGCGAAGCTCGCGGGGACGCCGCTCAATGCGGTCAGCATCGCCGCGCTCGAGGCGCAGTTGGGGACGCCGGCGAGCGATTGAGCAAGCCGTCACTGGAACTGGAACATGTCGAAGAGGTCGCCGATGGCGGGCATGTTCGTCGGCACGTACGGGTTGCCCCGGTCCTGGATCGGGTTCGGCAGGTTGTCGCGACTGCGCTCGCTGAGCGTGCCGGACAGCTTCCAGTTGCGCTCGATGAATTTCACGAACGAGGAGTGCTCGCTGTACACATGGCTGACGTGGCCACCGGTCGAGAACGGCGACACGGCGATCAGCGG